>ERZ827181.1585-NODE-1585-length-23740-cov-4.795398_pt1 | contig 23740 bp, 15 predicted proteins | sample MGYA00519778_ERZ827181 | MGnify/ENA primary metagenome ERZ827181 (study PRJEB31778, sample SAMEA3449273) | human gut metagenome | biome: human gut; feature: human-associated habitat; material: faeces | place: United Kingdom | collected 2010/2012 ...
CAGCAGGCTACGTCGGCAGCTCCTCAATCAACCCTGTCACGCTCCTCTATGGCACCGGGCGATGACGGCGGCAATCCCGTGGATCCCTTCAACCAGATGCCGCCGGATTGCCTGTCTCCCGATGCCGCTGCGAGCATGCCACAGCAAGGGGATCAACGGGATGCGGCCCTGGAGCCATTGGTAGGCAACGGGATGCCGCCGCAGGATTTGGAACACGGTTGCGCAACCGACACGACGAACTCGCGAAAGGAGGTGAGGCCTGAGGATCAAGACGAATTCTAATCGCTGCACTTGTTTTCATATGGTTGTGGGGCCCTACGGGCCCCACAACCATATGTGGCCAATATGCTCATTGGCAAGCCTGCCAGAGACTACCAGATGCGCACGCGTTCCTCTGGTTTGAGCCACATGCGGTCGTTGTCGGTGACGCCGAAGGCCTTGTAGAACAGATTCACGTTGCGCGCGATGCCGTTCGTACGGTCCTCGGCGGGGGAGTGCGGGTCGATCTGCAGGTACTGCTCTGCGAGCTCATCGCGCATCTTCGTTCGCCAGATCTGTGCGTACCCGAGGAAGAAGCGCTGCAATCCGCTGAATCCATCGATCTCAGGGGACATCTCCAATGCTCCTTCGATGCCGGACGGCGAGGCGTCGACAGGCAGCCCGTGCTGCTCGTCCAGCGCGAAGGCATAGGCCTTCAACGCGATGTTGACGCCACTGAGATCGCCTATGTTCTCGCCAATCGTAAGCGAGCCGTTGACATGTGGCATCTTGTCGGGCTCGTCGGCGTACTTCTCACGCAGTTGCACCGGCACGAACTCGTCGTACTGGTCGATAAGCGCTTGTGTGAGCTGCTTGAAATGCTTGCGGTCCTCGTCGGTCCACCAATCCTCGAGTTTGCCGCTGCCGTTGAACTGGGAGCCCTGGTCATCGAACCCGTGGCCGATCTCATGGCCGATTACGGTGCCGATGCCGCCGTAGTTCACGGCGTCCTCGGCCTGCGGATTGAAGAACGGGGGTTGCAGAATGGCGGCTGGGAACACGATGATATTACGGGTGGGCTCGTAGTACGCGTTCACCGTCTGCGGGTTCATGAGCCATTCGCCCTTGTTCACAGGCTTGCCGCTCTTCGAAACCTGATAGCCGAACTCGTAGACGGCCGCCGCCCTCATGTTGTCCATGAGCGGGGCATCGGCATGCACGTCGAGCGCGGTGTAGTCGCGCCAACGCTCGGTGTAGCCGATCATCGGCGTGAACTTCGACAGCTTCTCCAGCGCCTTGGCCTTGGTCTCCTCGCCGAGCCAGTCGCTGTTGGTGATCGACACGCGGTAGGCGTCGATCAGGTTGCCGACCAGCTGCCCCATACGCTGCTTGGAGCTTTCGGGGAAGTGACGCTTGACGTATTCGCGGCCGACGTCCTCGCCGCAAACGCCGTTGACCAGGGAGACACCGCGACGCCAGCGGTCGCGCTGCTGGGTGGTGCCGGACAGCACTTTGCCGTAGAAGTCGAAGTTGGCGGCGTCGTAGTCGTGGCTGAGCAGGCTCGCGGTGCCGATGATGACGTGCACGCGAGCCCACAGCTTGAGGTCGTCAAGGTCAGCGTTGTTCCAGAAGGCGTCGAAGCCCTTGAGGAAGCTGGGCTCGTGGACGATGGTGTGCTGCAGCGCGGCCGTCAGGTCCACCGGCTGGGTCTTCGCCGCCGGCGTGGCGTCGTAGGCGCCCTGCCAGGCGTCGGCCCACGCCGCGATGTCGAAGTGGGCCAATTCGTCGCTCAGCGTGGCGAAATCGGTCGGGTTGTAGGTCTTCTGCGAGTCGCGCGTGGCGACGTTGTCCCAGTGGTTCGCGGCGATGCGGGTCTCGACATCGAGGAAGCGGCCCGCCTGTGCGCGGGTGGTCTCCTCGTCGCCGTAGCCGGCCAGACGCAGCTGCTTGGCGACCATGTCGACGTAGGCTTCGCGGATCGGGGTGTAGTGGTCCTCGCGGTAGTAGGCTTCGTCGGGCAGGCCGATGCCGGACTGTTCGAGGTGCACGACGTTCGTGTCGGGGTTCTTGGGGTCGCCGAATACGGCGATGTCGAAGACGTCCGGCCCCATGTCGATGGGCTTGAGGGCTCCGATGGTGCGGGTCAGCGCCGCCTTGTCGGCGGCGTGGTCGATGGCGTCGAGGGCGGGCCTGATCGGCGTGGCACCGGCCGCCTCGATGGCGTCGGTGTCCATGAACGAGCGGTACAGCGCCTGCGACTTGGCTGCGGGGCAGTCCTCGTCCTCCAGGATGTCGCGGATCTGGCTCTCGGCGTCTTCCGCGAGCTTGTCGAAGGAACCGTAGCGCGCCTTGTCGTCAGGCAGCCGGTACGTGTCGATCCAAGGGCCGTTGACGAAACGGAACAGATCGTCGGATGGTTTGATAACAGAGGAAAAAGCGGCCGTATCGAGGCCGGACGTCAAATCTGTGGTCATGATCTCATACTATCCGGGTTCGGTGACGTTCCTTCTGACCTTCCACGGCCCGTCTTTTCCCATAGCGAACGACACGCAAGGTATTGGACGGAACGGCGGGTTGTGTTGATGGCATGAATTGGACAACTTGTCTAAAATATGGTGGTGACGGTGACGATATCGAAGTGGCCCGCTTCGGATGCCCGCACACGGTTGACGGCAGGCCGCATGAACGGTGAAGGAGTCATGATGAGCACATACGATGGCGGGCCTTTCCCGCACAGCGACGGACATGGCGACAACGGGCGCGGTGACGGCGGACAGCCCGGCGGGAACGAACAGACCGGCCGTGCCGGAGAGCCGGAATACGGAGCCTACGCGCCTCAAGGCCAGCCTGCGGGCCAGCAATACCCGTACGGGGGAGCGCCGCAGGACGGCGCCGCATCCGGCCAATACCAGACGCAGCCAGGCGTCGCATCCGACCAGCCAGGCCGCCCGTACGGCCAGCCCTACGCCTACCAGTCGCCGTTCGGCCAACAGCAGCCCGGCCAGCAGCAAGGGCAGGGCGGCTGGGAGGACTTCAGCCCGTTCCGGCTGATCGAGGAGATGCTGCCGCAGAAGGCGAAGAACGCGATCCGCGGCCTGTACGGCATCATCGGCGTCGCGGCGATCGTGCTCGGCGTCGCGCTGCTGATCTGGCCCGGCAAGACGCTCGGCGTCGCGGCCGTCGCACTCGGCATCTACTTCGTGGTCTCCGGCGTGATCCGCATCGTCAGCGCCATCGTCACATTGGGACTGCCGGCCGGATGGCGCATCCTGGACATCCTCATCGGCATAATGCTGTCGGTCGGCGGCGTACTCATGCTGAAGAACGCGGCCCTGTCCGGACAGGCTCTCGCAGTGTTCATCACGATGGTGGTTGGCCTCGGCTGGATGATGGAAGGCGTGATGGCGCTCGCCGAATCATGGCGCTTGCCGAGCTCCGGCTGGGCGGTGCTGTACGCGATCATCTCGATTATCGCCGGTCTCGTCGTACTGGTCTCGCCGGTCTCGTCGATGCTGTTCCTGGTGATTTTCTGCGGATGTGCGCTGATCGTCATGGGTGTTTCCTCGATGGTCCGCGCGTTCAAGTTCGGCCGTCCGAGGCGTAAGTAACCCCCGCACAGTAGGCTGGGTTGCATGATCGAACTGAAAACCGCTAAGGAAATCGAGGAGATGAAGCCGGCCGGTCGTTTCGTCGGCGAGATTCTCAAGGAACTCAAGGCCATGACGAAGGTCGGCACCAACCTGCTGGAGATCGACGAGTACGTGCACAAGAAGATCGTCGACCGCAAGGGCGCCGAATCGTGCTACGTGGATTATGCGCCGGACTTCGGCACCGGCCCGTTCGCACACTACATCTGCACGTCGGTCAACGACGCAGTGCTGCATGGCATCCCGTTCGACTACAACCTCAAGGACGGGGACCTCGTCAGCCTTGATCTGGCCATCAGCGTCAACGGCTGGGTCGGCGACTCCGCCATCAGCTTCGTGGTCGGCAACGACCCCGACCCGAGCGACCTCAAGCTCATCAAGTGCACCGAGGAGGCGCTCGCCGCCGGCATTGACGCGGCCCGTCCGGGCAACCGTCTGGGCGACGTGTCCTCCACCATCGGCGACATCGCCCGTTCGTACGGCTACCCGATCAACTTGGAATTCGGCGGCCATGGCGTCGGCCACATCATGCACGGCGACCCGCACGTCGCCAACGACGGCAAGGCCGGCCACGGCTACCGCCTGCGCCCGGGTCTGGTCATCGCCATCGAACCGTGGTTCCTCAAGACCACCGACGAGATCTACCAGGATCCCAAGGACGGCTGGACGCTGCGTTCCGAGGACGGGTCGCGTGGCGCCCACAGCGAGCACACGATCGCCATCACCGAGAACGGTCCGGTTATCCTGACCACCCGCGACTGACCGGCAACCGGTCGTCCATCGCCCACGGCCTGTATCGGGCGATGCCGTCGCCGCTTTGGCATGTGATGATGTCCACGTGCTGGAGCGGCGTTTTTGGTGGAAACATGCACGCAATATAGTGTGTCCAATACAAGGCACCGGGACGACGAATTCGATAATTTCGACGACTTGACAATTCGAACGACTCAATCAAGGGATTAAGGAGCGTGCATGGCGACAGCTGAACTTCATGTGGATTCGAATCAGTACACGCTGCCGGTCGTCAAGGCTTCGGCCGGCCCGGATGGCATCGTGGTCTCCAAGCTGCGCAACGACGGCTGGGTCACGCTTGATCCCGGCTTCCTGACCACGGCGCAGTGCGAATCGAAGATCACGTTCATAGACGGCAATCGGTCGATCCTGCGCTACCGGGGCTACCCCATCGAGCAGCTGTGCGAGCATTCCGATTTCCTTGAGGTCGCGTGGCTGCTGCGACACGGCGACCTGCCGACGCAGGCGGAATACGACCGGTTTTGCAGCGACATCAACCACAAGACCATGGTGGGCGAGGATTTCCGCACGTTCATGGGCTCGTTCCCCCGTGCCGCCCATCCGATGAGCGTGCTCGCTGCGGCGGTGAACGCGCTTGCGGCGTTCTACCCCGACACCACCGACATCACCGACTCCGACCAGCTGGATGAGGCCGCGAAGATCATCATGGCGAAGGCGCGCACGGTGGTCAGCTACATTTTCCGGCGCCGCCGCGATGAGCCGATGCTCTACCCGGACCTCGCCCGCGGCTACGTCGACGATTTCCTGCGCATGTGCTTCGCCGTGCCATACGAGCGGTTCGATTCCGACCCGCTGTACGTGCACACGCTCGGCCGTCTGCTCATCATCCATGCCGACCATGAGCAGAATTGCTCCACGTCGGTGGTCCGCATCGCCGGCTCCGCCCACGCGAACCTGTATGCGGCGATCTCCGCCGGCATCAACGCGCTGTCCGGGCCGTTGCATGGCGGCGCGAACGAGGCCGTGTTGCGTCAGTTGAAGGCGATCCGCGACTCCGGCAAGTCCGTCCGCCAGTTCGTGGAGGACGCGAAGGCCGAGGGGCATCGCATCTCGGGCCTCGGGCATCGCGTGTACAAGTCGTATGATCCGCGTGCCGCGATCGCGCGCCTGTATCTGGAGAAGATCATCGCGCGTGAGGACACCCGCAAGCTTCCCGCCGACGAGCGCGCCCTGTTCGACGTCGCGGTCGAGCTTGAGGACATCGCGCTCAACGACGAGTATTTCGTGTCACGTCATTTGTATCCGAATGTCGACTTCTACACCGGCCTGATATACCGCGCGATCGGTTTCGATCCGGCGATGTTCACCACGCTGTTCGCGCTTGGCCGCATCCCCGGATGGATCGCCCAGTACCGCGAGATGCTCGCCGACCCGAACACGAAGATCGGTCGTCCGCGTCAGGTGTACACCGGCGAGGTGGAGCGCGCCTACATCCCCCTGAATCAACGCTGACGGAAGCAGAAAACTGCGCCGATGGCATTGGACGTTGGCGGGCGGCGTCAGAGACCGCGCGCCAACGCCCAATGCCATCAGTCAGCTCGCTCCGCTCTCAGCAGTCTCTGCGACGCTGCTCGTCGCGCATGTATTCGAAGCACATCTGTGTCTGCTCGGCGTCCGACAGCGCGCGGTGCTCCTCGACGTCGGCGATGTCGAAACGCTGGATCAGGTCGACCAGCCGGTGTCGGTTGTACTGCGGGTACATGCTCCGGCTCATCTGCAACGTATCGATGATGCGGTTCGGCACCGCATGGTGCAGGATGCGCTGCGCCGCCAGATCGATGAACTTGATGTCGAACCGCATGATGTTGTGCCCGATCATCGCGTCGTCGCCGCACCAGCGCAGGAAGTCGGGCAGCACGGTGTCCAGCGTCGGTGCCGGTTCGAGCATGTCCGGCGTGATGCCGGTCAGCTGCGTGATGAACGGATTGAGGTTGCGCATCGGATTGACCAACTGCTGATAGGTGTCGACGGGCTTGCGGTCGACGACCTTCACCGCTCCGAACTCGATGATGGTGTCCCGATACCAGCTGACACCGGTGGTTTCCAGATCCAGTACGACATAATCGTCGGGCAGTGTCCCGTCGGGCAGCATCGGTGTCTCCTCCCGGCGGCATGAAGCCGCCTCGTAATGGTCGTGGCGAACTCACTACTGTACATCACCATTGCGATACGATTCGCCGTCGTCGGCTTTCCGGTGTCGCAGGCTCCGAAGAAAAGGAAACCCGGCCCAAAAGGGCCGGGTGAGAAGGAGAAGAGAGAGGGGGACAATTGTGGGGTTACCTTGAGTGACCTCGCCGGCTCTTGCCGACAACCTCCATATCACTCCACCATCCTGGAAGCTGTGCTGTGATTGGCATGAATATATGCCGGTACGTTTCCTTCCGGTACCCTGGGAGCCGTTTCCGGATGCGACTTCCAGCGGTATTCGTCACTGCATGGAGATCTCGTCGATGGCTTTCAGCTCCTCGTCGCTGAAGTCCGTGTTCTTCAGCGCCCCGATGTTGTCGATGATCTGCTGCGGCTTGGATGCGCCGGCGAGCACGCTGGTCACGGCGTCGTCGTGCAGCAGCCAGGCGAGCGACATCTCGGCGAGCGTCTGCCCGCGCTGCTTGGCGATCTCGTTCAGGGCCATGATCTGGCCGTGGACGCGCGTCACGTCGTCGGCGTGCAGGAAGCGCGGATCGTGCGCCACGCGCGAATCCGCGGGGATGCCGTTGAGATACCGGTCGGTCAGCAGACCCTGCGCGAGCGGGCAGAACGTGATGAGACCCTTGCCCAGGTGCTTGGCGGTGTCCTTGAGCCCGTTGCGCTCGACGGTGCGGTCGAAGATGTTGTATTTGTTCTGGTTGATGATGAACGGCACGTGCAGTTCATCGAGGATCGTCGCCGCCCGCTCCAGCTGTGGCCCGTCGTAGTTCGACAGGCCCACATAGAGCGCCTTGCCGCTGGCGACGGCCTGGGCGAGCGCGCCCATCGTTTCCTCCAGAGGGGTCTCGGGGTCCGGACGGTGATGGTAGAAGATGTCGACGTAGTCGAGTCCCAGGCGTTCCAGGCTCTGGTCGAGTGAGGCGAGCAGGTATTTGCGGCTGCCCCAATCGCCGTACGGGCCCGACCACATCTCGTAGCCGGCCTTGGTGCTGATGGCCAGTTCGTCGCGGTGGGCGGCGAGGTATTGCCGGATCAGCCGTCCCGCGTTCTTCTCTGCGGCGCCGGGTTCGGGGCCGTAGTTGTTGGCCAGGTCGAAGTGCGTGATGCCGTGGTCGAATGCGGTGAGCACCAGGGCCTTCATCTGGTCGTAGGGCGTGATGTCGCCGAAGTTGTGCCAGAAGCCCAGCGATATGGCCGGGAGCTTCAGGCCGCTGGCGCCGCAGCGCTTGTACAGCATGGCGTCGTAGCGCGTCGTGGCGGGCGCGTAGGTGCCGGTGGGTTCGAACATGGGTGCCTCCAGGTGTCGTCGATCGGTCCGATGTCTCCATTGTCACGCTTCAAGTTGACTTGAGCGCAAGGACGTCCGGCGTGTCATCCTCGCAGCTGCGATGTCAAGCATGGAACGATACACAATCCGTGATGTCGCCGACATGTTCCATATGGAGCCGTCGACGCTGCGGTATTACGAGGATGCGGGGCTGCTCACCAACATTGGCCGGACGCCGGCCGGTATCACGGGGAATCGCTCGCCGGTCAGCGCCGTGACCGCAGCCATGCCCGCTGCGCCGCGATGATCGCGGCGGTGACGGCCATCATCACCACGAACGCCACCGCGAACCATGCCCACATCGGGCCGGTCATCGCGACCACCTCGAACAGGTGCGGCAGGATGAGCAGCGCGAACGGGGCGCCCAGCACCATCGTCACGCAGACGAACACGCGGATCTTCGTGAACGGCACGCAGCTCTTGATCACGGCGACCATCGACGCGGCGATCAGCAGCGCGAACATGACCGTGCGGTTCTGCGTCTCGCCGAACGGAGCGATGAGGCTGAATGCGATGATCATGCCGGTGACGGCGATCGCGAACGGCGCCGCCTTGCCGAGCGCAGTGGGCAGGAACCGGCCGCGGATGCGTCGCGTGTCCGATTCGAATATCGTCAGGAACGACGGCCACGCTTCGATGCAGGCGTCGACAAGCGTGATCTGGATCGGAATGAACGGGAACGGGACGTTCAAAGCCAGGCAGAAGAACGACACCAGCACCGAGTAGATCGTCTTGATGAAGAACACGGCGGCCGTGCGGGTCACGTTGTTGACGACCTTGCGGCCCTCCAGCACCACCTGCGGCAGGTAGGTGAAATCGGAGTCGAGCAGCACGACCTGCGAGATCTGGCGCGCGGCGTCCGACCCGGAGGCGATGGCGATCGAGCAGTCGGCCTCGCGCAGGGCGAGCAGGTCATTCACGCCGTCGCCGGTCATCGCGACCTGATGCCCGGCCCGCTGCATCGCCTGCACCAGCTGGCGCTTCTGCTTGGGGGTGACGCGAGAGAACACCGTGTATCGGCCGGCGACGTCGTCGAACGTGGAATCCGGGGCGTCCGCCGGCACCGAGGTCATGTCGATGACGTCACGCCAACGCTCCAGGCCGGCCTGCCGGGCGACGGCGGCGACGGTGTCGGGATGGTCGCCGGAGATGACCTTCACGTCGACGCCCTGGTCGCGGAAGTACGCCAGCGTCTCCTTGGCCCGCGGGCGGATGTTGTCGCGCAGCGCGATCAGGAACATCGGCTGCAGCGCATCCGGCAGACGCTCCTCGTCCGTCCACGCGCCGGGCAGGTATCCGACGGCGATCAGACGCAGTCCCTGACCCATCAGCGCGGCCGCCTCATCGGGCAGGTTCACGCCAAGGATGCGCTCCGGGGCGCCCAGGAACACGGTTCCGGTCGCCGCCGCGGCCGACTCGCCCTCCTGCGTGTGGCGAGGCGCGTCTGCCGCACCAGCCGTTGCGCGCATCGTGATGGCGCCCCATTTGCGCTTCGACGAGAACGGGATGATGGCCTGCGCGGCGAAACGGCCGTCGCCGGCGGGTGCCGCGGGCTGCCCGGCATCGGCGGTGGAGCCGTCGGCACCGAAATGGGCGCGCAGCGCCGCGATGGTCACGTTGTTGTCCTCGCTGGCGTCCAGGTAGGCGCGCAGCAGCGCGTCGGAATCCTCGGCGGCACCGCGCTCGCCGAGCGGCACGATCCGGTCCACGCTCATGTTGCCGTCCGTCAGCGTGCCGGTCTTGTCGAGGCACAGCACGTCCACATGCGCCAGCGTCTCCAGCGAATAGATGTTCTGCACGAGGATCTTGGCCTTCGCGAGGCGGATCACGCCGGTGGCCAGCGACACGGAGATCAGCAGCACCAGTCCCTTCGGCAGCATGCCGAGCAGCGCCGCGGCGGACGACACCACGGCGTCGTACGTGCCGGAGTGCCGCAGGAACATCGCCTCGACGAACAGCAGCACGCCCAGCGGGATGATCAGGAAGCTGGTGAACCGGGTGACCTTGCGCATCGAATCCAGCAGCTCGGAGTGCACGCGCTTCTCCTGGCGCACCTCGTTGATCAGCGAATTCGTGTAGTTCTCGTCGCCGACGTGCGTCACACGGGCGTACGCGCGGCCGGAAATCACCGAGCTGCCGGAATACAGCTCGCTGCCGGCGGTCTTGTCGATGGAGTCGCTTTCGCCGGTCAGCAGCGATTCGTTGACTTCCAGACGGCCGTCGATGACCACGGCGTCGTTGCAGATCTGCTTGCCGGAATCCAGCACCATGACATCGTCCTTGACGATGTCGCCGGCCTCGATGGTCGTCTCCTTGCCGTCGCGCAGCACCACCGCGTGCGGCTGGTTGAGGATCGTCAGCTCGTCGACGAGTTTCTTCGCCTTGAATTCCTGCACGATGCCGATGACGATGTTGAGGATGATGATCGCGATGAACAGCATGTTGGAGTACGCGCCGACCGCGAACAGCAGTATCGCTATAGCGAAGTTCAGTGCGTTGAACAGCGTGCAGATGTTCTCGCGCAGTATCGCGCCTGTCGATTTGGTGACGCTTCGCGCCCCGGTTTCGCCCTCGCCTCGCGCGCGGCGTTCTTCGACTTCAGATGTAGTGAGTCCTGTCATGGTTTCGACTGTATGGGAAAACTGCTGAGGGGGGCGCTAGAAAAACGCAAAGCATGCTTGATGCACACACTTGACGCGCGAGGGCCGTCACGGTTCCGTCATGCCAAAGCGACGCAAAGTCGTTTGTTGTCGGTTTTATTCCCCATGCTTGCGGTGAATCACGAGGCGCTGGGGGAACGGGTCGGATACAGTGGTGTCATATCGCAAATCATGGAGACATACGACGAACCACCCATGGGTAATAAGGGGAGCATCGTGCTGCAGATCAAGTCGATTTCCAAGCAATACAAGACCGGCGATTTCGTGCAGAAGGCGTTGGATGACGTCAGCCTGAACCTGCGCGACAGCGAATTCGTGGCGATATTGGGCCCGTCGGGTTCCGGCAAGACCACGCTGCTCAACATCATCGGCGGCCTGGACCGGTACGACAGCGGCGACCTGATCATCAACGGGGTCTCCACCAAACGGTACAAGGACCGTGACTGGAATTCGTACCGCAACCACACGATCGGCTTCGTGTTCCAAAGCTACAACCTGATTCCGCACCAGACGATTCTGTCGAACGTGGAGCTCGCGCTGACGATCTCCGGCGTATCCCGTACCGAACGGCGGGAGCGTGCCCGCAAGGCCCTCGAACAGGTCGGGCTGGGCGACCACATCAACAAGAAGCCGAACCAGCTGTCCGGTGGGCAGATGCAGCGCGTCGCCATCGCCCGCGCCCTGGTCAACGACCCGGACATCGTGCTGGCCGACGAGCCGACCGGAGCGCTCGACTCCGACACGTCCGTGCAGATCATGAACCTGCTCAAGGAGGTGGCGAAGGACCGTCTGGTGGTCATGGTCACACATAATCCCGAGCTCGCCGAGCAGTACGCCACCAGAACCGTCCAGCTGCGCGACGGCGTGATCCGCAGCGATTCCGACCCGTACGAGGTCGAGGAGGGCGAGTCCGAGGCGCCCGTACACAAGAGGCTGGGCAAGGCCTCGATGTCGCTCGCCACGTCCATCGCGCTGAGCTTCAACAATCTGAGGACCAAGAAGGGCCGTACGCTGCTCACCTCGTTTGCCGGGTCTATCGGCATCATCGGCATCGCCCTGATCCTGTCGGTTTCCACCGGCGTTAACGCGTACATCGACAGCATCCAGCGCGACACGATGACCGCCTATCCGATCACCATCGACTCGCAGACCTTCGACATGACCAGCATCATGGGCGCCCAGGCGGGCGGCAAGGAGACCGGAGGCAGATCGGCGAAGAACGACGGCATCTACCCGGACGACCGCAGCATCAAGCAGACCTCCAGCCTGACGAGCAGCATCACGAAGAACAACCTCGCCGATTTCAAGAAGTATCTGGACGACCCCAACAGCGAGGTTCGCCAATATGTCGGCGAAACCGGCATCCAATACACGTACGACGTGAAGTTCTCCGTGTTCAGCCACGATCCCGACGGCACGCTGGTCACCGCGAACGGCGTCACCATCGGTGCCAAGTCCGATTCGACATCGAACGCTGCGCGGATGAGCTCGATGGGCCAGTCGTCGAGCATGTCCGACATGACGAGCATGCAGATGACGGTGCTGACCGGCAAGACCGACACGAGCGCGTCGCCCAACTCGTTCCATGAAATCATGCCGGGGGCGAAGGACGATCAGCTCATCAGCAAGGTCATCACCGACAACTACCGCGTGGTCAAGGGCGCATGGCCGACCGGCAAGGACCAGGTCGTGCTCGTGCTTGACGACGACAACAAGGTACCGCTCACCACGCTGTATGAGCTGGGCCTGCTCAAGGCCAGCGACTACACCGACATGATGAACAAGCTCAACGACGGCGAGACGGTCAAGACACCCACCGGCAAGATCGACTACGCGACGGCGATGGGGCAGAAGCTGGCCATGATACCCGCCGCAGACCAGTACGTGAAGGACGCGGACGGCGACTACACGTACATCGGCGACGACGCGGACGCCATCGCAGAGCGCTTCGACTCGGCGGAGCAGCTGAAGATCGTGGGCGTGGTCAAGCCGATCAAGGACGCCTCCGCCACGCCGTTGGCCACGGGAATCGGCTACACCCGCGCACTGACCGACGAGCTGATCGACCATGCGAACTCCAGCGCCATCGTCACCGACCAGGAGAAGGACAAGACCCGCGACGTGCTCAACGGCCTGGCGTTCTCGCCGTTGGACGACGCGGCGAAGGCCGCTGATGCCAAGACCTATGTGGCCTCGCTCGGCGTGAGCGACAAGGCGAACATGGCCAAGGCCGTGATGCAGTCGCAGTCAGCGCAGTCGGCTCAGCCCGGGCAGCCCGGGCAGGCCGGGCAGTCAGCCGCGGGCGGGCAGCAGACGGCGGCGATGAGCGAGCAGCGGCTCGCCGACAGCTTCGACCAGTACATCGCCACCGCCTCGCAGGACGTGCTGGTCAAGATCTACGACCAGTACGTCTCGACCGGCACGTATGACGACAACCTCGCCGCGTTCGGCGTGGTGAGCCGGGATGCGCCCTCGACGATCAACATCTACACCGACAGCTTCGAGGACAAGGACCACGTGTCCAAGGCCATCACCGACTACAACAAGACCGTGCCCAAGGCCGACAAGATCGTCTACACCGATTACATCGGCCTGATGATGAGCTCGGTGACGACGATCATCAACGTGATCTCCTATGTGCTGATCGCGTTCGTGTCCGTGTCGCTGGTGGTGTCGTCGATCATGATCGGCATCATCACGTACATCTCGGTGCTGGAACGCACCAAGGAGATCGGCATCCTGCGCGCGATGGGCGCCTCGAAGCGCAATGTGTCGCAGGTGTTCAACGCGGAGACCGGACTCATCGGCCTGTGCGCCGGCCTGATCGGCATAGGCGTGACGCTGCTGCTGCTCATACCGGGCAACCAGGTGCTGCACCATTTCATCGGCACCAACGACGTGAACGCCGCGCTGCCGGTGGCCGGAGCGGTGATCCTGGTGGTGCTCAGCATGGTGCTCACCCTTATCGGCGGCCTGATTCCGTCGCGCAAGGCCGCCAAGCAGGACCCGGCCACCGCGCTGCGCACCGAATAGCAGGCGTGATCCGGCGATGCGATACCTATGTGCGCCTGATTCCTTCAAGGAGAGCCTGACCGCCGCCGAGGCGGCACGGGCCATGGCCGAAGGCATCCGCCGCGGTGACCCCGACGCCGAAATACGATGCCTGCCCATGGCTGACGGGGGAGAGGGAACCGCGCGGGCGCTGGCCGACGCCACCGGCGGCACGATGCTGACGGCCGGCGCGCACGATCCCCTCGGACGCCCGGTGCAGGCCGGGCTCGCGCTGCTCGGCGACGGCCGCACCGCGGTCGTGGAGACCGCCGCCGCCAGCGGACTGGCGCTGCTGCGCCCATCCGAACGCGACCCGAAGGCCACGACGTCATACGGCACGGGCGAACTGATTCGGGCCGCGCTCGACGCCGGCGCCGAGACGATCATTGTCGGGCTCGGCGGCAGCGCCACCAACGACGCGGGCTGCGGTCTCCTGCAGGCGTTGGGGGTGCGGCTGCTTGACCATGACGGGCGTGACGTGCGGCCGGGCGGGGCGGCGCTCGCCGAAGTGGAGCGCGTTGACCTGAGCGGCCTGGACAGACGGCTTGGCGACGTGCATGTCATCGCCGCCTGCGATGTGACCAATCCGCTGACCGGCCCCGAGGGCGCCAGCGCGGTGTTCGGCCCGCAGAAGGGCGCGAGTCGCGAAGACGTGACGCTGTTGGACGGCGCCCTGCGGCACGTCTCGTCGGTCATCGAACGTGCGCTCGCTGAACAGGTGCCCGCCGAACGGAATGGCGATGGCGGAAAAGTCGAAGCGGCCGTGGCTGAATCATCGTCTCCTGGCCACCGTTCCCGTCCTGGCCACCGTACCCGCACGCCCATCGCCGATCATCCCGGAGCCGGGGCGGCGGGCGGCATCGGCATGGCGCTGCTCGCCGTGCTGCACGCCGATTTTCGCCCGGGCATCGACTTGGTGATCGAGCAGTCCGGGCTGGATGCCGCCGTACAATGGGCGGACATCGTGTTCACCGGCGAAGGTTCGATTGACGCGCAGACCATGTTCGGCAAGACGCCGGTCGGGGTCGCCTCCGTGGCGAAGCGGCACGGCAAACCGGTGATTGCCATCGCCGGCCACGTCGGCAACGGCATCGAGTGTCTGCACGGGCGCGGCATCGATGCGGTCTTCGGTGCCGCGCCGGGTGCCGCGAGCCTCGATGAGCTGCTGCGCGACGCCCGTGCGAACGTGGCCCGCACCGCCGAACAGGTCACGCGGCTGATGCGAATCGTGCGCTCGCATTAGCCGCGGATACGAGAACCGGAATGGCCGTTTCCCAATGATCGGGGCTTTCGCATCCGCGTTGAGCGCGAGTCAACGATTGGGGTCAGCTTTCGGCCACTGCCTGAATGGCCACGGCTCCTACGAAATTGATCGGCTGGCTGAAGTTCGGCTGGAAGAACAGGTCGGCGCCGGCGAGCTGATCGATCGTGAACCCCGCCTGAATGGCCACGGACACGACGTTCGCCGCCTGCGAGATGTCATGCTTCGACAGGAACTGCGCACCCAGGATGCGCCGGGTGACCGGGCTCCACACCAGCGTGGTCGTCACCGGCGTGGTGGTGAGCATGAAATCGGGGCGGTAATCCTGCGTGATCGTCGTCGATTTCGCGGCGATGCCTCGGCGTTTCGCGCCGCCGGCGGTGAGTCCCGTGGCGGACATCGCCAGATCGTACAACTGCACTGCGCTGGTGGCCTGCGTGCCGGGATACCGCTTCGTCGCGGCGACGATGTTCTCGCCGATGAGCAGCCCCTGCCGCACCGCATTGGTGGCGAGCGGGATGTAATCGTCCGCGCCGGTCGGGTTGTATCGGACCGTGGCGCTGTCGCCCGCCGCGAACACGTCGTCGAGCACCGTGTTGTCCGGCAATGAGGCGCGCATGTAGTCGTCGATGACGATCGCCCCGTTCTTCAGCATACGCAGCTGATCCGCGAACAACGCGGTGTTCGGGCGGAATCCGGCGCCCAGGATCGCCACATCGGCCGTGTACTCGCCCTTCTCGGTGACCACGGTCACGCCGGAGCCCTCGATCCCGTCGCTGCCGGCCGCCGGCCGGAACGCCGTCACCTTCTGGCCGAGCGCCAGGGTCACGCCATGCTCGTCGAACGCCTGCTCCACGTCATCGGTGATGGTCGCGTCGAAATTGTTCGCCAGCACGCGGTCCAGCGCATCCACCAGCGTGGTCTTCACGCCGATTTCGCTGAACTGCTCGGCGATCTCCGCGCCGATGTACCCCGCGCCGATCATGACGGCCGATTTCGCGCTGCCCGCGCGCTCCTTGATCGCCATCGCATGGTCCCAGTTCTTGCACAGCAGCACGCGTCCCGATTCGAGCGCCTCGTCCAGCCCGTCGATCGGCGGCACCACGGGCGCGGAACCGGTGGTGATCACCAGTTTGTCGTATCGGTATTCGCCGACTTCCCCGGTGTTCATGTCACGGGCGCGCAACACCTTGCCGGCGACATCCACATCGAGCACGTCGTGGCGCATGTGCATCGTGGCGCCGGCTTCGGCGAGGGCCTTCGGCGACGAATAGAACATGCGCTTCGGGTCGGACACGTGGTCGCCGACCCACAGCGCGATGCCGCAGGAAAGGAACGACAGCGAGTCGTTGCGTTCGAATACGTGGACCGTCCAGTCGGGATGCTGCTTGAGGATGGATGTGGCGGCGAACGTTCCCGCGTGAGTGCATCCGACGATGGCTACGGTGGTCATGGGCGAGCTCCTTTGCTTGGGTCCCTCCGGCGCGTGGATCCCGCCGGCGTCACTCCAGCATATCGCCCGATTCCGCTGCCGGGGTGAGACCAAATGCCCTACAGGGCACGGATGTGACGAACATCACGATGGCCGATGGGTCGTAGCGTCGGTTTCTGCGCGAAGCCATGTCGCACTTAGTCGCGCCTTGGTTGCCGTCAGAACATTCCGGGCGTGTCGCAAATGGCTCTTGCCGGTCGTCAAAGATGCCGTGCAAGTTGTGAAAATCCAGTGTTTGCAAGGGTTTTGAGCATCCTATAAATAATGTGTATGCCGTCCGGGTTGCGAGGCCGCCGGCCGCTGACTACCTTCATAAGGGTCACGCGGGGTTCATCGGGAAACCCGCCAAGAAAAACCGCAGGGGGTGCTCATGACGAGGTTCAACACTCAGCTGGTCCACGGATTGCCGGTCAACGACAACAACACCGGAGCCGTCAACCCGCCCATCTACAACTCATCCACATACGCTGTCGAATCGGTCAACGCCATGCCCCGCTGGGATTATGCGCGCAGCGGCAACCCGACCCGCGACTTTCTGGAAAAGCAGATCGCCCAGCTGGAGCACGGGACTCGCGGCTTCGCGTTCGCGTCCGGACTCGCCGCGATTCACGCGGTGCTGTCCATCTTCAAACCCGGGGACCGCATCGTGGTCGGCAAGAACATCTACGGCGGCACGTATTCGCTGTTCAACGAGTACTTCGCCGAGCGCGGGCTGGAGTTCGACAGCGTCGACACCGCCGACTACGAGGCGCTCGACGCCGCGATCAGCGGGCGCGACAGAGGCGGCCGCGCGGCCAGCGCCGTATATTTCGAGACGCTGACCAACCCGCTGCTGCAGATCAACAACGTCAACCGCATCTCGTCCATCGCGCACCGATACGGCGCGCTGTCCATCGTCGACAACACGTTCGTCACGCCGTACCTGCAGCAGCCGCTCGATTTGGGCGCGGATATCGTCATCCATTCGGCCACCAAATACCTGGCAGGCCATTCCGAGGTGAACGCCGGCCTTGTGGTGGTGTTGGACGATGAGGTCGGCAATGGCATCTACTTCGCGCAGAACCGGTTCGGCGGCGTGCTCGCCCCGACCGAATGCAACGACGTGCGCCGTGGCATCCAGACGTTGGCGCTGCGCATGGAGTGTCAGCAGCGCAACGCGCAGGCTGTGGCGGAATACCTGCTGGCGCATCCGCTCGTTCGGGCCGTGCATTACCCGGGCGTGTATGGCGACCGCAACCGTCTGCTCGCCGAGAATGGACTCAAGGGGTTCGGCGGCGTGCTGTCCTTCGAAGTGGTGCCGGGGGTCGACCCGTCCATCGTGCTCGACAACCTGCACGTGTTCCATCTCGCCGTCAGTCTGGGCGCGGTGGAAAGCCTCGCCGAGCTGCCATGCCGCATGACGCATTTCGAGCTGCCTCGCGAGGAGCGTCTCAAGGTGGGCATCACCGACGAGCTGGTGCGTCTGTCGGTGGGCATCGAGGACGTGTCCGACCTGATCGAGGATCTGGGGCAGGGCTTCGACAAGGCGTTCGAGGCGCTGGGCATCGACGGCGTAAGCGGTCAGGTGCTCGACCGGCTGACGACGGAAGTGGCCGCATAGGGTCGCGTACCGTGCCTATCATGCGGTGCGGGCCGTGCGGGCGTCGACGTTCATGGCGATGACGCCCGCACTGTCGTGTCTTGAAGAAATATGGCGGTCGGTGTTCGTTGTTTTGGCGGTCATGCGGATGAAAGGGATTTGGAAATGACTGATTTCAGCACGCTTGCGGTTCATGGCGGGTATAATGCGAACCGCAACGACGATGCGGTCAGCGTGCCCATCTACGCCTCCGCCGCCTTCGATTTGGAGAACGCCGCTCGTGGCCGTGATCTGGCCGCCGGTGAGATATCCGGGTTCGAGTATTCCAGAGTCGCCAATCCGACCGTCGATGCGCTCGAACGCCGGCTTGCCGCCCTGGAGGGTGGCGTCGGCGCGGTGGCGGTGTCGTCGGGCATGGCCGCGGTGTCATACGCGCTGATGTGCGCGGGGGAGGGCGGTGGCCGCATCATCGCGCCGACGAACCTGTATGGGGCGTCAGTCGATGCGCTCGGCGACTTCCTGCCGCAGTTCGGCATCCACGCTGATTTCGTCAAGGACATCAACGACCTGCATGAGATCGAGTCTCTGATCGGTCCCGCGACCCGTGCCATCTTCGCCGAGACGGTCGCCAACCCGAACACCGCCATCACCGATATCCGTCCGCTGGCCGATCTGGCGCACCGGCACGGGCTGGCGCTGATTCTCGACAACACCGTGCCGACGCCGTACCTGCTGCGCCCGATCGAATTCGGCGCCGACATCGTTGTGCATTCGACCACCAAGGGCATCACCGGGCATGGCAACGCCATCGGCGGCGTGATCGTCGACGCCGGACGGTTCGACTGGGCGAACGGCCGTTTCCTGCAATTCACGCGGCCTGAGCAGGTCATCGCCGACATCGACGGCAACCAGCGCAGCTTCTCCGGGGCGTTTGGCTCCGAAGCGTTCATCAGGCGCATCCGCGTCAAATACCTGCGCACGTTCGGTGCCGTGCAAAGCCCGTTCAACGCATACCTGCAGCTGATCGGACTGGAGACGCTGCCGCAGCGGGTCGCCCGCCAGGTCGAAACGGCGACGGCCATCGCCGGGCACCTCGAACACACGCCGCATGTCGTGTCGGTGAATTATTCAGGGTTGCCGGACTCGCCGTATCATGCGCTCGCCGGGAAATACTTCCCCCGAGGCGTCGGCCAGATCCTCTCGTTCAAGGTGGAAGGCGGCGCGGACCGTGTGCGTCGCATCCTCGACGGCGTGAAGCTGTTCTCATACGTGCCAAATATCGGCGACGCAAGGTCGCTGATCGTCGACCCCGCGAACATCACTCACCGCGAGGTGCCGGAATCGTATCGCAAGGCCGCTGGTGTGAGCGACGATCTGATTCGTCTGTCCATCGGTCTTGAGGACGCGGGAGACCTGATGGCCGACCTTGACCGGGCCATAGCCGGCGCATACGGGGAGTAGACGTGGGCATGCCGCCGTCCCGTACGGTGAGACGAAGAAGGGCCACACGGCGAACAACTCTTGAATTCTATGTGAGCTTTCACTGAAAGCCTGTCGTTTTCAGATAGGATGGAATAGACATCGCGCCCGAAATAGGGTGCGGCAACACCAGGCAAGGAGGAATGATGGGTGTTCTGGTGGGAATGACGGGTGCTCTGATCATATCGGGCGTCATCGTCGTCATCGTCCTCGCCGTGCTGTGCGCCTCGATTTTCATCGTGCCGCAACAGCAGGCATACATCATCGAACGGTTCGGCAAATACAATAAGGTCCAGTTCGCCGGCATCCACGCCAAGATCCCGTTCGTCGACCGCATCTCGACGAAGACGAACATGCGAGTCTCCCAGCTGAACGTGCAGCTGGAAACCAAGACGCTCGACAACGTGTTCGTCACGGTCGTCGCTTCGACGCAGTTCCGTGTCAATCCTGAGAACGTCGCCACCGCATACTATGAGCTGCGCGATCCCGCCGGACAGCTCAGGAGCTACATGGAGGACGCGCTGCGTTCCGCGATCCCGGCGCTCAGCCTCGATGACGCCTTCGCCCGCAAGGACGACGTCGCCTTCGACGTGCAGAAGACGGTCGGCGCCGAGATGGCGCGCTTCGGCTTCACCGTCGTCAAGACGCTGATCACCGCCATTGACCCGAGCCCGCAGGTCAAGAGCGCGATGGACTCCATCAACGCCGCGCAGCGTGAGAAGGAGGCCACCCGCCAGCGTGCCGAGGCGCAGCGCATCCAGATCGAGACGCAGGCCGCTGCGGACGCCGAGAAGACCCGACTCCAGGGTGAGGGCCAGGCCAACTACCGTCGTGAGATCGCAAACGGCATCGTCGACCAGATCAAGAGCCTGCAGGCCGTGGGCATGGACATCAACGACGTCAACAACGTCGTGCTGTTCAACCAGTACCTTGATGTGATGCGCTCGCTATCCGAGTCGAACAACACCAAGACCGTCGTGCTGCCCGCCTCCACGCCCGGCGGCTACGAGGATCTCTACCAACAGGTCACCAAGGCCATGCTCACCACCAACGAAGCCAAGTAACAAGTCCTACTCATCGATAAAGCCCCTCATCGCGAGGGGCTTTTACGTTATGCCCCCGTTGACGGGCTGAGCCGTCAAGCAAACAGCGGTGCTGTTTGTAGGCGAAGAGCGAACGACAATGAGCCAGCGGAACAGTCATGCCTAGCCCGTCCATAATTGCAGGGCCCGAAGGGCTGTCGGCGGAGCTGACTGGAACACTGTAACGTCCCCGCTGACGGGGGCTGTCGGCTGAGCCGACTGGGGTGGTCACCACCCGCTGGCGCTGCGCGTCACCTCCCGTCAGCGGGAGGTGCGCCGTGTCCCGCTACCGCACTCTCGGCGTATGACTGACCGCCGAAATCAGTATCTTCTTCAAGCCGTCATACGGCGGATACACCAGCGAAAGCGTATCCGGCACCGCGGGCTTGCCGACCACGGTCTTGACATGACTGAACTCCAGGAACCCGGCCTTGCCGTGATATGAGCCCATGCCCGAAGCTCCCACGCCGCCGAACGGCAGCCGACTGGAGATCAGATGGCCAAGCGGCAGGTTGAATCCCAGCGCTCCGCAACTGACTTCGCGCTCGAACATCCGCCGTACCCTCTTGCTGCCCGTGAACGCGTAGGCCGCCAGCGGGCGTGGCCGGGCGTTGATGAATTCCACTGCGGCCTTCGCGTCGGCGACTTCCAAAATGGGCAGAATCGGGCCGAATATCTCCTCCTGCATCATCAGCGCATCGGGTTTGACACCCAATAGCACGGTCGGTGCGATGTAGAGGTCATCGCGTCTGGTATTGCCACCGCATACCGTGCGTCCGGTGGCGGGGCTCTTCGGATCGGGCAGCAGCGCAGTCAGCCGGTCGAAATGCCGGGCGTTGATGATGCGTCCGAAACTGTCGGAATGTTGCGGGTCTGAGCCGAAGAACCGCGTGACGGCCTCGGCGATCTTTCCGGCCAGCGGCTCGATGACATCGGACGTTGCGAGCACATAGTCGGGTGCCACGCAGGTCTGCCCGGCGTTGATGAACCGTCCCCAGGCAATGCGCCGCGCGGCGACGTCGAGGTTCGCGGTACGGTCGACGAACACCGGCGACTTGCCTCCGAGCTCCAAAGTGACCGGTGTGAGATGCTTCGCGGCGGCGGCCATGACTATTGAACCGACTTTTCCTCCGCCGGTGTAGAAGATGTGATTGAACGGCTGCTCCAGCAGCTTTGTCGTCTCCTGCGGTCCTCCCTGAACCACGCGGAACGCCTGCGGGTCCATGTACCGTGCGATGAGGTCCGCCATCACGCCGCTGGTGTGCGGAGACAGCTCCGATGGTTTCATGCACACGCAATTGCCTGCGGCGATCGCGTCCGCCATAGGCTCGAAACTGAGCAGCACCGGATAGTTCCACGGCGAGATGATGAGCGCCACGCCTTTCGGCTCGGCGACTGTCCAGCCGACTGCGGGCTGCAGCAGGTAATGCATCGGCTTGGGATGCCGCGCAGCCCACCTGCCGAGGCGTGGCTTGATGAAGCGAATCTCATCGAGCACCAGCCCGATTTCCATCAGCGCGGTCTCCGCGGCGGGTTTGCCCAGGTCGGCGCGTACCGCACGGGCGATGACGGTGGCATTCTGCCTCAGCATTCGGGCCATCGCGTCGAGTTGCGCCTTTCGCCAGCGCAGTGGCCGGGTGACTCCTGAGCGGAAGGTCGCGTCCAGTTGCGCGAACGCCCGTTGCCGGGCGGCTGCCTGCTTCGTCGTGGTCGCCGCCGCCGTTTCCTTTGTAGTCATCGTCGTCCTCCTGTTTGCATGGTAGCCGAAGAATCCGCGGAACGTAATCGACGATTTCCGCCCTGACGTCGTATTGGAGTTGCATGCTGGCTCCTGCTGGCGGGAGCTGTCGGCGGAGCCGACTGAGGGTGGTCTGGGTCTTTAGGCGGCGATTGTGCCCTTAAGTGCAATCGTTCTCGATGATCGTGCCCGACATATGATGAATGCACCGAACCGGCACATCGCAACTGATCGGTGACGGCTTGGATGGCATAAGATGGGCGCCATGAAGGATTTTCTGATGCGATGGCTGGTGCTGACGGTTGCGGCCGCGGTGATGGTGGTGCTTCTGCCCGGCATGACCGCGGTGGGGCAGCCTCCGATTTTGGGAATCGCAGTGTTCGCGCTGTTCATGGCGCTGATCAACGCCTCGATCAAGCCGGTGACGCAGCTGATCGCGTTGCCGTTTTCGATTCTCACGTTCGGGCTGCTGTATCTGGTCATCAACTGGCTGTTCATGCGGCTCGCCTCATGGTTGGCAATCAGTCTGTTCGGTGTTGGCGTGCTGGTGCACGGGTTCTGGTGGGCGGTGCTCGGCTCTCTCATCATGTCCATTGTCTCGGGGATCGTCGGCAGCATCGTGCGCGATTGAGCGTCGGCGTACATCCGGCATGATGGTCGGATTTCGGGCCTCGCATGATTGCCTGGCCGCAAGTCGACGGCGTTCGCGGACACTCCGGTTCCGTCGGCCACACACCGTGCTAGGATATGCACCGAAGTCAAGGCGATGATCCGTTATCAGCGGGGAGTCTTCGGAAGAAAAGCTTCATGACGGTCGATCGAACGTCGACGGCACGAAGCTGAGTAGAACCGACGGGATCGGCCCGTCACAGCCGAACACAAGCGGTCGCGAGTTTTCGCCGTCTTAGGATGGCCGGATGCGAGCGACAAGCGAGGTGGTACCGCGGTGGCGGTCGGCAGCCTGAGGGCATGCCGCCGATCATCGTCCTCGTAGGCGGGAATGGCCATGACGGCCGTTCCGGGCGGAACAAGGGTTCCGGCCGCGAGGACATCGCCGGCGCATATATGCCGCCGGAGTGGCGAACGGCCGTCTCAATCCCTGTTCTTCCCGTGAATGGTTCGCTATAGCCAGCTCCCGTAGGACCAGTGCAATGCGACATCGAGGAGAGCAATGGTGAGCGAAACCACCAATTCCCACGTGTATCCCAAGGCGAACGAGGGCGGCGAGACCGCCAGCGTCGCGCCGAACCCGAGTTTCCCCAACATGGAGGAAACCGTCCTGAAGTATTGGGACAAGGACGACACCTTCAACAAGTCCGTTGAACGCAACCCTTCCGGCGACCATAGCCAGAACGAGTTCGTGTTCTTCGACGGCCCGCCGTTCGCGAACGGCCTGCCGCACTACGGCCACCTGCTGACCGGTTACGCGAAGGACGTGATCCCGCGCTACCAGACCATGAAGGGCCGCAAGGTCAACCGCGTGT
>ERZ827181.1594-NODE-1594-length-23658-cov-24.778799_pt1 | contig 23658 bp, 18 predicted proteins | sample MGYA00519778_ERZ827181 | MGnify/ENA primary metagenome ERZ827181 (study PRJEB31778, sample SAMEA3449273) | human gut metagenome | biome: human gut; feature: human-associated habitat; material: faeces | place: United Kingdom | collected 2010/2012 ...
GCGCTCGCGCCGCTGCCGTCACTGCTTCCGCTATTTTCGCAGTGCGATCCCGCAGATCGGAGGCCTGCCAAAATACAATTTCGAAAGATTCGCTCTTCGGTCAAAACCCGAAGAGCGGCAGACCGCAGCCGCCCCATGCGGAGGGCTGCATCGTCCCGCCACAGGCGGCCGACGCATCCTCCGCCGGCCGCGGACTGACAAAGAAAAATCGTACTTTGACTGCGCCGTAGATACTCCGCCTCGGCAAAACCCGAATAAATTTGGTTCTGCCCTCGGCTTGCGCACTTCACGGAGGACAAACCTCCGCTCAGATAAGCCACGCCTCGGCAAAACCGCAAACTCCGTTTGCTTTTGCCCTCGGCTTGTGCACTTTGCGGAAGACGAGCTTCCGCTTAGATAGGCGGCGCCTCGGCAAAGCCGCAAACTTTGTTTGCTTTTGCCCTCGGCTTGCGCTATCTTTGTCCGCATGAAAACGATTCCGATCCTGCCCGGCATCGCGCTGCACGAACTCCGGACGGCCGATGCGGCCGACATCTTCGCCGCCATCGACGGCGAACGCGCCTACCTGGGACGCTGGCTACCCTTCGTGCAGTTCACCCGCAGCGAGGAGGATTCGCTGCGCTTCGTCCGCTCCGTACTCGAAGCTCCCTACCGCGAAGCGGTCTTCACGATCCGCGACGGGGAGCGTTTCATCGGACTCATCGGTTTCAAGTCGACCGATCCGCTTGCCCGCACCACCGAAATCGGTTACTGGCTCCGCGAGGCGTGGCAGGGGCGCGGCATCGTCACAACGGCCGTCCGGGCGCTTTGCCGCATGGCGCGCGAGGAGCTAGCGATGCGCTGCGTCGCGATCAAATGCGCCACGGGCAACGGGCCGAGCAACCGCATCCCGCAGCGGCTCGGCTTCACGCTCGACCACGTCGAACATCGCGCCGAACTGCTCGAAGACGGCCGTTACACCGATGCGAACGTCTATCTGCTGAATCTCGCGGATCGGAACACGTCCGTTCGGCCGTGATCCGGACGGATCGCGCGAAACATAAATATTAAGGTATCGAATGAATCGGGACAATCCTTCGGAACTCTTCCCCGTCGTCGACGAGACGGGACGGGTCGTCGGCTGCGCCACGCGCGGCGAATGCCACGACGGGCGGCGGTTGCTGCATCCGGTCGTACATCTGCACCTGTTCAACAGCCGGGGCGAGCTCTATTTGCAGAAACGCCCGCTGTGGAAAGATATTCAGCCCGGGCGCTGGGACACGGCCGTCGGCGGCCACGTCGACTACGGCGAGACCCCCGACGAAGCGCTGCGCCGCGAAGTACGCGAGGAGCTTGGCGTCACGGAGTTCACGCCCGAACGGCTCACGCAGTACATCTTCGACTCGGTGCGCGAGCGCGAGCTGGTCTACGTCAACCGCACCGTCTACGACGGCCCCGTCACGCCGAGCGACGAGACCGACGGCGGACGGTTCTGGACGATCGGAGAGATCCTCCGCACACTGGGCACGGGTCTCTTCACGCCCAATTTCGAGAGCGAATTCCGCCGCGTCTTCCTAACGGACGACGGGATCGCCTAAACAGAAGATCTTCCCCTCGATAAAGGTCACCCACAGCCGGTTGTCGGCATCGACGAAGAAGTCGTTGGCAGCCGACGAGGCGAATTTCTCGGCCCAGAACAGCCGTCCGTCGCCGCTCACCGACGCCACGCAACCCGTGCGGTTGGCCATGTAGGCCACCCCTTCGCGCACTTCGACGGGGCAGGGGTTGTGGTCGTAGCCCCAACCGGCATCGACCGTCCACAGCTCCGTGTAACGGTCGGCATCCGTCGCTACGGCCAGCAGTTCGCCGTCCATGGTCTTGGCGTAGACCGCCGAGCCGTCGGCGCTCACGCCGGTCGTTTCGCGCACCTTGCGCCGCTTGACGCGCCATATCTCGCGGCCCGTCGCCAGGTCGAGCGCCGTCATGCAGCGGTCGGGCGCCACGATGAATATCCGCCCGCCGACGATGCGCGGCACGATGTGGCCCGGCGAGTAGAGCTTCTGCGGGCTGCCGTTGTTCCAGCTCCACAGCCGCTCGCCCGTCGCTTCGTCGAGGCAGTAGAGGTTCGTGTCCCACGCCCCGAAGACCACGCGCCCGCCGGCCACGGCAGGGCGCCCCTGCGGCTGCCCCTCGCCGAAACGGAACTCCCAGGCGATACGGCCCGTGCGCAGCTCGATCTTGGCCATCGACCCGCTGCCCAGCCCCATGTAGAGCCAGCCGTCGGCCACCAGTCCGTCGCCGATCACGGGCGTTTTCGCCGCGATCCGCCACAGACGGCGGCCCGTGGCCGCATCCAGCCCCCACACGGCCCCCGCGGCGTCGCCCGCCACGACCACGCCGCCGGCCGCGAGCGGCGTCGAGTAGACCGCATTGCCGAACTGCCGCCGCCACACCTCGCGGCGGTTCTTCACGTCATAGGCTTTCAACACACCCAGCGACGTACCGTAGAAGATCGTATCGCCCGCCACGGCGACGCCCGTATAGATCGACGCCTCGTCCTCGACCACGAGCGCCGCACCCGTCCGTTCGTAGGTGATCGGCGCAGGCTGCGGATCGCACGGCAGCGCAGCCAACTCCGCGGAATTGCCCTGCGGGATTGCGAACGAGAGCCGCGGCACCTCGCCCAACCGCTTCTCGTAGAGGGCGACCGAATCGCCCCACACCCGCACGAGGTTGTAACCCGCCGCAGGCTCCTGCCTGCGGTTCTTCGGGATGAGCGAACGTCCCATCAGCCCGGGAATCGAGTCGAAGTTGCAGAGACGCAGCGTATGGTAGTGGCCGCACAGGTCGAAACGCACGTCGTAGCGGCGCAGCAGTTGCGTGACGGCCGTGCGATTGGTCACGTCGTTCGTCAGCGGATAGTGGCAGAACGTGACGATCCGCTCGCCGGGACGCGCCGCCCGCATCTGCTCTTCGACCCATTGCAGATCCTCGCGCCGCACCGAACCGTCGGCCATCTTCATGTAGGGGCCCGCCGTGAAGCCGACGAAGAGGTAGCCGCCCGCACGGAACGCCAGCCGACCGTCGTTGCCGAACAGGCGGCCGAAGGTCGTGCAGGCACTCTCCGACCACGTCGTCTCGTGGTTGCCGGGCACGGCGAACCACGGCTTGCGCAAACGTTCGAGGATTCCGTGCACGCAATGCAGTTCGGCGTCGCTGCCCATGTTGCAGAGATCGCCCGTGACCAGTACGAAATCGACCGCCGAGGCGTTGATCTCGGCCACGGCGGCCCGCAGCAGCGAGTCGGACTCGCCGCGGGGCGTCACGTGCACGTCGGTCAGAAAGGCGAAATTGAGCTCCGCAGCGCGGGGTGCGACGTGGCGCGGAGCGCGGCGGGCCTGCACGCCGGAGCACAACAGCAGGGCCGCAGCGAGCAGCAGCGCGATCTTTTGTTTCATATACGGAATCTTTTTCCCGCAAGATAGCCAATTTCCGGCAGACGGTCAACCCTGCGGCACAAAAAACGGACTGTTCCGCAAGGGAACAGTCCGCACCACCTAATTAAAAAACTAACCTTTCCGGTAAGCGGGCGCGTAAGTCGCCCACGGACTATGCCGAACGCAGAAAAGGACCGCCGAAGGCGAACCTGTCCCGATCGGGCGAGGGTAAAAAAGGGTACCGAAAAACCGATCCTACCCTTTCGTCAGAGGCCGAAGACCTCTTTGAGTTCCTGCATCTCGGCGTCGCTCATTCCCGTGGGGACGAATCCCATCGAGCGGGCCGATTCGTAGATCTTGGCCGATTTCGACAGCACGTCGATCTGGTCGAACGCCTCGATCAGGTCGGTGCCGATGGCCAGTGCGCCGTGTTTGGTCCACATCACCACGTCGTAGTCGTCCAGCAGGGCGATCGTCCGGTCGGCCAACTCCTGCGAGCCGGGCAGCGTGTAGGGAACGATGCCCAGCCCCTTGGGACAGAAGGCGCGCGTCTCGGGGATCATGCTCCACAACAGCCGCGTGAGCACGTCTTTGCCCAGAAATTCGGGATTGTGCGTCATCGCCACCAGCTCGATGGGATGCGTATGCACCACCGCCCGCTCGAGACGCCCCGCACCGATCAGATAGTCGTGCACCGAGAGGTGCGCGGGCAGTTCGGAGGTCGGACGCACCGGCTCGTCGGCGACGATCTCGTAGGATGCACCGTCGGCAGCCACGCGGATCAGCGCGACGTTCGCCAGCGGCTGCGATGCCACGTAACGCATGCGGCGTCCCGTGCCCGTGACCAGAAAACAGCCGCCCGCGATGTGCGGCACCGGTTTGGGAAGGGGGTAAGGCCCGTCCAGCGCGGGCAGTTCGCAAACGGCATCGGCGCAAAGTCCGGTGACGTTGATCGAGATGTTGCCGCCGTTGCGTTCGGCCCAGCCGCGCTCCCAGAGGTAGCCGGCCACCTCGGCCACTACCCCGATCTGGCGGTCGAGCGATTCGTTATCAATCAGTTTCATCGTTTTCTCTATTTTACCAGTTGCGGATATACGGTCGAAAAGATCAGGATCAGCAGACCCGTCACGAGCACTGCCGCCGTACGGCGGTCGACGCCGCGCCACTCGTGCAACAGGATGCCCCACAGATTGCTGAACAGCACGTTGAGCGACATGAGGATGCTCCACGAGAAGGCCAGCATCAGCGGCGCCTCTGCGAAGAAGCTCTTGCCCATGCCCAGCCCGAAGAACTGCGAGAACCACAGCACGCCGGCCAGCGCGCAGAAGAGCACGTTGTTGACCCACACGCCCGCCGGTACCGAGAAGTAGTCGCGGCCCGTGCGGTTTTTCACGTTGCAGAAGATGCAGTAGGCGGCATTGGTCGCGAAACCGCCGAGCGTCACGAGCAGAATCACCGGATTCAGCGCGAAAAGCTCCTTCACGCCGGCTGCGACGGCCGCCGCCTGAATGGCCGCGCCGCTTTCGAGGCCCAGACTGAAACAGGCGCTCATCGCACCGGCCAGCAGCGCCACCAGCAACCCCTTGGTCAGTGCGAAATCCTTCACCGCCGCACGGCGCTCCTCGTCGCTGAGCAGACGCGAACGCAGCGAACCGGCATAGCCGATCACGGCGATGCCCGCCAGCGTGATGCAGACGCCCAGCAACAGCGCCAGCCCCTCGCCGCGGAAGAGATTCTGCCCCGCCAGCAGCACGGGGAAGAGCGTGCCGAACGCTGCGCAGGTACCCAGTGCGATCGACTGTCCGAGCGCCACGCCCAGATAGCGCATCGACAGGCCGAAGGTCAGTCCTCCGACACCCCACAGCACGCCGTAGAAGACCGACTGCCAGGCGCCGCCCGCCGCCCACAGCGCACCGAGCGTCACCCCTTCGGGCAGCGCCAGACTCGCGCCCAACCACGGGAAGACGATCCATGCGAAGATGCCCTGCACCAGCCAGAAACTCTCCCACGACCAGTCACGCACCTTGCGGATCGGCACGTAGGAGCTCGACTGTCCGAAGCTCCCGACGGCGATAATCAACAATCCGATCAGAATTTCCATGTCAATAGGCGATATGGTACAACCGTTCGATCTCCTCGACGGACGTCGGACGGGGATTGCCGCCCGTGCAGACGTCGTTGAACGCAGCCACCGCCAGCGCCGGAATATCCTCCTCGCGTACGCCCAGCTCGTGCAGACGCTGCGGGATGCGGATGCTCAGCGAGAGGGCTTTCACCGCGTCGATGGCAGCGCGCACCCCCTCGTCGACACTCATGCCGTCGGTCTTCACGCCCATGGCGCGGGCGATATCGAGGTATTTTGCACGCGACGGCGACTCGGCGTTGTACTCCATGACGTAGGGCAGCAACGTGGCGTTGGCCACGCCGTGCGGCGTGTCGTAGAAGGCTCCCAGCGGGTGAGCCATCGAGTGGACGATGCCCAGCCCCACATTCGAAAAGCCCATGCCGGCGATATACTGCGCCTCGGCCATGCCCGCACGGGCCGTCTCGTCGCTGCCGTCGTCGACGGCGTTTTTCAGGTGTCGCGCGATCAGCTCGATCGCCTTCAATTCGAACATGTCGCTCATCGTCCACGCCCCCGGCGTGAGGTAGCCCTCGACGGCGTGCGTCAGCGCATCCATACCCGTGGCGGCGGTCAGCCCCTTGGGCATCGAGTACATCAGTTCGCAGTCGATCACGGCGCACATCGGGATGTCGTTGGGATCGACGCAGACCATCTTGCGCTTGGCCTCCTCGTCGGTGATGACGTAGTTGATCGTCACCTCGGCCGCCGTACCCGCCGTCGTGGGGACGGCGAAGGTCGGCACGGCGCGGTGCTTGGTCGCCGCCGTCCCTTCGAGCGAACGCACGTCGGCGAACTCGGGATTGTTGACGATGATCCCCACGGCTTTGGCCGTGTCGATCGACGAGCCGCCGCCCAGCGCGACCATGAAGTCGGCGCCCGAACGCTTGAAGGCCTCGACGCCCTGCTGCACGTTGCGGATCGTGGGGTTGGCCTTGATCTCGCTGTAAATCTCATAGGGGATGCCCGCATCGGCGAGCACGCGCTCGATCTTTTCGGCCACGCCGAAACGGATCAGATCCTTGTCCGTGACCAGCAGCGCCTTGCGGAAGCCGCGCTTACGAACCTCCTCGGCGATCACCGAGCGGCAACCCGCACCGTAGTAGGAGGTTTCGTTCAATACGATTCTGTACATGGCTCTATCGTTTGGAGGTTACTTCGGCTTCGTAGCGCTGGACGTCGGCGATGAACTCCTCGCCCACCGGCACGTCGTTTTTCAGGCAGAACATGTCCCACACGGCGTTCCACGGCAGCGACTTCGACTCTTCGAGCAGCGCCAGACGCTCGAAGCCCTGTCCGTCGGCCTCGTACGCGCGCAGCTTGGCCAGCGGTTCCAGCAACGCCTGCATCATGCACTTCTGCGTGGCGCGCGAACCGATCACGTAGGCGCCGATGCGGTTGATCGAAGCGTCGAAATAGTCCAGACCGATGTGCACCCTATCGAGTGCGTCGCAGCGCACGATCTCCTTGCACAGCTCCAACGTATCGTCGTTCATGATCGTCACGTGGTCCGAATCCCAGCGCACGGGACGCGAGACGTGGAGCATCACCTCGGGCGTGAAGAGCAGCAGCGACGAGAGTTTGTCGGCCACCAGCTCCGTGGGGTGGAAGTGGCCCGTGTCGAGCGTGACGATCTTGCCGCGGCTGGCGCCGTAGCCGATGTAGAAATCGTTGCTGCCTACCGTATAGCTCTCCAAACCGATGCCGAAGACCTTCGACTCGATGCAGTCCTTCATGTGGTCGTACTTCTGCTCGAAGATCCGGTCGAGCGAGTCGCGCAGCAGTTCGCGGTAGAGCATCCGATTCACCGTCAGGTCTTTCGACCCGTCGTGAACCCACAGGTTCATGATACAGGGATCGCCCTGCGCCTCGCCCATCGCTTCGGCGATGGCGCGGCAGCGCCTGGTGTGCTCGATCCAGAACTCGCGGATCTCGGGATCGGGGTTGGAGAGCGAAAGCGAGCCGCTCTTGGGGTGCGAGAACGACGTGGAGTTGAAGTCGAGCTTCATGCCGTGGGCGCGCGCCCACTCGATCCATCCCGCGAAATGTTTCACCTCCACCTCGTTGCGGTCGACCTTCTCGCCGCCGAACTCGCCGTAGATCTCGTGCAGGTTCAGACGGTGCGTGCCGGGAATGTAACTGGCGGCTTTGAGGATGTCGGCGCGCAGCTCCTCGACGTTGCGTGCCTTGCCCGGATAGTTGCCCGTAGCCTGAATGCCGCCCGTCAGCTCGCCGCCCCGATTCTCGAATCCGGTGACGTCGTCCGCCTGCCAGCAGTGCAGCGACAGGCTGACGCGCTGCAATTTTTCCAGGGCTTCGTCGGTATCGACTCCGACGGCCGCATACCGCTCGCGAGCGATGCGGTAAGCCTCTTCGATCAATTGGGTCTTCATCGTTTCAATGTATTTTTAGTTAAGATTCATTTCGTTCGCGGCAGAAACTCCCTGACCTCCACCGAGCGGCGGATGTAGTCGCGCATCCGGGCGAGCGACCCCACCAGCCCCAGCGCACGCGCCTGCACCATGACGTTGCCGATGGCCGTCGCCTCCGACGGGCCGGCCACGACGGGAATCCCGCAGGCGTCGGCCGTAAGCTGGTTCAGCAAATCGTTCTGCGCGCCGCCGCCGATCACGTGCAGCCGCTCGATGGCGAAGGGCGCCACGCCGCGCAAGTTGCCCAGCACCTCGCCGTAGCGGGCGGCCAGGCTCTCGAAGATGCAGCGCACGAGCGCCGCATCGTCCGCCGGCGGGACCTTGCCCCGGCCGCGGCACCAATCGCGGATCGCCGCCGGCATGTCGGCCGGATGCGCGAAGGCCTCGTCGTCGGGATCGATGCGCGTCCGGCCCGGCTCGGCGGCGGCAGCCATGGCCATGATCTCGGCATAGGTATAGGTACGCCCCTCCTTCGCCCAGATGCGGCGGCACTCCTCCAACAACCACATGCCGGTGATGTTTTTCAGGAACCGCGTCGTACCGTCCACGCCGCCCTCGTTGGTGAAGTTCATCGCGCACGACTCCTCCGTGATGACCGGAGCGGGCAACTCGATACCCATGAGCGACCACGTGCCCGACGAGAGATAGGCGAAGCGCTCGTCGGCGGCGGGCACGGCGGCGATGGCCGAAGCGGTATCGTGTCCCGCCACGGCGAAGACCTCCACACGCCCCAGTCCCGTGCGGCGCGCCACCTCGTCGCGCAGCACGCCGACACGCTCGCCGGGCATCACACGCCGGGCGAACAGCGATGCGTCGACGCCGGCCGCACGCAACAGCTCCCCGTCCAGCTCCCGCGTGCGGGGATTCATCAGCTGCGAGGTGGAGAGGATCGTATATTCGCACACCTGTTCGCCCGTAAGCAGGTACGACAGCGCATCGGGCATGAAGAGCACATGCTCGGCGGCCGCCAGCGCGGGGCTGTGCTCGCGGTTGAGTGCGTAGAGTTGGTAGAGCGAATTGAAATTCATCACCTGAATGCCCGTCTTCGCATAGACGCTTTCGCGAGGCACCGTACGGAAAAACTCTTCCGGCACTCCGTCGGTATAGGGATCGCGGTAGGCGCGCGGAAGCCCCAGCAGATCGCCGTCGGGATCCACGCAGGCGAAATCGACGCCCCACGTATCGATGCCGATCGAGTCGATCCGTTCGCCGCGGCCGCCCGCGACGCTCAATCCCCTCAGAATCTCCTCGTAGAGGGCGTGAATGTCCCAATAGAAGCGGCCGTCGATCTCCCGCATACGGTTCGGAAAACGGTGCAGCTCCTCCATTCGGAGCCGGTCGTCCCCCGCACGGGCCAGAATCACCCGACCGCTGGTAGCGCCCAGGTCGACACCGATTATATTTTTTTGCATAACGTGAAAAAGCGGTTTGAGGTTAGAGTCTTTATTTGATACAAAAATACCGAAGAAAGTATTATCTTTGTTATAACATTTGACAAATTACTTTTCAAATCTGACACGTTATGGGCTCTTTCCCGCAAAGCATCGTCCACTACCTGCCCGTCACCGACCACGACGAGCGGTGGGGCATCGTCTGCACCACGGCGGGGTACCAGAACGTTCCGCCCGGCAGCCCCTATCCCCTGACGCAGCATCCCGACAGCTACTCGTTCACCCGCTCGCGGGGGCGTGTGCTCGGCGAATACCAACTGCTCTACATCGTCTCGGGACAGGGCGAATTCCGCTCGGCCTCCTCGCCCGCCGCGCCCGTGAAGGCCGGCACGGTGGTGATGCTCTTCCCCGACGAATGGCACACCTACGCACCCGACCCCGAAACGGGCTGGGAGGAGTGGTGGGTGGGATTCCGCGGCGAGAACATCGACCGCCGCGTGGCGGAAGGCTTCTTTTCGCCGAAGACGCCGCTGCTGCACATCGGCCACAGCGCCGGCATCGTGAGCTGTTATCAGGAGATCATCCGCTCGGCCGAGGAGGAGCGCAAAGGCTTCCAGCAGCTCGTCACGGGCATCGTGCTTCACCTGCTGGGTTCGGTGCTCTTCAAACGCGACAACCTGCAATACCTCGACAACCCGATCGTCGAGAAGATCAACCGCGCCCGCGAAATGATGCGCCGCCACATCGGCGACAACCTCCCGCCCGAAGAGATCGCGCGGCGGCTCAACATCGGCTACACGTGGTTCCGCCGTACGTTCCGCGCCTACGTGGGCATCGCCCCGGCGCAATACCAGTTGCAACTGCGCCACAACAAGGCCCGGGAGCTGCTCACCACGACCGACCGCACCGTTTCGGAGATCGCCGCCGAGCTGGGATTCGAGAACGTCAGCCAGTTTTCGGCCTTCTTCCGGCAGCGCGAAAAGATCACCGCCACGCAGTACCGCAGCAAATACGGATTCTGACCGCAGCAGGCGACCGCTTTTCGGCAAGCGCATCTCAGCACCTTCCGTCGAAAAGGGGCACCGAAGACCGCGAGGCGAAAATGCGCGGGAATTCGCCGCGCACCTCGCAGAACGATCACGAAAGACTGCGCCGTTGCGGCGCAAAGGATTGCGCAGCTTCGACTGCGACGGCTCGGAAAAGTCCGCGAACGGCCTCCGCGCTCGCCTGCTGAACGTCGTTTTGCGCCCGCTCAGTGAGAACCGCTGTCCGATCCCGACGGAGGTGCCCTGCGAACACTTTTGGCACCGCCTTTGGTGTCAAAAGGCGGTAAATGCGATCGGCTGCAATCGAAGAGCGGCTGCGGACTGACAAAGGAAAATCGTACTTTGGCTGCGCCGTAGATATTCCGTCTCGGCAAAAAGTAAATTTTATTTGCTTTTGCCCTCGGCTTAATCGTATCTTTGCCGCATGAAAAGCATCAAAGAACTCTACCGTATCGGCACCGGCCCTTCGAGCAGCCACACCATGGCGCCCCGCCGCGCCGCCGAACAGTTCCTCGCACGCCATCCCGAAGCGGCGGCGTTCCGCGTGACGCTCTACGGAAGCCTCGCCGCGACGGGCCGCGGCCACATGACCGACCGTGCCATTATCGACACGCTGCTGCCGACCGCCCCCGTCGACATCGTGTGGCAGGCACGCGAGTTCCTTCCCTTCCATCCCAACGGAATGCGTTTCCAGGCGCTCGACACCGCCGGCACCCCCACCGACACATGGACGGTTTACAGCATCGGCGGCGGCGAGCTGGCCGAAGAGGGCGTACCGCCGCGGCAGGCGGAGGAGATTTACGAAATGAACACGCTCGACGAAATCCTCGCCTGGTGCCGCCGCACGGGCCGCACCTATTGGGAATATGTCGAGGAGTGCGAGTCGGACGACATCTGGGACTACCTGGCCGAAATCTGGCAGGCGATGCGCGAAAGCGTCGAGCGGGGGCTTGACCACGAAGGCGTCCTGCCCGGTCCGCTGCACCTCACGCGCCGCGCCGCGACCTACCACGTGCGCGCTTCGGGCTACAAGCAGAGCCTTCAATCGCGCGGTCTGGTCTTCGCCTACGCATTGGCCGTAGCCGAAGAGAACGCTTCGGGCGGACGGATCGTAACGGCCCCGACCTGCGGGTCGAGCGGTGTGGTGCCGGCCGTGTTGTACCATCTTCAAAAGAGCCGCGGTTTCTCCGACGCACGCATCTACCGCGCGTTGGCCACGGCCGGCCTGTTCGGCAACGTCGTCAAACACAACGCCTCGATCTCGGGCGCCGAGGTGGGTTGCCAGGGCGAGGTGGGCGTCGCCTGCGCCATGGCGGCCGCCGCAGCCAACCAGCTTTTCGGAGGCAGCCCCTCGCAGATCGAGTATGCCGCCGAAATGGGGCTCGAACACCATCTGGGCATGACCTGCGATCCCGTATGCGGACTGGTGCAGATCCCCTGCATCGAACGCAACGCCTACGCTGCGGCCCGCGCGCTCGACGCCAACCTCTATTCGGCCTTCACCGACGGCGGACACCGCGTCTCGTTCGACCGCGTGGTCGAGGTGATGAAACAGACGGGGCACGACCTTCCCTCGATCTACAAGGAGACGGGCGAGGGCGGACTGGCACGGGAGTACGATCCCGACAAGTAACAATGCGGGGCGGAACTCTGTCGAGAGTTCCGCCCTGCTGCCTTGTCCGAAAAAATCAATCCTTTCCGGGGAAATACTTCATGTACTGCACGCGCTGGAAAAACTCCGAGTCGCTCTTGCCGAAACCGAGCCGGCCCTTGAATTCGTCGAGCGCCGTGATGCCGTGACGCGCCGCCCAGGCGTCGATCCACTCATTCATGCGCGCGATCACATCGAAACCTTCGCGGTGGATCGCCGTGCAGACCTCGACGGCCGCAGCACCGCAAAGAAGCGCCTTGACCGCCGCCTCGCCGTCGTGCACGCCCGTCGAAACGGCGAAATCCATACGCGGCAGCGCACCGACGCAGATCGCCGTCGTGCGCAATACGTTGCGCAACTCCGACGCTTCGCTGTAAGGCGACCCTTCGACGAAGGTCATCCGCTCGACATCCACGTCCGGTTCGAAGAAACGGTTGAACAGCACCGCACCCTTCACCCCGACGCTCTCCAACGCGGCAGCCATCGCCACGACGTTCGTGAAACGCATCGCGAGTTTGACCGAAACGGGAATCTTCACCTCGGCGCAGACACGCTGGGCGATCGTCACATAGAGCCGTTCGAGCTCCTGCGACGAACGTGCGGCGTCGACGGGCTGGATGAAGATGTTCAGTTCGAGCGCCGAGGCTCCGGCCCGAGCCATCGCGGCGGCGTATTCGATCCACTCTTCGCCCGCGGCCACGCAGTTGATGCTGGCGATGACGGGAATCCGCGTCGCACGCCGCGCATCGGCGATCAGTTGCAGAAATCCCGCTTTGTAATCCTCGCCCAGATAACGTTGCAGATAGTCGCCCGCATCGCCGTAGGGCGAATCGGAATATTGTTCGAGCGAAGCGGCGTGGTGCAGGATCTGCTCCTCGAAGATCGATTTCAGAACCACCGCGCCCGCTCCGGCGGCGGCGCACTTCTCGATATTGGCGAGCGTCGCCGTATAGGGCGAACTGCTCACGACGATCGGGCTGTCGAGTTCCAGTCCGAGATAGGTAGCTTTCATGGGCTTATGCTGTTGCTGTTTGATTTCGACCCTCCAAAGGTAGCGATTCGCCCCCGCATTTCCAAATACCACCTCTAAAAACCGCGGCAGCCAGCCGATGTTCCGTATCGACATGTTCAGCAGGCACGCTCCTGAGTCGGTCCGACTGCGACCGGACAAATACCTTCCCCCGAAAACAGCACTACACGCTGATTCCGGGGGAGGCCGGGTGTTGGAGCCCGAGAAAAGAAGATTAGAGAGAGAGTATTGTTTAACCAAACAGTTCGTTGAGCACCTTAGCCAGCCGGTACGAAGCCTTGATGAGCTGGTGATCCAACAAACCGATCGCTTTGTTGCAGAAGGACAGGCCCAACTTGTCGCCGGGTGCGGCCCAGTCGTAGATGACCGCACACTCGCGCCGGCTCTCGGCGAACCAGTCGTCGGGCGTACCGGCAGCCAATGCTTCCCGCTCCCGCCGTGAATAACGGTCGAGCTGGTGTTTGTATTCCATGTAGCCCCAGCGGTGCTTGCGGTCGAGGATACCGCCGTCGAAGAGTGCATGGTACTGCGTATCGACGCCGTAGAAGAGCACGCGCATACGGCTCTGCTGGTAGTTGACGTGCGACGGACAGTGCATGTCGCCTACCAGATGGATCACGTAGCGCAGGTTGACCACGACGGTCGAATCGTCGAGATTACGGTAATCCCTCAACCGTTCGATCGCACGGTTCAGTTCACGCAGCACATTGGGTTCGAGTGGGTTGCCGGCGGCATCCTTCGTGGGTTCGCCCTTGCCGTAATCCACGTGCCACCAGTTGGTCATCTCGTAACCGGGTTCGGCACGGTAGTCGTCCATCCACGACGCGTCGTAGACGATCGAATGGCCCAGATACCGTTCGATCACGGCTTTCGCACGTTTGGTCAGATGCGTCTCGGCGATGTAGGCCACGGCGTCGTGGCCCGACTTGCCCCACGCCAGCGCACTCTGCACGAAGCAGAGCGCCGCAAACGCGAGCAACAACGTTTTTTTCATAACGGGGTTCTTCATAGTTATCGGTTATCGTTCTTCACCCCGCCCGCCGCCGTTCTCCGACGGCGGCGCGGGCAGGACAAAGATTAGGAAAAGTCGAATACAGAAGCAGCTAAGGCAAAGATAGCAAAAGTCGAGCGCAGAAGCAAGCGTCAGCTTGATTATGCCGAGACGAAGTATCTAAGGCCAAGCCAAAAATAGCAAAATGTCGCAGCCGACCGCTATTCGACGTCGCATTCGTATTGCAGGATCGACGCCAGTCGGTTGCCCGACGCAGCTGACGTATGGGTCGCAATGCCCAGATAGAGCTTCCGCCCCTGTTTGAGCTGCATCCCCTCGCCTTCGCAATAGCAGTTCTTCGCATCGAGCAACGTGCTCAGGCTCGGGAAGTCGGAGCAGGCGGCCACCCGCGTGCGGGGGCAGACCAGTTTGCCGGTATAGTCGAACACGGCCACATAGGCCACCGAACCGTCGTACAACTCGCCCGTCTGCTGGATCGCCTGTCCTTCGTACCAATAAACGTAGTCGCCCCACACGGCCTGTCCCTGGTGGCTGTACGAATAGACCTGGTGCGTCTGGCCCGTATTGAGATAGCTGGGCAGACGGAACGATCCGAGCGGCGTCAGGCGGTTGAGATTGCGTACCTCGACCGAGGTCGTCTCGGTCTTCTTCTCGGTGACGCCCTCGGCAGCCGTTTCACCACCCCACGTGCGGGTGATCTCTACCGTCTCCTTGCCGAGCGCCAGCACGGCGTCGAGGTCGTAGATCACGTTGTGGCGCATGTCCGTCGTGCGGCAGCCGATAAGCAGACGGCGGTTCACGAAGTCGATCGAAGGCTGCACGTCGCGCACCGTCCACGTCGTACCCGCGGCGTCGACATACTCGCTCATGTAGAACGTGTCGCCGGCGTAGTGGCTCAGCACCGCGCCCTTCTGGTAGCGGATGCGCGAGAAGGTGAGGTTGTTGGTGTAGTCCGTTCCCGAAAGCGTGCCGTTGGAGTTCACCCACACGTAGTCGCCGTCGTCGGCCCGCTCGGCCACGAGCAGCGTGCCATGACCGAACCATTGGAGTTTCATGTAGTCGTCCGACGGGGCTTCGTTGCGTTTCTGGCGTCCCAGCGCCACCATCCACCTGTTGCCGGTCTTCGTGTCGCCGACGCTCTGCGTATAATAGATGTAGCCGTTCTCGTCGTAAAAGTCGAAGCACTGCATGATCGTCCCCTTGTAGGGCAGCTGATTGCTCGAAAAGATCATCTGCTGCGACAGCCCCTCCGACAGGGCCGCCGTCGGATCGGGCAACGACGAGGTGCTCTCCACCACCGAAACCAGGCACCGCGCCAACCGGTTGTCGCCGTAGAAGGCGCGTACCTCGGTCGAACCGGCACTGACGCCCGTCACCACTCCCGACTGGTCGACGGTGGCCACCCGTTCGTCGACCGATTTCCATTCGTATTGTACGTCGTCGTAGAAGGGATCGGAGATCGGCACGAGACGGTAGCTCTTCCCGATACCGAGCGTGATGCTGTTGGGTTCGAAACGCAGGGAGTACATCACGAGCTCCTTGTCGTCGTCGCTGCAACCGATCGCTGCGAAGAGCGTCGCCAGCAGCAAAACCATGCGATTGATCGTTTTCATCGTTTTATATCTGGTTTTTTCATTCGACGTTACCGGACGGAGCGGAACCGGTCCGCTCCGCCCGGACGTTTGTTATTCGGGAAGCGACACCTTGACGATCCCTTTGAGCCGTTCGGAGCCTGTCTTGGAGATGGTGTAAGTAGTGGCCGAAGCGTTCAGGCGAATGTCGAGCGAGACGCGCAGACGCACGTAGAACAGGCCGTCGGTCACGGAACACCCTTCGACGGGGAAGGTATAGCTGGCCCAACCGCATGCAGGCGTCTTGTCGTTGGGAAGCGCCTGGTCGGTCATCACCGTATAGTGCGCCGGCCCCGTCGACCCGTCGACTCCCGTGACGGTTTCGGCGCCTTCGGCCAGGAACCAGTTCGTCCCGTCGGCCGAATACTCCAACGCATAGTAGCGTGCGCCCGACCCCGAACAGCCGACGGCCGCCTCGAAAGCGATGCGCGTTCCCTCTTTGAGGTTCTTCACAGGGAAGGCCATGAGCCAATAGTCGTCCTTCTGCAACCCCTTCATGTAGCAGTGGCCTTCGCCGTAGCCCCAACCGCTGGCCGTCGAGCAGACGACGGTGAGATAGCCGCCGCGATCGCTCCAATCGAGATACTTGTGGTCGGTCGAAGGGGCAGAATCCTCGCAGGGATACTGCGAACCGGCTCCCCAACTGTAATTGTGCGGATCCGCCATCAACGTCGGTTTGCTCTCGGACGAAAAATCCCACCAGACGGGGAATCCGCCGACGATCGACGAGGGATCGGCCACGACGGTACTCTTGACCGTGCCTTTCGACTCGCCGTCGACGAGCAGTTCGAAGAAGACTTCGCCTGTCTGCGCCGGCACGCCGATCACAGGCATCGTAATCGTGCCGCTGCCCTTCTGGAACTTATCGAACGTGCAGTCGGCCGCCACGAGTCCCTCCGAAGCGCCCGTCATCCGGCAGCTCAGAGCAACGGATTCGTCGCCGTTGGCGTTCGCATAAGCGAGGATCAGCGTGAAATCGCTCTCGACACCCCGCACCAGCGTGCCCGCCGACGAGAGTGCTCCGTAGGCGAAGTCGCAGGCACCCTGCGTGATATGGATAGGATAGGCGTGTCCGGCGAAATCGATATAGATCGTACCCGTGCGCTCGCCGCCCCGGTTGTAGGCCACGCCGACCGTAATGAAGTCCAATTCGCCGTTGCCGACGCCGCTGTCGGGCGTGACGGCGATCCAGTCGTCGTTGCCGTCGTAGTCGATGCTCCACGCGCCGTCGCATTAGAGGCTCTGCTCGACCGTCTGTTCGTTACAGTCGAAAGTAAGATAATCGTTCTCGCGGGCGAAAAAGGGATCGTCGTCGGAAGAACACGCCGCAAAGAGCGCAGCCGAAGCGGCGACCGCCAGCCCGATTTTATGGAATAGGTTCATGGATGTTCGGTTTTAAGGATTAAACGCAGACTACCATTCGGGGTTTTGCGTGAGGTTGGGATTCTCCTGCAAAGCGGTAGTCGGAATCGGTTTCACATACTTATAGTCGTGCCACTTGCGCTCGATGGCCGTAGCGGGCAGAATATTGCCCGACGTACCCTGCGAAAGCTTGTGCCCCGCTTCGGAAGCGCCGTCGATGAAAAGGATTTTGAGCGGCGACTTGTTGTTGGGGGCCGACGTGACGATGCAGTCGTTGACGCCGTCGCCGTTGAGGTCGATCGGTGTCTCCGACGCCGCAATCCAGATGCCTTTCCACGGCCGCGCGAACAACTCGCCCTGATGCCAGCGGATGATGTCGTCGTAACGTACGTTTTCCATCGTAAGTTCGATTCCCCGTTCGCGGCGCACCTCCAGGATGAAAGGATCGGTCACCTGATTCTGGAAATACTCGACCATGTAGGGATCGGCCGTCGTGGGATAGATGCTCGTCACTCCCGCACGTTCGCGCAGCGGCTTGATCGTCTTGTTCCACACTTCCTCCGACATTTCGTTCAGTTCGGCCTTCGCTTCGGCATAGTTGAGCAGCACCTCGGCGTAGCGCATCAACGGCACGTCGTTGTCGCACTTGGAGGTGTTCGTATCCTTCGACGAATCGTCGGTGAGCCACTTGATCGGTTGATAGCCCGTTTTCGAGAAGGTCACGTCGGGAGCCCACTGCGTCGTGCCGCCGTCGCGCGTGAAACCCGGCGTGCGGATCGTCTGCGCGAGACGGTAGTCGCGGCCGCTACACTCGGTCGTGAAATCGACGCTGTCGTAATCGGGATATTTGTCGGTGAACGGCGTACCGTCGGTCATCAGATAGGTGTTGATGAACTGCCGCGTGAAGGCGTAGTTGGCATACTGTTGATTGATGAAATAGGAGTTCATGTAATGGGTCACGTTCAGCTCCGAATCGTAGTTGCGCGCCCAGATGATCTCGTTGGCGTAGGCCGTCGTGGCGTTGCTCTCGATGAACATCGCACGGTACTGCGTGCGGCGGTCGGCGGCATTGTCGGTCAAATGGTAGACGCCGTCGCCTATGATCGCCTCGCACGCCTTGACGCACTCGCCGAGGTACATCGCACTCTCGTCCGACTGCCACGGCCGGCCCGTCGAGGGATCAAGCGTGTGGTATTTGCGCATCGTCCCCTCGTAGAGGCAGAAACGCGCTTTGAGCGCGAGGGCCACGTAACGATGAATGTACGACGCCTGGTTGCGGTAGGAAGCCGCCGTCGAGCAGTAGGTGCAGGCGTAGTCGAGATCTGCGAGAATCTTGCGGCAGACGTATTCGCGGTTGTCACGATCCTTGAAGAGCGCCTCCTGGTCGGTCGCCTCGATCGATTTCTCGTACCAGGGCACGGCACCGAAGGTACGCACCTTGGCGTAATAGAACAGCGCGCGGAAGAAACGCCCCACACCCTCGTAGTGGTTCAACACAGCCTCCGGTGCGTCGGCCTTGCGCATATTGTCGAGATAGAAGTTGATCGAACGCAGCTGCGACCAGTTGCTCGTCCCCCAGTTCGACGCATCGGAGGCCGAATAGTTGTCCTTGAAATAGGCCGCCGCACCGTCCCATGCGTGTGTATCGGCGTTCTTGTCGCCGTTGACGAAGTTCTTGATGCCCGTGGCGAAACTCCGCGTCAGACCGTTGGCATAGATTTCCAGCGACGATTCGTCCTTGAAGTAGTATTCGCTCTCGATCTTGTTGGGGTTCTCCTGTGTCAGGAAATCCTCGCACGCGCAGAACGAAACGCACGCGAACAGGATTGCAATGTATTTTTTCATAATGCTCTTCCTCCCTGATTAGAATGTGATGTTGACGCCCAGCGTCACGCTTTTGAGCACGGGATAGGTATATCCGTCGCCGGCCGTCGAAGAGAAATCGGTGTCGTATCCCAGTGCTTCGGGGTCGAAGTTGGGGGCGTATTTATGCAGCGGCGTGAAGGTGAAGAGATTCTCGCCCGACAGGTAAATCTTCAACCCGCCCAAACGGATCTTCTGGCACAGCGCCTTAGGGAAGGTGTAGTCGACCTGGATATTCTTCACGCGCAGGTAGGCCGCGTTTTGCTTGTAACGGGTATTGGGAATTTCGAGCAGTTTGGTCCACGAATAGGAACTGTTCGACTGGTAGGTAGTCATGCGCGGCCAATAAGCCGTATCCCAGTTGTTCTTCTCCTCGCTGTACATGTCGTCCGTATAGTTGTGAATGCCCAGCACCCACATGAACGGACGGGCGTACTTGCCCCAGAAATAACCCGAATCGGGCGAGGGGTACCAGTCGCGCTTCATCACGCCTTGCAGGAAGACCGACAGTCCGATGCCGTTCCAGTTGGCCGCCAGATTGACGCCGAACATGTAGTGCGGATTGATGTTGCCGATGATCGACAGGTCGCCGTGATCGTCGGCGGTGAAGGCGCCGGGATCGATGTTGCCGTTATGATCGAGATCGGCGATCTTGACCTGCCCGGGGCGCGTCACCTTGTCCGACGCCTGCGTGAAGTCGTGCGTGGCCGAGGAGTCGATGTCGGCCTGATCGCGGAACAGCCCGGCTACGGTATACCCCCACATCTCGCCCAGCTCCATGCCTTCGTAGAAGTCCGAGGGCGAACCGCCGTTCTGGATATAGCCTTTGAGCGTACCGAGCGAACGGGTGGCATTCTCGTACTTGGTCACCACCGTACGGTTGTCCCACACCATCGCCTTGATGCTGTAATCGAACGGCTTGCCGCCCAGCTTGAACGAGTCGCGCCATGTGAGCGACAGCTCCCAGCCCGTAGTGCGCAGTTCGGCGTTGTTGCCCTTGGGCGACGTGGTGCCGTAGACCGACGGCAGCGAAATGCTGGGCGTGTACATGTCGGTGGTGTAGCGGCGGTAGTAGTCGCCGCTGAACGAGAGACGGTTGTTCAGGAAATCGAGGTCGAGCCCCAGGTCGTAGGTCGTCGACTTCTCCCACGTCAGCGACACGGGCACCGTACTGCCGACCGTCGTATAGGAGGGCAGCCCTCCGCCGAGCACGATGTCCGAAGCGGTAACCACGGTCATCTCCGACGTGTAGGAGTAGGGATCGACGTTGCCGTTGCCCATCGAACCGGCCGAAAGGCGGATCTTGAAGTTGTCGAGCCACTCCTCCGACCACTTCATCCACGGTTCTTCCGACACGCGCCACGCCACCGATGCCGAGGGGAAGAATCCCCATTTGGAGTTGGTCGGGAACTTCGACGAACCGTCGTAGCGGCCGCTCACCTCGGCCAGGTACTTGCCCTTGTAACCGTAATTGAGCCGAAAGAAAGCGCCCACGTAAGACCAGATGTATCCGCCGACGGTCGGGTCGGTCGTCGTACCGTTCATCAGTCCGAACGACGGTTTGGAAGCGGTGACGAACCCTTCGCGTTTGATCGTCAGCGTCTCGTATTTCTGTTTCTCGATATTCCAGCCTGCGAGCGCCTTGAACGTGTGGTCGTCGCCCAGCTTGGGCGACCAGTTCAGGTAGGCGTTGGCCGACTGGTAGCGCGTCTGGTATTCGACGCTTTGGAGATTGGAGCCCGCAGCCTCCGACTCGTAGAGAATCTCGCCCGGCTTTTTCGAGTATTCGATCACCGTCTGGGCGTCCATGCGCTTGCGGTTGGTGTAGTTGTAGGAGTAGTCGACCGAAGCGGTCAGCACGTCCTTCACCAGATCGATGTTCACGTCGAACTTGTTGCGCAGGTAGACATAGTCGTTCGTGCGCCACGAAGTCCCCTCCGAGAAGGCGGCATAGCCCGATTTGGCTGCCGCGGCCGTCCACGTACCGTCGGGGTTCTTCACCGGCGAAAGCGGCATAGCCGTGTGGTTGATCAGACGCGGGATCTGCGAGTTGTTCTTCTGATGCTTGGGTTCGTAGGCATCGATCACCGAGACCGACATGTTGTTGGTCAGACGCAGCCACGGACGCACTTTAAGCGTTCCCTTGGCGCGCACGTCGTACTTCTTGTAGCTGTCGTTGCCCACCTTGTAGATGCCGTCCATATCGTAGAAACGGCCCGAAATATAGTAGTCGGCCTGGTCGCCGCCACCCGAAATCGAGAGGTTGTGCTCGGTCGACCAGTTGTAGTCCTTGTAGAAGAGCGAATGCCAGTCGGTCGAGTCGTAATAGGCCCACCCGAACTGGTCGTGCCCCGAAAGCGCCGTCGTGCGCGCCAGCGAAGGGTCCTGCGAACGGCGGATCAATTCCTGATAGATCGTCTCGGTATAGGGAATCGTCGAATCGACATGGTTCAGGAGCGCCTTCGAACCGTTGTAATAACCATTGTAGCAATCCTTCCACCAGTTGATCCACGTCAGACCGTCGGTCACCACATCGGGCGTCACCGTGCGGCGGTTGATCGTCACCGAACCGTTGTAATTGATGACGGGCGTCCCTTTCTTGGCGCTCTTGGTCGTAATCAGCACGACGCCGAAAGCACCGCGTGCACCGTACACCGCCGATGACGAAGCGTCTTTGAGCACCGAGACCGACTCCACGTCCTGCGGGTTGATCGCATTGATGCTGCCCTCCACGCCGTCGATCAGGACGAGCGTCGAACCGCCCGCACCGATCGAACCCGATCCGCGGACGTTGACCGACGCCCCGCGCGTGGGTTTGCTGTCGGTGAAGGTGATGTTCAGGCCCGGTAACTGCCCCTGCAAGGCACGGGCCAGCGTTCCGGTCGAACGGTCTTCGATGACCTTCCGGTCGACCTGATCGACCGCACCCACCAGATCGCGCCGCTTGACCGTGCCGTAGCCCACGACCACCACGTCATCAATCGCCTTCGATGAAAGCGCGAGCCGGATGTCGAAGGTCGTCTGCGACGGCGAAACCCGCAACTCCTGCGGTTCGTAGCCCAGATAATCGACTTTCAGGACGGGATCAACAGCATTTACGCGCAGCGAGAAATTCCCGTCGAGATCGGTCGTCGTACCCTGCGAAGTGCCCGCCACGACCACGGTCGCCCCCACGAGCGGGCGGTTCTGGTCGTCGGCCACCCGTCCCGAGACAACGGTGTCGACATGCAAGGACTGTTTACCGGCCGAAAGCAGGATTTTGCGGTTCTTGATCGCATAGTCGATCCCGTTCCCCGACGGGAAAAGGCTCTGCAACGCCGCATCGATCGGCGCGTCTTTCAGATCGATACTGACGATCCGGTCGGCATCGACCACTTCGCGGCTGTACGCGAAACTCAGGTCGCACTGCCTCGTGATTTCGTCCATCACGGTTTTCAGCTTCGCCCGCTCGAAGCGGAGCGTCACGTTCTGCGCGGAGAGACCGGAGAGGGCGAACAGACAGGCTAGCGTAAGCACGAGCCGTCTCGCCCCTCCCCACGGAATTCCGCAAGGAAGTCTAAATAGATTCATAATGATAAAGTTAGGTTATCTGTTCAGTCGGGTATAAATCATCGGGCGGCTCGGACGGTAATCCGGTCGTTGACACGCGAATAGCGGATCGGCGTGATCTGCGACATCACCGAAAGCACCTCGTCGATCGTCTCGTTGTAGAACTCCATCGTGTAGCTGTATTGGAGAATGCGCGCGTCGGCCACCTCGATCTCGACGGCATAATGCCGTTCGAGGAACTCCACGACATCCTCCAACGGCGCGTTCGTGAAGGCGTAGTTGTTGTGCAGCCATGCTTCGGGAGCCGACTTCCCGGCCGGCCGCACGGCACGGCACGTGCGGGCGTTCCGGTCGACGGCCAGCATCTCGTCGGGCGCCATGAGGTACCGGTTCTGCCGCCCCGTCACCCGCTCGGTCAGGCGAACCTTCCCCTCTTTGAGATAGACGGTCGTCACCTCCTTGTCGTAGGCGTTGACATTGAATTTCGTTCCGAGCACCTCGACCGACACGTCGTCGGTCTCGACCGTGAAGGGTGCCGAAGCATCGTGCGCCACCTCGAAGAAAGCCTCGCCGCGCACCAGCCGCACCTCGCGGCGACGGCGTGCGAAGCGTTCGGGATAGCGCAGCTCGCTGCACGCATTGAGCGTCACGGCCGAACCGTCGGCCAGCAACACCCGCAGATGCTCGCCCGCCGGCACCTGCACGCTCCGCATCACGGGTTCATGCCCCCAGCCGTACAACTCCGCAAACGCCGTCAGGCAGAGCGCGACGAGCGGCAGGCACACCGCCGCGAAGGCACCTGCGACCGACCGACGGTTGCGCCGGCGTATCTTGGCGTCGATCGCGTCGAGCAGTTTGAGCGACGGCACATCGACTCCGCCGGTCTCCCGTTCGGACGAAAGCGCCTGCGCGATGTCGGCGTCCATCTGCCGGATGCGTTCCGGCGAAAGGCCGCCGGCTTTTTCGAAAGATTTTCTTCCCATATGGTCTGTTTTCAACGCTCCTTTTCCGCACCGGCATAATCCGCAGACGGCTTCCGCTCCCGCTTACCGAAAAGGTTGAATTTCATTCTTCGCTTGTTTTCAACAGTCGTTTTCCCGCCTCGGCATAGCCTGAACAAGTTCGGCTCTGCGCTCGGCTTAACGAAAACGTT
>ERZ827181.1610-NODE-1610-length-23450-cov-9.867835_pt1 | contig 23450 bp, 21 predicted proteins | sample MGYA00519778_ERZ827181 | MGnify/ENA primary metagenome ERZ827181 (study PRJEB31778, sample SAMEA3449273) | human gut metagenome | biome: human gut; feature: human-associated habitat; material: faeces | place: United Kingdom | collected 2010/2012 ...
TTTTATGTAGGTTTCGTCAGCAGTTAATACTTTACCAACTTTGTAAGCGTAATTGTCGGTGAAAGGCTTTACACAGATGGCGGCAGTAGTACAGTAATTCGCTACTTGTTGATGAGATATTTTTATTCCATGAATGTCTCGGAGAGCTTGAGCGGTTTTTCGCAAAGAGAGACCTAAGTTGACACGATAGGTTAAGCACAGTGACATGGTGTAGGAATCGTGCCTCTTAAAATTTAAGGAAGACGCGTTTTTAGGAAGAGAAGATAAATCCATCTTAAAAAAATCTATCGTAAATTCGCGGTAGATGTAGTGGAGTTTATATTTGCTTTTCCCATGTTTTTCATCTAAGTGTTCTCTATCAACTTTTTTAAGATTATGAAGATAGTAAGGGCATTTAAGGTTTCTACATTTGTGAATGATAAAGTGCTTTCTACTCTTGATAGGTTCCAGTATTCTGGAGCAGTGAGGGCAACGAAGGGAAGTGGTTTTTGTGAATCGATTTTCGTTAAGGTTGAATTTAGTGTCACAAACCTTACACCAGATTTGTCCTTTAGAACCATTGTTTTTGTAAAGATAAATCTTTGGAGCGTTGCAACGAGGGCAGGAGCAATCGTCAGGGATGTTGCAGTCTGAGCGACGATGCACAGGTTTGATTTTCTTACCATACTTCCATTCTAAGTATGGAAGTAGAAGACGATAATCCCAAGGCTCGTAGTGAAGAATTTTAGGGAGTTCATCTATCTTGAATTTTTGATATTTAGGAGAATGAGAATCATCAAAAGCCCACTGCTTTAGTGGGATGTATCTGCAAATAAAATTCAATAACTGACCAATAATTTTGCGTTGGTAATTGATGTAATTTAATAAATAAAGTATAATGTCCATGAGCAATGTCTCCTTTGTATAAAGTTGGTTTGGCGATTGACATTATACCCAAAAAAGGGAGGTCATTGCTCTTTTTATTGCAAACTCCCATAAAAACAAGGTTTAAACAATAAACAAGGTAGTAAAACTTGACACTACCAATAGAACGAAAGAGGGAATGAATATGAAGACGGTACAGGATTTACGTCATTTTAGTTCAGGAATATATAAGCCTTATATTTTTGTATCCTATTCTCACGACGATAAGGATACTGTCGAGAAACTGGTGAACCGGCTGCTCGAAGATGGTTATTGCGTATGGGTTGACTATGAGAATATCCGTGGAAGGTATTTTTCTGACGATATCAAGAACGGGATCAGAGAATGTGCAGTTTTTCTTCAATGCCTCTCTAAGTCGTATATTACAAAACCGTATTGTGAAAAGGAATGTAAACTTGCCGATGATGAGAATAAAGGGATAGTACCCGTTGCCATAGATGATGTGAAGAAGAATGATAATCCAAACCGGTTTCCATATGGTAGCCATATTTTCGGGTATGGAAGTGGTATGCGTGATGATTTTGAAGAGTGTTATTCATGTGTGGCTAAATCTGTACTTCTTCGTAAGTTAAAAAAAGGGGAAAATCCGGGATATATTTTCGCAGGTGAAGAGATTTTGGAAGTATTCAAGGAACATTGCCGAAATACTTACGAGCATAGCGGAAATTATATTCTTCATGAGATTCATAGGGAACTTTTTACCGATATTTGGGATGAAGACAGCAATGAGATTTACGGGGGAGCGGAGAGCACAGAAGTTTCCCTATATAACTTTCTGGCTAAAAACGAGGATAGGAATCCGGTTCTCTTGCTGGGAGAAGGTGGAACCGGGAAAACCGTTTCTATGATTCGAACCTGTAATAAATTATTAAGTGAAGGTATTTGTGCGATATACGTTCCTTTAAATAAAGTTTGGTTTGACGGAATTGAAGATCCTATAAAAGAATACATCCGCAAGAAGATTCTTGGAGAAGATGAGCCCCTTTTTAGCAGTCTAAAAAATATGCTTAATGCCGAAGTTAAGAATAATGTATTCCTGTTTCTGGATGGAGCAAATGAGTTAAAGAAACAGGCATTGGATCGGCTCAGAGAGTTCATTTCAAATTCTGGAACGTCAAGGGAGTGGACCGGTACAAGAATTATTGTTTCATCGAGAACAGATTTTGATATTAATGTTTATATCAAAAAGTTAAAAGTGCTGCCTTTGGGGGAGAAAAATATCCGGGATTTTCTTTCTAAATTAAAAGTTGCAATTCCGGATAACAGTAAAGTTTTGGAATTAATAAATAATCCTCTTATGCTTGGCTTGTATGCGGATGCGGAAAAATATGCTGAAAACTATAAAAAACAGGGAAAGCGATTTAAAATCAGGCTCGATGCTCAACCGGATACAGCAGCTAAGATCATTGGAAATTTTATGCAGACACAACTGTTTCAGATGGTGTCTGTCTCCAATGAAGAAAGTAATTTTATTCTGTATCATACATTAGTCGACTATGCACTTCCGGCAGTGGGATACAAAATGCTTATGGCCGACGGGCTTCTGACAGAAAAAATGGTTCAAAGAATAATTATTGATTATCTAGATGATGGTGAAATACATTTCAAATGGTATTCCAAAGAGATTCTGGAGGATCTTTGGTTTGAATATGGTGTAGATGATTTTTATATCAGCAGTAATGATATTAGAAAAATATGTGACTTTGCAATTAAAAACTACAGATTTTTGTACATAAATGATAATGAAGATGACGAGCATACAGTAGAATTTCTTCATCAGGAATTCAGAGATTATTTTGCGGGCGTATATCTTGCAAATGAAATACGTATGCTGGAAAAGTTTCAAAAGTACGTTGTTTATGGGTATTCGGAGATGGATATTTGTAAGTCGGCAGTAAGCAAAGAAGCTATCGAGTATTGTTGCGGAATTTTAAAAGAAGAGAATGCTTGCCCGTATATTACAGAAGATAGCTATGTTTTCCCGGGAAAGAGAGGAACGGAACCATCTTCATATAGTTTGTCAGAAAAGGTATTATGTTCGTTACGTGACAAAACTGACGAGAGGGATGCAGGTGTTGGGTATCTGATTGCGAATCTTATGCAGATTATGAGATTGAGCAGAAATGATATTCTGGCACAATGTGATTTTTCCAGATTAGATTTACGTAAATGTAAAATGAACGGCTGTCATTTTTCAGAATACTATATGGGGGCAGTTTATTCATCTTTGTTTGATGGTGCTCTCATGGATAAAACATTTTTCCTGAATGAAGGACATGCAGAAAATGTATGCGTAGTCGCAGAAGGGGAAGATGGATGGATATACAGTGTAGATGAAGGAGGAATATTATTTCGATGGAATTATCAAACTGACGAGATGTTTTCCGTTAAGAATTACCATGATATTTCCAGAGACATTGCATACAGTGAACAGGGAAATCAGTTGTGTATTGCATTTGAAAACCAGATTGTATTGATAGATTGTGATAATCACAAAGAAACATTCAGTCGATTCAACGAAGCAGGAACAAAATATTATCGCTACGTCAAATTTGATCCCAATGGTCAGGTTTGGTATGCGTATGATTTAGAACCATTCATCTGGTATAATCTTTTTTCAGGAAAAGAAGCATCTGATAATCTGCAGTTTCCGGTTGTGTCCGGATGCGCACATGAATATTCTGATGCTGGAAAGATAGTTTATTCATCGTATGGAAGGAATATTTGTGTTTTAAACATCGAACAAATGGAAAATAACTCCCAGGTTGTCAACTATATTTACGACAACATGAGACGATTGGGTGAAGAAATCGATGAAAAAGACACAGACAAAAAATCGAGCATAAATGCTATTACCGCAGATATGGGACAGAATCGTTTTGTGGTTGCAATCGGAAGAAATCTCCTTGAATATGAATTGAGGGAATGCTGCAAGGCGAAAGAACTTCCTTTGCTGCGAAGCTTTAAATTTGGAGCTGATATTAAGGATGTCAGGTATTTGAGAAACGGTGGATTTGTTCTGGCTACCGGAAAGACGGTAAGTGTTATAGACAAAAAAGGAAATCTTGTCAATATGCTTCAAGAGAAATCTGTTTCGGATGTTGTGTTTTTTACACGTGGCTGTTATGAAGAAAGTAATAGTTGTGATACGGAAAAAGTTGTATATTATCTTGTTTCCGAGGATGAAGTGATTAAAAGACTGGATGCTCGGTTAAATGTCATGGAAATGAGAAAAATCGAAATTCCGGCCAGATTCGAATGGGTAAGAGACAGAAAAACAAGAGAAATGCAGATGATGTTCGGACCGACGAAACAGTTTCCAAGTGGATATCGATTGTCATTTGATTCCAGAAATGTAATTCCGGTAGGATGGTGTTTTGAGATGAAAGTGGCATCAAAAGATCGTCAGATATATTCAATCGGGCAAACGGTTGTTGCATATGATGAATGCAAAAACACACCGGCTTATGAATATGTCAACTATTCGGGAATATGGATATTTGACTGCTCATTTAAAGATATTAAAGGCGAATTGTCGGAAGCAGACGGGCAGCTGATATTGAAAAAAAACGGAGGGATTGTAAATGGAGCATCTTGTTAACATATATGATATTCAAGAAAACGGAAGGTGTAAAGCAGATCTTCAGATTCCGGAGTTGAACTTGGTAATCAATGGTTTCCGTGTTGTTCCGGGGACAACGGGTAAAGGCGTTATTGTGCATATGCCGAAAGGAATGGGGACTGACTGGAAATATAGTGAAATCGCATGGCCTGATGTCCGGGAAATGATATCATCGGTGTATCTCGAGAACCCGCAGATTCGTGAAATATATATTAAATTATTTGAGACAGAAGAAAATCCGTTACACGCGATTAAGCAGGCAGAGCATCAGCAATACTCAAAAGAAGGTGTTTTTGTGAATTTGTATAATTTTGATTACAAAAATAACACCTGTCAGGCAAGTGTTATTTTGCCGGGAAGCAGAAGGAGAGTGGAAGGTTTCTCTGTAAAAAAGGCGGGGAAAACTGTTCATGTTTATATGCCCAAACAGTATGGTATGAAATGGAGATTTGGTGAGATAACATGGAAGGAGGTTCGGAAAGCGATATCTAATCAATACCGTAAAGAGGAACAGTATGTACAATCCAGCAGTTATGCAGGAAAGGAAGGTTTTACGGCGAAGTTTCATCATTTCAATGAAGTATACTGGTACAATATCCTTATTCAGGATGATATTCAGACCATTGGCAATGCAACTCTTGAAAACAGAAATGAAAACTGCAGCATTAAGATTGATGATGAAACACTTGAGGCTGTGGAAAAGTATGGTTTAGACAAAGTCGAGCTAGAGAAACTGAGTAAAACTGCGTTTAGTGATGAGTCTTTTATTTCGGAGAAGAAAAATTCACTTAGGATAGAAGTTGAATACTGTACAGGGGTTTCAATCAGTGTGCTGGTTGATTTCGTTTTGCCAGGAAGTACATATGAGTGGAAAAACTTTTATATTAGAGAAGTAGAAGGCGGTCAGGTGATTGTCAGTACTCCAAATAGTCTTCACGGCAGATGGTCAAATCCATGTTATCCATGGAATGTTCTCTGTAAAATGTTGAAGGAGGAGTATCAGCGGTTTAAAGAAAATTCTTCTATAGCTGAGAAATTGGAAGATTCTTCGGAGCATGTGTATTGTGCAGAGCAGGAAGAGGGAAAAACAGGGGAAAACATGCCCTATGATACGGAGGAGCACTCTGCGGAGAAGGTTACCAAGTCGAAAAAAAAGAAACAGTTTCTTGATGCCCGGAATCAAATGGGAAGAGTTCGTAATGCAGAACACAGTGCATTTTCATTTGTGCCCCATTCTATCTTAAAATTAGTTCCGGCTAATTTTGACAGAAAATATCTGGTTCAGAGGTTGATAACTGCGTTAAATAGCCCGCAGGGAGGAATCGGAACTTTTGAAATTGAAATATTGGATTGGATAAGCAGATTAAAATATGTTTCAAAAACAACACTACTGGATTTGGTTCTCTCCGGTAACATATCTCTTGGAAACAGGGAGAAAATTACGGCTGACAAGGTTACAGATGTAATGAATCGTTTATATAAATTTGACCTGATTGAAATGAGCCGATTTGTGGCTGTGGATGATAACGGAGAGGTTCTTGAGGAAGGGAAGCAGGCGGTTTATCGGATTCATACACTTGGAGCTACAGGCTATAACCTGCTTAGAGAAATGGGAAGACATCCGGAAAGACGTAATTCCTTTGGCGTGCTCGCCGATGGTAATACAGTAAAAAAACATCTTTCCGCAACACAGTGGCTGGTATATTGGTTAACGCATTACTCCAACGACGAAATACTGGATTATTCCATTAACACAATAATTAATCAGATGGGACAGAAATGGAATGGAGCAAAAATATATGCGAGTGTAACGTTTGATTCAGCGGTTATCGTTGCAGAACCAGTACGAAGGTGTGAAAACTTTGAGGTTGAAGTCAGTCAGGATGAGATGAAGGAAAAACTGTTGAGACTGATTGATATATTTGACCATGAAGATCAGTTGTATAATGAGAGACGAGATCAGATTGTTTTTTCAACAAGACCAATTATATCTTTCGTTTGTGAAGATGATGAGCATATGAAGGAAGTTGCGGCATGCTTGGCAGGAACTATTAGTGATTACCCTCGACAGGAAATCTGGTTTACATCAGATCTTCGCATGTTTAATTATGATTGTATCGGTGAAAGGTTTCATAATGTTTGTGGGGGAGAATTGCAGCGGATTGCACTTGAAGAAGCGATTGGATTAACAGAAAAAACAATGGAAGAACTGGGACAGTTGTGCTAAATGGTTTTAATGATAGCCGAACAGAAGAATGAGTGTTCTTGCGGATCTTAAGTTTTATCAAAAAATAGTACAGAGAGAATCAACTGATGAGGATTTAGTAAAGCATATTTATGACAGTTACATGCATTAAGGATTTTAGATCCGAATGATATGACAATTTTATCAGTAATACTGATAAAACCCTGAGCGGGCATGACGTGGTAGCCAATTTTCGCTCAGGGTTTTGTTGTACAAGCAAGTTTCAGTGCTTCATTTTTTGTCATTTATGAGAAAAAGAAGATTTGGCTAGGTTTAATATTGTATCTGTAGTTCAATAGAATCAGTACAAAACCAGCCATCAGAGAAGCTGACCTATCAAAAGTATTAAGAGAACGAAGAGTACCTTAGAAGTGTAGAATACGGCACAGAACAGAATTATAATATTGATTGATGGGACTGTGAATAATAAGCCACGGAAAAGGTCAAAACAACGTGTTTCTATGATCGCAAAGCAACATCAGGAGCAGGTAGAGATAGCAAAATGGAGTGAGAAGGCAGTGCCACAAATGTCTGTGGAAGCGGAGAATGTTAATGGATAAAAGGTTTAAACTACGTTGAAAGACGCATGGACAAATGCTATAATAATTGTGAAAATGTATACTTTACAGAAGTGGAAATGAATGTGAGAAAAGAAATGATTGAGAAGGTGAGAGGATGAATATTAAGAAAGTTTGGCTAAATAGAAAATATATTTTTAAGCTTGCTTGTAAATGGACGGCGGCTATATATTCTTTTGTTGGTTTTATATGTGTCTTTGCCTCTTTTGATGAAATTTTCACGGATGAAACTTCTCTTTGGATAAAAATTCTGGTTGGGATAGGTGTGCTAATTTTAGTTTGGATGTTTTTTGTTATTAATATTTCAATATGGTTTTATAGAAAAAAATGGATTGAAGTTTTGGATGTTGGTAATGACAAACATGTTTATGTTCAATATGGAGATGTTTTTTCAGCTGATGAAATTAAGGAAACAGATACACACAGAAATATTGTAATACCAGTTAACAGATGTTTTGATACGGTAGTAAATGATGATTTAATTGGTTCAAGAACATTACATGGAATTGCATTTAAAAAACTATATTCTAATGGAAGATATTCAGATGTTTCATTAAATAATGCTTTACAAAATGATCTAGAAAGACAAAAATGTGAATTCGAGATAATTACATCGAATGATAAAAGAGATGGAAATTTAAAAAGATATCCTGTAGGAACTGTGGCAGAAATTAAAGATGATGATGTGACGTATTTCTTTTTAGGACTAAGCAGATTTAATTATAATCTTAAAGCAGAGACATCAGACGAGGATTTTGTATTGGCAATGATGAAATTAATAGAGTATTGTTATGAACGGTCTCAAGAAAATCCGGTTATCATGCCGATTATTGGGGCTGGGTTATCTCGAACAGATAAAAATGAAAAAGATCTATTGGAATATATTGTTAAGTTGATTAAATTGAATCGTAATCTGATTAAGAGTGATATACATATTGTTGTTAGAAACAGTGGAAAAGAGAGTATTTCAATTACAGATTTATAATAATTGGAGGCAGAAATAATGGCTACATACAGAACAAGAACATATATAGCAGGAGATTGGGATCATGATGAGGATGCGGTTAATAAGTTACATCAGTGGAACAATAGCAATTATTGGAGCTTATCTTTTACAGATGCACATGATTTGACGCAATCTAATGACAGCAGTTTGAATTGCTCAATAAAGAGTTCATTGAAAAGTAGAATGGATATTTCGAAAAGGTTTGTACTAATCGTTGGAAATAGTACAGATAAAGTAACAGCTGGAAGCTGTACATTATGTGGGAGCTACAATAGCCACACATATGCCTGTGCACGAAGCTACTCCGTTGATAAACGAAGCTTTATAAAATATGAATGTGACAAAGCAGTTGAAGCGGGAATTAAAGTAATAGTCCTTTATAAATCAGCAAAAATCGAAAAATCAAAATGCCCAGATGCTGTAAAAGATGTAGGAGTTCATGCAACTATGTGTTATCGTGGTGAAGATGGAAAATTATATTGGGATTATCAATCAGTAAAGGCTGCTTTTGATGCAAGTGACAATTCATGAGAATAATTTACTGATCAATTTTGGTAAATTATATAAAGAGAGATAATGAATTACAGTATGTTGAAAAAAATAATTGATATATATGATATCCATTTTTCAAAGGTTAAATTTTACAATTTATGTTTATGGAAGATGTATTTGTCTATAATTGCTGTTTTTAGCTCTGTGATTACATTAATATCCTTTTTTTTACAGCAAATAATTCCTGTATAGGTTCAGTTGGTTGGAGTATAATATATTTCATTTTTATAGTTGGAACTTTCTTTGTTTTTTGGCTACAAGCAAATCATACTAAGGAGGCTCGTTTTAAAATCAATAACACATATTGAAGTTAAAATCGGTGATATTTTTGAATTGATGGAAAAGGAACAGGAACAAAGAAAGGATGAGTTGGCTGTTATAGGTGTAAACAATTATTACGATGATGATGTAGATGTATAGTGGTTCAGTTGTCAAGACAAAAATCTAAGATTTTTATAATGAACTGATATTGTAGATAAGTTACAAGGGAACACGGGGAGGATAGTGTAACTCTCCCCTGAACCATTTATGCTAAGCTACATATGGCAGCAGCATTGCTGGATAGTAGCATTCAGCCGGTGTCTGATAGTCAAGTGCGGAGTGTCTCCGCTCAAAGTTGTAGGTGTGGATATACTGTCCAATGGCGGTTCTGACTTCCCTGATGTTGTTGTACTGTGTCAGATAAGCTTCCTCATACTTGAAGCTGCGGAACCAGCGCTCAATCATGATGTTGTCCGCCCAGCGGCTTTTTCCATCCATGCTTTGACGGATTCCATTTTCCTTTACAAAGTCAATGTACTGCTGGCTTGTAAACTGGCATCCCTGATCAGAATTCAGAATCTGTGGTTTTGCCACCTTAAATGCTTTTTTCAAAGCATTGATGACCATTCTGGTATCAAGCGTATCATCAACTTCCCAGCCGACAATACAGCGGCTGTGCCAGTCGATAACAGCTGTCAGATATAAAAAGCCGCGTTTGATCGGAATATATGTAATATCCCATGTTTTGCAAGTCTGCCCACTGGATTGAAATTCATGGATTCGTTCAGACCACAGTGTGATTTTTTCATCTGTTTTCATAATGATACAGTTTCCTTCCTTTGTTATGAAAAAAGTGTATCAGAAAAATATGGGTGCTAACAGATACGGATGATTACGTACTTACAATTATAAAATAATGAGCTTTTTGATATGTTTATTGTTTGGCTGTGTATGTGCGGGGCTGGATGAAAGGAAGATACCGGAGACTCTGGGGCGGGGAGCCGGGAGAGCCGCTGCCAACTCTCCCCGTAAATTCTCCAAAAATAAAAAAGGCGATTCGATCAGAATTTGATTGAAAGCCTCACAATAAAATGTTGAAATCTGTGGCAGAACTGGTTTGTACTGGAATTGAAAAACTAATGACATACCATAATTTGTGTGCATTATAATTGATATTTTTAGGAATTAGCATCCAGGGTGTCTGTCATAGGCTTTCATGGGTGCTTTTTTGATGCAAAAGGAGCATACTTTTGACTGATTGAATATAAAGTTGGTGTATTTGGTCAAAATATGAGTAGGTAAAGATATAAAAAACCCTCTGCAATGGGTAGCAGAGGGAGTGTGGTTTTACCTTGCCTGTATCTTGGATAGAAGTGCTTCCTGCAGTGTCTGCGAGAAGTTGATTCCCTGATCAATGGCAGCAGTATTCAGCCAGGCCGGAATGGTAAGTGTTTTTCTTACGGATTTTTCAAAATGCTTCCGGGCATATTCTTCCACATCGACAGACACCATGCTTACAACAGCGTCACAGGCCGGTCCGTCTGGATCAAGCTCCTTTGCAATAGCAACCGGATCTATATCGGATAGTTTGGAAGGTGCCGGTATATTATCCCCATCCTTCTGGCAGGAATGTAAATAGCCGGCCAGACAGTCAACCGCCATTTCCATAGCATCTTCAAATGAATCTCCACAAGTAGAAAGCCAATTCAAATCAGGGAAAACAACAGAATAGCTGTTTCCTTCATGATAAAAACAAGCTGGATACATTGATAACATGATAGATACCTCCTTCTTTGAGTACAGAGCAGGGCTTTATGAGAACCCTGCCTGTTTGTAGATGGAAAGTTCCGTTTTTCGGTCAATGTCTTTTCCTTTGTGAAAAGGTATTGTGACTTTTCCCGGTTTTGTTGGATGTATGTATTGTTTATGAGAACCTTTTTGCTCTTTGAATACCTATCCATCAGCAAGGACGATTTTTTCCATCTCCCTAGGTTTTTTCGGCATACCGTATTCCTCCTTGCAATATCATTTTATCACCTGATACGCATTAAGTCAATGCGTATAGATACAATACGCATAAAGAGGACGGTATAGTATATGCAAACAATTGAGAGCATATGTATGCAGGAGCTTGAAAGTGATTGCAAAGATTTGTTGAGTATTCTTAAACATTTCAAAAGAAACAAGGGGTGCCAAGAAACAAGGGGCAATGCCATTAAGCCGGTTGTTCGAAGTTTTGTTCGATAACCCAGTTGTTGCCAAATATCCGATATTTTGAACTCAAAAAGCCCAAAAACAGGTATGCCAAAAAGACAGATGCTGTCCATCTGCCAAAAAGAAGGATATTCAGTTGCAGAACTTACCGATATCCAAAATGAATTGCGCTGATTCCACGGAGAGGCCGTTGAAACTGCCGGAACCTGTCTTTCACTGCGTGGACATATTTCATCATCAGCCGGATAATATCGATGTGTCTGCCGCTCATTATAGCAGAAAACAACGAAAATACAACAAATTTTAGTTCGTATAATCTATACATTATACGAACTTTTCAAAAAAGAATAGCATCGGTTAGGATGCTATTCTTCATAATGGTATTTGCATGAATATATAATCAAATTCTGGTTACTATCCATATTGTAGACTAATCTATGCTCGTCTGCAATACGTCTGCTACACGCTTTACGGTGTTTTAATGGTTCGGGCTTACCAATACCATTTAAAAGTCCGTTGTGGTCAATATCCTTTATAAGTTCATTGATACGCTTTACCATCTTTTTATCTTCCCTCTGCCAATCGGTATATTGTTCCCATGCAGTAGGTGTAAATACGATATTCATTTACTCAAAAGACTCCAATTCTGCAATGCTCTTTGTAATAAATCCGCCTGCTTCGGCTTCTGCCATAGACTTATCAATCATAGCAAGATAATCAGCGTTTCTTTTTGCTTTCATCATTTCGTTATATTCATACTCGGAAAGCATAACAACATTTTCATTCTTTGGTCTTGATATAATCAATGTTTCGCCACTAAAAACCTTATCGCATAAACTTTTAAAATTATCTCTCACATCCATGCTCTTTACAGCTAACATACAAAACGCCCCTTTCCGTACTAAAAATCGTATGTTTTTTCGTACTTTTATTATATGAGATTATTATATCCATGTCAATATTTTTGATGCATTATAAAAAAATTTAAGAAATACCGTTTAAAAGCTCCAATACATCTCCAAGACAGCCAGAAAGTACAAAACAAACATCCTCATTTACAGCATCTTCAAGCTGTGTTGTTTGTAATGCTTGCAAAATCTGCATATTGCGAAGCTAAACGGCCGGATTTGCGGAGCAAAACGGTCGCATTCCGTTTCTGAACAGCCGAATTGCTACCAGTCTGTGTAATCTAATCCTTATAATGATAGTAGCCATCTCAGGGATGGTGAATACATCATTTCAAAGTATCTATTAAGGCACCTTCAACTGTTGTTCGTATTTATTCTCTTACAGGAACTGCACGGATAAATGAACTCGTTGATGAACTGAACGAGCTTAAGCTTTCCACTATGGCAGCTACATTGGATGATCTGTATCACAAACCCGGATTTCCGGAAATGGATCGACTTACGCTTATTGCAGAACTGATTGGACCACAATTTCAGGAAAAGGTCAGCACAACATTAAAGAATCGCTTAACAGCTGCACATCTGAAGGGCTCACCTGAAGAATTGTCAGACTGTGTGGACTCTGACAAGTGGGAGTATCTGCCTGCTGGTATAACAGAGGTGCTTTCCTCTTTTGACTTTATTGAAAGGGGTTACAATGTCTGTATTCTCGGAGAATCAGATTCCGGAAAATATTACCTTGCAAAAGCTATCGGCATAAAGGCTTGCAACCGATATAACATCGGTTACTTTCACAGCGAGGAACTTCTGGAAAGTATGGTAGCTCTTAAAGAGCAGGATTACGATAAATATGCCCGCAAGATGAAGAAGTATCTCAAATATAAGAGACGCATATTTTGTAAATTTGACCTCGAAAAGCCTTTGCCCAGTTCTTTTGTTAAAGAACGTGATAATTGAACAAGTGTCTTTTCTCCATAGGCAGGGGATAGTCTACCCATTTTTGTGGATAAATCGATTGATTTCACAGGAACTGATATTCATTTTTTCTGTGCTATAAAATAGCTATTGAAAGATCATTAGCTATCTTATGATAAATAACTATATCATGCATTGATATAGGACTAATAATCTTCATATATCCTCCCAGTCCCTGCAAAGGAGAATCCTTTTTTATTATATATATGAACCTCTCTGCCGGCGTATATTCTTTATTTTTTTTATATAAAGACCTAACATACTCTGCTGCATTGTGATAAAAACAATTAAAAATAATCCATGCAAATAAATCATCATAATTTGTAAATAACATTTTATCACTGCTTTGACAGCAATCTTTCGAAATAACAAGTAAATTAAGAAGTTTTTTAATTTTTCTCGGTGTCATTTTATTTCTAGGAATCAGCCGAATGCACTCACATATTTTTTTGCATTCTTCTTCAGTAATAAAAATATCTTCTTGATTAACTTCATTTATTAGTTTCTTAATAAAATCTGTATATGAAAATGTATTTTCCATCGGAACGATGATAGATACATATTTTTCTAAATATTGTGTTGTGTATGCATCAATTTCCTCCGTTGGAATATTATGTTGCCCTGCAAGTGCTTTTTTCAAATGCTTTAGCTCTATCGCAAAAACAAAATTAATTTTCTGTATTTCCGTAAATAATTGAATTGCCTGAAAAAATTCTGAAATACCCTTTTCCGAACAGCGATCTAACTCATCCACAAAAATTACAATTTTCTGATTGTTCTTTGGCAACCACGCTTTTAATAATATTTTTAAATCGTCACTTACACGTTCTCTTGTGCCTAACTGTTCAACATATGAAGGCATTTTCAAAGTATCTATTACTTTCTTTGATAAGGGAATTGATGCTGATAATAATTTTTTCATCCAAGGAACCGCAATACATGATATAAAAATAATGATTCCACCAACAGAAGCAATACTGCCAACAAATTTACTCCATATTGTGTCAAAAGAGAAAGCGGTCTGACTCCCTACAGTAATCAAAAACAGAATAATAATTATAATAATATTTACTACAAATCGCCCTATACATTGCTTTCTATTACTATTAAATTTTGCAACCGCAAATCTAAGCTCTGGCAAATATATATTTTTCTCATATTCTTCAAATAACAACTTTGCAAAATTTGCCCATATCAAATCCTGTTCTGAATAAGAAGAAGCATCATATGATAATGTATATATATTTATGTCTTTTTGATTTTTAAAATCTAATTTCTTTTTTATATAATGTAAAAATGTACTCTTTCCAGATCCCCATTCTCCGATTACCCCAATATTAAATCTGTCAGCTATCGCATCAGAAGCAATGTGATCCGCTAACTGTATCGCCTTATCTTCTCTATTAAGTAAATCTCTTTCGGAAACAGTATCTCCTAATACTTTCGACATTTTATTCTGGTTATTTAATTGTTCATCAAAATTATTATCAAAGAATTCCTGTTTTTTTCTATAGTAATCATCTCTATATAATTGTTCTTCTAGTTCCTCTTGCTCCTGATACAAATCATCCAACTGTCTTTCTGGAGAATTATTATACATTCTTTCATAAAAATCCTCCTCATCATATTCCTCAGGTTCTCCTTCCAACTCATATCGTAAACATGATGTCTCTTTCTTAATTTCATTTAAGCGTTTTTCGCACTCTGCTCGCGTTTTATCATCTAATATTTTTTTCATGCTTATTTTCCTGTAATTTATTAATTTCTATCCAATTTTAAATTTATCAATACTTTGTGATTATAAAATGTCTTTATTCTTTTTTATGTGTGAGTGTATGATACAATTTTCGTAAACGCTCCATAGTGGGTACATCCACACAAGCAGCCGCTCCTTATAGAGCGGCTTACAAATCAGTTTGTTTCCTGCATTCCGCAGGCAGCTTATCTGACCACGGAAGCAGATCTTCACAGAATCCAGTATCATGATCATCCATGTGTTTCGGGATTTCTGCCAGAAGATGTTCAAAATAGTTATACGGTTTAAGGTTATTCGCTTTTGCTGTCTCGGCAATGCTGTAAATGATTGCGCTCGATTCTGCTCCGGCAACGGTGTCAATCATTACCCAGTTTTTCTTTCCGATACAGAAGCCGCGGATGGACTGCTCCGCACTTTATCTTCATATAAGGATAACGCACTATTATTATCAATGCTCAGATGCCCATCATCCAAGTACCTGCGAAGATAGGTTTCCTGATTCAGCGTATATAAAATGGCATCACCAATAAGGGAAGATCTGTCTACAGAATCTTCCATCGAATGCAGCCATTCAAACAGGGCATCCACCACTGGACGTGACTGTTTCTGATGTTCCTGATACCGTTCTTCCGCCGTCTTATCTTTGATCAGTTCCTCCACTTTATACAGGATTCCGATCCTCGTCATTGCCTGATATGCAACGGTTTCTTTCAGCTGCTCTTTTGTGAAATCCTTTTTTAATGCCGTAAGTGCGGCATCGAAGCGACGTCTGGCATGGGTAAAGCACCCTGTTACGATAATGGAATCGTTCAGTCCATGATATGCCTGATATCCATCGCAGGTCAGATATCCATGAAATGTGTCTCCAAGGAAGTTTACCGGATGATATCCGGCTCGCGTTCTCTCATAATCAAAGAGAACCATCTGTGGAGCTTCACTGTAACGGTCTGTCAGATATACCCACATCCAGTTTTGGGATGATCCTTTCTGATCCGGTTCATCAATCACCTGGATCCTGGTCTCATCACAATGGATGTATCTGCTCTTTAAGAATTCTTCCTTCATCTGCCCATAAAGCAGTCCCAGATACCGGTCTGCACAGCTTATGATCCAGTTTGCCATTGTTTTTGTCGATAGGTTTAAGTCATACCTTGCGAATTCCCGTTCCTGTCTTGCCAGCGGCATGCCATTGACATACTTTGCATTCATGATTCCGGCAACCAGCGAAGCAGTAGCAATGCTTCCCTTGATCAACGGCAGCTCTTTTTCCGGCCGGATCATAGAGCCACATTTGGGACAACTATATACATAGGTAACTTCTTCCACCACTTCAAAGGTGGATGGGATGAATTTCAGTCGTTTTACGACTTCCTTTGTTACAACCTTGTACTTTGTTCCACAGTCCGGACAATAGCGGTCTTCACCGGTCAGTTTATATTCGATTGTTTCTGTCACTTCGAAATTAGACAGATCTTCTTCCTTTTTGCCGGTGCGTTTTTTCCGTTTGTGCGATGGAATCACGATTTCCTCTTCAATCTCAGCAGCATCCGTATCTGCATTGGCCTCAGCCTCATTAAACAGATCCATCTGTTCATATCCATCTGCGTATTTTTCACTGGAAGAACCGAAACGTCTTCTCTGTGCAAGCGCAAGACGGTCTGAAAGCATTGCGTTCATAAATTCCAGTTCTTTCTACTTGTCTTTCAGAAGCTGTACCTCAGTCTCTTTTTTACGAGCCTGATTCTGCATGATTCTCATAACTTCCATCATGTTTTCACGGCTCATGTTATTCAGCTGTTCTTCTGTAAAAAACGGATCCATCCGGTAATCTCCAAACTCTTATATGATAATTCCAGTATAGCATAGAAAGTCCTGCTGTTCGAGAAAAATCAACGTTTTACTGTGTAGGAATATATACTGATATCCACGAGTATTTCGTGCTTTTTGCGAATTGACAAATCCGTTCTTTATACAACAATCTTTGGATGTCTTTCTTCAAAAGCTCCCTTCGGAGTAAGTGAAAGACCATCACACAGCCAATGCATTTCTTTCAGGGTCACTTTCTGTAATTCATCCGGAGTATCCGGCCAGTGAAAGGAATCCCCGTCAAGCCTCTTCATCAGGATCCAGAAACCGGATCCATCCCATTGCAGAATTTTAATAGAAGTCCGCCTGCGGTTGCAGAACGCAAACATGCAGCGCGAATAGGGATCAAGTTTGAATTTCAGCTTGATAATTGCAGCCAGTCCGTGATAGCTTTTTCTCAGATCGGTAGCTCCACAGGCAAGGTAAACGGTTGTGCCACCTGCCAGATCAAGCATGATCTTTCAGCCCCTGAATCAGAACACGAAAAAGTTCCGGTGGGCATTCAGGCATCACTTCAATCCGAATAGCGTTTGTAATAAAAATGTGGACTGGAGACGGGCTAATATTCAAAGTCTCATTCATTGAAATTTCTTTTTCCGTTGGCATTTTTGCAAAAATCATATCTGCATCCGATTGTTCGTCCAATGTTTTCAGCTTGCGCAACCAGTAATTCATTGTCGAGACTGGAACGTGATGTTCCTGACACCATGCTTTGCACGGCTGTCCACTGGATTGGAATGCACGGATTCTTTCAGACCACAGTGTGATTTTTTCATCTGTTTTTATAATGATACAGTTTCCTTCCTTTGTTATGAAAAGAGTGTATCAGAAAAATATGGGCGCTAACAGATACGGATGATTACCTACTTACTTTTGGAGAGATAAATTTTATGACAAGATCACACACAGATAAAGAACAGCTCAGTTCAATGTTTGCATTTTTGCATACATATTTAAAATATAGCGGCAAGCTGAATATGCTTGATGAGAACAAGGTAATGGAAGATATCATGTGTGAGGTCTTGAATCGGGTATATGGCTGGCATCTGGTAAATTTAAATACAAAAGAGAAAAATTATCCGGGGATTGATTTGGGCGATATACAGCAGGGACTGGGAATTCAGGTGACTGCGGATAAGACGAGTGCAAAGATACAATACACTTTTTCGAAGGTTATCGCACATGAGGTGTATGAAACATATCCTCATATTAAAATGATGATTCTGGGGGAGAAGCAATCAAGTTATACGATTCCGGAATTGGGGCAATATGGTGGCAAAATAGTATTTGATGCGAAGCAGGATGTATTGGATTTCACAGATCTGTTGGAAGCTTGCTCATGTATGGAAGCGAATGCCAGACATGAATTGGTGGAGTATTTGCAGGCAGAATTGGATTGGAACGCCGAGCGGACCATAGCAAGAGTGGATACCTATGAAAAGTTGCAGAGATATTTGGAAGAACAGAAAAAAGAGAATTCCTATATTACGGTTTTAGGTGTGCAAAGAAAGCTGCCGATCGAGAAAGCCTGGATGCGGCTGAATATTATAAATGAAAAGGATTTAAGGGAGAAACAGGCGCAGACACAGTGGGAGTTTTTGAAAAAATATGATGAATATTCAGGAAGAATGAGTTCTGACACCTATGATGTAGAAACGCTGTTGTTGGAAACGGGAAATAAGGTCGTGCTCGGTGGCCCGGGAATGGGCAAAAGCACGATGTGCAAGAAGCTTTTTTGTCAGGCGGATGCGATGCAGATAGCGGCAGGTAAAGTGCGTTTATGGGATGTTGCGCGTTATATGAGAGATGACCTCTCTTTTGAAGAGGCTTTACGAAAAACTATGACACAATCCATGGATTTTGAGTTTGACAAAGCTGATATCGCGAGGTTCTTTTCCTTGCTCATTCTGGATGGATTGGATGAGTGTGGCGATTACCGAAGGAAAGTCGCCAAAGAGATCGCATTATGGGGATTTGGTCATCCGGAACAGAAAATTGTTGTGACAAGCCGGCCGATTGGATATGATGCAACCGAATTAAGCGAGTTCAAGCATTATCAGATATTACCGATCGATGATTGGCAGTTGGATTCCTTTGCGCGGCAATTGATGGAAATGATACAGTCGGATTATCAGACAAATTATCAGTGGTTTTCGGATCGTATTAAGAATAGGGACATCTACCGCCTGGCATGTAGAAGCCCGCTGATATTGGGTTTTATGGTACAATTGAACTCCCGGAGGGCACTGTCTTTTTGGCTGCAGAAGGAATCGGTGAGCGAAAAGATAAGCGAGTCCCGCAAGAATTGTATGATCAATTGTGGAAGTATGCTTTTGGCAATAATACATATTTATGTGAGAAGGCTGCGCGGGCGATTAATCATCTGAGAGGAGGCAAGATTGATTGGCATGTACAGCAGTTGGAAGAATATGTACAGTCTAAGAATTTGGAAAGACAGAGGGTTGCATATCATATACTTCTTATCGCTTTTTCCGATGATAAAGAAAGAATGCAGGGACTTGCGAGAAAATATGTGCTGTATGTGATCCGATTATTGCATCAGGGAGAGGCAGAAGATACCTTTGATGATCTGGCAAATGCAATACAAGCGTTAATTCCGAATGCAGAAGATCATGAATTGACAGATGCTATAAAAAGTTTATCTCTTGAAGAGATGTCGATGAATGAGTGGAAAGTGATTGAGAATTATGCCAACGCAATCGGTGAAGGGGAATGGATCAATGCAGAGGAGCAGGCGTTGGCAGAAGAGGGGTCAAAGTTTTCGCTTGATACATTTAATATGCAAATGAGGCAAAGTGAGCAGAAATTAATTGAAATCTTAATTGAACTGTTCGGAATGACTTCATGCGATAAGATTGCAAGTTGTTATGAGTATTCGAAGATATCGGCTATAATTGGACTTTGGAGTTTTCCTCTGCCGGAGATGCGCTTGATGGGAAAGGATTTAGAGCGCCCACATTCTAAGAAATTGGTAAAGGCTATATGTGAGACTGTGGAGTTGAATGAAACACAGCTCAAAAAGGAGTTGTATAGTTTATTACATTATGTAAATGAAAATCGCTGCTTTGTTTCATCGGATCATATATTGAATTTACATCTGGATGGGGAATGGGAGAAGTGTAAAGGCAAAGTGGCTCCGGAAGTAATAGAAGAAGGACTGCATAGTCGTTCCGATATTATGGGAGAGTGTGCAGTATATATGGCTGCGTATAATATAGAAACCGCGGGAGTCAGGGATTTGCTGATCAGTATGCTTCGGACGAGTTCCATCGAAACGGTTGTGGAGCGTGCCGGAAGAGTGCTTGCTGCATGTGAAGAGAAGAATCTTGCGATGTATGCAGAGGCACGCTTGATGGATGATGCTATCCCATCATATATCTGTCTGTATGATTATCTGCCAAAGAGGGTGGAAGATTCGGCTGCGGAAAACTGGTTGCGGATCATTCGGCGCGGCTTTATGGGAAACCGCTACATGGTTTCTGCTACCTTGAATTATATATTAAGTGTTGAGCCGGATAATATTCCGCAACGTATAAAAGACACGCTCATAAGTATGGTTGAAAAATCGTTTGTTGAGTGGAATCAAAAGCAGGTGAAATGCCTCCATTGTAAAGAGGAAACCATCGTAAAAGAAGATGGCTTTTGCCCGAAATGTGGTATAGGGGCAAATCTTCCGACTAAGAATTTTATAGAAGTTCTTACCAAATATCAATGTTTGACTATGGAACAGTATATTTCATTGTGCAAACATCCTATGTCCGAGGTACGTGATATTGCCAGACAGGAATTGAAAAGGATATGGATGACGGATCCAAAGAAATTAAAAACTGTGATTATTGATTTCGAGGAACGTGCATATGATAAGGTTGTTTTCGCATTGATTCTTCAGCTGCCGTCAGATGTGACGTCTGTGTATAAACAAGATCTGCAAAGATTGGGCATGGAGACAAATGATAAGATGCTTGTTGAGTGGATTCGTAGATTGCGTCACCTGGATTGGGTATCTGCAAGTGAGAGGAAAGAGATGCTAAAGAAATGCTTGGCCAGTGAGAGCGATAGGGTTCGGGATGGTGCTATGGCATGCTGGTTGAATGAGGAAGGAACATTTTGGTGTTTTATGAGATAAAGGGGGTACTCATGAGTGATACAATTACAGATCTTGTGAAATCGGTTACATATGATGCCGGTCGCCAATGTGGATCGGGTGAAAATGAGCGCTCAAATTCTTTTGTTTCATATAAAGAAAAAGTTTGTTATACTATATGTGTATTGTAATACCATAGATCGCAGGGGCTGCGAAGGAGGATTTCGAAATGGAAAACAAGATAACTCTTCCGATTGGAATGAGCAATTTCACAGAAATTCGAAAGAATCATTATTATTATATTGACAAAACCGGTCTCGTTGAGAATCTGCTTCAAAATAATTTGTCAAAGGGAACTTTAATTACCCGTCCAAGACGATTTGGCAAGACATTGGCAATGTGCATGTTGGCAGATTTTTTTGATATTCGCAAAGATAGTCGGGCACTTTTTGATGGATTATATATAGCAGGGAATAAATCCTTATGTGCGGAATGGATGAATCAATGTCCTGTCATTTTTCTGACATTGAAAAATATTGATGGTCTCAAATTTGAATCTGCTTATGATATGTTAACGGCTGAATTGGCAGATCTGTTTAAACAACATTCCTATTTGCTTGATTTGGATCAGATGGATGCCAGTGACCGATCTATTTATGAACGATTGAAAGACAACCGGGCTACAACTGCAGAAATTAAGAAATCACTATCTTTTTTAACCCGAATTATGGCTCAATATTATCATAAGCCGGTTATTCTGCTTCTTGACGAATATGATGTCCCGATTGCAAAAGCGGATTCCAAAGGCTATTATGATCAAATGCTTGAGATTATAAGTCCGTTGCTTGGCACTGCATTAAAAGATAACGAATTTTTAAAATTTGCAGTCATTACCGGATGCCTTCGCATTACAAAGGAGAGTATTTTTACCGGTACCAATAATTTTATTACCGATACAATTTCCGACAATCGATACAATGAATTTTTCGGTTTTACGCAACCGGAAGTTACAAAGCTTCTTACAGATACACATTGCGAAGCATGCGCTGCCGTCATTCAAAAGTGGTACGATGGCTATCATTTCGGAAATCTAGATATTTATTGTCCATGGGATGTGCTTAATTATATTCAAAAGGTGATGGCAACCGGAACTCAGGAGCCTGAGAATTTTTGGGAACATACAAGCGACAATTCTGTTATTCGCACTTTTTTGGAACGGACTGATTTTGATGTGACCGAAAAATTCGAAACATTACTAAATGGTGGAACAATTAGCGAAGCAATCGAAGAAAATCTTACTTATAATGTACTCACATCTTCGGAACAGAATCTTTGGAGTTTATTATATCTTACAGGATATCTTACGAAGGTGGGCAGTACGCATAATTTATCGGAAACGCTTCTTAAGATTCCAAATCATGAAGTGATGTCTATTTTTCAAAAAAGCGTAACAGAATGGTTTTCGGATTCACTTGCGCGAAGCAACAGGAGTTCGCTATTTGAAGCTTTATGGAATGAAGATGCGGACAAACTTACAGAAATTCTATCCGATCTGCTTTTTAATACGATCAGTTATCATGACTACGCGGAAAGCTTTTATCATGCATTTGTTGCCGGATTATTTGCCAACGCCGGGTATATTGTTGAGTCTAACTATGAGAACGGATTGGGACGATCAGATCTGGTAATTAAGGATCGAAAGCTTCGGAGAGCCATTGTTATCGAATTGAAGATTGCAAAAAATAAGGATTGTTTGGCAGACGAATGCTATAAAGCTTTACAACAGATCGAAGAGAAAAAATATGCAACTAAAATTGAACAGGATGGTTTTAAGAAAGTGATTCGATATGGTATTGCCTTTTATAAAAAAGACTGTCTTGTAATGTAGTAAGAACCAGGATATCGCATAGCGTTTATACTTTATGGTTCCACTCGCAAGCCCTCTAGACGGTGTGAATTTACAGAAAAAATTCACACCGTCAATGTATTATAGGGAGATGCAATCCGTCGAATCATTTTGCGCTTACGTCAGAGCCCGTGAAATAATCTCTGTAAATTCAACACTATAAAGGTCTTCTATGATAAAATATTAAAATCATAGGAGGCCTTTTATTATGGCAAACAGAAAAAAAGAAGTTTACAAACCAAAACCAATGACCGAAGGAAAAAGAAATCTTATCCAGGGTCTGCTTCAGGAGTACGATATCCAATCGTAAGCGCATAGTTTTAGGGCGTACCCTATAAATGAAATCTGACACCCCGCGCTAGGATGCCAGACATGCGAGTATTTCACTACATTTTATTTACAAGTTTCCTGAGCCAATTTACTCCACGGGGCAAATTGTTCCAATTCCTCGTCTGACATTTCAGCACCAGGACGATGCTCCAGAAGGAAGCTCAGATATTTAAGTGGATCAAGTTCATTGGCTTTTGCCGTT
>ERZ827181.1646-NODE-1646-length-23007-cov-3.971070_pt1 | contig 23007 bp, 19 predicted proteins | sample MGYA00519778_ERZ827181 | MGnify/ENA primary metagenome ERZ827181 (study PRJEB31778, sample SAMEA3449273) | human gut metagenome | biome: human gut; feature: human-associated habitat; material: faeces | place: United Kingdom | collected 2010/2012 ...
GACCGTGTCTCAGTTCCAATGTGGGGGACCTTCCTCTCAGAACCCCTATCCATCGTCGCTTTGGTGGGCCGTTACCCCGCCAACTGGCTAATGGAGCGCATGCTCGTCTGTAACCAAAATTGCTCTCTTTAATGAACTCTCCATGCGGAGCGCCCATATTATGGGGTATTAGTCCGGATTTCTCCGGGTTATCCCCCTGTTACAGGTGGATTGCATACGTGTTACTCACCCGTGCGCCGGTCGCCGGCAAAGGTATTGCTACCTCCCCGCTGCCCCTCGACTTGCATGTGTTAGGCCTGTCGCTAGCGTTCATCCTGAGCCAGGATCAAACTCTTCGTTGTATTTTCTTTATTCTTTATTATACCTTCGAAGCGTTACCTGACCGAATTGACTTCTTTCTCTCTTATTTCCTGTACTACACTTGCTTCTTCAATTCCTTCAATGAACTTGGCAAAAGTTCCCCGGGGCGTGCCCCGTTTCCTCTTTTGCGGTTGCAAAGTTAATTCATTTTCCTACTCCGCTCCAAATTTTTCTCAATGTTTTTTTGAATTATTTTTTTAATAAAATATAACCATATAATATTCTGCATTTTACAGAATTATTTTTTTATTGAATATTTTATTCCTCGCCTCTATTTTTATTATATAAATTCCTCGATCGACATTTATCGCTATTTGGTTTTTCCCCTCAGCAGCCACTGCATATAACATTTGCCCAGATAGATTGTAAACCGATATTCGTTCGGAACCACAAAGAGTCGCTATTATAATTTGCCGTCCCGACACATATACGAGCGGATCACATGATCGAACAGATGTAACAGCCGAGATATCGGCCGTAACGGCTCTCTGTACCGAAGACCAATTTGAAACAACATCTTTACATACCGAACGGACTTGATAGCCATACTCTGTCTGAGGAGAAAGCCCCTCTATAACATGAGTCGTAATATTCCCGACCTTTTCCTGAGAGAAAATATCCTTAACATAAGCTCCATAAGTAATCGAAGCATCATCGACAGCTACGTTTCCTTTTTCTTTATGTGCATAAACGACTTTTACCGAAGTCACATGTTCATCGATCGAAAAGGTATATTCGGGATAATTCTTAGAAGTATCGACATATCGCAATGTATCAATAGCTGTCCAACTATTATCCGATTCTTTCTCAACAACAATGTAGGACCCCGTCCCGGAGGATGCAAAACGATACATAAACGAAACCTTTACTATACCCTCGTTATACCGAGGGGTCTGTAAATATTCTCCCGTATTTTTCAATGCGACCGAAGGAGCAGACACTCCGCTACTTGCCGCAGATGTATAATTACCGGAAGCTGTTCCCTCCCAATTATCGGGCAGAGGTTTTCCGGACGAATCTACTTCGTCAAATCCCTCAGTATAAACATGTTGTTCACCGGTCTGTGTAAAACAAATTACCTCATAATTATCGGCTCCCTGAACTTCTTCCCAATTTATTCGGAAAGTACTATCGGTTATATCCGAAGCATCGAGCAACTGCGGCACAGCCAGAGAATCTGTCTCAAATTGCATGCTGTATGCGGCCTTTACTATACCCGAAGGTATAACAGCGCTCACTTGATAGGTGTAGCGAGTCAACGGTCGCAATTCGGTAAAACGATAGTTTTGTACGAGCCCAATTGACTTATCGGTCTGTATATATTCCCGTTTGTCGTCAAGCTGCATACGAAAAAGCCCTATCCTCGAAAAATCATCTTTCGGAGACGATATCCACTCTTTCCCATTATATCGCGATGTAGGGTGTGTTATCTCGGAACGGCGATACAACGTTTTATCTTGCCCCCAATAAGCTATTTCCCCGGCAACCCCCACCACATCAATTATTATACCATCGCGACAAAGCGCAACAGCATCATTCCCATTGAAATTGAGAGGCGAAGTTTCTCCCCCGGGAATAATCTGCGAAGCCTTAGCGATTAACTCCCCATCAGTCGATAGCGAATTTAATAATAAATAGGTCTCTCCGTTATTTAATATAGAAGTTCCTAACGGAGTATCGTTCACGAAAGAACCACTGCCATTAACCTCCATTCGCAAACTGTATGCAGAAAGGTCGACCGGGACTCCTGTTCCGTTATAGATTTCAATCGCTTTATTATACCCCGATCCCTCGACATAAGCCGAAATAATCAAATCTCCGGCAGAGGTATTCCCCGACCAAAGAGAAACTTGGTAATCGATAGCTTCGGGGTAATTAACCCAATGTATCAAAGCCTCGGTGGCCGTAACATCGGATGCCGAGGTTTCTATAAACGAAGGGACTGAAACTACTTGTACCGGTATGCGGTACAGGGTCTCAATGCCCCCTCCCGAAATAACCACCGTATCGCGATATTCTCCTTTCCTCAGCTCTCGACACGATATTTCAACTGTACAACCATCGTGCACTTCTTGTGCCGACACTTCGTAATCGGAAAGTTCAAATATGCCTCCTATCGCCCACGAGAGGGACAAAGAAGAGGTGAGGTTGTTTCCCAATATATCAAATTGTTCGCTTTTATTATCACCCAACATAATCACCCCCATATCCATGATTTGATCCCGACGAGGCAAAGCCAAGAAAGGGAGAGTCTCTGCGGGGAACCTGAACGGGTCTTCCCGATGAGCTCCCCATATATACTCGACCAAATCGGGATAATCTATATAAGGATTTCGATTCCCCTGTATGGTATAAACCGAATCGTTCCTCGCCAACTCTCTTTCGCACGGAGGGTCTTGCGAATGCCACTCCAACAGCATGTCCAACGCCCACTCTTTCCATACCGGATAAGTATTGTTATCGAGCATAGGCGACTGCCAATAGTCACACAAGTTTTCATAGGCCGTTACGACATAGAAATAGGCACGAGCAAAATCGCCCTTATACTCGTCGGCAGGTTCGAAGCAACGGTCGGTATAATCTACTCCCCAACCATTCTTTCCTACCTTCGAGACCCCATTGTCAAAGCCAGAAACTCCCGTGACCTCACCCAACGGCAAATTGTTTTTAGCGGAATTGGCCGATCCGTCTGCCGGGAACAAATGATGCAAATCCCTATAAGCATTATTTTCATAAGCGCCCCACCAACTTTTCGGGAAAGAGTGCTCTATATGCATGCCCCCGACGGCATTAAAGCCATCGAAATAGCGCATTTCATCGGAATACCTGTCACACACACTACCATCTTCTTTACGGTCTGTTCGGGAGAAGCCCTCCCACGTGGCATCTTCCCCACTACCATAACCGAGTGTATGCATCGAACTTATTATTTCGTATAATGCAGTTTTCAACTCAGCTCCATTTTTTCCATCGGCCGCATAATAATAGCCCGCAGGAACTGTGGCATCAAGCCGAAATCCCAGAAACGAAACGCCCAATATCCCGAAAATTATCCGGGCACAATTTTTCATAGTACTCATAATACAGATTTTTAATCTCAACGCGAGCTATGCACTCTCACCGTATTTTGTAACGACGGAGATACAACCCTCACGATATAAATTCCTTCGGGCAGCTCCCATTCGACCTCCTCGTTATGCAAAATCCGTGAGCCACACAAACGCCCGTCCATCGTATACCACGAGGCAACAGCATTCATCGGGGCATTGAGTATGTGTAACACATTCCCAGAGGTAAATATCAAAACACGGTCTGCCTCCATATCATCGACAGCTGCCGACCACGTAGAGACTGAAATCGTATTAGACACCGACTGAGCCTCTTCCCCGATATAGGGAGTCACCGTATAATGGTACTGTACGGCGGGAGCTAAATCGGATACCATATATTCGTTTACATCTCCTACTCGACGGGGATATCCATCTAAAACAACAGGGGTAGAACCTCCGCCGCTTTTCACTTTAACACTGTGCAAATAGACACGATGGTCTTTTTCTGCTTTGAACGTAATCTTCGATGACTTCGTTCCTCCTTTGAAAGGAATTGTTTTCGTCACCGTCCCTTCCGGCAACGATATTTCATCGACAGGTTCATCATCTACCAGAATGTACAAAACCGAATTATCGGTTGTTTTGTAAGGCGATGCCTCCACTGTTATAGACACATCGTCTGCCGACAAATCGACCACCGGAGAAATGGCGCTACCATCATCACTACCCGAACCTAATCGTAATTTTCCCGATTCAACAGCAGTATATCCCTCATATGTCCACGAACCGGGCTTCGACGAAAACGTCACGTCCAATATGTCCTTCTCAGGAGCACTCGACGAATAGTCGTCGTACCACACATTCAATTCATAATCGGTTGCTTCCGATTTCGGAGTCCAAACCGCCACAAAAGAATTTTTCGTAATATCCTTCGCCGGCAATGCGACAAAATCATCGATAGCCTGTCCTTTCAAATTAACGATAATCGGAGACTTTAATCCACCTCCCGATATTTCCAAAACAGCTTCGTGCGAGCCTACTACCGAAGAACGATAGGCTAACTCGACAGTCGTTCCATTATTAACCTCATCGGCTGTAAGTTCCCGACGATTCACCGAAAAGCACTCACTATCATCGCCTCCTACTTCAACCGAAACAGCACTCTCGATATTACGTCCTCTAACAGACAGTTGAACCGTTACCGGTGAAGAACTATTCACCGAAGCGATTCCCATATCGACAGTCGATCCGTTTCGAGGAGCCTCGATATACGGAGCATCTCCTCCATCTGGCATAAAGGGGATATTACGACTGTCTCCAAAGATGAGATCGACCAATTCGGGATAATCGATAAACGGGTTCCGATTCCCTTGCCGCGACTCATAGACAGCTTCGTTTCTATCCAATTCTTTTTGGCTAACGGGGTCTTGCTCGTGCCAACGAAGCAACATATCCAACTGCCACTTGGTTATATAAGGATAGGCAGAGGAAAACACCTCAGCACCATATCCACTCGTTGCCACCCCTTTATACCGAGTAGCAAAATAGAAATAAGTACGCGCAAAATCGCCTTTATATTCATCGTTCGGCTCGAATACCGTATGCGAATAACCAGGAGTCTTACATTTTCCCCATTTGGAAAATCCATTTTCCGAGCCCGGTGCGTCAGAGGCTACCTCTCCAAACGGGTAGTTGCTGCGCATTCCATTTACTTTTCCATCGGTTGGATAGACATGCCATATATCGGACACCATAGGCGATTGCTTATTAAACCAGCTTTTAGGAACCGAGTGCTCTCTATTATAGCAATCGCCTTCACTCCCATATGAACCGCATTGATCGGTTCCAAAAGTATAGTTCGTTACATCGGAATACATGTCCCACACTTTCCCATCGGAACGTCTATCTGTCGTTTTATAAAGATTCCACAAGCCATTATAACCTACATCGGTTGCATCGTTTAAGATGGTAGACAAACTTTTTTGCAAATCCTCACCGCTTTTTCCAACAGCATCATCATAATATCCGGCAGGAATCTCTGCAAATACAAAGAACGGAAACAAGCAAGTCAAAACGACAAGCAACAAACAGTTACGTGAAATACAGCTCATTATCTATTATTTAAGTTATATTTTTAGAAAAGGGACGTAAAGATAATAATAAAATATCAAAACCGTTTTAAAATCGATGGATTTCACAAAAAACAACAAAGCCGACTATCTATTAAGATGTCGGCTTCTATCTATATAACTAACCTGTTCTTTCAATCTACCCCTGAATCGAGCACTCCCGAAAAGCCTCGTTTTTTATCTTTCCAAATCTGATACCTATAAACCAAGCAAGTCGTCACAAAATAAACTCCCGTCAGAATCCATAACATCGTATAGGCATGACGCACATCATAAATACCAGCCCCGGCCGTATTCATACGTACAAAGCCTTCTATTCCCCAAGTAGACGGAATGAGAGCACCCAACCACTTCCAGTACTCCGGCATGGCATAACGAGGCCATGTAATACCCGATATGAACAAAAATATAACCGAAGTAAAGACAAACAACAAGAAAGAACTTTCACGTTCTCGAACAAATATGGATAGCGTCATTCCAAAAAATATAGAAGATAACAAGAACGGAACGGCAAAAGAATAAATTTCTACCTGACTACCTATCTGCGGATATTTAAAAAGCCACGGAATAAAATGTAATATGTATGCCGTACATAAAATATACAAGCTAAAATAGCACAATGATTTGCCTATCACCAAATGCAATACATTATTGTGCATATGTTCTCGTCCACTGTAAAACAGGTGTAACTGTCGATGTTCATAAATTCCCCCAGCCATCATACCAATTCCCAAAATAAGGCTCTGCTGTAAAATCAACACCAATATGGCAGGCAATAAAAACGATGCCAAACCCGACTCTGGATTATACAAATTAATAGAGCTATACGGAATGGGTTGTGTCGCTACATTGATTTGTTCCTGCGTGGCTCCACCCAAAGCCTGAGTCTGTAACTTTCCTCCGAGGTTCATCGTCACATCGGTCAACGCAATTAAAAAACCTTTGTAATTCAAGAGAATACTCATATCCGAATAGAACGAAACGACACTTTGTTCACCTCGCTCTATTTTTCGACTGAAATCTTCCGGAATAAACAATATTCCATAACAATGCTTTTCATACATCATGTGCTTCGCCTCGTCCATATCGGCACAATACGAAACGATATGCGCATTCGGTGTCGCGTCCATCTCACGAGCGAGCTCCCGGCTCAAAGGGGTACGGGCATTATCCACGACGACCATAGGCACTTCCCTCACTACCTCAGGGTTATACACTGCGGCATATACAATCGGATAAGCGAATGGTAAAGCAAAGAAAAACAGCACGATTCCCAAATCATGAAAAACAGCACGGTATTCCCGCCGCCAAATGTAATAAATGTCGGACAAACCTATTTTTATAGAATGAAACAATTTCATATCATTTTATTTTTACATCACGGTACATATACTTGACGCATCAAAGCCTTTTTCAACCGGGGTAACAACGGAGTGGATGCCACCGCAAACAAAATCAATGCGACATAATGTACACGCGAATAATAAAGAGGTATTCCATTCAATGCCTGATCTACATAAATCAAAAAATAATGCCGTACAGGCAACACATACGAGATAGCTTGGAACGGCAAATACATAGCCGGCACAGGGAAAGAAAATCCCGCGATAGAAAGAGACAAGACTCCCACCAGACCACCGACACTCAACCCAATTCTTAACGAAGGCGCAAAACACATAATAATTACCGCAAAACTCTGTGAAGCGACAACCAACAAGAACATCGCGAAAATCATGTGCCAAATGCTGTTATGCATCGGGAAATGCAAATAACCGTATAGCAACGACAAGTATAAAAGCCCCATCGAAAAAAATATGATCGTTTGGGGAATGAGTTTACCTGTAATAGCAATAATAATCGAATCGTCGGCAGTCCGCAGCCATTCTCTCGACGTGGCTCGTTTCATCTCAGATCCGATACTGAAAACCGTAACCAACAGAATCATCAATTGCAATAACCCGGGAAGAAAAGAATTATTCAGATAAACCGAATAGCTAATCCACGGATTGCCCAACGCATGCATATCCGTCGCTATCGGCTGCAACTTAGCCATAATCTGTGACTCCTCGGCTCCCGCAGAAAGTAATACTTGGCGCACGACTGCACCCGAAGCTAACACCGACATGGTTTTGAAACTTTTATATAGCAACGACGCAGGAATGTAATAGGCATCATTCGTATAAAAAGAAATCTCGGGTTGACGACCGGCGATAGCCTTCGCTTCAAAATCCTCAGGAATAATCAAAAATCCGAAAATATCACCCGACTGCATCAACTCCCGAGCCTCGGTAAAGCTATTCAACTTATAGGCAACATCGACCGACTCCTGAGATCCAAGCTGTTGAATAAAATTCCTAGACGTAGAGGTGTGGTCGTGATCGACAATCGCTACCGGAATCTTATGAGGTAACCCTTCGTGCATCAAGGAAAGCAGGAATATGCAACTGAATAGCGGCGCTCCTACCATACAAAGTACATAGATAGGACGCGAAACCAGTTGTTTCAATTCCCGGACAATAGTAGCCCAAAGCCCCGTTTGATATTCCATTCGTTCTGACATATAGACATTCTCGAAGTTACAGAACTTCCATTTTACTTTTTATCTCTTTTCAACAATACCGACATTCCCGGACGTAGATTATCGACCGGTTCGACCGGACGGGCTTTCACTTGGAAAGTTTTGGCATCGTATTGCCCGGTAACTTTCGTAGCGCGCCATACCGCATAAGACCCCATATCCCGAATATAAAATACTTTCAAAGTCACTTCCTTATTTTCCAATGCCGGAATTATAGCCTGTACTTCGGCTCCCATAGTCAAATTTTCTAACAAATCTTCCCGAACATTGAACGAAACCCACATATCGTCGAGTTTCAATACATTCATAATCGGAGCACCTAAACTCACCAATTCCCCCACATTCGGAAAAATATCGGAAATTTCACCGTCGGTAGGAGCCGTCAGATAAGAATCCGACAAAATAGACTCGACCTCTGCGACACTACCTTGTGCGGCGGCGACCATAGCGGCAGCGGCAGCCTTATCCTCGGCCTGCGCACCGGCCTTTGCCATTTCATATTGCGATTTAGCCGCACTTTCAGTAGCGACCATTGCTTTATAAGCAGCCTCGGCTTCATCGCGTTTTTGTTCCGAAACTACTCCTTTCTTATACAACGACTGCATACGCTCATACGTCTTCTTGGCGATCGTTAAGCCGGCTTGAGCCTGTTGCCACATATCATAGGCAGAATTCAACAATTCCACGCGCGTACCACTGTCCACCTTTTTATTCTGAGCCTTAGCTACGGTTTCCATAGCCTCGGCCTGTGAGAGTTTCGCCTCTACCAACGAAGAATGAATATGTACCAATGTATCCCCCGCCAGAACATGCTGTCCCTCCTCTACCATGAATTCGACCACTCGGCCGGGCAACTTTCCTGAAACCCGTACTTGTGTCGCTTCGGCTTGCCCTTGAATAATTTGGGGCTCCGGTTTAAGCAAGAATAATCCGATCAAGGCCAAAACAACTATAATGACAATCAAAGCAATGAGGCCTACGACCAAACTGCGCTCTTTCTTTTCTCTTAGATTTTCCATTGTAAATCTGTTTTGCTATTTTTTATATTTTCTATTTTCAATATTTCATAGTGCCCAAAGCCTTAGCCAAATAAACCTCGCAAAGCCGGGTATCGATTTCGGCATCTATTTTTTCCGATTGGGCTTCGAGCCATGCTGTTTGAGCTTCAAGAACATTTGTCGTCGTAAGTACTCCCTCTTGAAATCCAAGTTGCGCATTCCTCAAATTTTCATCGGCTTTCTCCAAATTTTTCACAGCCATTTTATAAGTTCTATAAGCCTCAGAAGTTTTAAAAGCCGCTTGACTTACCTGCAATTCTATCTTTTCTTTCACGTCGGCCAATTCCAACTTGGCAACAACCGCTTCACTCTTAGCGGCACGAATCTTATTGTAGTTCTTTCCCCAATGAAGGATTGGAATATTGAGCATTACTCCCACGCTGAACATACCGTCGAACTCGTTTTTAAATCCGTTAAATACGTTGGGATTGGTAAAAGAATAAGTCCCCACCAAAGCCAACTTGGGTAACATATCGGAAAGAGCCAAGTTTTTCTTCTTTTCATAGATTTTCGCCGCATAATTAAGACTCAACACTTCGTTCCGATTTTTAAAAACCTCCTCCATATTATACGACAACGGAGTCTCCTGCGGAGCTACACGCTCCAACGATTCATCTTCAAGCGTAAATATAGAATTGACCGGCAACCCGCAGATTTGAGCCAAAGCCATACGCGACAAAGCCAATCCGTTATCGACCTTAGCAAGGGTTATCTGAGCGGCATTCAACTTCACGGCTACGGTCAATCCGTCCGACTGAGTCGCAACTCCTTCGGCTATCATCTCTTGTACATGCCGGTTCAACGTATCGAGTAAAGCCGTATAACTCTCGGCCAGTTTTCTCTTATGAACGAGAGATACCACTTGCCAATAAGCCTCATCTGTCTGATAAATAATTTCCTTCTCGGCCGTATTCTTCTGCGACACCGCCAACTTCTCGGCATATCCGGCAATATCGTTCAATGCCTTTATCTTACCCCCCATAAAAATAGGTTGCGTCAGTGTCACCAACCCGGCATACACATTATGTACATCGAACTCGAAAGCCTCTTTCGGGATCATGGCGACAGTCGACGGTATAGGCTGCCCGTTGTTCAATATAGGTTGCCCGGTCGCCGGGTTAGTTACCACATTATACTTGTATTCTTGACTGGCTAAATCGAATGTCTTTGTAGGCAAATATTGGTCGGACTCCAAAAGCGATATCGACTTTTGATTATACATATAAGACCCGGTAAAATCTATTCCCGGGAAATAAGCTCCCCTAGCCGATTTTTTTGTATAGCCTGCCCCTTTCACCTTTTCTTCGGCTATACGTAGTTGCTTATTATTCTTTAATGCCATCTGTCGGCAAGAATCGAGCGAAACCGGTTGTTGTGCCGAACCCATCAGAAAAGATAACAAGAAGGCTGCTAACAATGCCCTCCCTGCCCATATGCTTCCATTTATTTTCATACGCTTCTATTTATCTCTTACTTTTCTTTAACGGAACTAATACTTGTTTTGCTTATAGTTGCATAAACAATTTTCTTTCTTAAAAAAATAATGCACCCGGCATTACACCGCAAAAATACGCCGAGTTTAGCATTAAACAAATATTTAAAGATTTTAGTTTTCTATTTTTACTATTTTTTAAGAATCGGCTTTGAATTTTTCCACGCTGTATTCGAAAGCTATTTTCGAAAGCATTTTTCATGAACGAAAAAAACTCAATAACCAAACGATAGAATGCTACCGAAAATATACTTCATAAGATACATAGAAGAATCATCTCTCTACGCAAAATATCGACTGAGTCGATATTTTCTCCTTTTATACCTCTAACCCCTCAATCAAAGATTATATGATTTTTTCACCCCCCTCGCCCTGCGGGCTCTTCCCCTATTGCTGCGCGACACAGGGGGAGAGGGCTAAAACTCACTTCGAAGATTTCAATATAGAGGAGAGGAGTTGAGTAATCTGGTACTAACTATGAAGTGAAATATTTCCGGTTAGGTTAAACTCATTCAACTTTTTGGGGGCACTTCACAAATGAATAGAGGGTTACTTTTAAACTCCTCCTCTGTGTTTTGCACAGCAAAATATAGGGGAGGTGGCACGTAGTGACGGAGGGGTTAAATTTTTCAAGAATCTATTCGGCCGCTTTAACCATTCACCAAGAAGACAGGAATACACTTATCGACAAGAGATTCATCGCTAAAATTCAAGTCTGCCTCCCCACAAATTATCGACTGAACCACAGCCTTACCCATACTTTCACATCGACCCGATTCTCCAAACAAATACAGGGGCGGAAGCTATTGTTTCAAAGTGAACGAACGAGTCCCTATCATATAGTTATCGGCAAAGATATCCACGCGATACTCCCCGGGATATAAAAATTCTTCCACAGCCCAATACATTGTCACGTCATTCAATTCTTCACCTGTATATTCAATCAATTTTCGGCAAGAATAATTTATTTCACGATCTTCAAAAGGAAATACATCGGCCCTATCCTTCACCAATACATCTCCATCGGGTTTTACAATACGGGCATAAATATATTTCTCACCGACCTCGGCCGTTACATTTTTGGCTATGGAGAATGTTATCTTTATTTTATCGGTCTTTTTAATTTTTTTTGCAGTTTTTCCTCTCGAATCTATCGGAGTCACCACAATACCTACGGCATCGAGCTTTGCCGCTAATGTTACCTTTTCGGTCAATTCCTCTCGTTCTTGTTTCAATTGACTTGCTGTTTGCGCTACCTCTCTATACCGCCGGGTCACTTTCGCATTCTCTTCCCGCAACTGTTTATTGGCGACATTCAACGAATCGATTTGCATCACATAATGACGCATAATTCCCCGCAGCGTAGTCAACTCCCGCTTTAATTCCTCGATACGAGCCGAACTCGTATTTTTTACAGTCCGCAACTCTTCCAACAATCGTTGAACTTTCACCTTCTCGGCATCGAGCTTTTCGATCAACGAGTCGTTATTGAACATCATCTTCTGCCCCTCGAACTGATCGTATTGGGCAGCCAAATCGCTATATTCTTTTTCAAGCTCGCTCCGCTGTTTGTCTATCTCCACTTGCTCCTTGAAATCGGACATTTCTTTATGTTGCATGTATATGAAAATCCCGGTTCCCAACAATGCGACGACCAGAACGGCGATAACAACCCATACCAAATTACTCCTTTTCATAATATACAGAAGCTTATTTTTTCTTGCAAAAGTAAATCATTATCGAATATCAATCAAGAACAGACAGATTATTTAAGTCATAAATGTTAAATTATATTCTTCCTCAAATTCGAAAAAGGAATCATGCAGCGCCTCATTTCACCAAAGAAATATTGGAAGGACAAAATCTTTTTGTCATAAAAATAATTAAGTTAACACCGTTGCAAGCTATTTTCCCTATCTTTGTGAAATCTTAGATAAGTTATGCACCTAAGCGATTATGGGAAAAATAATTGATTTTTTCAAAAAGCACCCGATAATCAAAACGTTAGTATTGATGATTATCGTTTTTTTTCTGCTGATAGCACTCACTCTATACGGGTTAAAGCTATATACACGGCACGGGAAAGCGGTCATTGTCCCCGAGGTCAAAACAATGATTTTACCCGATGCTCTACGCATTCTCGATCGGGAAGGGTTTCGGTACGACATAATAGACTCTCTGTTTATCGACGGTGCGGTTCCGGGCAGTGTCATCGAACAGACCCCTGCTGGTGGAAGCAAAGTAAAAGACGGTCGAATTATTTATCTATCGATCAACGCTTACTCCCCCAGAATGATTTCTTGTCCAAAAGTCTCCGATATGTCGCTTCGCCAAGCTCTTTCCACCTTAGAAAGTGTAGGGTTGACAGATATTAAAACACAAAATGTACCATCGGAATACCCCGATCTCGTTATCGGTATACAATACAAAGGCGAAAACCTCGAACAAGGAGATAAAATTCCTGCGGGAAGTTCCTTAACTCTACTTGTGGGAGACGGCATACCCGAAGAATATCCCGACTCGACGATCGACGAGATTCCACAAAATGCGGAAGAAGCACCTCTCACCGATGAAAGTTGGTTTAACTAAACAATCTCGAATGCAATGAACACTTGCGACGAAGACATAGAAGCCGATGACAAAATCATCGCAGAAGAAGGTGAGCGGGAATTGTATGAACACTTCCGGTTCGTGGCAGACAAAGGACAAAATCTATTACGAGTAGATAAATTTCTCGTAGCACGTCTCGAAAGTTCTTCCCGTAACCGGGTACAACAGGCAGCCGAAGCTGGCTGTATTCTCGTAAACGGGAAAGCGGTCAAGTCGAACTATCGCGTAAAGCCGCTCGATGTCGTGTCTGTCGTCATGGATCGACCCAGATACGAATTCGAGATCATACCCCAAGACATACCGCTCGATGTCGTATACGAAGACAAAACCGTCTTGGTTGTCAACAAACCGGCAGGATTGGTCGTACACCCCGGACACGGGAATTATAGCGGGACACTGGTAAACGCTCTGGCATACTATTTCCGGGATACCCCCGACTATGATGTAAGCGACCCCCGTTTGGGGTTGGTACACCGTATCGACAAAGACACTTCCGGATTATTAGTCATAGCCAAGACTCCCGAAGCCAAAACAAACTTGGGATTACAGTTTTTCCATAAAACTACCCAAAGGCAATACGTAGCTTTGGTATGGGGTATTATGGAAAAAGACGAAGGAACGATAACCGGAAATATCGGTCGTAGCCTCAAAGACAGATTACAAATGACCGTATTTCCAGAGGGAGACTTCGGCAAACATGCGGTAACTCATTATAAAACCTTAGAAAGATTGGGATATGTTTCTATCGTCGAGTGTAAGCTCGAAACTGGGCGGACACACCAAATCAGGGTACACATGAAACATATCGGACACACTCTTTTTAACGACGAACGTTACGGGGGAGACCAAATTCTCAAAGGGACGACTTTTACCAAATACAAACAATTTGTACAAAACTGCTTTGAAATTTGCCCTCGGCAAGCCCTACACGCCAAAACTCTCGGATTCAAACACCCTGTAACAGGAGAAGAGATGTTTTTCGATTCCCCCATACCGCAAGATATGACTCTGCTGTTTGACAAATGGCGTAATTATACGGCCAATCGAGATATATAAAAAACATAAGAATAAAAATAATAGACGGTTCTATACCTTAAAAATATTAATGTTATGGAATACCCAAAAGAATTTGACGATATTAGACCATTCTTTGACAGTGAAGTTCACGACAAGATGAAAGACCTGATCAAAGAACCCGGTTTTGAACATGCCGTTCGTTATGTATTGCGCGACATCAACTATGAACAACTCTGTCAAGAATTACTGACCATCGACAAGAAAAAAGACTTCCAATTATTCATTATGAAAGTCTTCCTCGAAGGCCTCACAAAAAAGACGACGAAAGGTGTAACCGGCGAAAATTTCGGAGTACTCGACAAATCAAAAAGCTACACATTCATGTCCAATCATCGAGACATTGTACTCGATGCCTCATTGCTCAACTTATTACTTATTCTCAACGGATTTGACACGAGTGAAATAGCCATCGGCAATAATCTGCTCATATACGATTGGATATCCGATTTAGTTCGGCTCAACAAGAGTTTTATCGTCAAACGAGACGTAGGTATGCGCCAAATGCTCGACGCCGCACGGCAACTATCGGGATATATTCATTTCATCATCACACAGAAGCACGAGTCTGTCTGGATAGCCCAACGGGAAGGCCGTTCGAAAGATTCCGACGACCGCACGCAAGAATCTCTCATTAAAATGTTAGGCATATCCGGAGAGGGAGACCTCATCAATAACTTAAAAGAAATAAACATTGTTCCGGTCTCCATATCCTACGAATATGACCCCTGCGACTATCTCAAAGCACACGAGTTCCTGCTCAAACGAGACAATCCCGATTTCAAAAAATCCCAAAGGGACGATTTGCACAGCATGGAAATAGGTCTACTCGGCTTCAAGGGTCGTGTACATTTTCAAATATCCCCGTGCATCAACGACGAACTTGACAAATTATCGGCAATCGACGAAAAATCGGAATTACTGGCCAACATACTCAAAGTAATAGACAAGGCCATTCATACCAATTATAAAATATATCCCGGTAATTATATCGCTTACGATATTCTAGACGGACAGAAACGTTTCGCCGACCGTTACACAAATAAAGACCAAACCACTTTTGCCAATTACCTAAACTCACAATTGGCAAAAATCCCCGACGTAACAAGTAAAGACAAAGACTTCCTGAAAGAGCGCATTCTCTCCATGTATGCCAATCCGTTGAAAAATCAATTGATAGCATTAGGGCAAGAAGCCTGAATGACAACACAATAAGGAAACGATGAGTGTTGCGTTGAAAACACTCATCGTTTCTTTCTCAACATTCGATAAAATTATATGCGGTTACCCCTTCTTCTCATTTTACTTCCACTGTTGGCTCTATCAGCCGATTTCTATATCTTTCGACGCAACTTTCGTCATAAATCTAAATGGATAAAAATTCTTTGGTGGGGCCTTTCCTTAGTCACTCTCCTTCTCGTGTGTATAGGGGTGACGGGGCTATTCGCTTTTCCGGGGAAGCTCGATATAAATATCTCCATGTGGATATTCTATATTTTCTTCTTGGTCTACATGCCCAAATGGTTTTACTCCATATTTTCTTTATTCGATTACGTCCCCCGTTTATGGAAAAGAAAGAAAGGGAAATGGGGTCACATGATCGGTACGGCATTAGCCCTGTATGTCATCGGGTCCATGCTCTACGGCGCATTCTATGCCCGACAACACCCCATATATAATTACAGGACAATCTCTTTTCCCAATTTGCCGGAAGACTTCGACGGATATCGCATCGTCCAATTCTCCGACCTCCACCTCGAAACTTTGGGCTCCGCAGCCAATTACTTGCCCCGATGGATAAACCGTATTAATCAACTACACCCCGACCTTATCGTTTTTACGGGAGACCTCGTCAACCGCCGAGGAAACGAACTGCCTCCTTACATGAACGAACTTTCCCGTCTCTCCGCGCCCGATGGAGTATATTCTATCTTGGGGAATCACGATTACGGCGACTATTTCCATTGGGAAACCCCCGAAGGAAAAGAACAAACGCTCCGTTCGCTCATCGTCGACGAGGGAAAAATGGGTTGGACGATGTTGAACAATCGTTCGGTATTTCTTCGCCGGGGAAACGACAGTATCGCCCTTATCGGTGTTGAAAATTGGGGGCTTCCACCCTTCCCGCAATACGGGAAATTGGATCTGGCATATTCCTCGTTGAACGATTCGGTCTTCAAAATACTGCTCTCTCACAACCCGCTGCATTGGAAACACGAAGTTATTCCACACTCGAACATCGACCTCACTTTATCGGGACACACCCACGCCATGCAGCTGAAATTAGGCTGGAAAGGATTCGAATATTCTTTTGCCGAACCCTTGTATCCCGAATGGAGCGGTCTATATACCGCCCCCGATAAACATCAAATGTTATACGTCAATGAAGGTATCGGTTGTGTATTCCTTCCCATGCGAATCGGCGCCCGCCCCGAAATCACGATTATAACATTAAAGAAAGAATCATGAATACATCGATATACAAGCTCCTGTCACAATCACTGGGTTTTGCCGAGAAACAAATCGAAAAAACAATCGAACTGCTCGACAGCGGAGCCACTATTCCTTTCATCAGCCGTTACCGCAAAGAGGCTACCGGTTCCCTCGACGAGGTACAAATAGGTAATATCAAGGAAGCATACAATAAACTATGCGAAACCGAAAAACGAAAAAAATTTATCATTTCGACAATCGAGGAACAAGGAAAGTTGTCGGAAGAGTTGAAACAACGCATAGATTCTTGTTGGGACATTACCGAGCTCGAAGATATATACCTACCCTATAAACCCCGTAGAAGAACCCGTGCAGAGATAGCCCGGGAACACGGATTAGAGCCCCTCGCCAAAATCATCATGGCGCAAAAAAGCGAAAAGATAAAAACGAGTGCCGCCCGATTCGTTACTCCCGAAATCCCCGATGAGCAAACAGCGGTCGAAGGAGCTTGCGACATTATCGCCGAATGGGTCTCCGAGAACGAACGAGCCAGAAATACCATTCGGCGTTGTTTCGAGCACAGCGCTGTCGTCCATGCAAAAGTCATTAAAGGGAAAGAAATCGAAGGCGATAAATACCGCGATTACTTCGAATGGAGCGAACCGTTACGACGTTGTGCTTCCCATAAAATCTTAGCGGTGAGACGAGGAGAAAATGAAGGTATTCTCAGAGTTTCTATTACCCCCGACGACGATACAGCGATAGAACGGTTACAACAAATATTTATCAAAGGCTCAGGAGAAACGTCGAACCTTGTCGACAAAGCGATAAAAGATAGTTATAAAAGACTTCTGCGCCCTTCCATAGAAAGTGAATTCGCCGCCGCCTCAAAAGAAAAGGCAGACAACGAAGCTATCCGAATTTTTGCGGAAAACGTGCGACAATTACTTTTAGCACCACCATTAGGACAAAAACGAGTATTGGCGATAGACCCGGGATTCCGGACCGGCTGTAAAGTAGTTTGTCTCGACGCTCAGGGAAATCTACTACACAACGAAACCATATACCCTCACCCGCCTCGTCAAGATTCGGTAGGAGCTGCACGCAAACTCACACAGCTGGTAGAAAGCTACAAAATCGAAGCTATCGCCATCGGAAACGGAACTGCCGGACGGGAAACGGAACAATTCGTCACAAACCTCCGTTACGACCGCAAGATACAGGTCTTCGTCGTCAGCGAAAGCGGCGCATCTATCTATTCCGCCTCAAAAGTAGCTCGGGAAGAATTTCCCGAACACGATGTGACGGTACGTGGTGCTGTATCTATCGGTCGCAGACTCATAGATCCGTTAGCCGAGTTAGTCAAAATCGACCCGAAATCTATCGGGGTAGGACAATATCAACACGATGTCGACCAAACCAAACTGAAAAAATCGCTCGACCGAACGATTGAGTTTTGTGTAAACTCCGTGGGAGTAAACGTAAACACCGCCAGCAAGCACCTACTCACTTATATATCGGGATTAGGCCCTCAACTCGCTCAAAACATAGTCGATTATCGCAAAGAGAACGGAGACTTCGCCCGAAGAACCGACTTGCTCAAAGTACCCCGCATGGGAGCCAAAGCGTTCGAACAAGCCGCCGGGTTCCTTCGTATTCCCCATGCACAAAATCCGCTCGACAATTCTGCCGTCCACCCAGAACGATATCCCATCGTAGAAAAAATGGCGGACGATCTAAACTGCACCGTAAGCGATCTGATAGAAAACAAAGAGCTGAAAAAACAGCTCGACCTCAAAAACTACATATCCGGCGATGTGGGTATGCCCACTTTATCCGACATTATAGCCGAACTCGACAAGCCCGGCCGGGACCCCCGCCGTTATATCGAAATGATGGAATTCGATGCCAAAGTCAAAACGATAGACGACTTACAAGAAGGAATGATTCTCAACGGTATAGTCACCAACATTACCCAATTCGGCTGTTTCGTCGACATCGGTATCAAAGAAAACGGATTGGTACATATCTCGCAAATGGCCGACCGATATATCTCCAATCCGGCCGAAATCGTCTCTATGCACCAACCGGTTAAAGTCCGTGTCATCGGTATCGACCGAGAACGGAAACGTATACAACTCTCCCTAAAAGATGTGTCATGAATACAGTTTTAATCAGCCTAGCCTCAAACACGCCCGACAAACTGCGACAAATGAATAACGCATTTGCCGAATTACAGGAAATGGGACTCGTTGCCGCATCTTCTTCTATTTATGAAACGGTAGCTTGCGGAAGCATAAAAAGCCCCAACTACCTCAATGCCGTAGTTAAAATATTCACCGATACTGACCATCAAGAACTACATAATGTCTTAAAAACGATGGAGAAGGCACACGGCCGTACCCCCGAATCGAAACTTTCCGGTAAAATTCCATTAGACATCGACATCGTTGTCTGGAACGGAGAAATAATCCGTCCTCAGGACTGGAAACAAGATTACTTCCAGACAGGACTTAAAGAACTGGAACAAATGACTTGAAAACCTTTCTATACACTTAATCGTTTAACTCAAAATATCATTCATTATGAAAACAATCGAAGAAACTTTACTGAACCGCACATCGGTCCGTCGCTACGAATACGATAAGATACCGTCCGAGACACTCGATTTCATCTATCGAGCCATCGCGAATACCCCGACAAGTTACAACGGGCAACAATTCTCGGTAATAGCTATCGACGATCAATCCATTAAAGAAGAGCTCTACGCCATTACAAACCAAAAACAAATTAAAACTTGCGCCACTTTACTGGTATTCTGCGCCGACTATCATAAAATTGACATCTTGGCACAAAAAAAGAGAATCGACAATCCTCATTTCGAGAATACGCTCGACGGCGTTATGGTAGGAATCATCGATGCAGCCCTAGCCATGCAGAATGCGGTAGTAGCAGCCCAAGCCGCCGGACTCGGTAGCTGCTGCGTAGGTTATGCTCGTACAGCCAATCCGGAGAAAATAGCCGAAATTCTAAAATTACCCGAAGGTACGTTTGTCGTTTGTGCACTCACATTGGGCATACCCAGAGAATCACCCGACGTAAAGCCCAAACAACCGCTATCATTAGTCATACACCACAATCATTACCGTACTGACGACATGGCTCCCGAGCTCGAACAATACGACCGAACCATATCCGAATATAATCGCCACCGCAGCGGAACGACCTCCGAAAACGACTGGTGCGCCCATATTTTAGATTATTACCGGATAGCTTTGGGCTACGACATGGAAGGCTATTTGAACAAACAAGGGTTCAAACTCCCGTTCTCCGATAAGAAATAATAATATTATATATACTATAATAGGGGGAAAGAGAAAATCACAATCAGATTTTTATGTATATCTTTGAAGTCGATTACAATAAAACGGTTTCAAAGATATACGAATCATCAAACCCATACTTACTATGAAAACCAAAGCCATTCTCAGTTCCTTATTAGTCTGCATAGTAACGACATTATCTGCCCAAATCAATCTCAACGATTCTACGGTACAGGTTGTAGCCTATTGGTCGAAAGGAGACAGTTACGATTATCTGTACGATTATTACAAATACAACATACAGGGCAAAGACACCATATCGTGGGAAAGAACCATATCCAAGATAAATATCACGATTATCGACTCTACCGAAAACAGCTATACGCTACAAGCCGTTTATGATACTCCCAACGCCATTCGCTCTGGTTCGGACAGTATAAGCCGAGAACTCACCTCTCGAATAAGCCGTACTTTCGGCAACGACACAGTCATCGTCGAGACAAACGAATTGGGCACGATAAAACGGCTTGTCAATTTCGACAAACTGAGGTCTCGTTACCTGAAAGCCGCCGAAATGACGGCCGAAGCATTGAGCGCCCAACAAGATTCCGAAGCGCAAAAAGATTCCCTCTTCCGGTTTCTCAAATCCACCCTGTCCAAACAGATGGGCGACACGACCGTCATAGTATCCACCGCACTCGAAGAACTATCCTTTCTACTCTACTATCACGGTTGTAAAATGGATTTTAACGAAGAATATCAAATCGAAGAAAATTTCCCATCTCTTCTCGGTGGTGCACCCTGTAAAGGTATGAGAACATTTTGGATCGATGAAGTCGATCCCGAAAACGGTTCCTTTCGCATAACCAGCGACGCAATAGTAAATACCGACCAAGCCATAAGACAATTTATAGAACTCATACAGAGCAATCTACCCGAAGAAGACAGGAGAAAACCGATTGACAGTTCTCAAATTCCGATTATTATGGCCCAAGACCAAAACGACACTTATATACACGCCGATACCGGTTGGCCTCTCGTCGTCTATTACACCCGAACGACACAAGTAGGCGAAAATAAAAGCGGACAAGAAATTTCTTTGGAAATAAATATCCCCGAATAATATATGACATATAACAAAAAAAACGGGCGGTTAAGCGACATGTTTACGCTTTTTGTCGATACTGTTTTGGTTCTTTATAAAATTTAGATATATTTGTATCACAATTAATTAATCGCCCCATGTAAATATTACAGACTATTTTTTTCGATTAACTATTCTATATATTTTGGTTATGTAACAATTCCGCTGTGAAGCGGGGTTGTTACTTTTTTATCGCTTCACAAAAGAATCCCCAATTTCACAAAACCGAAATATCGGTTTAGTAGAAATTTAGTGGGGATAGACCTGAATTTTAGCAAATGAGATGAGCTGCGTTTCTCCTTTTCCCCTGCCGTATCCCGTAGCCTTACGGGAAGTCGTGTAGCAATATAGAGGAGAGGGGTTGGAAAGATTTCATAAACTTTTTAGCTATAAGAGTTAACCCCTCCGTCCGGCGGACACCTCCCCTATATTTTGCTGTGCAAAACACAGAGGAAGAGACTTAACACCAGTCTGTTACATCGTTTTAACGAATGAGATAATTGTATTTACACTTCTCCCCTGTGTGGCGGTAGCCATATAGGGGAGACACCGAAGAAACGGCAGTTTCTGAGGAGAGGGGTTGGAAAGATTTCATAGACTTTTTGGCTGTAAGGGTCACACCCCGTCACTGCGTGACACCTCCCCTATATGGCTAACAAAACACCTCGTAAGGCTACGGGACAAGGCAAAGGAGAAAGACGGACTAAGATGTCTCTGCGAATTTTTTTCCTCCCTACCTGCGAATATAAGAGTTAAAAGACAATCCCCACTAATTATAGACTGAGCCGGAGTATCTCGATGGGACTATCCACTAAATGACAAGCTCCGGCTTCAATCAATTCTTCACGGCTCCGAAATCCCCATGTTACACCGACCGATTCGACCCCGGCAGCCTTCGCGGTAAACATATCCACATCTGAATCTCCCACATACAGGGCTTTTTCCGCCTCAACCCCCGACTTATTTAGAATTTCATATACAATATCAGGAGCTGGCTTTACCGGAATACCGTCACGCTGTCCCAATACAGATACGAAATCGATTCCGGGGAAAAAATACTGTATTAACTTTTGGGTTCCTGCCTGATATTTATTCGACGCCACAGCTATTTTCACACCATGAGAATTTAAAACAGACAATAATTCCTCCACTTTATCGTAAGGGCGAGTATAATCGGTATTATGTACCGAGTAATATTCCAAAAAATAACGCCTCACACGAGATACATTATCCGACGAACGACACTCTTCCGGCAAAGCTCGCTCGAACAATTTAGTTATTCCGTTCCCTACAAAATGAAAATATTCCTCCTCCCTATGTTCTGGAAAACCGCAACGACGCAAAGCATAGTTCGTACTGATAGCCAAATCGGCAATCGTGTTTAACAAAGTCCCGTCCAAATCAAAAATAACCAACTCTTTCATCTTCTTTTATTTTACAAAATACAAAGGTAGTGTAAAGCAAACGCAGAAACAATCAAAATTCACAAATCCGAAATTTAGGACAATTATATGCCCATTACGACCTTGTAAAGAATCACCTCCCGAAATAACTTTGCTCCCATCTTCAAGAAAAAATAAAACGATGGAAAAGAGACACGACATAAAAGGTATTCTATTCAATTTCTCAGGTACAATCGATACCGAGGGGAGTGATTGGTTCGACCTCATTTGGAAAGAATACAGGGAAATCGGGATACCTATAACCAAGAGCGACTATCTGGCCGCCCATGAATTTGCAGAAAAGGAAATATCCG
>ERZ827181.1652-NODE-1652-length-22977-cov-4.530582_pt1 | contig 22977 bp, 20 predicted proteins | sample MGYA00519778_ERZ827181 | MGnify/ENA primary metagenome ERZ827181 (study PRJEB31778, sample SAMEA3449273) | human gut metagenome | biome: human gut; feature: human-associated habitat; material: faeces | place: United Kingdom | collected 2010/2012 ...
CCTTTACCGCCACGATGCTGAGGTGTAAATTCTTCAATGTTGGTACATTTGCCCATTCCATACTCAGATACCAGTAACAACTGTGTTCCCTGTGTATTTAACTGCATTGCTACAACTTCATCATCGTAAGACAAGTTCATACCAATAACGCCCATAGAATTTCTGCCGGTAGTTCTGACATCTTTTTCATGGAAACGAATACACTGTCCATGCTTTGTTACCATGATAATATCCTTCTTGTTATCTGTGATCTTAACTTCAATCAACTCGTCATCATCACGAAGATTGATTGCCTGCAATCCTGTCTTACGGATGTTCATGTATTCCGAAAGTGAGGTTTTCTTAACCAAACCATTTTTTGTCGCCATAAAGAGATATTTATCTTCTTCATATTCACGCAGCGCAATGACGGCCGTAATTTTTTCTTCCGGAAGCAGCTGTAATAAATTTACAATTGCTGTACCACGGCTTGTACGGCTTGATTCCGGTATCTCGTATGCTTTGATACGATATACGCGCCCTTTATTGGTAAAGAACATAAGGTAATGGTGTGTCGTCGCCATAAAGAGATCTTCAATGTAATCTTCTTCGATGGTCTGCATTCCCTTGATTCCTTTTCCTCCACGGTGCTGACTCTTAAAGTTATCACTCGTCATACGTTTGATGTAACCCATATGAGTCATTGCGATCACCGTATTTTCAACCGGGATCAGATCTTCCATGGAAATGTCAAATTCATCAAAACCAATGGATGTACGACGATCATCGCCATATTTATTTCCAATTATTGTAATTTCTTCTTTAATAACTCCAAGAAGAAGTTTGCGGTCTGCCAAGATAGCTCTGAACTCTTCAATCTTCTTCATGAGTTCTGCATATTCGTTTTGCAGTTTTTCACGTTCCAAACCGGTCAGAGCACGCAGACGCATATCTACGATTGCCTGTGCCTGAACGTCATCCAGTTCAAAACGTTCGATCAATTTTTCTTTTGCTTCATTTGTTGTCTTTGAACCACGGATAATACGGATTACTTCATCGATATTATCAAGCGCGATCAACAATCCTTTGATGATATGAGCTCGTTCTTCTGCCTTGTTGAGGTCGTATTTAATACGACGTGTCACAACATCTTCCTGATGTGTCAGGTAGTGCTGAAGCATCTGAAGAAGGTTCATGACTTTCGGCTCTTTATCTACAAGTGCAAGCATGTTTACACCAAAGGTATCCTGCATCTGCGTATGCTTGTATAATTGATTTAATACAACATTTGCATTGGCATCTTTACGCAGTTCAATACAGATACGCATTCCTTCACGGCTGGATTCGTCGCGAAGGTCTGTAATTCCGTCGATTCGTTTGTCTTTATGTAATTCTGCGATTTTTTCTACTAATTTTGCTTTATTTACCATGTATGGAAGTTCGGTTACGACAATTCGATTCTTTCCATTTGCCATGGTTTCAATGTTTGTCACGGCACGTACACGGATTTTTCCACGTCCGGTACGATAGGCTTCTTCGATTCCACGACGGCCTAAAATCGTAGCTCCTGTCGGAAAATCCGGTCCTTTGATAATTTCCATGATTTCTTCCAGGCTTGTCTCTCGATCTTCTTCCACAATATTATCGATGATCTTTACAACACCGCCGATGACTTCTTTCAAGTTATGAGGTGGAATATTGGTCGCCATACCTACCGCGATACCGGAAGTACCATTGACTAAAAGGTTTGGAAAACGCGCCGGAAGCACTGCCGGCTCTTTTTCTGTCTCATCAAAGTTTGGTACAAAGTCAACGGTATTTTTATTGATATCCGCAAGCATTTCCATCGAAATCTTGCTGAGTCTTGCCTCGGTATATCGCATGGCAGCTGCGCCGTCACCATCGACGGAACCAAAGTTTCCATGTCCGTCGACAAGCGGATAACGGGTAGACCATTCCTGCGCCATATTAACGAGTGCTCCATAAATAGAACTGTCTCCGTGAGGATGGTATTTACCCATCGCATCACCGACGATACGCGCACATTTACGATGTGGCTTATCCGGTCCGTTGTTCAATTCGATCATTGCATACAAGATTCGTCGCTGAACCGGTTTCAAACCGTCTCTTACATCAGGAAGCGCTCTGGATGCAATAACAGACATCGCGTAATTAATATAGGATGTCTCCATCGTTTTCTTCAAATCCACTGGTTTTATGACATCCAATGAATCTTTGTCAAAAATATTTTCATCCATATTTTGTTACCTTCCTTTCTAAATATCGAGATTATCGACAAATCTTGCATTTGCCTCTATAAACTCACGTCTTGGCTCTACTTTATCGCCCATCAATGTCGTAAATGTCATATCTATTTCAGAAGATTCCTCTTCGTCCATATTTACTTTCAACAAAATACGTTTTGCCGGATCCATGGTCGTATCCCATAACTGCTCGGCATCCATCTCTCCAAGACCTTTGTAACGCTGGATATTGATGCTTCCGTCTCTTCCGATTTCTTCTAATTTTGAATTAAGTTCTTCATCGGAATATACATAATAGGATTTTTTATTTTTTTCAACCTTGTACAATGGCGGCTGCGCAAGATATACATATCCCTGACGGATAAGTTCCGGCATAAAACGATACAAAAATGTAAGCATCAGTGTATCGATATGCGCACCGTCGACATCGGCATCGGTCATAATAACAATTTTGTGGTAACGGAGTTTACTGATATCAAAATCATCTCCGATTCCGCATCCAAATGCTGTGATCATCGCTTTAATCTCGGCATTTACCAATATTTTATCCAAACGAGCTTTTTCTACATTCAAAATCTTACCACGAAGTGGAAGAATTGCTTGTGTAGCACGGTCACGGGCCGTTTTTGCGCTTCCACCCGCGGAATCTCCCTCTACGATGTAAATTTCGCAGTTTTCCGGATTCTTGTCGCTGCAGTCTGCCAGTTTTCCCGGAAGAGAAGTACTGTCAAGAGCGGTTTTACGTCTTGTCAGATCTCTGGCATTTCTCGCTGCCTCTCTCGCACGCTGCGCTAAAAGTGCTTTTTCTACGATGATCTTAGCGACAGAAGGATTTAGTTCAAGGAAAATGGTAAGCTGTTCACTTACGACACTATCCACGGCTCCTCTTGCCTCGCTGTTTCCCAATTTTTGTTTTGTCTGGCCTTCAAACTGAGGTTCCGGAATCTTGATACTGATAATCGCTGTCAATCCTTCACGAATGTCATCACCACTCAGGTTAGCATCGTTGTCTTTTAACAATTTTTGGTTTCTTGCATATTCATTAAATGTTTTCGTCATCGCATTTTTGAAACCGGCAAGATGCGTACCACCTTCCGGAGTCGTAATATTGTTTACGAAACTGAAACAGCTGTCATTATAAGAATCGTTGTGCTGGAACGCTACTTCGACATACACGTCGCCTTTTTGTCCTTCACAATAAATGATATCTTCATACAACGGTTCTTTTCCGCGATTGAGGTATTCTACGTATTCTTTAATACCGCCCTCATAGTAAAATGCTTCGACAACCGGTTCTTCCTCGCGGTCATCGTGTAATACGATCTTGATTCCTTTGGTCAAAAATGCCATTTCACGAAGACGGCTCTTTAACGTATTATAATCAAATACAGTCGTTTCTTTAAAGATTGTCTCATCCGGCAAAAAGGTTACTTTTGTTCCGCGCATATCCGTCGTTCCGGTCTTCTTCAAATCATACATGGCTTTTCCGCGCTCGTAACGCTGTTTGTAGCTGAACCCGCCCTGGTAAATCTCTACTTCAAGCCAGTCAGACAACGCATTTACGACAGAAGCACCTACACCGTGCAGACCACCGGATACTTTGTATCCGCCACCGCCAAATTTTCCGCCGGCATGAAGTACGGTAAATACGACTTCTACTGCCGGTTTTCCTGCTTTATGGTTAATTCCTACCGGAATTCCTCGTCCATTATCCAATACGGTAATCGAATTATCGGCATTAATATGTACATCAATGACATCACAATATCCAGCCAAAGCCTCATCAATGGCATTGTCTACGATTTCATACACAAGGTGATGAAGACCTCTCTCTGATGTGCTTCCGATATACATACCAGGTCTTTTCCGAACTGCTTCAAGTCCTTCCAAAATCTGTATCTGGTCAGCACCATATTCACTTTGTACCTGATTTGGGTTATCCATTATTTACTCACCTTTTTACCTTTCCTGATTCAATTTCAAACGTCTTTTGAATATTAATTCCATTTTTTACAAATTCTTCCAGTCCCGTGCAGGTAATTATCGTTTGAATACCTTTGATATGTTCTAAAAGATAATTTTGCCGGTTTCTATCCAATTCTGACAAAACGTCATCCAATAATAAAATAGGTTTTTCACCTTTTTTTTCTTCTACAATTTTAATTTCTGTCAATTTCAGCGACAAAGCCGCCGTCCTCTTTTGTCCTCTTGATCCATATTCACGAAAGTCAATCCCTTCTGACACGAAAGAAAGATCATCGCGGTGCGGCCCGATGTTGGTCGTTCCGGTAAACAGATCTTTTTGCTCTGACATTACAATCTGCGTCGCAAACTCATCTTCCCGGACACTTGGTTCATAACGGAGCGTGATCGTCTCTCTCTGTCCGGTCAGGTTTTTATGAATCTCCTGAATATAGTCATTTAATTTATCAATAAAAGATTTTCTGGCGGAAATAACATAATTACCATATTTTACTAATTCGCTATTCCATATATCAAGTGTATCCAATAAATCTTTATTTAAACCAATTTGTTTTAACAATTCATTCCGCTGGCGCAAAACCTGCTTATATTTTGTCAAATGAAACAAATACATCGGATCTAACTGGCAAAGTTCCATATCGATAAAATGTCTTCTGGCATCCGGTCCCCGCTCGATGATCTCCAGATCTTCCGGCGAAAAAAATACCACATTGCAGATGCCAAGCAGATCTGCGGTCTTTTTGATGGGAACGCCATCGACTGCGATTCCTTTGGCTTTGTTTCTCTTCAGATGAATGTCCACTTTATGATGAATGCTGCCTTTTAACAGATTCATCCTCAAATGAGCTTCCGGCATATCAAATCGAATCATTTTTTTATCTTTACTTCCGCGGTGAGATCTTGATGTCGAGCAAAAATAAATTGCTTCCAGTACATTTGTCTTGCCCTGCGCATTGTCGCCGTACAAAACATTCGTATTTTCATCAAATATAAAACATTCTCTCTCATAATTGCGGAAATTCAATAATTCCAAAGATTCAATTATCATATATGATTTACCTTTACCTGATGTCCTTCCAGTTCAATCACATCTCCCGGACGAACCTTACGTCCGCGCCGAAGCTCTATTTCACCATTTACCGATACGATTCCGTCTTCAATCATAAATTTGGCATCCACTCCGGAACCGGCCAATCCGGCAAGTTTCAAAGCTTGCCCAAGTTTTATAAAATCGTCTTTTATCGTTATTTCTTCCATAATTTGTCTCCTTTACTCAATCAGGTTTACAGGAAGAATCAGATAAATGTATGAATTGTCATCACGGATAAAACATGGTGCTTTCGCATTAAACAAATACAGATTTACTTCTTCTTCATCAATTACCCGAAGTACATCGATCAAAAACTTAGGGTCAAATGCAATTCGCAGATCTTTTCCCTCTTTTTCAATCGTAATATTTTCATCCATGGAACCGATTTTCGTCGTCATTTCCATTTTTATCTCGCTATTTTTTACATTCATAATGACCGGCTTATTTTCCGCTTCACGCAAAAGCAATGTCGCACGATCGATACATTCAAGAAGATCTCTCTTGTTTACCGTCACTTTTGTCTCATAATCATTTGTCAGCATCTGATTGATATTGTAGAAATTTCCTTCGATCAGACGAGAAATAATGATTGTATTTTCCAATTCAAACAAAACATGGTTTTTGGTGAAATAAATATCTACGTTGTCATCCATTCCACCCGTCAGAATCTTGCTGACCTCACTCAATGTCTTTCCGGGAATGACTGCTTTCATATCATCGTAGGATTCTTTGAGCTGAATCTTACGAATCGACACACGATGAAGATCAAGGGAAGCAATCTTAAATTCATCACCATTGATCTCAAACAATTCTCCTGTCAGAATCTTATTGCTCTCGTTGTTAGAAATGGAAAAAATTGTCTGACGAATCATTTCCTTTAATGTAAACTGTGAAACTGTAATTTTATAACTTTTTTCAATATTAGGAAGCATTGGAAATTCTTCATGATTCTTTCCGGAAAGATTGAATTTTGCCTTTCCGCAGAACAAAAGAATATTTTCATTGTCATCTGCTTCAAAATATACATCATTTTCCGGAAGCTTACGAATGATATCCGAAATCATTTTTGCATTAACAAGAATGATTCCATCTTCTTCTATTTGAGCCGGAAAACGGGTTTCGATACCAAGCTGCATGTCATTGGTTGTTAATTTGATCTGGTCACCGGCTGCCTCAATGACAACGCATTCCAAAATAGGCATCGTCGTTTTACCGGGCACTGCCTTCAATACAATATTAACTGCTTCTGCCATATCAGATTTATTGCATGTGAATTTCATAGTTGTGAATAACCCCTTTCTGGTTAATTTGCTAATAAATATAATAATAATATTTAGTAATAGTAGTAATAGGTGTCGTGTAAAAGTGGAAAAGTAGCTTTAAGTTAAATTCTATGCTGGTTTGAGCTACTTTATAACTTTCTCATTTAACGTTTATTTTAAGTGAATGGAATGGGAAACTTAAATCTTGTTAAAAAGTTAATTTAAGTTGTCCATGAACTATACTCATGTTATAAACAGTTAATGTAAAGTTATCCACAAGTTATCAAGGATTGATTTTTTTGATCAGGATATCAATCATTTTTTTCACAGTAGGGTCGGTATTTATCAACTCCTCTATTTTCGCGCATCCGTGGATAACTGTCGAATGATCGCGTCCACCTATCTTTTCGCCAATCTCGGTTGTGGATAAGTCTGTTAATTCTTTGCATAAGTACATACAGATCTGTCGTGGATAGGCAATGGTCTTTTGTCTCTTTTTCGAAACAATGGCATCGGATGAGAGCTGAAAATGATCCGTTACGATATCAATAATGTATTCTACCGTAATTTCTCTTGCACTGTCAGGTTTGATCATATCCTTTAATGCGTTTTCTGCAAGTTCCAGTGTGATCTTCTGGTGGCTTAATGTAGAAAAATACTGTACTTTCTTAAAGGCACCTTCCAGTTCACGTACACTGGATCGTATATTGGTAGCGATGAAACGGAGTACTTCTTCATCGACTTGTATTAACTCTTTTTCTTTAAAATTATTTAAGATTGCCATACTGGTTTCGTAATCCGGCGGCTGAATGTCAACCAAAAGTCCGGAACTGAAACGGGTTCGATAACGGTCATCCAATTCAGGCATATCTCTCGGCGGTTTATCACTTGAGATAACAATCTGTTTATTTAATTGGAAGAGAGTCTCAAATGTGTTAAAAAATTCAAGCTGAGAGCTTTCTTTTCCTATGATAAACTGGATATCGTCGATCAGCAGGACATCGACACTTCGGAATTTTTTACGAAGGTTTGTCGTCGCTGAGTTATCGTGGCTTACTTTATTGGAACGAATGGCTTCAATTACCTGGTTGGTAAAATCTTCACTGGTAATATAAAGAACCTTTAATTCCGGGTGATGCTCGATAATATGTCTCGCAATGGAATGCATCAGATGGGTTTTTCCAAGACCCGGGTTTCCGTAGAGGAAAAGCGGATTGTAAACATGCAGCGTAGGATTTTCTGCTACATTGAGTGCTGCCGCATATGCCATCGCATTGCTCTGACTGGTTACAAAGGTTTCAAACGAATGACCCTGACTCAGATAAGGATACTTATCGATCAATGACTGTTCTTTTTCTTCATTTAAATAGGAAGAAACACTATCATCTTTTTTATAAACGAAGTTAATCTGGGCGATTTCTTCACCCTCGATGATACTTTCAACCGCAACACGGATATCAAAATAGTAACGTTCCGTCAATGCTTTGTAACAATCCCCCTGCTGTGACATGTCAATTTGCAATGTCAATATATTATTTTCATAAGAAATTGCTTCCAGTGGTTCGATAAAAGTTCGTATCGCCGGACCGGAAATAGAACTATTGTCCTTTAGATACGCGATAATTTCGCCCCAGCGGGATTTTATCTCATTTTCCATAAAAAAACCTACCTAACTAAAAAAAATCAAAATAAGGGTATAAACATACAAATATATTGTACATCATATATGGCTTTTTTTCAATGAAATATTTACAAAAAAACAACTTTCTTTCATTATTTGCTTGACTATTCGGCAATTCAATACTATAATTAGGCTTGATACGGATTTGTCCACTCATTTTTATGAGGATATAAGGTTATAGAGAGAAGGAGGTGTATCGAATATGAAGATGACATTTCAGCCAAAAAAGAAATCTAGATCTAGAGTTCATGGTTTTCGTAAAAGAATGAGTACTTCTAACGGAAGAAAGGTTCTTTCCAGAAGAAGAGCAAAAGGAAGAAAAAAATTGTCCGCTTAATATGTTTTATGCATAGTATGGCAGGATTGTGCAAAGTCACATGAATGTGTGACTTTTCTTCTTTCTTTTCATCGTTGTATCTATAAGGATACAGAAGTGCCTGTATCACTTGAATGTATGAGGATATGAACTGTGTTTGAAAAGTTAGGAAAAAACTCGGAATTTAAAAAGGTTTACAAGTTTGGTAAATCGAAAGCAAATCGGTACCTGGTGATGATTTTGGTCGAAAGGGAGAGTGGTCCCAACCGCTATGGATTTTCTGTCAGTAAGAAGGTCGGAAATAGCGTTGTGCGTCATAGGATCACCAGGTTACTTCGTGAATCCGTTCGAACAAATGACGCAAAATTAAAGAAAAGTTATAATGTTGTTATCGTTGCCAGAAACACGGCAAAAGGTAGAAGTTTTCAGGAAATCGAGAGTGCGTTTTTGCACTTATGTCGATTACATGGTATAATGTAGTGTGCGGATGCACACGCAGGTCATCAAACTTCGTTTGGTGACAGAAGGTATAATGTCATGAAAAAGATTTTATTGTTTTTACTACGTATTTATCAGAGATTCATTTCACCTTTAAAGCCTACGCCAACGTGTATCTATACACCATGCTGTTCCGAATATGCCAGACAGGCAATTACAAAATATGGTGCATGCAAGGGTGGTTTTTTGGCTTTGAAACGAATTTTAAGATGTCATCCTTTTCACAAAGGTGGCTATGATCCAGTTCCGTAAAATAGCGATATCAGTTAGTGGAGGTTAGTGAATTGAGTTATGTATATCAGTTTTTAGGTTGGATATTAGAAGGGATTGACTGGGTAGTATTTCATACCCTTGGTATTCATAATGTAGGTATATGTATTATTTTATTTACATTTATTGTATATTTAATTATGTACCCTTTGAATGCAAAACAACAAAAATCATCTCGTTTGATGACAAAGATCAATCCGGAGATCCTTGCGATTCAGGAAAAATACAAAGGTAAAAAAGATAATGAATCGATGATGAGACAGCAGGCAGAGACTCAGGAGATATATAACAAATACGGAGTCAGTCCGTTTGGTGGATGTCTTCCTTTGATCATTTCCATGCCGATCATCTTTGCCCTTTACGGAGTAATCCGTGAAGTTACGAAGTATGCACCTAGTCTGGAAGGAGCGACAGGCTTCCTGGGTCTGGATCTTTCTAAGACACCTACAGAGTATGCTTCTACGACAAAATGGGCATATTTAATCCCTGTGCTGGCTGTCGTATTTCAGTTTTTGAATTCTCAGATTCTTCAGGCGAAGAATAAGAATGATAAAGGAAAGAAAAATACCCAGCAGGACAGCATGCAGCAGAGTATGAAAATGATGAATTACTTTATGCCTTTGATGTCCGGATTTTTTGCCTTGAGTTTTTCAATGGGTATTGGTTTATACTGGATTGCCGCTTCTATCTTCCGAATTGGACAGACTCTTATCATCAACCATCAGGTAGATAAGATTTCTTTGGAAGAGCTGATTGAAAAAAACAAAGATAAGGCAGCGAAGAAAGCGAATAAGCGGAAAAAGATGAATGAGCAGATGGAAATGTATGCGAAGCAGAGGACAAGTTCCATTAAGACGGCTGCAAATTATCAGAATAAAGCAGCGACAGACGAGAAAGATGTGAAAAAGCCGTCGTACACTACAAATACAAATTATGAGAAGGGCAGCATTGGCTCATATGCCCATATGCTGGATGGAGACAGAGAAAAAGATAAATAATGGATTGTCTTTTATGTGATTGGAGGAATTTATTATGTCAAATTGGCAGGAATTTTCAGCAAAAACAGTTGATGAAGCTTTGACGGAAGCATTGATTAAATTAGAAACAACAAGTGATCAGATTGAATATGAAGTATTGGAAAAAGAAAGTGTAGGTTTGCTTGGATTATTTAGTAAACCGGCCCGTATTCGTGTTTGCAAAAAAGAAGATGTGCAGGATATTGTAAAAGATTTTCTGAAACGTCTGTTTGAAAATATGCATTTAAATGTAGAAGTAGATATGAAGTATGATGAAGAAGAAAAAGTTATCTACATTGATCTGAAGGGCGACGAAATGGGTCTTTTGATTGGAAAACGTGGGCAGACTTTGGATTCTATTCAGTATCTTACTTCTTTGGTTGCTAATAAAAACCGTGAAGAATATATTAAGATTAAGATGGATACAGAGAATTACCGTGAGCGTCGTAAAGTTACGATCGAGAACCTTGCAAAAAATATTGCGATTAAGGTTAAGAAGACAAGACGTCCGGCTACTTTGGAGCCAATGAATCCATATGAAAGACGTTTGATCCATGCAGCACTTCAGGATGACAAATATGTAGAAACTTACAGTGAAGGAGAAGAACCTTTCCGTAAGGTTATCGTAAATGTATCCAAAGAATATGCGAGTATGCCGCCTCGCCGCAACAATAACTACCGCAAGAAAAATGGTTATAATGGAAATGGCGGACGCGGTGGACGCAAACCATATAATAAATCTTATGGAAAAAAACCATATGGTAAATCTTCTTACAATAAACCTTATAACAATAAGTCTTATAATCGTAATAATTCATATCGTAATCAGAGTAATTTTGGTTCGGATGATAATGCTGATAAAACAGAAGATTAATATGAATCAAAAGAGTTGGGCTGAATCTCAGGATTCAGCCTTTTTAGCCTTATTGATATTAGAATAAATGTATTATGTTTATAGGTTATCAAGTATAGAAAGGGATGTTTTATGTTTTACGAAGATACCATTGCTGCGATTGCGACTGCCTCCGTAAATGGCGGAGTAAGTATCATCCGAATCAGTGGTGAGAATGCAGTTAAAGTTGCTGACAGTTGTCTGAAATTAAAAAATAAAACTTTGGCAGAAGTAAAAAGCCATACGATTCATTATGGTTATGTAGTAGATGAAGAAGGACAGAAAATAGATGAAGTTCTTGTATTATTAATGCGTACACCGAATAGTTATACAAGAGAAGATGTTGTCGAAATCCAGTGTCATGGAGGGGCTTTTGTATGTCAGACAATTCTTGATCTTATATTAAAAAAAGAGGGTGTTCGAATTGCAGAGCCGGGTGAATTTACAAAACGTGCTTTTTTAAATGGAAGAATAGATCTGTCTCAGGCAGAGGCAGTTATGGATCTGATTGAATCGAAAAGTAAATATGCGTTGGAAAGTTCGGTTTCCCAATTAAGTGGAATTGTCAAACAGAAGATTCAGAAAATACGGAATATTATTATGGATGATGTTGCGTATATAGAGGCTGCGCTGGATGATCCGGAACATATTTCACTTGATCTGTTTGAAAAAGATTTTTTAAATCATATTACGAGTTCGATTTCTGAACTTGGAAAAATGAAAAATAATTATGATAATGGACGTTTGATTTATGAAGGAATTCAGACGGCAATTATAGGAAAACCTAATGTTGGAAAATCTTCTTTTTTAAATGCGATGCTGGGAACAGAGAGAGCTATAGTGACAAATGTACCCGGTACGACAAGGGATACATTGGAAGAAAATGTTAGAATCGGTGATGTATTTTTACACTTAATTGATACTGCCGGAATACATGAAACAGAAGATGAAGTTGAAAAAATAGGAATTGAAAAAGCGAGGGAACAGCTGAAATACTGTGACTTCTGTATTTTAATAGTAGACCGTTCACGTGAAATAGAAGAAGAAGATAAGATACTTTTAAAAGAAATTGAGTCGAAAAAGGCAGTTATTTTATATAATAAATCCGATCTCAAAAATGCATTTTCTATTGATGAAATAGAAAATATGACAACAAAAAAAATCATCGCTTTTTCTGCAAAGACAGGAGAAGGATTGGAAGAATTGCAGCAGTATATCACAAATCAGTTTTTTCAAAATGAGATTTCATTTAATCAGGAAATTTATCTTTCTAATGAAAGACAAAAACAGGCAGTATCGGAGGCATACGAAAGTCTTCTTCGTGTAAAAGAAAGTTATGATCTCGGAGTCGGAGAAGATTTTTATACGATTGATATGATGAATGCTTATGAGCAGCTTGGAAGTATTATCGGTGAAACTGTGGATGATGATCTGGTGGATACAATTTTCAAAAAATTCTGTATGGGTAAATGAGAAAGGTTTGAGGATACTATGAAAAAGATATTAGAAGAAACATATGACGCTGTCGTTGTCGGTGCAGGCCATGCCGGCTGTGAAGCAGCTCTTGCTCTGGCGCGACTTGGATTTTCTACGGTTCTTTTTACCGTCAGTGTTGACAGCATCGCCCTGATGCCATGTAATCCTAATGTTGGTGGATCTTCCAAAGGGCATCTTGTCAGAGAAGTGGATGCACTCGGTGGCGAGATGGGAAAAAATATTGATGCGACATTTATTCAGAGTAAAATGTTAAATAAATCCAAAGGACCGGCTGTACATTCGCTTCGTGCGCAGGCAGACAAAAAAGAATACAGTAAAAGAATGCGTCGTGTACTGGAAGAAACAGAAAACATTTCTATTAAGCAGGCAGAAGTGACAGAATTGTTGGTAGAAAATAATATATTAGTAGGTGTAAGAACTTATACAGGTGCCATTATTCATTGTAAAGTATGTGTATTATGTACCGGAACTTATCTTAAGGCAAAATGTATTACAGGAGAGATTTCTACCTATACCGGACCAAATGGTTTGTCTGCCGCAAATCATCTTTCTGATTCTTTAACGGAACTTGGTATTAAAATCCGTCGTTTCAAAACGGGTACCCCTGCGCGAATTGATGGAAATACGGTTGATTTTTCTAAGATGGAACCACAGTATGGGGATGAAAAACTTGTACCATTTTCTTTTACCAATGATCCTTCAGACATCGAGAGAGAGCAGGTAAAATGTTACCTTACTTATACCAATGAAAAAACACATGAAATTATCCGTGATAATTTAGACCGGTCACCTCTCTATTCTGGAATGATAAAAAGTACGGGACCAAGATATTGCCCTTCGATTGAAGACAAAGTTGTTCGGTTTGCTGATAAAAATAGACATCAGGTTTTTATTGAACCGGAAGGGTTGTATACTTCAGAAGTGTATATTGGTGGCATGTCAAGTTCAATGCCGGAAGATGTACAATATGAAATGTATCGTTCTGTCAAAGGACTTGAAAATGCTAGAATTGTTCGAAATGCTTATGCCATCGAATATGATTGTATCGATTCTCTGGAGTTGAAACCATCTTTGGAGTGTAAGAAAGTAGAAGGACTTTTTAGTGCCGGACAGGCAAATGGTAGTTCCGGATATGAAGAAGCAGCAGCACAGGGTATTATTGCTGGTATCAATGCCGCAAGAAAATTACAGAAAAAAGATCCTATTATATTGGATCGATCACAGGCATACATCGGAGTGTTGATTGATGATCTTGTAACAAAAGGTACCAATGAACCTTATCGTATGATGACATCGAGAGCAGAGTATCGTTTGATCCTTCGCCAAGATAATGCTGATTTACGATTAACTCCAATTGGATATGAAGTCGGATTAATTTCAAAGGAAAGATACGATGGTTTACTTTTGAAAGATGAATTAATCCAAAAAGAAATGAATCGTATGGAGCATACTTCTGTTGGTAATACAGATAATGTACAAGAACTTTTAAAACAATATGGAAGTACACCACTGATTAGTGGGATTACTTTGGCAGAATTGATTCGTCGTCCTGAATTAGATTACGATAAAATTGAATCAATTGATAAAGAAAGAAAACCACTTCCTTATGATGTATGTGAACAGGTAAATATTAATATCAAATATGATGGATATATTTCACGACAGATGAAACAGGTAAAACAATTTAAAAAGATGGAACAAAAGAAAATTCCTTCAACTATTGATTATTCAAAAATTAATAGTTTGAGAATTGAGGCAGTGCAGAAACTGACTGAAATCAGACCGGAATCTGTAGGACAAGCGGCAAGAATATCTGGTGTTTCTCCAGCAGACATTTCGGTATTACTTGTTTATCTTGAAAATTATAATAGAAATGTTTCACGTGAAACATTGGAGGAAGAGTAGTGAAATCAGAATTTAATAAATATGGATTATTGTTAGATGAAACGATGTCTAATCAATTTGATAAATATTATGAATTATTGATTGACTGGAATCAACGTATGAATCTAACTACGATTACAGATAGAGATGAAGTATTACAAAAACATTTTATTGATTCGGTCCTTCTTTTAACAAAGTATGATAAGACAGAGTTTAAAAACAAAACTATAATTGATGTGGGAACGGGAGCTGGTTTTCCGGGAATACCGCTTGCTATTATGTTACCACAGACGAATTTTATTCTTATTGATTCACTTGATAAGAGAATTACATTTCTCAAAACAGTTTTAGAAGAACTTGGATTAAGTAATGTAACTTTATATCATGGAAGAGCAGAAGACTTTGGAAAAGATACATCATTTCGTGAACAATTTGATTATTGTGTTTCAAGAGCAGTTGCTCCATTACCAATTTTATTAGAATATTGCTCTCCATTTATAAAAGTTGATGGAAGTCTGTTATTGTATAAAAGTATAAAGACTGACCAAGAGGTGGATGAATCAAAGCATGCTTTGGATGAACTAAATTGCAAAATCGGTGAAATCTGTACATTATCGGATGATGAAGATTACAAGAGATATATTATAGAAATTCATAAGATAAAGGAAACTCCCACAAAATATCCAAGAAAAGCGGGAAAACCAAAAAAAAATCCATTGTAGGAAAATGTTTCACGTGAAACATTTTTAAAAATATGCTAGTATTATTAGTAAGAGAATGATATAATAGAAACAGAAGGGTAAAAAATTGTAAAGGTGAGAAAAATATGAGTCATAAAGTTATAGCTGTGGCCAATCAGAAGGGTGGAGTTGGTAAGACAACAACTACCATTAATTTATCTGCTGCATTGGCCGAAAAAGGAAAAAAAGTTTTAATGATTGACCTGGATCCACAGGGAAATGCGTCCAGTGGACTTGGCGTAAACAAAGATGAGTTGGAACATAGTATTTACCAGCTTATGATTGGTACCAATTCATTTGATGAGTGTGTACAGAAAAATGTGCTGGAAAATCTCGATGTTTTACCTGCAAATGTAAATCTTGCAGGTGTAGAAATTGAAACATTGGATATGGAAGACAGAAACTACATTTTATCAAAAGAAATTGATAAAGTAAAAGATCGATATGATTACATATTAATTGACTGTCCACCATCATTGAACTCATTGACAATTAATTCAATGACGACAGCGGATTCTGTACTGGTTCCAATTCAATGTGAGTTTTATGCATTGGAGGGATTGAGCCAGCTGATCTATACGATTGATTTGGTAAAAGATCGTTTGAATCCAAATCTGAAAATGGATGGAGTCGTATTTACTATGTACGATGCCAGAACAAATCTGTCACTTCAGGTTATAGAAAATGTTAGAGAAAATTTGAATCAAAAGATTTATAATACCATAATTCCAAGAAGCGTAAGATTGGCAGAGGCTCCAAGCTATGGACTTCCAATTAATATTTATGATCGAAAGTCTACGGGAGCAAAAGCATATCGAGCTTTGGCAGAAGAAATTATTGAGAAGGGGGATGAAGAATAATGGCAGCAAGAAAAGGAGGATTAGGAAAAGGATTAGATACACTTATTCCACCTAAGAAAAATGAGACGACTAAGGAAGTTGAAAAAGTAGAAATTAAGAAAATTGAAGAATATGTAGATATTAATAAGGTTGAACCAAATAAGGATCAGCCAAGAAAATCTTTTAATGAAGATTCTTTGATTGAGTTATCAGAATCCATTAAACAACATGGAATCGTTCAGCCATTGGTTGTTGCAAAGAAAGATGATTATTTTGAAATTATTGCCGGTGAGAGAAGATGGCGTGCAGCAAAGAAAGCTGGATTAAAAGAAGTACCTGTTGTAGTAAAAGATTACTCACCACAGGAGATTATGGAAATTGCGTTGATTGAAAATATTCAGCGTGAAGATCTGAATCCGGTAGAAGAGGCAATGGCTTACCAGAGATTGATTAAAGAATATGATTTGAAACAAGATGAAGTTGCAGAGCGTGTATCAAAAAGCCGTACTGCAATTACAAACTCAATTCGTCTGTTGAAGTTGGATGAGAGAGTACAAAATATGCTCATTCAGGAATCTATTTCAAGTGGACACGCAAGAGCACTTCTTGCTGTAAAAGATGGTGATGAGCAGTATAATCTTGCCATGAAGATTTTTGATGAAAAACTGAGTGTCCGCGAGACAGAAAAACTGATCAAATCACTTGGAAAAGAAAAGACGGCAAAGCCAAAGAAAAAAGAATTAAAGAATGATTTTGTGTATCGTGATCTGGAAGAAAAATTAAAAATAGTTACCGGTACCAAGGTTATGATTAATCGAAAAACAGAAAAGAGCGGAAAGATAGAAATAGAATATTATAATCAGGAAGATTTGGAAAAAATCATTGGTTTCTTTAAATAGAACAAATGTTTGATAAGGAGGATAAAGATGTTTCGTTTTAGTGATTATGGAATCGAATCAGATATAATAATAATTGGAATTGCTGCTGTATTGGTTATACTTTTTGTATTGCTAATTGTAGCACTTTTCAAAATAGGAAAATTAAAAAAATGCTATAATATGTTTATGGAAGGAAAAGATGGCAAAAGTCTGGAAGAAACTTTCCAAAAGAAGTTTGAAAATATGGATTTTATTAATGATGAATTGAAGAAAATCCAGGGTCATCTCGAATTGATTGATGAAAATCTCTTAAAGACCTACCAAAAAGTCGCTATTGTAAAATACGATGCTTTTAAAGAGATAGGTGGTACATTAAGTTTTGTACTTGTTTTACTGACAAAAGATAACGACGGATTTATATTGAATTCCATGCATTCAAATAGTGAAGGATGTTACACATACATTAAAGAGGTAAAGAGTGGGGAAGTATTTGTAGCACTTTCCGAAGAAGAAAGACAAGCATTGGAGCAGGCGAAAGAATCCTAATGGGTTCTTTCCCACCTTTGACAAAGCTAAAGATGCTCATAACGGGTGGAAATCCTATTAGAATTATTGTATAAAATAGTTATAAAAGCACAAAAAAAAGCCCTTACCCAGCAGTTGCAGGTCTGCCAAACAAGGACTCGGGAGTACGCCTTTGGGGGTTCGAACCCCAGACACCCTGATTAAGAGTCAGGTGCTCTACCAACTGAGCTAAAGGCGCTTATCTAATCGCAAAAACTATTATATAACATTTGTAACAAAAATGCAAGTATTTATTTAAAAAAAATTAAAAAAGGAAAGAAAAAATATGAGTAGAAATAAAAAGGCATATCGGAAAATAAGGGAAGTATTAAAAGGAATTATATCTAATATGGGATCTGTGATTTTAATCCTTACATTATGCACAATTGTGATTGCTATTATTATAAATTGGAAATCAGTAGTTATAGAAATGCAGAGATTTATAAAAGTAATTATGCCATTTATCTTTGGACTAGTATTGGCATTTTTGATCAATCCGTTAGTGGAAAGCGTACAGAAGATTTTGAATAGGTTATTTTTTCGAACAAAACATAAAAAGGCATGCAAGTATACAAGTGTAGCAGTTTCATATGTAATTCTTCTTGGATTATTGGCTGTTACAATCGTTTATATTGTGCCGCAGATTTCACAGAGTGTAAAAGAACTTACAAAGTCGCTTGGGAACGGTTATAATTACATTATTAATAATACAGGAAAATTGCAGGAAAAATATCCATTTCTGCCAATGAATGATATTAAGGAATTGATTGAAAAAGTAGTTCCGCAAAATATATTTAGTTATGGAACAGGAGTGGCAAAAATAATATTCCCATATATTTATAACCTATCTGCGTCCTTTATTTCAGGGTTTATCAATATTATATTTGCTATCGTAATATCAGTTTATATCATATTAGATAAAGAGAAAATAGTAAAGGAACTGCGTCGTTTTATTTATACATTTGCATCTAACGAAAAAGCACCATTTATCTGGAATACATTTCGTGAATGTAACCACATATTCAATGGATTTTTATTTGGAAAGAGTGTGGATTCTTTAATTATCGGAATCCTTTCCTTGATTGCGATGAGTATTATCGGTCTGCCATATGGATTGCTTCTTAGTGTAATTGTTGGTGTAACAAATATGATACCGTATTTTGGTCCTATTATGGGTGCTATTCCAGGTGTTATTATATATCTTGTAATAGAACCAAAATATGCGATTATATACGTCATTATGATACTTATATTGCAGCAATTTGACGGGCTTTATCTGGGACCTAAAATACTTGGTGATCTTACTGGAATCAAGCCGCTTTGGGTTATTTTTGGTATCACAGTCGGTGGTGCATATTTTGGAGTTTTGGGAATGTTTCTCGGTGTGCCGGTAGTGGCAGTAATAATGCATATAATTAGTGTAATTATGGAGACCAAAATGAAGAAAAAAATGCTAAAAGAAATAGAAGTTAGAAGAAATAATAAGCAGGAATAAATTCTATTTTAATAGGTTCATAATATAGCACACAGAATCTATGATACAATCCATTCGTTTTTTCAAGCAAGGCTTTTTTAGAAAAAAACGGCGGAGAGAATTTTGAAAACAATTCATAATAAGCTCCCTTGTTGTTTTATTCTATTATATGCCTTGCTTTTCTTTGTGTTACCTATAAGCGACAAGTCGATGGATCGGCATGCCTTTTCCTGAAAACTTTTCTTCGTATTCAGTCATAATATTGTCTTCTGCAAATTCACTGTGGTGAAGATCATAGGTAACATCTTTTAATTTCCAAGGAGATGTCTTCGAGATCGTTTCCACAGAATAATCAAATAATAGGCGGTTGTCTGTCTTAAAACAGATAACTCCTTCCGGACAAAGCACTTCATCATAGAGCGAAAGAAATATCGGAGAAGTCAGGCGGCGTTTGGCATGACGCTCTTTTGGCCAGGGATCAGAAAAGTTCAGATAAATGCGGTCAATCTCTGCTTTATCAAAAACTTCTGTAAGATTTTTTGCGTCCATTCGGATAAAATACAGATTGGAACATTCTGTCTGCTGTCTTTTTTCAATTGCACGGTAAAGAACACTTGAATACATTTCGATTCCAATGTAATTAATCCCCGGATTTTGTTCTGCCATTGCGTGAATAAATTTTCCTTTTCCCATACCTATTTCAATATGGATCGGATTGTCATTTCCAAAAAATGTATTCCATTTGCCTTTATATTCTTCCGGTGTCTGTATGACAAATTCATTGGATGCGATAAATTCTTCCGCACCCTTGATATTACGAAGTCTCATAATTTTCCTCCAAAGTTTTGTATTCGCGAATAGTATAACATATTTTTAAAAAAATTTGAAGAAAATAATACAAATTTGCAAGTAACTATTGGAAAAATTGGAAAAATCGTGTATGATTATAGATGAGCAATAAAATAAATGTAAAGAGGGAACGAGATGGATGAGAAGAAAATAATTCTTGTGTCTGTAAGTGATCTTGTACCTGGAATGATTGTTGCAAGGGATGTATATACGAGAAATAACCAGATGTTGGTGCCTGCAGATACAAAAATAACAGAATCAATCATAGCTAGAATGACATTTTTTGGAATTATGAGCATTCGTGTTTTTGCAAGCGAGTTAGAAAAGAATATAGTTGACGAAGAAGAAGAGATGTATATGACACAGCAGGAAAAAGAGGATTTTGCTGTGTTTAAGGAAAATTATGAATTGACGATAGATCATGTATCAGAAAATTTGAATTCTCTTTTGAAAACCGCAGATGAAATTAATACCGATGAATTGGTTGAAAATGTGGATAAACTTGTATTTCAGTCGAAAAGCAGGTATGAAATCATGAATATGGTATATCATATTCGCACCTTTGATGATGAGACATACCGCCATTCTTTGAATGTGGCGATGATCAACAGTGTCTTTGCGGGATGGCTTGGTATGACAGAGTACGAAAGAAAGCAGTTGACATTGTGCGGCTTGATGCACGATGTGGGAAAACTTCTTATTTCCAAAGATATTCTTCGGAAACCGGGAAGATTGACGGAAGAAGAATATGAGCAGATTAAAAAACATCCGCTTCTTGGATATGAAAAAATGAAGGATAAAAATATTCCGGAATCCGTAAAACGAGTTATTTTAATGCATCACGAGAGAGCGGATGGAAGTGGATATCCTTTTGGATTTCATTTAAAAGAAATTGATCCTTATGCGGCAATTACTGCGATTTCGGATGTTTACGATGCTATGACATCCAACCGTGTATACCGGCATGGCATGAATCCGTTTGATGTAATAGAAATTTTCGAAAAAGACGGAAGAAAGCAGTTTAATCCGATGTTTCTGGTTCCAATATTAAATAATCTGACGAATACCTATCTTCAGCATTATGTGGAATTGAGCAATGGAATGAAAGGAAAAATTGTTTTAATTAATAAAAATGAATTGTCGCGGCCAATGATTGCTACAGATGATAATCAGTTTGTTGATCTATTAAAGCAGCGCGACATTAAAATAACACAAGTTCGCTAGATAATAGAAAAAGCGAAAGTAAGAAAGGATAGAAAAAGTGAAAAATCCAATAAAAAAATTGATAAAATTGTGGATGGGCGGAATCAGTTTTATAGCGGCGGTACTTATGATCTCGACAGGAGCCGATGCAGCTGCCGGACAAAAAGATTTAAGGGTTTCTGCAGAAGCTGCCTGCGTTATGGATCTGCAATCCGGAACGGTTTTATATGACAAAAATATGAATAAGAAGGAATATCCTGCGAGTATTACAAAAATTATGACAACTTTGGTTGCGATGGATAACTCTTCTCTCTCAGAAACGGTTAAATATGATGACCGCGCTTATACAAATTGGGAAAGCCGTGCGTCAAATATTGGCATTGTGGACGGTGAGAAATTGAGTATGGAAGACAGTTTGTATGCCATCATGCTTGCTTCTGCCAATGAAGTTTGTAACGGAGTGGCGATCCATGTAGCAGGAAGTATTGAAAATTATGTTGCTAAAATGAATGAGAAGGCAAAAGAACTTGGATGCAAAAATACACATTTTATGAATCCAAACGGACTTTGGAATAAAGACCATTATACATCCCCATATGACATGGCTTTGATCGGAAGAGCCGCTATGCAAAATGAAAATTTCCGTACAATTGCTTCCACTAAATATTATGACATTGGAAAATCGAATAAACGAAAATACATTGATCCGATGGGAAATCATCATAAAATGTTAAATCCCGGAAATATGCCTCAATATGGTTATAAATACTGTATTGGTGGAAAGACGGGTTATACGGATAAATGCCGTTATACTCTCGTGACTTTTGCAAAAAAAGGAAATATGGAACTTGTTTGTGTTGTTATGAAAGTAGACGGTTCCCCATATATGGACACCAACGCATATACGGATACGACAAGATTGTTTAATTATTGTTTTGAAAAATATGATAAAACGATGATTCAAGATGACACTTCCAATGAAATTAACAAGGAGTATCTGTTTACTAATTTCAGTCCATTTTACAGCAAAGATACCAGCTCACTGCATGTAGATTCTGATGCGGGTGTAATTCTTCCAAAAGGTGTTACGCTGGATAAGACGGAGAAAAAAGTAACCTATCTGCAGACTCCGGAAAAGCAAAATGGAAAAAATGTAATCGGTCATATTTCTTACACGTACAACGGAGAAGATGTCGGTGGAGCAGACATTTATTATGATGCGACGGATGCAGCGACATTAAAAGACAGTATTAATATGACAGAATGGTTCAAAGAAGCAGAAATGACAGCAAAAAAAGAACCATTTCCGGTAAAAAAAGTAATGCTTATCGTGATTCTGGTTATTTGTGTCGCTGGTTTAAGTTGTGTCTGCGTGATCCGAATAAGAGGATATCAGCAAAAGACAGAGTACCGCAGACGTTATCGAAAAGCGAGAAGACATATGAGAAAACGGGATCGGGATTTTTATACGAAAAGATGATGTGTAATGGTTTCACATAAAAATAACATTGTAGTTTTCACATTCGGGACCGCTTGCGCTTAGAAGAATACACGTAGCAGTGCATGAGGGCAGGATACGCCCTCTATGCACTGACGGTATTCTAAATCCCTCATGAGAAAAACTACAATGTTATTTATTTGAAAGCCATTACATATAAATTATAACAAAGGGGAGTTATCCACAAAAACGCACAAATTTGTGGATAACTCCCCTTTGTTGGTGGAAAACATTTATTACTCGTTACTATTCAGGATCCAATGTATGGAAATCAATGAATCGTCGTGCTTGCACGTAAGA
>ERZ827181.1667-NODE-1667-length-22796-cov-2.916099_pt1 | contig 22796 bp, 16 predicted proteins | sample MGYA00519778_ERZ827181 | MGnify/ENA primary metagenome ERZ827181 (study PRJEB31778, sample SAMEA3449273) | human gut metagenome | biome: human gut; feature: human-associated habitat; material: faeces | place: United Kingdom | collected 2010/2012 ...
AACCAAGCAGCCGAACAGAATGGACGGACGCTGGAACAAGTTAGCCGGTTTGAGGTTGGATCCCGGAACCACCGGAATAACGGTAGCCAGAGCAGCAACCGGACCGCCGGTAAGGAAGTACTGAATCAGAGAAGCGCCGGAAGCGGCAGCGAAAGCTGCTGCAAACGGGTCAGCTCCGGTACCGAGCACAACCTGAAGGAACGGAACCAAAACAGCAACAGAGGCTGCATAAGACTGAGTCATGAAGCCGGTTACGAAAGCCACGCAGAACATGACGATAACAGGAGAGAAGGAAAGCATCGGAGATGCGAAGGTCGAGATCGTGTCAACGAGACCGATTTGTTTAATAACCGTGCTCATGAACAGCAAGCCGATCGTTGCGACCAACGGGGTGGCGATTAAGCCGACGCCCTGCATCATCGTTTGTTCGGCGCTCTTCATATCCTTGTGGGCAAGGATCATGACGACGAGAGCGGAAACCAGGCCGACCAGGAAAATCGGCAGACCGCAGATGAAACCGATCAAAAGAACCAAGAACGGGAAGAAAGCTTTTCCGGAAGTGGTCTTGTATTCTTTGTTCTTGATTTCTTCCATAACGGCGATTCTGTCTTCTTCGCTGACAGTAACGCCTCTCTTGTGCATGTCATAGATCACGCGGACATAGGACATGAAGAAAATAGAGAGAGCGGCGATTAAACCAAGAACGTTGAACAAACCGTAGCCGATGCCGGCAGTTGCAAGAATTGCAACCTGGGTCGGGTGTGTGAAGCCTGCTAAGTTACCGATATGACCGGCGTGAGCCTGAATACCTGCAACTTTGTTGGGGTCGACGCCGAGCTTAACAGCAGCCGGGCCGGTAATAACAGCGGTAATCACAGGCTGTGTGAAACCTGTCAGTGCGCCGATAACGCCTGCAGCAATACCGCCTGCCGTGCAAACGCCGGGGCCGCCGCCGAGCTTGTTGCCCCAAAGGACGATATCTCTCACGATAACATCCAAGAAGCCAGTTGCCTGCATGATGCCGATGAACAGCAAGATACCCGTCATATCGGCAATCACAGGGTTCAAACCGGAATTAATCATCTTTGCAATTGTCATCGGAGCGCTTCCGGCAAGCGGGAAGCCTGCGACAATTGCAGAAATAGCAGCACCGGTGATTGCGGTAATGTAAATCGGCGTCATGCCTGTAATCATGATCACCAACGTTAAGACCATCAAGCACTGGGCTATGATCATTTGAGTTGTCATTATTAATCTCCTCTTGATTTGAGACGCAGACTCTCTAAGAGCTGCGCGTAGAAAAACCTCTACGAGATAATGTTCGCAACATTCTGTAACAGGACGATTGCAGAACCCCGGGAATTTATTGCAGAAAAATTACAAATGATCCGTATTTGTACTAAGAGCCTTTCAATCAGGTTCTGTAATTAGGTACCCCACCGAGGAATAAGCCGCAATCACGCCGCCGTCCAAGCCGCACTGTTCAAGCTTTCTTCGGATTCTTGCAAAAGTAACACGAAGATACTGGACCTCTCCGATGCTCTCGTCCCCCCACACAGCTCGAAGCAGCCGTTCATGGGTCATGACTTCTCCGGGGTGTTTCACAAGCTCTAAGAGCAGCCTGAACTCTCTGTCCGTCAGTTTGACGAGCGCGTCTTTGACATAACATTGACGCGGGCCGGGCAACAGTCTCAGCGCACCGCAAATAAGTTCCTGACTTTGAGGGGCGTGGACAAGTGATCTGGTTTTTCCTCGTCTCAACACGGCTCGAATTCTTTCCATCAGTTCTTCAATGTAGAAAGGCTTCGAGACGAAGTCGTCTGCTCCTTCTCGGAAGCCCTCGATGACCATGGGACGTTCGTCTTTCGCTGACAGAATAATGACCGGCACATCAGATGATTTACGCAGTCTCTTGAGCATCGACATGCCGTCAATTTCAGGCATCATCAAGTCAAGCAGAATTAAATCGGGTTTCTCAACCGACTTGTTGTAAACCTCCAGTGCCTGAGCACCGTCGGAGGCCGTCTGAACGTCAAATCCTTCGAGTTCTAAATTTTGAGCCAAAAGACGGCGGATCTTGCTTTCGTCATCAACGATCAAGATTAAAGGACGATGCATACTTCCCTCCTACAGCGACAAGGAGATTTTAAAGACTGTTCCGCCTTTGGGGTTTTGTTCGGCCCAGATTTTTCCGCCATGGGCAGCCATGATACCGCGGCAAATCGAAAGGCCTAACCCGGTCCCCCCGACTTTCCGTCCCGAACCCATATCGACTTGATAAAAAGAATCAAAAATTTTAGAGAGATGTTTTTCGGACACGCCTATACCGTTATCAGAAAAGCTGATAACCACAGAGTCATCAATTTTTTCCGACCTCACATTACACGTAGGCTTTTCCTTGTCGTTGTAGCGGGCAGCATTCTCCAAAATATTCACAAAGACCTGGGTCATACGTTCCTTGTCTGCCAAAACACATTCGGCTTCTGGTTCAACTTTCAGCGAAACCTCCAAGTGAGGAAAATGAAGATGAACGCTCTTCACTGCTTTATTCAAAATTGCTGTAACAGTCTGCACCTTCGGCTTAATCACCAATGATCCTGCCTCAAGTCTGGAAACATCCAGCCAGTCGCAAATCAAGTTTTGCAGACGCTCGCTTTCCTCCAGCATCTCTGTCAGAAGCTGCTGAGAGTCCGAAAGTTTTCCGGATCTAATTTGGCGCTGCAGCGTTTCACTTTGAAGTCTTAGCGTAGTGACCGGAGTCTTTAGTTCATGCGCGACAACAGAGATCAAATTGCGCTTCATTCTTTCCATGGAAACTTCTTCCGAAATATCTCAAAGTAGCAAACCCATTCTCGGGCCAACATAGCCATGAAATTCCGGCACTAAAAAACCGGAAGCTTCAATGAAAAAATCAGAATCTACTTTACTAACATATCGAGTGGGGCCCGCAAAGAAATCCTGTGGATTATTCGGACTGTCTGCCAAATAAACCTTTCTAAAGTGCTCCTCTATATAGTTCTCGACTTTGGCGATACCGTCTCCGGGCGCAATAGAAAGAATCTCTCTTGCTGTCTTGTTGGAATACAGCAAACTGCCGGTTTTTCCGATCAGTACCACCCCTTCCGTCATAGACTCCAGTAGGGCATTGAAGCGGGATTGAGAAGCTTTCACTGAAGAAAACATCTCTTTGTTCTCTAACACAATGGCAATCGAATTTGCCAAACGCTGAAGCGAGGTATTGACTCGATTTTCTTGAGTGTAGTCAGGCCGCTCGAAGCTTAAATAGCCTAAAACTCCCGTGCTGAGTTTAACCGGCAAACTGGCTAGATCCTGACGACCCCTTTCCGGTTCATCGACGAAATCCAATTGGTTAAGTCCGAGGATTAGACGGAAGCTCTCGACGGTCCCCTTTATCACAACATGCGGCTCATCCTGAAGCGGCGCCAAGAGAAACTGGAGGGCCCTGAGCTCTTGATTTCTCTGATTGAGTGTTCGGGTCCGCAGGTTGACCTGATGTGTCAAATCTAAGTTCGATTCTTCTAATTTCTTCTGTGTCGATTGAACCTGCCGAACCAGCTTTTCAAACTGGACCGAAAGCAACTTCAATTCGATCGGCGCATTTGCAAGAAAAGATCGGTCCGGTTTCTTAATGGAACCGTCCTTCTTGAAGGCGTTGATTTGGTCGATTAAGGTTTGGACATAATTTGTAAGACGAAATCCCAAGAAGGTTCCGACAATTAGAGCAAGCAGTGCACCGCAAACAAGAAAGACGCCTGAAGTCAGCAGTGAGGAAAGGAGCTGCTTGTCTCGAAATGTCACGCGCTGAGAAAACACCGCACGCCAATCCGTATCCGGAATCTCGGCAATTGAAAGAACCGCTGAGTCATTACGTTTTTGATTTGTCCGCCACAAAGGTGTAGGCGCCCCAAGCATTTGCTCAGAAATTTTCACAAATTCCGACGATAAGTTTTGCGGTCTTACATTGCCGCTGTCGTTCAAAGAAGTAAAGAAAATTTCCTTTTGTTTTGAATCAAATATTTGTAAAGAATAAGGTTCAGCGCCAACGGATCGTTCGAAGATGGCAGCGATATCTTCCTTCGGCTCACAGCCAATCAAAAGATACGAACGGTCGTAAGAATCAGCTTCCGGGATACGCGAACCAAAACAAATTTCATTTTGAAACGATCGAACGTTAACTTCGCTGCCGGCAAAGGCGGACATTAATTCAGCCGTTGAGACAGAGCTTTCACCATGATGAAAGTCCACGCTCCCAGTGTCTGAGATAAGCTTAAGCGAAGTGAGGTACGGCATTTTCTCAGCTAGCTTATTGAGGCGTGAAACCGGAATAACTTTAGAACCAATGGACTCTGAAATCATGTCAGATGCCGTGTTCAAAAAAGTTTCAATACTCACAAACCGTGCACTAATGCTTCTTGCAAATTGCTGCGTCCTCATTATCTGCTGGTCATCGATGACCGCCGCAGTGTGAGTTAATTGAGAGAAATGCATGAAGGCAAGCATAAATAGCGGCATCAAGGCCGTCCAGGCCAAAGCACGCGTCAGATAACCTCGAAAGTCTTTAGGAACGACCTGCTCTTCGACCTCAACTTTTACCACCGGCGGAAGAGGAACGACAAAATTTGAAGTGTTTGAAGCCATGTTCTCTCTGGGGCAGAATCGAAAGATTCTGCGGTTGTTTGTTTTGACTTATTTGTTTGCTGCTATTTTAGTTGGTGAGCAAAAATTTACCGGAACTCAAAATACGGAACTCACTTAAGAAAGCCAACTAAGACCGTTGTTGTCACGCAATGTTGCTGAAGTCCATTTTTTCTTCCGACAGTTACACCATGTCCGTACAATTCGGAAAAAATTCGGGTAATCTAACTAGGACTTAGGAGGCGCTTATGCTCAGACGATCAATTCTTATCTCAGGTATTTCCGGGCTCGCCGCTTTTTCCGGGTTGGCTTTGGCCCAATCTATGTCCTCCACTTCCGCCGAAAAAGCTCTGCCCTACAGCAAAAGGCCTGAAGTTAAAAAATTCATTCAAGACGTCTGCAGTCGCCGCGGACTCAACCAGGATTGGGTCGCTGCCGTTCTTGATCAGGCCACTTATCAGCCCAAAATTGAGCGTCTGATGACACCGAAGCGTACCAAGCCCGGTACAAAAGACACCCGCAAAGATTGGGAAAAGTACAGAAATATCTTTCTCGGAGCTCACCGCTTGAATTTAGGTGTTCAGTTCTGGAAAGACAATGAGACTTCCTTGGAGCGTGCCCGTGAGATTTATCATGTTGACCCTGCCGTTATTATCGGCATCATCGGCGTGGAAACACGTTATGGAGAAAATACGGGCAATTGGAAGGTTCTCGATTCTTTGGTCACCTTGAGTTTTGACTACAAACGCAGAGCCGACTTCTTTAAGAAAGAGCTGGAAGAATTTTTAGTCATCCTTTACAAAAATGACCTTAAGCCTTTTGATGTACAAGGTTCTTATGCTGGTGCCGTCGGTTTGCCGCAGTTCATGCCAAGCTCTATCAAACGATTCGGCGTGGATTTTGACGGTGACGGAAAAATCGACATCAATCATTCCACCGCTGACACGATCGGCTCTATTGCCAACTATCTGAGCAAACACGGATGGGTAGAAGGGCTGCCCATGTTAATTGAGGCGGATATTTCACCGGCTCAAGCGGCTAAGTTCGGGGGCGGCACCAATCCCCGCTTTACTTGGAATCAATTGATAAGCAACGGTGTGAAGCCGCTGGACAATGACGAACATTTTGCAGGAAATATGCCGGTCTTCATTGTTGACTATCCGTTTTATCTTCCGGGATCCTTGGACTTTGAAAAACTTTATAGAGTCGGTACAAAAAATTTCACAGCAGTTCTTCGCTACAACAGCAGCTATTTCTACGCTGGTGCTGTGGCTGAGCTAGGCTCTGCAATTGCAGAGATGATGGGCAAGAAAGGTTTGATCGATGGTGAGAAGCTTCTTCCGCCGCATCTTAAGCCGCAGTCGAGCGGAATCGCTAAGAACCTTAAAGGAATCAAGGAAACCGTAACACCGATTTCTTCCGGTAATAATCTTTAGTTTCTTTCCTTACCTCTCCGAACTAGAATATTCCGTACAGGAGTCTTAGAGAACTCTCGGAATGTTAGAAGACAAGGAGAAAAAGATGGCAATTGGAAGTGCAGTACAGCGCGGCAATAGCGTTAACGTTTATAACGAGCGCGGCGTTATGCTCTTCAGCAAAGTTGGCGAACTTATCGGATACACCGGAACTACCGTAACCATCCGCAGAGGAAATCAAGCAATTACTTATAGCGATAAAGGAATACAAAAATTCTGCAAAGTGTGTTCCTGACATCTCTAGAAGAGGCTAGTTAGAAAACTCGAAACTAGCCTTTCCTGCTTCAAAGACTTGTCTTAGCGACCAAAAACCTTTCCGGAAAATTTTCCCGCGCCGTTTACGCCGCCTTCAAAGGATTGTCCGCTTTCAATCGGTCCGCTCCCTTTCGGAGTCCCCGTATAAATTAGATCCCCCGCTGTCAGTCGCCAATACTTAGAAACCTCGGAAACAAGTTCAGGGATGCTGTACATCATCTGACTTGTGTTGCCTCGTTGTCGTTCCTGATTATCGACATAGAGCCAGAGCGTTGCCGCATCCATATCCGGCATTCGGTGCTTTTCTCTGATCTCGGTAATTAATGCTGAGTTGTCAAAGCACTTTGCCTTTTCCCAAGGTTGGCGGTTCTCTCTAGCGATTGTTTGAAAATTGCGGCGCGTGAACTCGACGCCTGCAGCGTAACCGAAAATATATTCTTCTGCTTCTTCAGGCGTAATGAAACCAGTTTCAGGTGCTGTTTTGCCGATCGCAACGACGAGTTCCACCTCAAGACAAAAAGAATTCGTTTCTCGAGGATAAGGAATCTCTACGCTTTTTCCTTCCTTGCAAACAACAAGGCCGTCAGAAGGCTTTGTGAAAAACACCGGTTCAGCCCTTTCAACGCGCCCCATTTCTGCTAGATGATCCGCGTAGTTGCCGGCAATAGCGTAAACACGATGTACAGGAAAATATCGGTCCTTCTCGCCCCAAACGGGAACCGCCGGAACACAAGCTTGAGCAAATACAAACGGCATTCAACTTCCTTAGAAAAAATTTACGGTTACGCTGAAGATGAACTTCAATGCACATCCTAACTACCTTAGGAGAGCGGCTACATAGAGGGGAAAATCGTACCTCTTTCGCATCCTTGCGCCCAAAACAGATTTCGTTCGTTTCGGAGTGTCCTCAACAGCAAACTTAGTTTGGTTCCTTTCAATGCTGACGTCAAGCCGAGGAAAAGAAATTAGGTCAACTAAAAGAGGGTTCCGGCCATTTCACAGAGTTAAGAATTTTTCAAGAGATGTAAGTTACGTCCCGAACGGCAGAAGCACGTTTGTAACTCTCCAAAAGAAAAAACCTTCTCTAGACAGGGTTATAAGAACCTTATCGTCGGGCCTGTTCTTCCCGCTCAAAGTAACATAAAAGCGATTGACACTGTCTCCATACTTCTTTTCAACGTCCACTCCTAACATACCCTTATCAGCGACTTTTGCTTGAAGATGAACGTTTTTAAAACCGTCATTGGGATTCAAAGAAGAATTCCGAGTTAATTTATTTTTTCCGCTGATTAAGGCTGCGATTCCTTCTTCCGTAACCAGATCTCGAACTAAGCGGTCAACAAGCTGAAAAGAATAGAGATCGATTTGGTTCTTTGTCGTTACCGGCTGAGATTGAAACTCCCGAAGTTTTAGATCAATCTGATTATTAATCTGCCGTTGTATATTTAAGCGAACCTTCGGAAAATCGATAAATTTACTCATCCTTGCGGTATCTCCGGACTCGATAGCGTTTTTGATTTGATCCGCAGCGTAATACGGACTCCAATACCAATATCCGATAAAACTAGCTGCGGTAAATATAAGCAAACTAATTGCAACGAATCGAATCGATGAACCTTCTGAACGTAACTGCATTGACAACACCTGAGACGAGCTTTACAGACCAAATAAAAATACTATATTAGGTATAAACCCTACTCTCCTAATCACCTCAAAATAGGATTGCTAAAAAGTATTTTTCACAAGATTGACTTGTATTTTCACCGCACTCAAAAAATATTAATCCGAAAAGATGAAAAATTTTTTCTTATATTTTTAATAAGTTAATCGCATTCTCCGAAGCTTATCCCCGGTCTTTAGGTGAAACTACGTAGGAAATTCTATCTATTTTCATCTAAAACATTTACAATTCGACACAGATTAACAACCTCATATGAAAAGGAGATAACTCAATGATTTTTAAAACATTGCTGACTTCTGCCGCCGTTTCTTTGGCCGTTGCTTCCTACGCTCAGGCCGCTGTTCAGGACGGTACGTTTGAAGGCACAGCCAACGGCAAAAACGGTCCCGTAACCGTTGCCGTAACCATCAAAGCAGGAAAGATCACAAATGTTAAAGTCGTAAAATCCGGCGAATCCGCAATGATCGGAGATGCTGCAATTGCTCGCATTCCGTCCGAAATCGTTGCCCGCCAGTCCCTGCGGGTAAATAACGTCGCCGGTGCCACTTTGTCTTCCATGGCAATTCAAGCTGCTGCGACAAACGCGGTTAAGGCCGCGGGCGGTACTCCGAACGAATTCTACAAGGCGCCGATTAAGAAGTCGGCTTCCAACATTGATATTAGCTACAAGACAGCCGTTGTCGTTGTCGGTTCCGGCGCCAGCGGAATGGCTGCAGCGGTTCGGTCTCAGTTGAACGGAAATCCCACCATTCTGATTGAAAAAATGCCGTACCTCGGGGGCGACACGATTCTGAATGCCGGAACCTTGATTGCGACTGGTTCTCGCTATCAACGCGATGTCATGAAAGAAACCAAGGACTCTCCGGAACTCGCATATAAAGACATCATGCATGTCGGCAAGAATCGAAATGACCCGGTTTTAGTCAAAATGGTCACTGAAAAAGCAGGTTCAGTCGTCGACTGGCTGATTGACGACCTCAAGATTCCTTACGGTCCTGCGGCAACCCAATACCCTGACCACTCTGCCTCACGCCAACTTGGTGTAACAGGTCGCTCTCCTAATTTCATCAGAACAATGGCCCGTATCTTTACGGACCACGGCGGCAAAATTTTAATGGAAACTCGCGCCACCTCTTTAATTTACAAGGGAGGCCGCGTTAACGGAGTTCAGGCTGTCAACGCCGATGGGGACAAGATCGCGATCAACGCTAAAGAAACCATTCTAGCCTCCGGCGGTTTTGGCGCCAAGACAGAAATGCTCCCGAAGACTTTGAAAGGCTACCTTTTCTACGGTTTAGACAGTGATGCCGGTCAAGGTTACGAAATGGCCAGAAAACTCGGCGCGCAAAACATAAATATGGATCTTGTAAAAGTCTATCCGCAGGGTGTTGAGACCGTTCCGAACCACGGCCTTGCAGCGACTGCCAGTTCCACGGCTACGGTCAATGATACCGGTGCAATCTATGTCAACAGTCAGGGTAAACGTATCATCAATGAGCGCGCCTCTTTAGGAGAACTCACAGATATCACCGTAGCTCAGCCCGACAAGATTATGTACTTAGTCATGGATAAAACAGGCTATGACCGTTATCTGGCTAAGAGCATTGAAGACAAACTGGTTCCGGACGAAACTGTTCTTCGTAAATGGCTTGCCATTAAGAACAACGGGAAACCGGTGATGGTTGAATCGGATAATCTGGCTGAAGCGGCTAAAGTCATGGGTATCAATCCTGAAGGACTTGAAGCTACTGTCAAACAGTGGAACGAAATGGCAAGCGCCGGCAAAGACACTCAGTTCAATCGTAAAGATCCGAAAGAGCTCATTAAAGCTCCGTATTACATTGTTGAACAGAAGCCTCGTTTTGCCACAACACTGGGCGGCTTGAAAGCCAATGCAAATATGCAGATTTTAGGGAAAGGCGGTAAGCCCATCCCCGGTCTCTTCGGAGCTGGCTGCGTAGTTGGCGGTGCTAACGGCGCCGACTCTATGACCGCTATGATGAACTCCTGGGCCATCATCTCCGGTGTGGATGCCGCTGACGGTGCAACTGCCGCCATCAAAAAATCCCGCAAGTAATCTCCTCTAATACTTAGCAACTGCTAAAACGGGCCCAAAATTGGGCCCGTTTCTTGTGGTTTTGAGGTGAGTTAGAGAATTAGATTCCGTTAAGTTTCAACACACATCCTTTGAAAATTCCAAATGCGGTTTCAAGTCCTTTTTCGTCAAAATCAAATTCTCTCTGGTGGTGAGCTGCTGTTCTGTCGGCTCCTACAACGAAGAACTCACTCTTTCCTCCGGCAGCTTTTACACGTGTTGCAAGCATCGTAAAGTCCTCGGAACAACCTAACTTTTTATGCTGGACAACTCGTTCGCAGCTCGGCAGACTTCCTGCAACTTCCGTCACTAAAGAAGCAAGCTCAGGATCGTTATTGAGTTCACCGGCCTCTCCGACTTTTTCAACTTCATAGTCCACGTCATAAGCCAAAGCGGTGCCTTTAACAATGCGATTGGCCTGATCGACCATGAAATCATTGATTTCCGCTGTTTCTCCGCGTACTTCTAATTGAACCTGAGCATGTACCGGAATAACGTTTCTTCCTTCACCGGCCTGCATCATTCCTACGTTAATGCATCCTAGACCTTTTCCATGGCGTGCCATTCCAAGAAGCTCGGATACACAAGTACAGGCACAAGCCAAAGCATTCCTACCAAGATGCGGACTCATTGTCGGATGAGCGGGCCGACCTTTAAAGCGAACATCTAACTTAGTTGTGCACAATACGCCCTCGGGGTACACACAAACCTCTCCGGTGGGACACATCATTGCCAAATGCGCACCTAACAAATAATTGACGTCATCTAAGAGGCCGGAAGCCGCTTGAGCCGCTCCTCCTCTCACACCTTCTTCGGCCGGCTGGAAAATCAATTTAATTCTTCCGCACAACTGATCTTTGTGATCGACAATCCACTGCGCCATGGTCAATCCGACTGCCGTGTGTCCATCATGGCCGCACGAATGCATAACTCCTGCATGACGGGATCTGAAATTCTCTTTATTGGGAAGATGATCCTTTAAGTCCGTTTCTTCGACACCGACACAGTCGATATCAAAACGCAAAGCTGTGACGGGGCCCGGTCTGCCTGTGTCTAATTCCGCAATGGTGCCCGTATATCCGTGCATTCTTTCAATGAACGTCGGGTCGACACCTTCTTCCAGTGCCCTCTTTTTGCTTTTTTCCACAAAATCTTCCGGCCTGCCCATGACAGCATCGAGACCGATCTGCTCAACGCCGACAAACGTCTTCCAACCAAGCGGTTCGATTGTCTCCAAAATTTTTGCTGTAGTACAAAATTCACCCCAACCGAGTTCGGGTATCTGATGCAGTTCTCGTCTCAGTTTGACTGCGTTTTTGATGTAATCCATGTTGTTCTCCTTAAACCATCGCTAATGCGACAAAGATGACGGCAATGATCATCGGAATTGCCAGACGTTTTGTAAGTTCAATCGGATTGCTGACCCCGGCCAGACCGCAAATCACGATAGCGACACCGGATATCGGACTCATAGTTCTTCCAAGAGCTCCGGCCAAAGCGGCCATTGTTCCTAAAGTCGGAACGGTCATGCCGAAACTCGGTGCATGGGGTGTAACGGCTTCATTGAATGCAAATGCTGCTGCGTCTCCGGAACCGGTAATAACACCCATCACAAAAGGCCCAAGTGAGCCGCCCCAACGAGCGATCTCATTCGAGCCTCGAAGAACTTCAATGAAGACTGCGATAAGGCCCGACGCTTTCAAACCGGCAGCAAAGACACCGGCAGCAATAATGATGCCGAGAACTTCACCATAGCCGTTGCCCATGCCCGCAAAAAAGCGTTTAGAGAAAGACTGAGGATCAGCCAAAGTAACCGCCAACGTGTAAATAGCTCCCACAAGCATGGCTTGAGCTACACCCATTTTTATGGCGGGAAGCCATAAATTCCCTGTAACCAAAATCAGAACTGGAACCAGCGGAGCTAAGGCCTTCAAAACATTCACACGCTGAACCTCACTTTCCTCATTTAATTCAGTTTCGGAAACCGAGCCCGGCTTATAGTCGCCCAGTAAGATGCACATAATCGTCACACCTATCATCGAGATGGCGCCGCATACCAACGTGTAATTCATGTGTACGCCGATTGTCTGGATAACATCCAGATTCGCCATCTTTGCTACATAGGCATTGTGAGAAAGACCGGGAGAAAGCATGGATCCGAACGTCCCTCCGAGGATAGCGGCGGCAGTTCCGGGACGGCTGACGCCGGCTCGGCGTAATAAGGGAATCATTGTCGGACCCACGGCCGCCGCGCACCCGGCCGCTGAAGGAATCGCGATGCAGATGAAATAGGTAATTGCCGTAGCAGCAGGTATCAGCAGCAAACCAAGCTTACTTAACGGAGCCGACAGAAGCTTCACTAAATGAACATCGCATTTGGTCATTTGAACGACAAAAGCAAAGCCCATCGCAGAGCAAATTGCCATGATCAACCCGCTGTTTGTCATAGATTTTGCAAATGCATTCAGACCTTGCATCGGATCTAAAGACAAACAGGTCATAAGAAAGCCGGAGGCTAACAGAACCAAGCGTGTCTCATAGCGTTTGATAAGAGCTGCCACTGTCAAAATGACGATAACAATGGCTGCCCAGACAGTCCAAGTCATAATCTTCTCCTATGGGTTATCGTTATGTCACCATTGTGAAGATTGGATTGCGTTACGGTAAGATATCAAAGAGTGACAACGTTTTGATCTAAACGGAACATCATGCGTAACCTTGACACAATTGAAACCCTTGAAACCTTCGTTGTTCTCGCAAGACTTAACAGTGTCGGAAAAACCGCTGAGCAGCTTCATATTTCAAAAGCTTCCGTCTCACGCCGCATTTCTTCACTTGAAACATCCATTGGAAAGCTCTTTATCCGAAACCAAAACGGCAGCGAGTTGACACCTTTAGGCTGCCTTTTCTTAGAAAAGATTCAACCCCTCCTAGAGCGATTTCACAAACTTTCAGCCCCTGTCTCTCGACCTGAAGGGAGCATCAGCGGATCAATCCGAATTTCAGCGCCCAACGCTATCGGCAATGGTTTGCTCATTCCATGGATCACTGCATTCCAAAGAAGAAATCCCGAACTTTTTGTTAACCTAACGCTGACTCTTGGTCCAATGCACATCATTCCTCCGGAGTGTGATATCAGAATCAATCACGGGCTTTATCCATGTTCCAATGCCGTCATCAGAAAACTCGGTGAAATGCGCCGTATGATGGTTGCATCGGCGGCCTATTTGGCAAAACATGGAGTACCGAAAACTCCGGAGGATTTAGAATTTCATGAACTTTTAGGCGGCAATGATTTAGTCAACGGAGCGCCCTTAGTTCTCCTGAAAGACAATGAGCGCGTCATCGTTCCGATCCACTCCAAACTTAGACTAAAAGATCATACAGCGGCAAGGACAGCCGCATTATTTGACGCCGGAATAAGTGTTCATGCATTCAGGTATGACACCATGGAATTAGTCCGACGCAAATTACTCATACACGTTCTGCCCGACTGGGAGCCTGAGCCGTCTCCTGTTAGCTTGCTTCTTCCCATCGGCCGAAAACCATCCTCAGCTGTGGAAGCCTTGTGTGACTTCATTGCTGAAAAATGGCGTTCAAACCCTGAACTCGTCTTCGATCATGGTCTCTAATAATTCTGAACATAGGGCAACACTGCGTCAATGGCAGCTCTTTATACTTACCGTTGAAAAAGGAAGCATTCTTGCGGCTTCTGCCGCTGCCAACACCGACGCTGCCGTTGTCAGCCGAGAAATTACAAAACTTGAACATCTGCTACAGGAACCATTACTGGAAAGATCCCGCTCCGGTGTTCGTCCGACATGGCTAGGCGCTCAAAAATACAAAGAAGCCATAAAAATTCTTCATGACATCAATACTGCTTTCTCTGAAACTGAAAATACTTCAATCAGATCTTCGACTATCCGTCTTGCCGTTCCCGGGGCATTGACAGGGCTTATCGCTAAGCCTCTCGCAGAGTTTGAAAAACTCCAATCTTCTAATCACACACGCATCGAAATCAACAGTTACCAAAACATCAACGATATTCAGCCTGAAAATTTTGATCTCATAGTTTGCCTCCAAACATTGCCAAATGTCAGGATGATTGCATATGATATCGCAAGCATTTCATATGGAATTTTTGCCTCTCCTGACTTCATTGCGCAAAACAAAAGGATCTCTGATCCGGCTCAGTTAGAAAAACTTCCGCTAATCCACTCAAAAAGCGAAAAAGTCCTCTTGCAGGGCCCTTTCCAAAGCATAACCATTACCGTAGAGCCTCAAATAAGAATTAATTCTAATGAAGCTATGATCAGTGCCGCGGTTGAAGGTTTGGGTATTGCCCTCCGCATACCGCTTTGGGCCGCCGAGCCCTTAGCAAAAAACGGTAAGTTGCGTCACTTACTTCCAAATTGGCATATTCCGAACGCACCCGTTTGGCTTCTAAAGCATCCCGGCCGAAAAATTTCCGCTCTGGAGAAACTTATACAGTTTTTAAGGAAGACTGGAACTTTCCATCCGACGCTAACAAAAACGGACTAACCGAAGAAATAGGTCCCTCCCTTTCAGCATTTCCTCAACTCTCAAAAAAAATCTGAATCAAATTCAATCATCCCAAGCTGAACTTGATTTAACTTTTATGATTGAACAAGACTGAACACCTTGATAATTCGAAAGAGTTTTCATTTTCTTTCAAGGGGGGCTGTTCGACACAAAACGTCACAACTAACACATTTTATGACGGCATTGTTCGGACAATGAGTGTAGATTACGCGTTGAAGACATCCGTTTGGGTCTTCACAGTCTTTCATTTGAAGGGGATGAAAGATTTTGGTGTTGCATGAGATGAGGTTGCAGCCGCCGTGTTTTCCTCCTATGTCACGGCAGAGCTCCTTCATTTAAAACTCATTTGCTTATCCGGCGCCTGCGCGGCGTCGGATTTTTTTCTTTTTTGCCTTAGTAAAAAACGGTGGGCTGTTAATCCTACCCACCGCTTTCTATACTTCTAAATAAGAAATTATTGCGGACCTGCCGCGTCTAGTTTTGCAGGCTAGCCGTCAGCCGATTTCTGCATCGGCTGCGCCGTTGTTGGTTTAATGGGTTGTTTTTTGAGTTTTTCCGCCTCTTCGATTTCTCGAATCGCTTGCTGCTCCTCGATTAAGGCTTGGTCAATCCATCCACCCCCTAACGCCTGATATACCTGCGCAACCGAATTCAAAGCCCGAGACTTCACTTCAGCTAGAGAGATTTGCTGCGGCAGTAAAGATTGTTCTGCCTGCAGGACAGTGAAATATCCCGTGTAACCGCCTTGATACTGAGCGTTAGCAAGGCGCGAGTAGTCTTCCAAGCTCATGACGAGGCTGCGTTTGCTGCGCAGCTCTTCAATCACGTTTTGGCGCCGACTGAGTGCATTATCCACGTCTGCAAATGCAGTAGATACGGCAAGCTGATAAGCGGCCAAAAGCGCTTTTTGCTGCGCCTCGGCACTGCGGACTCCGGCGGTTACAGCGCCCCAATGGAAAATTGGACCGCTGATATTGCCGGCGTACTGCCAAACTTTGGACGGACCTTTAAACAGTTCTTTCAGCTGATCGCTGGAAAAGCCGAGACCTCCGGAAAGTGAGATAGACGGGAAGTACAACGCCTTAGCGGCTCCGATATCGGCATTAGCTGCTCTAAGCTGCTCTTCGGCCTGGATCACGTCAGGGCGTTCCTCCAGCAGCTGACTGGGAATTCCCGCCACGACTGCCGGAACGTTCAGTTCATCTAGCGTCTTGAATTTCGGAAAATCGTCAACCGGCACTCCGGTAAGAACGGACAGCGAATTCTTTAATTCCGTATTGTTCTGCCGAATCTGCGGAATCTGCACCATCGCGCTTTCCCACTGCGACCAAGCCTGAGCAACTTCCATCTCGGAAACGTTGCCATGCTTAAATCGCAGGAGGAAGAGCTGATAAGTCTTGTGATAGCTTTCCGCTGTCTCTACGGCGATCTTGTATTGCTCTTCCGTCGTAAGAATAGAAAGATAAGTACTGATCACAGAGCCGATCACCGATGAAATTGCCGCGCGATGCGCCGCTTCCGTGGCTCTCAGAGTTGCCCGAGCAGATTCAGTTTGCCTCCGAATCTTGCCCCACAAGTCGATTTCCCAAGAGGCCGAGGCAAGAGTTTCATAACTTTTGATCGGCTTATCTCCCATTGCCGCCCCGGTCGGAGTATTCAAGCTTGCTTTTGACTTTCCGAGATCGCCCGAGTAGTTAAGCTGCGGAAAAAGATTGGATCGAGCCACGGTAAGCTGAGCCGCAGCCCTCTCGACGTTTGCCATAGTCTGCTGCAATGTTCGATTGTTGGCAATGGCTTTGGAGACGAAGAAGTCCAAATTAGGATCGTTGTATTCTGTCCACCACCTTGCTTTCAAGAGGCCGAGACCCGCTTCCTCGCCCTGGATGTGACGGTAATCCTTCGGCACCGGAACGTAAGGGCGATCATAGTCAGGACCGACTGCGCAGCCGGTCAGCACTGCGGCGCTGACCGCCGCGGCTAAAAATGTGCGCCGATTTATCATTTGCCCTCTCCTTTATTGTTCTTGGCATCGGCTGCCTTCTGGGAGACTTCGTTTGCAGATAGAACTTCCTTCGTGATTTCTGTCTTATCCTCTTTGACGCTCTTCTCTCTTTCGAGGTCAGTCAGCTTGTCTGCGGATTCAACATTCGCCTTCTGCTCCTGCGATGTCAGATCTCCGATTCCGATATCCTGATTTTCGACCCCTTCAGGATTAAAGCCCGGAGAGTTGATCACCGTTAACTCTCCTGAAGGAGAAACCTTCACGGTTGCATTCGGATCATAAACGGTGCCAGGGCCGCGCAGAATGGCAGTACGAAGCTTGTCTGTAATCGGAATATTTCTAGAGGAAAGCTTAGCGGCCAGTTTCAAAGCGCTCTTCGCTCCGGAGCGTTCGGCCCAGCCTTCAAACCAGACATAGAAAATTGGAACAAACAGCAGAGCCAGCGTCGACACACCGATCATACCGCCCACAATACCGGTTCCCAGAGAGTGACGGGAAGCAGCGCCGGCGCCTGTTGCGACGGCCAACGGGATAGTACCGCCGATAAACGCCAAGGACGTCATAATAATCGGACGGAAACGCAGCTCTCCAGCATCAATAGCCGCGCGCACCAAGTCCATGCCTTTATGTCTCAGTTCAACCGCAAATTCCACAATCAAAATTGCGTTCTTCGCCGCCAAGCCGATCATCACCAGCATACCAATCTGGAAGTAAACGTCGTTTTCAAGACCGCGAGCCCATGTCGCCAGCAGCGCACCGATGACGCCGAACGGCACCGCCAAGATGACTGAACCCGGAAGCGCCCAGCTTTCATACTGGGCAGCCAGCACCAGGAATACCAGCAGCAAACCGAAACCAAACACAATTGCGGAAGAAGATCCGGAACTTTGCTGTTCGTAGCTGATTCCGGTCCAGCCGTAGGTGTAGCCCGGAGGAAGAACTTCGGCCGCCACTTCTTCCAAGGCCTTCATACCTTGGCCGGAAGAGTAACCAGGCGCGGCGTTACCGATCACCTGAGCGGCCGGGAAACCGTTGTAGTGCGGTAAGGAGGTTGCGCCGTTCGTGTACTCCGTCGTAATAACGGCACTCAGCGGAATCATTTCCCCGTTACTGTTGCGAACGTAAAGTTTGTCAATGTCTTCCGGTTTTGCACGATACTTCGGTTCGGACTGCATAATCACGAACCAAACGCGTGAGAACTGGCTAAACTGACTGGAAATTGCTGAGCCAAACTGGCTTTGAAGCGTGTTAAAGACGTCTGCAGTACTCAAACCTAACAATTGGGCCTTATCACGATCAAAGTTAATTTTGAGCTGTTGGTTGTTGGCGTTGTAAGTACTGGTCAAACCGGTAAGTTCCGGACGCTGACGAGCTTTTTGCAAAAAATTGTTCAGCACATCACCTAACTGCTGAGGCGTCCCGCTACCGGTATCCTGAATCCAAAATTCAAAACCACCTGTCGTACCTAATCCCGGAATCGCCGGCGGGTTGATCGGAACGACCAACGCCTGCATCTGTGAGGCCATGCCGCGATACTGCATCTGCTGCATGATCGCATCGGCACTCATTTCTTTAGCCGTTTGAGAATTCTTATAGCGCTCATCAAACGGAGCCAAAGTCATGAAGAACGTACCGGCATTGGTTTTCACTCCTCCGTCGAGCAGAGAAAAACCACCGATGGAGTTCTTGGTTTCAATCCCTTTAACCGGATCCAAAGCTTTTTCAATCGCATCCATGGCTTCTGTTGAGCGCTGCAAGCTGGCAGAGGAAGGAAGCATAATGGCTGCCAGAACGTAGCCTTGATCTTCACTTGGCACAAAACCGGTCGGGAGCACTCGGAACATCTGAAAAATAGCAACGCCCATTCCCGCGAACAAAATAATGACAAGCAAAGTTCTGCGGAACAAAGCTCTCGTCCATTCCCCGTACTTCACCGTCAAGCGTCCGAACAATTGGTTGAAACGGAAGAAGAAGCCGTGAGTCTTCGGCTCTTCATGGGAGAGCCAAGCAGCACAAAGGGCCGGCGTCAGCGTCAAAGCGACGAAGCCGGAAATCGAAACGGAGATCGCAATCGTGATAGCAAACTGCTTATAGAGCATACCGGTGGTACCGCCCATAAAGGCTGCCGGAACGAACACACTGGCCAAGACCAAAACCGTCGCGATAATCGGGCCGGAGACTTCCGACATAGCCAGAATGGTTGCATCGATCGGATTCATGGCTTTTTCGGACATATTGCGTTCGACGTTTTCCACCACCACGATGGCATCGTCCACCACCAAACCAATCGCCAACACCAAACCAAACAGCGTCAGCAGGTTGATCGTGAACCCAAGCGCCAGCATTCCCACGAAAGTACCAGTCAAAGCGACCACAATGGCCGTGCACGCAATTGCTGTGGATTTAAAGCTTTGCAAGAAGATGTAGATCACGCCGATAACAAGAAGCACTGCTTCAAACAGCGTCTTAATTACTTCATCGATAGAAATTCGAACAAACTCTGTCGTGTCGATAGCGACCTTGTAATCTAAGCCTTCTGGGAAGTTTGCTTTGAGTTGCTCTAATGTCTTTCGAACATTTTTCGCCACATCCAGCGCGTTGGCACCAGCCTGTTGGTAAACCGCAATGTAACTCGTCGGCAAGCCGTTCATATTGGAAGAAACATCATAGCTCTGAGACCCCAAATCGACACTCGCTACGTCCTTTAGACGAACAATGGCGCTTTGATCTTGGTTCGAACGAATAATGATGTCCTCATACCCCTTTGGATCAACCGAAGGAGAGGGTGCAATAACCGGAAAAGTCTGGATAGTTCCGGGAAGTGCCGGAGCCGCTCCGATATTACCGGCTGCAAATCGTTTGTTCTGGTTCGCAACAGCAGAGTTGATATCAGAGGTAGTAATACCCAAAGACGCCATGCGATCCGGATTAAGCCAAATGCGCATAGCTTGGTTAGCGTTGCCCATCACAGCAGACTGACCGGCGCCCTTAACACGTTTAATGGCATCTACAACATAAACATTGGCGTAATTATTAATGTAATCGCGGCTATAACGGTCGCCTTTGCCGTAAATACCGATCAACATCAGAATTGAAGAAGACCGCTTTTCAATTTGCAGGCCGTTTTGGATTACTTCGCTCGGCAGGTACGGCTGTGCGATATTGACACGATTCTGTACCTGCACCTGAGCAATATCCGGATCCGTTCCGATATCAAAGAAAACGGTCAGCATCATAGTGCCGGTAGATGACGAGGAACTCGTCATGTATATCATGTTGTCAACACCGTTAACCTGCGTTTCAATCGGGGCCGCTACGGTTTCGGCCACGGTCTTCGCATCGGCTCCCGGATAACTGGCTGTAACCATAATCTGCACCGGTGCCATGTTCGGATATTGCTCAATCGGCAGTTGGAACATGGAAATCAGGCCGGAAATCACAATCACCAGCGATACGACGATGGCGAAAATCGGTCGCTTAATAAAGAAGTTCGAAAACATACCGACCCCCTTTACTTCTTAGCCTTGTCGCCAGCAGCAGGTTTCTGGTCCACTTCTTTGACAATCTTTACCGGAGCTTCGCTAGCCAAAAGCATCATACCCTCGGTCACAACCTTGTCCCCTTCTTCCAGGCCGTTCTTGATCAGCCAGTCGTTTCCGATCCAGCTGCCGACTTCGACAGGACGAAATTGAGCTTTGTTGTCCTTGGTAACAACCCAGACAAAATGCCCTTTGCTCCCTTCCTGCACGGCGATCTGAGGCACGACTATCGCGTTAACATAGGTCGCCCCCTTCACGATGGCACGCACATACTGCTGAGGCCTTAACTGATTATTCGGATTTTCGAAAGAAGCACGGAGTTCAAACGTACCTGTACTCGGGTTGAAATTCGGTGACGAGAAAGTCACGCGGCCGGTAATCGGATAAATTTCTCCGCCGGCCAGTTCGAGCTGAACTTCGTAGTCATGGTTTTCAGGACGGCGGAGGATACCCTCTTTGACTTCCTGATTAATCTTCGCTTCTTCGTTTTCCGACATGGAAAATGTTACCCACATCGGAGACATGGTGTAAACAGTCGCCAAATGTGCGTTGCTCATGTTGATGTAGGTACCATCCGTCTGGAGTGCAGAGCTGGCGTAACCCGTCACAGGAGAAGTGATCGTGCAGTAAGAAAGATTAAGTTTTGCGTTTTCCACCTGAGCTTTAGCATTGGAAACTGCAGCTGCCGTGGTTTGAAAATCACCTATTGCTTGATCCAAATCAGTCTGGCTCAGCGCTTTCAGCTTCGCGAGAGGACGAATACGATTCAAATTTCTTTTTGCTACTTCATGAGCTGCAAGACTCGAATCCAAAGATGCCTGTGCTTCGGAGAGCTGTACTTCAAAGGGCTTCTTGTCCATCAGAAAAAGCACATCGCCGGCGTTCACCATGCCGCCTTCGGTGTACTTTCTGGCATCCAAAAATCCGTTGACACGACTATAGATTTCAACCGCTCGAGAGCTTTCAGTTTTTGCGACCCAGGTCATGTCCGCCGGCACATCATGCCGTGTTACTTTGACAACGGAAACCGGGCTCGGGCCTCTCGCCGCAGATCCTTCTTTATCTTTATCGCATCCGCTTAGAGCTAAAACTCCGCAAAGCACGGCGGCTGACAGCATCGAATATCGGCTGAAATGATTGATTGTCACGTTGTACCTCTTTTCTAGCGCCCCGTGTCGCTTAAAAAGCTACAAAGCTGATTTTTGTAAGCACGGGAAGTAAATATGTAACTAACTTTAGTAAGTATCCTGGGCAGAGAACCTGACAGGGTTGTCCTTCGCTCATTTCAAGACTAAAGGCAGGCTTATTTCACAAAATAACAACAGGAAAACCCGAAGATGAAAACCCCTAGAAAATTGTCTGACAAATCGCCGTGTACAGATCTAAAATTGAATTGTTCGAAATAAAAATGACAAATTATTAGAACAAGGTTCGAACCATCGGCAAGGAGCCGATATGACAAAACTTAAAGTATTCTCTCTGCTGCCGGCTCTTCTACTCGCATCGATTGTTCACGCCTGGGAAGCGCCCGAGATCCGGGAACTCTCTGTGGCCGAAATTCAGCCAAAACACGAGTCTCTTCAACCTCACAAATCCCTCGTTGCCCAATTGGATCCGACGTTCGGAATCCGTGCATTAGCGCTTAGCACGATCTTTTTACCCTTCCGAGAACAGGAACGGCATCACCTGTCGCACCCGGCATATCTGCCGGAGAAAGGAACCCTTCTACCGCGCGACGACTGCCATTACCCAATACCGTCGCAAAAGCTCAGCAATTGCTGTGCCGCCCCGCTCGAATCATGACTCCTCTCGAAGTAATTCAGATGGCCGGGGAAGAATCCCCGGACTGGAATGAAGTGGCGCGCGACGGCTGCATCCTTCACGGGAAACTGAGTGAGATTTCCGAGAACTATCTCAAGATGGATGAGACGCTGATCTTCCTATTAAATATGAGGCATACCCGTCACCTTCAGGTCGGAAGTGAGGTTATGCTCAGGATAAAGGAAGTCTCCGTAGATCGGAAGGCGATTTACGCGATTATGATTCCATCTGAGGCGGCGAGAAGCTTCTAAGCTACTCCCCTTTCTCAGACTAAACTCTAATTTTGTTGATTATTCGGAGTGAAGCGGTTTCTGAACTTAGATCGTTGCTGCTCGCGAAGTCCCAACTTTTTCTAAAAGGAATATTTGAAGTCCCATGCACTTCGGCATCCTCAAGAATATGGAAATCTGAAGAGCATTCCTTTGAATGAACTTACCAGCTCTTCCGACATCAAAACTTTATCTGATGTCGCTCTACTGACTCAAGCAGGGTACTTGACGCTAAAAATATAGTTGGCACTACTGCGTATGTTGGCTATCCCAGTCAACTACCTCGGCCTGACGGCCGAGGCTTGAAAAAGCCTCTAGTTGACTAGCCTCAGGCCGTCGTTTGGCGGACTACGTTGGTCGGGAACCTATAGGCACCGCGGGATGCAGATCCTAGTCCCGCGCTCTGCGGCCGATGGTTAAAAGCTCTGAGAGGCAGGAGC
>ERZ827181.1668-NODE-1668-length-22783-cov-10.869500_pt1 | contig 22783 bp, 20 predicted proteins | sample MGYA00519778_ERZ827181 | MGnify/ENA primary metagenome ERZ827181 (study PRJEB31778, sample SAMEA3449273) | human gut metagenome | biome: human gut; feature: human-associated habitat; material: faeces | place: United Kingdom | collected 2010/2012 ...
GGGTTCAGAACGTCGTGAGACAGTTCGGTCTCTATCTATCGTGGGCGCAGGAAATCTGCGCGGTCCGGACACTAGTACGAGAGGACCGTGTCGGGCAGACCTCCGGTTTGCCGGTTGTGCCGCCAGGTGCACCGCCGGGTATCCGCGTCTGTACCGGATAAGCGCTGAAAGCATCTAAGCGCGAAGCCTTCCGCAAGATTAGATTTCCCTGAGGGTCGTCATAGACGATGACGTTGATAGGATGCAGGTGTATAGGTGGAGACACCACAGCCGAGCATTACTAATTGCCCGAGACTTTCGCGGCGTGTCTATTGTATAGTTTGTTGGTTGCCTGTCGCAGGTCACTTTTCCTTCATGGCATTAAGGTGGCTATGGCACGAAGGTTCCACCTCTTCCCATTCCGAACAGAGAAGTTAAGCTTCGTCACGCCGATGGTACTGCGTAACAGTGGGAGAGTAGGTAGCCGCCGTTTTGGGATCCTTCCCCGGTCTGATGTCCGGGAGAGGATCCCTTTCTCTTTTTGAGATTATGCATTTATTTTCTTATATTTGCCCAGACTTACTATTGAATTTTAATATGGATACAATTCTGCCTTTTGCATTACTTTGTTTTACTTCCTTTTTTACATTAACTAATCCATTAGGAACTATGCCAGTATTTTTGACAATGACTAATGGACTGGAGGATAAAGAACGTAAACACATAGTGAAACGTGCCACTATTATTTCTTTTGTAATTTTGATGGCATTTACTTTTTTTGGTCAGTTCTTGTTTAAGTTCTTTGGTATTTCAACGAATGGATTTCGTATAGCTGCCGGAATTATTATTTTGAAAATTGGGTATGACATGTTGCAGGCCCGTTATACTAATACGAAGTTGAAAGATGAAGAAATTAAGACGTATGCTGATGATATTTCCATTACTCCTTTGTCTATTCCGATGCTGTGTGGTCCTGGAGCTATAGCGAATGGTATTATTATGATGAGTGATGCAGATAGTTGGGAATTAAAAGTGACGTTAGTGGCTGTTATTGCTATTGTCTATGTATTGACTTACATTATACTTTGTTTGTCAACTCGTCTAGTCAAGGTCATCGGAGAAACTGGAAATAATGTGATGATGCGTTTGATGGGGCTTATATTGATGGTGATTGCCGTGGAATGTTTTGTGAGCGGTATGAAACCGATTTTGATAGATATCATTCAATCTTCTTTATAAGTGTTTTTTATGATGGATGCGATTGTTTGGAGTGAAGTGCTCTGGAGTATATTCCGGATTCTTTATCTGGCAGTGATTGTGACTACTATATTTGTAGTCATTCTAGAAAATCGTAATCCGGTAAAGACCATGGCGTGGATACTTGTGCTTTTCTTTTTGCCGCTGGTAGGATTGGTGTTTTATTTCTTTTTGGGAAGAAGTACACGTCGGGAAAGGTTGATAAGCAAGAAAGGCTATTCACGTTTGAACAAAAGGCCGATGGCAGAATATCAGGCGCAAGAGGCTTTTTATGACTTGAATAATAAAAATCCATTGATATCCTTTTTCCGGAAAATCAATAGTGCTTTGCCGTTTGATGGAAATCAAGTAGCGGTTTATACAGATGGATATGCGATGTTACAGGCATTGATGCATGAAATCGGTCAGGCAAAGCACCACATTCATCTCCAATTTTATATTTTTGAAGACGATTCGGTAGGACGTTTGTTGCGGGATTTGCTGATAGATAAAGCACGTGAAGGAGTGAAAGTACGCTTGCTGTACGATGATGTGGGTTGTTGGAAAGTAAATCCTTTGTTTTATGATGAGATGATGTGTGAGGGAATTGAGGTACAGAGTTTTCTGAAAGTCCGTTTTCCCCGTTTTACCAGTAAGGTTAATTATCGGAATCATCGGAAGATAGCGATTATTGATGGGAAAGTAGGGTTTATCGGAGGTATGAATATCGCCGAACGTTATTTGCGTGGATTTTCGTGGGGGATTTGGCGTGATACGCATGTGTGTGTCAAAGGAAAGGCTGTATATGGTTTGCAGACGGCATTTTTGACTGATTGGTTTGTTGTGGACCGGATGTTACTTACTTCTTCTGAGTATTTTCCGAAAATGGAATGGCAAGGCAACGTGGTGGCGCAGATTGTAACTTCGGAACCGGTTGGAGATTGGCACGACATTATGCAAGGGCTTATCAAGGCTTTGTGTTCTTCCAAACGGTATTTTTATATTGAGACTCCTTATTTGCTTCCTACAGAAGAAGTGGTGGTGGCATTGCAGACCGCTTCCCTTTCAGGGGTGGATGTACGGGTGATGTTGCCTAAGCGTGCAGATACGTATCTGACTCATAAAGGGTCTTTGTCTTATTTGGATGAATTGATGCGCGCGGGTGTTAAGGTTTATTTGTATAGGAAGGGCTTTTTGCATTCCAAACTATGGGTGTCGGATGATGAGTTTTCATCGGTCGGATCTACCAATATGGATTTTCGGAGTTTTGAGCACAATTTTGAGGCGAATGTCTTTTTTTATGATGTTGAAATGGCTTTGCGTCTGAAAGGAGTGTTTCTTGCCGACCAGAAGCATTGTCAGCTTTTGTCGCGCAAGTTATGGAGCCAGCGTTCATGGAAGAATAAGATAACCGAATCGGTTGTACGTTTGCTGGCTCCCTTGCTTTAGTGGAAAAATGAGAAGTTTACGCTTCCATAGTGCCGGTGTTCGGTGAAGTGCGGATGGCTTTCAAAGTTCTGGTTCTTTCCATGTTCCAAAACGAAAAGTCCGTCGGGTTTGAGCAGATTGTATTCGAATATCTTGTCTGGGATGCTTTCTAATTCCGGTAAAGCGTAGGGAGGGTCAGCAAAGATAAAATCGAATTGTTCCTTGCATTTACTGATGTATTTGAATACGTCACCTCGTATGGTCTTGCATTTGTCGGTCTTTATATCGCTCATGATTTTGCAGATAAAGGCATAGTGTTGAGGGTCTTTTTCTACTGATACGACTTTGTCGCATCCTCTTGACAAAAGCTCAATACTGATGCTTCCAGTTCCTGCAAACAGGTCGAGTGCCGTTACGTTGTTTTCGAAATCGAAATGATTGTTTAAGACATTGAAAAGGTTTTCTTTGGCAAAATCGGTAGTAGGACGAGCCTTGAAAGTATGGGGCACATCGAACCTCCGGTGTTTGTAGATTCCACTGATTACTCGCATATAAATAAAGATTGAATATCAAACGGAATCGTTTCCAGCGAAGTGTCGGAAGACTGCTGGAGTTCCGCCTGAGGGTTGTTGATTATGAATATTTTCCGGATGAATTGTCGGAGGAAACTAATTTGTCCGTGCAGTTCCTCTTTCGTAAGCCCTGTGAGATGCAGTTCATCTTTTTCTGTATCATAGTCTAATTGTTTCCAGATATTCAGCAGGTAATACGAACGGTCTTCATTGGTGCTTATCGGATAGGTATTGGCAAGTTGTAATCTGCCGTTAGAGAAACAGAATACTTCCATATTGTCGGCATGTATATTGGCATATATTTGCTGTGTTTGTCTTTGACGACTTTCTTTGGTAAAGTATTCTATCTGAGGGCTTACTGTAGCAAAAAAACGTGCACGAGGAAAATGCTCGGACAAAAATACGTGGGTTAGTTTGTCAATAGAGAACAATACTACCACATTACTGTTGCCCAGGATGTTGCATAAAACGATTTCATTGTTCTGTTTGGGTACGTTTTGGTAGAAAAGCATTTCCATTTGTTCGTCTTCGAAGAGTTCGAGGGGAACGGTAGTATACCGTAAAGTATGTATCAGGATGTTGGTTTGATGGTATATAACGTTCAGCTCAGGAGTTTGAGACAGGAAACCTTTTACATTGGCTGCCATCGAACGTTGCACGTTTACTGCGGTATGCTGGAAATAGATACGGCTTGCATCTGCCGGATGATAGGTTGCAAAAGAAAATCCCTCCGGACTGAGTCGGATAGAGAGAGTTTGGAATTCCGGTTGAGTCTGGTTGGTATCTTTTTCTGGCATATTCTTTCTTCTTTTTGCGTTTTTTGGTTTATATTCGTGTATAAAAATATGACTTCTGTTTTTAAGAGTGGACAAAGTTACTAAAATTTATAGGATAAGTATGCTGAACATCAAATTATTGGATCAGATAAAGCAAAATTTCTTTAATAAGCCAACTTCCGGGCAAGAATTAACGATGAATTTGTTCGTTGATTTTCTTCTCTCCTCTCAACCGGATACCGTTTTCTTGTTGAAAGGATATGCCGGAACAGGAAAAACCAGTCTGGTAAGTGCATTGGTGAGAACTCTCGACGGGATGAAGCAGAAATGTATATTGCTGGCTCCTACGGGGCGGGCGGCCAAAGTATTCGCGCTTCACTCCGGACATCCGGCTTACACCATCCACCGGCGTATTTACCGCCAGCGTACCTTTTCGAACGAGATGGATAATTTTACGATGAATGTCAATCTGCACCAGCACACGTTGTTCATTGTGGACGAAGCCTCGATGATATCCAATCTGGGCTTGTCGGGGAACGTGTTCGGGAGCGGACGCTTGCTGGACGACCTGATACAATATGTATATGGCGGGCAAGGGTGTAGGTTGGTGTTGGTGGGCGACACCGCTCAGTTGCCTCCTGTAGGCGAAGAAGAGAGTCCGGCACTCTCGGCAGATGTGTTGAGAGGGTATGGGTTGGAGGTTGTAGAGCAGGAGCTGACGCAAGTAGTCCGGCAGGAGTCTGAGTCGGGCATCTTGTACAATGCCACTTGCCTGCGCCGGAAAATGGCGGAAGAGTTTTCCGGAGAGCTTCCCCGCATACGGGTAGAGGGATTTCCCGATGTGCGTGTGGTGCCGGGGAGCGAACTGATAGAGACCCTCAACACCTGTTATGGGCGCGAGGGAATGGACGAAACCATCGTGATTTGCCGTTCGAACAAGCGGGCTAACCTTTATAACCAGGGAATACGGAATACGGTTCTTTATCGTGAGGATGAATTGAATGCGGGCGATATCCTGATGGTGGCGAAGAACAATTATTTTTGGGGAGCCGATGTCAAGGAACTGGATTTTATCGCCAACGGGGATATAGCCGTGGTACGCCGGGTGCGCCGGGTGCACGAGATGTATGGATTCCGTTTTGCCGATGTGCTTCTTGCGTTTCCTGATTACAACGATATTGAGCTGGAGGTGAAAATCCTGCTTGATACGCTCCATACCGATGCGCCGGCATTGCCCAAAGAGCATGCCGACCGTTTGTTTCATGCCGTGCTCGAAGATTACCAGGATATTACCACGAAAGCGGGGCGGATGAAGAAGATAAAGGCAGACCCGTGGTATAACGCTTTGCAGGTGAAGTATGCATACGCCGTAACGTGCCACAAAGCGCAGGGCGGACAATGGCAAAACGTGTTCATCGATCAGGGGTATCTGACCGAGGATATGGTTTCGCCCGATTATTACCGCTGGCTTTATACGGCAATTACGCGTGCTAAAGGAACTTTGTATTTGGTGAACTGGCCTGAGAGCCAAAAGGAATAAAAAAGAAGTGCGCCCGATAGGACTCGAACCTACACGTCTCACGACACCAGATCCTAAGTCTGGCGCGGCTACCAATTACGCCACGGGCGCATGTCCATGTTAAAATGGAATTGCGGGTGCAAAGATAAGGCATATTTTCGAAATCGCCAAATCTTTGTGTGAAATTTCACTACAGAGGTGCATAGAAACCATTTCCGGGAAACCATTTCCTTATTGTCCTTTCAGCACCCGGCATGCCGTTTCTATCATGGTGTCTTTCCCTTGGGCAATGTCTTCGCTGGTCATGTCTACTTTCACATCAGGGTCTATCCCAAATTCCAGATGGTTCATTTCGGGGTCGAGCATCGGGCTGGCAGAGAAACGGATGGACCAGCCGCAGGGGATTTCCGACGAGAAGGGAAGCCCTGAGCCTCCGCCTGTCTTGTCACCTACAAGGGTCACGTTGGGGAACTGGTTCATGCTGTTCACAAAATCGTTGGTGGCACTATAGGCACGGCGGTTGGTGAGCACTACCACCGGCTTTTGCCACCGGATGCCGTCCGAAGGCTCGATGTAGACAGGTTTGGGGTCGGAAAAATCATCGTGGGCAGGTCCCGTCTTGTGGTACATATAGCCTACAAGCACCCGCTCGTTGGTGAAACGTGCCGCCAGTTTTTGTGCCGTAGTCAGGTTTCCGCCTCCGTTATCCCGTACATCTATAATCAGTCCGTCGCATACGGCAAGCGAGTTCAGGGTCTGGTCCAGATTTCCGTCTCCAATGCCGTTCGAGAAACTTTCGCAATAGATGTAGCCGATGTTGTTTTCCAGTATCGACCAGGTAATGCCCGACGAGTTCACATAGTCTTTTCCCAGGTAATTGCTCTGGATGCTGTCACTGAAATTATGGGGGAAGGCGTCAAACCATGCGCGGTATTGCGATGTGCCGATGGAACTGGACAGGTTGACATGCCCGTCTCTCAGCTCGTTCACCATGTCCGAGAGCACTTCGTAGAGGTTTTCCCACGTCATGTCGGACGTGATGCGCTGGGCGTAGCGGGTGTGCACTTCGTCCCAGTCCAGCCCGTATTCTTCGTGCTTGTATTCCAGAAAGCAATATTGTTCGTCAATGATTTTCCATAGGGACTCGAAGTTCGACTCGGGCGTATTGCCTGATATGTCTTCGCGGATGCAGGAGGCGAACAATGCCTGCACGGTGATGCATAGGTAGAGGATATATTTTCTCATGGTTTAAAACGGAGTTATTTTAGGTGGCGTGGTCATGTGTTTCTTTCCATGGAACAGGTACAGATTGCGCACGACGCCTATCATGAAGTCGTGCGAGTAGGTATGGCTTTTCAGGTTGTTTACCTTTGCTTGCTGGAGGTCGCATACGTAGCCCACACGCATCACCGTGTTTCCTACCGGGAAGTCGAGGGTAAGGAGCTGGCGCAGGGACGGGTTGTTGTGCAGGGAGGTGAACACTACGTTCCGTCCTCCGTTGCCTAGCGAGAATATTTCGTAATACGATTCGCCGAACTCGGGCGAGAACATCGCGCCCAGCAGGGGCAGGTTGGCCTGATAGCGCACGGTCATCGGATAATTTCTGATGCGGAATTTCCAGATGAGCATCCCTGATGCCCCTAAGCCCCCGTAGGCTTTTGCCTGGGCAGGGTTGTTCGAGTTGCGCCGGTTGTATACCACGCCTGCATTGAGGTCGAGCATGGGACCGAAAAGTATCTTCAGTCCCTTGGCAGGGCGGAACTGGTAATGCAGGGCATAGCTCCAGTTCACCAGCCCGCCGTACGTATGGTTGGTCTGCGAGATGTTTTCGGTGTACGAGGCATGTAGCTGGAACAGGTTTTGCGCCGAAACGTTCCCGTCCATCAGGCGGGTCATCCGCATCGTTTCGTAGGCGAAGCGCACTTCTGGGCCTTCGTATTCCAAGGGCGAGAGATAGGTTTCGAATGTGTTGTTGTGTCCGGCTCCTATCATCACCGAGCGCATCACGTGGCGTGTGGCTTGCAGGGAGTCTTGCGCTTGGATACGGGTCGGAAGGCAGGTTAAGACTATCAGAATAAAAACACAGAGGCGTAGAGGCACAGAGGCTTTATTTTTTATTCTCAGTGTCTTTGTGTCTCTGTGTTCGATATAAATCAATGTTTTCATTCTTCTTCGTTATCGAATAGGTTCATTTGTCCGTTTTCGTCTTCGGATGTTCCGTTATCTTCTGTGTCGGGAACTTCTTCGGGTTCCGGCATACGGGTAGGTTCCAGTTCGTTTACCTCGCCCACGGTGTAGGTGGTGAGGCGTTTGCCCTTAGCCTTGTAGCTCTTTATGCCTACAAAGTCGGACGCTTCTACTATTAGCGGTTCCCGGAACGCGTCGTGTCCGCCGAATACCACCTGGATGCGCGGATAGGCTTCGGGGCTGAGCAGGAGCAAACGGTTTTGCTTGTTCTCGCCCAAGTAGTTCTGGCGCTTGCTTGTCGCCTCGAAGCAGAAGCGTTTCAGGTACGGGTAGTTCTGCTGGTCGGCATCGTAGAGCACGGCGGTCCACACCTTGTCGGCATCAAACTTCTCGATGAGCCGGATATCGGGGTCGTAATGGTTGTTCAGGTCGAAGTCGGTAGTATAGAAGTCACCGTCTGTATGTACCACGAGGATGCGGTCATCGCTTTGGAACTCGCCTAAGTATTGTCCGCGTCCGTCGTAATTGAGGCGTAACACATCGTGGTCGAACCACACCTTGCGTCCGCCCAGGGTAGAGCCTCCGCGTTGTTTCAGCCCGATTTTGTGTACCTCGTACTTGGTGAGCAAGTTGCCCATCGACTGGCGTCCCTTGATGTTGATGGTGCTGAAGTCGCGTTCGAACACCAGTTTCTTGATGCGCGGGTTGGGGCGCAGGGTCACTTTCACGGTTTCCGCCTCGCCGTTGGGGTTGGCGGTGAAGTAGACGATGCGCGAACCCGGTGTGCCTTGCGTCACGTCGTACTCGCGGTCGCGTATCATCGAAGTCACGTTGAAACGCTTGATGTAGTGGTATCCGTCTTTCCCGTCGCGGTAGATGACGTTGTAGATAGTACGCTTGTCGTTCTTCTTGAACACGTTGACGTAGAGGATGTTCTTGCCTACGAAGAGCTTGTCCTGTACGCGTACCACCTTGTATTTCCCGTCGCGGTAGAAGATGATTACATCGTCGATATCGGAACAGTTGCACACGAATTCGTCCTTTTTCAGCCCCGTGCCGATAAAGCCTTCCTCGCGGTTGATGTAGAGCTTCTCGTTGGCTTCCGCCACTTTGGTGGCTACGATGGTGTCGAAGTTGCGTATCTCGGTGCGGCGGGGGAACTGTGCTCCGTATTTCTCTTTCAGGCGGCGGAACCAGGCGATGGTATAGTCGGTAAGATGAGCTAAGTGGTTTTCCGTTTCCTCGATGTCCGCTTTCAGGCGTGCAATGTTTTCGTCCGCTTTGTCTTTGTTGAACTTCAGGATGCGTGCCATCTTGATTTCCATCAGGCGCAGGATGTCATCCTTGGTCACTTCGCGCACCATTTGGGGGTAGAACGGGGTGAGCCGCTCGTCGATGTGGGCACAGGCGGCGTCCATGTTTTCGGCTTGCTCGAAGCCGCGGTCTTTGTAGATGCGCTCTTCGATGAAGATTTTCTCCAGCGAGGCGAAGTGCAGGGTCTCCAGGGTCTCGTCGCGCTGTATTTCCAGTTCGCGGCGCAAGAGCCCGAGGGTGTGGTCGACCGACTTGCGGAGCACCGTGCCTACCGAGAGGAAATGCGGCTTCTTGTCCTCGATGACGCAGCAGTTGGGCGAGATGTTCACTTCGCAATCCGTAAAGGCATACAGGGCGTCCAGCGTCTTGTCCGACGAGGCTCCGGGGGCGAGGTGTACCAGTATTTCCACCTTGTCGGCGGTATTGTCGTCTACCTTGCGCACCTTGATTTTCCCTTTTTCTACGGCTTTCAATATAGAGTCGATGAGCGACGATGTGGTTTTCCCGTAGGGAATTTCGCTGATGCAGAGTGTCTTGTTGTCTATTTTCGATATCTTGGCACGTACGCGCACCACTCCGCCCCGCTCGCCGTCGTTGTAGCGCGACACGTCTACCGCCCCTCCGGTCTGGAAGTCGGGGTAGAGGTGGAACTCTTCGCCGTGCAGGTAAGCGATGGCTGCATCGCATAACTCATTGAAGTTGTGAGGCAGGATTTTCGATGAAAGTCCTACGGCGATGCCTTCTACGCCCTGTGCCAGCAACAGGGGGAACTTGACCGGCAGGGTTACGGGTTCGCGGTTGCGCCCGTCGTAAGAGGCCTGCCATTCGGTGGTCTTGGGATTGAACACCACGTCGAGGGCGAATTTCGACAAGCGTGCTTCGATGTATCGGGGGGCGGCTGCATCATCGCCCGTGAGGATGTTTCCCCAGTTTCCCTGGCAATCGATGAGCAGGTCTTTCTGCCCCAGCTGCACCAGCGCGTCGCCGATGGAAGCGTCGCCGTGCGGATGGAACTGCATGGTATGCCCCACGATGTTCGCCACCTTGTTGTAGCGTCCGTCGTCCAGCCGTTTCATGGCGTGCAGGATGCGCCGCTGCACCGGTTTCAGTCCGTCGTTGATGTGGGGTACGGCACGTTCCAGAATGACGTACGAGGCATAGTCGAGGAACCAGTTCTGATACATTCCGCTCAGCTGGTATTTCACTGCCTTGTCCGCCGGCGAGGCGGGCTTGTAATTCGTATCCGATTCTTTTTCAGGTATATCCGTTGTTTCGTTTTTGTCTAATGTGTCGTCGCTCATAATTGTTTTCTGCTTGATGCAAATGTACGGATAATTATTGGAAAAAACAAGTGCTTTGATGAATGGAATGGAACGCAGAGATGCAGAAGCACAGGGGGCCTCCGTTGCACAGTTACAACCGTTACAATTGTTACAATTACAGTTGATGTAAGTTGAAAATCAGATAGCGGGAAAAACTTGTTATAAATTATATATTATATATATTTATATATAAATATATATAATATATAATTTTAATAGGAGAATTTCTTTTTTGTCCGGGATTGAAAAAGCATTTTACATTAACTGTAATTGTAACAATTGTAACGCATAGCAATGGGATAAGGCCCTTTCAAAAACGGCTTTTATCGGATATAGCTGCATCGTGCCGGGGATATACATGCATAGCCCGGTGCAGATAGGTGCGTGTGTCATGCAATATATATATATTCCCTATTGCAGTTAGTCTGTTTTCCGTAACGAGCGGAGTACCGGAATCGCTACGGGCAGGGCGAAGATGAACGAACAGAAGTCGGCTACGGCCTGGCTCATCTCTACACCTTGCAGACCTAAGCAGTGGGGTAGCAGGATGATAAAGGGGATGAAGAACAGCCCTTGGCGTGCGGAGGCAAGCAACACGGCACGTACGGGCTTGCGGATGGTTTGGAGCAGCATGTTGCAAAGGATGACCCACGTGCCCAATGGCAATGTGATAAGCTGCCAGCGCAAGGCACGTGCACCTACGGCGATTACCTCGGCGTCGTCTTCGCGGAACCATGCCACGATTTCGGGTGCGTAGATGTAGCCGACAATTGAGCAGAGGGTGAGAAACACTACCCCTACTTTTACGCAGAACCAGAAGCCTTGTTGTACGCGTGGGTAGATACCTGCGCCGTAATTGTAGCCGCATACGGGCTGGAAGCCTTGGCCGAAACCGATGAGGAAAGAGTTGATGAACATGCAGATACGTCCCACGATAGACATGCCCGCAATGGCGGCGTCGCCATACCGTCCGGCGGCTACGTTGAGCAGGATGGCGGCAAGGCTTGCCAGTCCCTGCCGGCAGAGCGAGGGGCTTCCTCCGTAAAGGATTTCGCGGAAATAAGCTGGTTGTGGCGTGAAGTTGCTCAGGCGGATGCGGATGTTTTCTCCCCGGCTGTCCATGTAGAGCAGGATGCCGAAGCTGCACACCTGTCCGCACAGCGTGGCGTATGCCGCTCCGGCGATGCCCATGCCGCATACGAAGATGAACAGCGGAGCCAGCCCGATGTTGAGCACCGTGCCGGCGGTGATGCCCACCATGGCGTAGGCGGCGTTGCCCTGAAAGCGCATTTGGTTGTTCAGCACCAGCGACGATGCCATGAAGGGCGCTCCCAGCAGGATGATGCCCAGATAGGTCTCGGTATAGGGTAGGATAGTGGGGGTAGAGCCCAATATGCGGCAGATAGGGGTCAGGAACAGGAGCCCGAAAAGCGTGATGAGGCATCCCATGATGAAGGCGCTGAAGAATCCCGTTGCCGCCATTTTCTCGGCACTTTGATAGTCGCGCGCCCCCAACCGGCGCGAGATGAAATTGCCCGACCCGTGTCCGAAGAAGAATCCGAACGCCTGTATGATAGCCATGACCGAGAAGGAAATTCCTACGGCGGCGGTGGCCTGGGTGTTGATTTTCCCTACGAAATAGGTATCTATCATCACGTAGAATGAAGTGACCAGCATGCTGACGATGGTGGGTATGGCAAGCGACCCTATCAGCCGGGGGATGGGGGCGGTAGTCATCAGGGTATATTTGTCGATGTGCTTGTGTTTCATAACCGTTTTTTCATGGATTGCCGGTGCAAATTTAGTGAATTTGGCGGATGGTGGACTGAAAAAAGGAAGAAAAAGATTGGCTCTTTCAGGAGAAAGGCGTATATTTGCAAAAATGGAGGATAAAAGGAAAACAAATAAGCAAGTGATGCTTGGCGAACTTGGAAAATATTGTATTGATATTTCTAAGTTAGTTTTTGGTGGCGTGGTTTTGGCTGGTATTATGAAACTGGACGTAAATCGTGCCTTGTTGTTCGGATTGGGAACAGTTGTTGTCTTATTGACGGTATCTGCGGGTCTTATATGTATATTATTGGCAAATTCTAATAAAGAAAAATGAGTTATGGAATTGATTTTGTTTTTGTCTTTTTTCGGATTGATAGCTTTAGGGATTATTATGTGGGGAGTGAATCAGTTGCGGAAACAGCAATCTCATAAAATCTCATAAAAGCATTGGATGAATGCGTGTAGTAAGCAAGATTTGAGGGCTATACGGATTATTTTGCTTATCTTTGCAGAAACCAAAAGAATAAAACTATGGAACAGACTTTGAAACAACCGGCGGAACAGGCTGCTTTTACCCGCGAGGAACTGATGCGCAGGCTGGAGGAACACCGGAGGAAGAAAAAAGTACTTATTGAAACCATACAGAAAGAAATGCACGACCGTATTAAGGAACGTACGGGAGAGGATGTGACATCTTTTAATGTGTGGTGATATGATGACATTGGATCTTTTGTCACGCTGGATTTGTAATCCAGCGTAATTCTGCGTGCGGAACCGTAGGTCGGCGAAGCCAATTGCAATCCGCATCATCAGCTAATGGTTCCGGATTACAAATCCGGCGTGACACACGACCGCAAATACTCATTTAATTATTTAAGCTCGACGATAACGGACGATGAAGGCGTGGAGAACATTGTTGCCCTCTTGTTCCGCATCGACCATCCGCGGGCGGTGCAAATCAGTGGGGAGTTTGCACGTGCGGTGCAGCTCTTTCACGAGAAGCCCGAATGAAAACGGGGCGATTTGTTCCTGATTCGCATAAATTAATAAACTTGTGCTTCTTTTTTATGGATAAATCCGTATCTTTGTGCGCATTTATGAGTTTCGGAATTAATAATTTAAAGATAAAGAAAAATGGCACAAGAAGACGTTTTCAAGAAATTGGTTTCGCATTGTAAGGAATATGGCTTTGTGTTTCCGTCGAGTGAAATTTACGACGGACTGGGAGCCGTTTACGACTATGGACAGAACGGTGTGGAACTGAAAAACAACATCAAGCAATACTGGTGGCAGAGCATGGTGCTCTTGCACGAAAATATCGTGGGAATCGATTCGGCAATCTTCATGCACCCCACTATCTGGAAGGCTTCGGGGCACGTAGACGCATTTAACGACCCGCTTATCGACAACCGCGACTCGAAAAAGCGTTATCGTGCCGATGTGCTGATTGAAGACCAGATTGCGAAATACGACGAAAAGATAAACAAGGAGGTGGCAAAGGCCGCCAAGAAATACGGCGATGCTTTCGACGAGCAGGAATTCCGTTCGACCAATGCACGCGTGCTGGAGCATCAGGCGAAGCGTGACGCCCTGCACGAACGCTATACACAGGCGATGAATGCCGGACCGGACCTGAACGAGCTGCGCCAGATTATCCTGGACGAAGAAATCGTGTGCCCCATCTCGGGCACGAAGAACTGGACCGAGGTGCGCCAGTTCAACCTGATGTTCTCTACCGAAATGGGCTCTACCGCCGATGGCTCGATGAAAGTCTACCTTCGTCCGGAAACCGCACAGGGCATTTTCGTCAATTACCTGAACGTGCAGAAGACGGGGCGCATGAAAATCCCCTTCGGCATCGCCCAGATAGGCAAGGCGTTCCGCAATGAAATCGTGGCACGCCAGTTCATCTTCCGCATGCGCGAGTTCGAACAGATGGAAATGCAGTTCTTCGTTAAGCCGGGCACCGAGCTGGAATGGTTCAAGAAGTGGAAGGAAACCCGCCTGAAATGGCACAAGGCACTGGGCTTCGGTGATGACCATTACCGTTATCACGACCACGAGAAGCTGGCGCATTACGCCAATGCAGCTACCGACATCGAGTTCCTGATGCCGTTCGGGTTCAAGGAAGTGGAAGGCATCCACTCGCGCACCAACTTCGACCTGAGCCAGCACGAGAAGTTCTCGGGCAAGAGCATCAAGTATTTCGACCCCGAAATCAACGAATCTTATACTCCGTATGTCATCGAGACTTCTATCGGCGTAGACCGTATGTTCCTGAGCGTGATGAGCGCTTCGTACACGGAAGAGAAGCTGGAAAACGGCGAGACACGCGTGGTGTTGAAGCTCCCTGCCGCCCTGGCTCCGGTGAAGCTTGCCGTGATGCCGCTGGTGAAGAAAGACGGGCTGCCCGAAAAGGCGCGCGAAATTATGGACGACCTGAAGTTCCATTTCCATTGCCAGTACGACGAGAAGGATTCTATCGGCAAGCGTTACCGCCGTCAGGATGCCATCGGTACGCCGTATTGCGTAACGGTAGACCATCAGACGTTGGAAGACAACTGCGTGACGTTGCGTAACCGCGATACGATGGAGCAGGAGCGTGTGGCTATTGCCGACCTGAACAATATTATCGCCGACAAGGTGAGCATCACCAGTCTGCTGAAAACCTTGCAATAATGAAAAGGTCGATGAAGACATATTGTGTCAGGCTATGGATACTCGGTATGGTAATGTGTGTCTTTGCTTCGTGTAGCGACGATACACCTACCGCCGACCCATACGCCGATTGGGAAGCGCGCAACGTAGCTTATATAGACTCCATTGCTGATGTTGTAGCCAATCCGCCTGCTGGAGAAACATGGTACCGTTATGCGAACTATAAAATCCAGAACGATGGAATGGGTACAGATTTAACCCTGACCAACTCAGATTATGTGTACGTAAAGGATTTGACGGAAGCGGATGCTGAATTAGGTGAAACACCGTTTGCAACCGATACGGTGGCGGTACATTATCGCGGATGGTTGATAAACGGAGAAGTGTTCGACCAAAGTTATTCCGGAGATTGGAATGCGGAGGTACATGTGCCGGTTTCGTTTGCGGCAAGCGAGGTGAGAACCGGTTGGACTACTGCCTTGCTTCATATGCAGGAAGGCGAGCATTGGGAGGTTTATATCCCGTATCAGATGGGATATGGAACATCGGGAAATGGTACTATTCGTGGGTATTCCACATTGATATTCGACCTTCGTCTGGAGGAAGTGATTCATCCTAAAGGTCCGGACGACCGGAGCCGGAAAGCAATTTCTCTGGCAACGGAAAATCAGGTATCCGTTGATGAATAATCCGCGGTATAACCTCACTGCATTGCATGATAAAAGAACAAATATCGGAGATAAGGCTGGTTACAAAGCTTTATCTCCGATGTTGTTTTTATACTTATTTTTGAATTATATTGTGTGAAAAATTCCGCTCCGGATTCGTCTTGGAACATAAGGGCATAAAAAAAGGAGTACCGCTGTACTCCAACCTTTTGTTAACCTTAAATCTAATACTATGAAAAACACATTGCAAATGTACGGACTTTTATTGAATCTGCAAATAATCCAGAGGAAAATATCTGTTTTATAACATTGTTTAAGATATCGGCGCCGGATATTAGGGATATTGAAAGGCTTTTTAGTTATCTTTGCCGATGTAAAAGTATAAAAAGAAGATAACAAGACTATGGCATTTAACGCGACAAAGAAAGAATGGAGTGAACTCTATGCGTTTTTCCGTTTGCTGGCAGACGGACAGGTGTATGCCGGTACGCCGGATGTGAAACAGAATGAAGCTGTGTGCCTGCCAGTGGCTATGGTGCAACGTGAAGAACACGATGGGACACGCCGGTACGTAATCGGGAAGAATGAAGTGAGGATATGTGGAGAACAAATGGATAAGCGCGTTCCGAGGGAAGATTTTGCTACGGTATCGGAACTGGTATTACAGGCTTTGCGTGAATCGGAAACCGATGATGTTGCCTCGCCCGAAGGAGTGGAAGGCTTCTTGGACGAAGTGGCGATATACAATCTGGAAGCCAAAACCGATGACCGTACCGATTTTAAGGTAGCGTTCTATCGTGAAGACGCGCCCTTGACGGGCTTCTGTGTGCGTTCGAGGCTGGGAGCATTATATCCCTTGCTGGACGGTGGGAGGGCTGCAAACTTCAAGTTCGAGCAGACTGGCATCAAGTTTCCGGTACCTGCTGTGGCAAAAATCAATGCCTTTGGTGAGGAAGAAGATGTATTGGGGCGTATGCTGATGATAGAACGTATGGGAGGAAACTTGAAGTATAATGATGTGGCTGACAAGATTTTCCGCAGCAACCTCTCGATGATAGACCTGCACATGGGACGCTTGTTGGGTGAAATGACCCGGCTGATGTGGCTGGAGGGTAAGACTAAGGTATCCGATCTGACAGAAGCCGTCAGGCAGCTTAACCCGCTGAAGATTAAGGATGAATTGATTGTCAAGCACGGTTTCTACGATTATAAGATAAAAGAATTCCTGCTTGCCGTTGCTACCGGTATGCGTCCGGCAAAGATATACAACGGCATCGATTCGGCTATCGACGGATGCTTGTTGGTGACGGGAAATGGAGATGTGCTTTGTTACCAGCGGGCTTTCCGCCAGGTATTTGCCGACTTCCTTTTCTACAATACGCGTCTGGAAAAAGGTTCTACCTCTAAAGACAAGTATGGCTATCTGGAGCGTGAGAACGGTGTGTATTATTTTAAGCTGAATCTGAAAGTAGGACTGACGAAACGGTGATGAAATCTTTCCGCTACAGGTTATACGGATTTTATCTTTGAATACAGACAACACACAAGTGTAGTACATTAGTAAATAAAAAATACGACTATGGAACAAGAAGGGAAAATGATTATTTATCAGGTATTCACCCGTTTGTTCGGAAACAGAGGGCTCCGCAATAAGATAAATGGAACCTTAAGTGAAAACGGGTGTGGAAAAATGGATGATTTTACCAACAAGGCCTTGCACGAGATCAAGAAGCTGGGCGCTACTCATATCTGGTACACGGGTATCCTCGCCCATGCTTCGCAGACCGATTATTCGGCTTACGGCATTCCGCGCAACCATCCGGCAGTAGTGAAGGGAAAAGCGGGCTCGCCATATGCTATCCGTGATTATTACGATGTAGACCCAGACTTGGCTGTTCATGTAGACCGCCGCATGGAAGAGTTTGAGACTTTGGTGCAACGCTCGCACACAAACGGGTTGAAGGTGATTATCGATTTTGTCCCCAATCATGTGGCGCGTCAGTACCATTCGATAGCTAAGCCCGAAGGTGTGAAAGATCTGGGTGAGGATGATGACCCGTCGAAGGCATTTGCTCCGGATAATAATTTTTATTATATTCCCGGTGCCCATCTTGGCGGTGAGATAGATTTTTATGATGAAGAGCAGGGATTGTATGATGAGATGCCTGCCAAGGCTACTGGCAACGACCGTTTTGATGCTTACCCCAACAAGACCGATTGGTATGAAACGGTAAAACTGAACTATGGTGTAGACTACATAGGCAATACGGGCAATCATTTCGATCCCGAGCCGGACACGTGGCACAAGATGTTGGATATCCTGTTGTTTTGGGCTTCGAAAGGCATCGACGGTTTCCGGTGCGACATGGCAGAGATGGTGCCTTGCGAGTTTTGGGGCTGGGTCATCCCGAAAGTGAAGGCGCATTATCCGGCATTGGTCTTTATTGCCGAGGTATACAATCCGGATGAATACCGTAATTATATCTATAAAGGGCATTTCGATTATCTGTATGATAAGGTGGGGCTGTATGATACCTTACGTGCATTGGTGTGCGGATATACATCGGCAACCGCCATTACCGAGTGTTGGCAGCGTGTGAATGACATCCAGCCGCACATGCTGAACTTCCTGGAGAATCATGACGAACAGCGTATCGCTTCCGATTTCTTTGCGGGCGATGCACGCAAGGGGCTTCCGGCATTGCTGGTTTCGGCTTGCATGAATACCAATCCGATGATGATTTATTTCGGGCAGGAATTGGGTGAGGAAGGAATGGATTCGGAAGGCTTTAGCGGACGTGACGGGCGCACCACGATATTCGACTATTGGAGCATCCCCAGCATCCGCCGTTGGAGCAATCACGGGCGTTACAACCTGCATTTGCTGAACGCTAAAGAAAAGGAAATCCGTCGCTATTACCAACATGTGCTCAACCTGTGTCAAACAGAAGCTGCACTTTCCAAGGGGAGTTTCTTCGACCTGATGTATGTCAATCAGGGCGGCTGGCTGATGAACGAGCACCGCCAGTATGCATTCTTGCGCAAGTATGGCAAGGAAGTGATTCTGGTTGTGGCAAACTTTGAGGCTATCCCCGTGCATATCGGTGTGACTATTCCGCAACATGCATTCGATTTTCTTCATCTGCCTTCGTTTGCACGGTGCAATGTCACTGACCTGCTGACCGGAAAGGAAGAAATCATCTCGTGGATGCCTGATAAGGCGGTCACGATAGATGTGCCGGCACTGGGCGGGAAGATGCTGAAGCTTTCTTTTTGAATTTATGCGGCAAATGTAAAAGCTGTTTTGAATTTATCGTGCGATGATTTGGGATGAGTTTTTGAGGCATTTTCGCTTCTGTGATGAGGAAGATAGCGGGCTATCTGACGAAGAACAGGAGCGAAAAGGACCAAAAAATCGCCCAAAGCACACACGAAAACAGATACATCAAGCCAAGAAAAACTTTTTGGAGAAATTCAAAACAGCTTCTAAAATTGCAAAGGTGCAGGAGGAGTGAAGATTCTGCGCCTTTGCAATTCTTATGTAGGGGCGTATGCGATACACTTCTACGAGTCATTGGTTGTTTTTTAACCGTCTGTTGTGAAAAGGAACAATCTCCATAAGTGTTATTTAATTTTTAAAAAATCGTCCAATAAGAATAATAATTGGCATAATAACTGCTATTATTAAAGTTTGTATGGCTATTTCTGATATAGAAATATGGTTATTCGATAGATATTGAAATATTGAAGAAAAAATAGGCCATAATACTATAAATAGCAAGTAAAATGTGATTTCGTTTTTTCTTATAAATTTTTTGTTGTTCATAATTTCTACGTTTTTAAAGGTTATAGAGATTGTTCCTAATTTTTCATTTAATGTGGCGAAAAGAGGCATAATAAAGTGTTGTGTCTTGGTCCTTTTCGACAATGCAAAATTAGATAACCTTTTTGTGAATGAGGCTGTTACAGGTGTAACAATATCGTAGAAAAGTGTAACATTTACATTACGTATATGAACATGTGTGTTTGTTTAGGTCTTTTTATTGTTTTAATTTACCCATTTCCGGACAATGTTTTTCAATTTTCCAGCTTCATAATTTTCACCTAATTTGGTTAGAATATCATGTTCTCTACGGTATACTGTTTGTCTGGTTAATTGTAGGAGTTTTCCTCTATCGGTAGCTGAATAGTCGGTCAATAATAGATAACAATAATTTTGTTCACTTGGAGTGAAACAAAATTGGTTGCTATATTGTAGTATGATGTCTTTTTGGTCTAATTCGTTGGCAAGGCTTCTCCAATCTTTTTCGGATAGTGTTTCTTTGGAATGTCCTTTTTGTTTATAATCTATAAGGATATGTTCTATTTTAGTGCGGGTATCTGAATGTTGTATGATTTCTTGTAAAAGAATGTCACGCTGGGCGTTTAAGTTTCTTAACTCTTTTTGTAAAGTTGCTTTTTGGTTAATATCAGATTGTTGGCAGGTGAGTTTTTGCTGTAATTGTTCGATTTGGATTTCTTTTTGTTTTAATTCTTTTTGAAGGGATTGATAACCCTGGGCCATCCTTTCTTTTTTCGCGTGAAAAAGTTTTATTGTTTCTTTATGTCTTTTTCGTGTAGTATATAACCAAATGGTGCATAAAATGATTCCATAGAATGATGTCTTGAAATATTCTTTGATGTCAAATACAAAAATGCCGCTTAAGAAAGGGGATAACTGATTCCAGCACTATCCGGTGATGGTTAAAGCAAGAGTGGTTATTGCGAGGAAAGTAATGGTGGGATGAGAGATTTTCTTCATAAAATAAGAAGATTGTTAGATGTAATCATAAAATGGAAGAATCTTGCATACGAGTTTTGTGATGTATGCAAGATTCTTCCTTATTTTTCTCAGATCCCGTGTGCGTTCGCTTCTTTGTTGATTTTCTTAATCAATCCCTGCAATACGGCACCCGGTCCGCATTCTACGAATTCGGTAGCTCCGTCGGCAATCATGTTTTGTACGGTCTGTGTCCAGCGTACCGATGCGGTCAATTGGGCTACTAAGTTAGCTTTGATTTCAGCCGGGTCTGTATGCGGTCTGGCATCTACATTCTGGTAGATGGGGCATTTCGGTGCATGGAATTCCGTGGCGTTGATAGCCGCCTCCAATTCTACTTTAGCTGGGTTCATCAACGGAGAATGGAAAGCACCGCCTACCTTCAGCGGAAGGGCACGTTTCGCTCCGGCTGCTTTCATCAGTTCGCAAGCCTTGTTGATGCCTTCGATAGAACCTGAGATGACGATTTGTCCCGGGCAATTGAAGTTAGCGGCTACGCATACTTCGCCCTCCTGGCTTACCTGTGCACAGATTTCTTCCACTTTCTCATCGGGCAAAGCGATGATAGCCGCCATGGTAGAGGGTTGCATTTCGCAAGCCTTCTGCATCGCCATGGCACGGGCGTAAACCAGTTTCAATCCGTCTTCGAACGACAAGGCTCCGGCAGCTACCAGTGCCGAGAATTCGCCTAATGAGTGTCCGGCGGTCATTTCGGGCTTGAACTCATCGCCTAAACACAATGCCGAGATAACCGAGTGCAGGAATACGGCAGGCTGGGTCACCTTGGTCTGGCGCAAATCTTCGTCAGTGCCGTTGAACATGATATCCGTAATGCGGTATCCTAAGATTTCGTTCGCTTTCTCGAATAATTCTTTCGCCAGTGGAGAGGTCTCGTAAAGGTCTTTTCCCATACCTACGAATTGTGCTCCCTGGCCGGGGAATACAAATGCTTTCATATCGATTGTTTTTTAAGTTAATGTTTGGGACAAAGATAGTGATTTTAATGAAGAATGAAGAAGGAAGAATGAAGAAACAATGTTCGGCGTTAGCCAATTCCGTGCGGAGAGGGAATACATAAGCCAATTCTTCATTCTCAATTCTTCATTCTCAATTCTTCATTCTCAATTCTTCATTTACCCTTAGGGGAACCGGTGCAAAGAAATGGTTCAGCGGTCCGTGCCCTTCTCCGATATGCACGTCTTTTCCCGACAAGATACCTTGATAGACGTATGCCTTGGCTTTCCGGACCGCTTCTTCCAAGGGTTTTCCCAAGGCAAGATACGTGGCAATGGCAGAGGAAAGGGTGCATCCGGTGCCGTGCGTGTTGCGGCTTTCGATTTTGGGTGAAGAAAACAGGTGAGGCCGGTCTTCTCCTTTTATATATAGCACGTCGCACATCTCCGCCTCGTTCAGGTGTCCGCCTTTGACCAGGACCGCCTGGCTTCCGAAGGCGAGCAATTCTTTTGCGGCTTTTTCCATGTCGGGTATCGTGGCGATGCGTTTTCCCGTCAGCACTTCCGCTTCGCTCAGATTGGGCGTGATAAGGGTGGCGAGGGGCATCAGCAAGGAGGTCAGTGCCTCGATGGCATCGTCTTCTATGAGCTTGCACCCGCTGGTTGAGACCATGACGGGGTCGAGCACGATGTATTTATAATAAGGTGTAAACCTGTGCAGGGATTCGGCTATGGCACGGATGGTTCCGGCGTCATTCAGCATGCCTATCTTTACGGATATAGGTGGGATATCCGTCATAACCGCTTGGATTTGCCCTTGGATATAGGTGGGAGGCACGGCGTGGATGCCTGTTACTCCGCAGGTGTTCTGTACGGTGATGGCGGTTATGGCGCTTGCCGCATAGGCTCCCAAGGCAGAAATGGTCTTGATGTCTGCCTGTACGCCTGCTCCACCGCTGCAATCACTTCCGGCTATGGTCAATGCTGTCTTTTTCATATGCCTGTCGCCTCCTTTGTTCTATTTTTGAGTTCCTTTGCTGCCTCTTTGATATCTTCCTGTGCAAAAATCGCACTGATCACTGCCACGCCACAGATTCCGCTTCCTTTCAGCCTGTCTACATTTTGGGCATTGATCCCACCTATGGCTATGACCGGTATCTGAACCGCCTGACAGATTGCTTTTAAGGTTTCATAATCTACTTCCTGTGCATCATTCTTCGAGCTGGTCGGAAAAACTGCCCCGACTCCTAAATAATCCGCTCCGTGCTTTTCTGCCATGACCGCCTGTTCTACGGTCTGTGCCGATACGCCGATGATCTTGTCTTTTCCGAGTTTTTTCCGGACATCTCCTGCCTTCATATCGCTCTGTCCGACATGTACGCCGTCTGCATCGACTTTTAATGCCAGTTCTACATCATCGTTTATGACAAATGGTACCTGATATTGTTTACATAAATCTTTTAATTCCTGTGCCTCCTGTAAAAAAAGCCCGGAATCTATGTGTTTTTCGCGCAACTGTAAAAACGTCACACCACCATCTAAGGCTTCTTTTACCTGCTCTTTCAATGTCCTGCCATGA
>ERZ827181.1677-NODE-1677-length-22692-cov-4.760834_pt1 | contig 22692 bp, 15 predicted proteins | sample MGYA00519778_ERZ827181 | MGnify/ENA primary metagenome ERZ827181 (study PRJEB31778, sample SAMEA3449273) | human gut metagenome | biome: human gut; feature: human-associated habitat; material: faeces | place: United Kingdom | collected 2010/2012 ...
GAGTAATTATATCTTACACCAGTTTGAAGGTTTACACAAACTTTGGGATACTCCCGTGGAAGTATTAGTGTAACTTTGGATAATTCTGCCAATTCCGATTACATTCCTTATACAGTTGTCAGTACAGATGCCAATGCTAAGGCAAATATTGTCTTTTTGTTCTACGATGCTTCTGGTAAAGTAGTCGCTGCGCGCGATTCATTTAATTATTTTTTTGACACTTTAACTGTATTTGATAAAGTAAGTATTCCTTACGACTTAACCTACTCTTCTGTAAAAGCTTTTGTTTACGGATACAAGAATACAGACGATTGATTTTCTTAACCTAACATTTCATAGCACAAACACTACGCCCCAGAGAACTCTTCTACAAGATCTCTGGGGCATTCTTTTATGATCTTTCCATTATTTATTTCATTGCTATAATAATTTGCAAATCTTGCTGAACACAAAGTCCCTAAACTCACCTGATTTTTTCTGTTTCCCACACGAAATCACTATTGTAAGACCTCGTAAGTCAGTTGTTCACTTATATTCCGCTTTTTTGCAGAATATACACCATAACTTTCTTCATTTGAATTACAGCCATCCTCTGTTCGATTTACAAATAACTGTTTTGGTATTTTTTTATCTGTACTCTCATCTTCAAAAGAAATCACTTTTACCCTGCCACCTAACGGCTCGGTTTTTAACACCTGGTACACAATTCCATTAACAGTAAATTTGCTGTTCACAGCATAATTTTTTGCTGCCTCCCCACTATTAACTTTTTCATAATTCTTTGAGCGGTATACATTTACTTTGTCCGCTCCACCAGTGGGCCAGGTTTTCATATATTTCCATGCCCAAAAATGTTTGTACCAAACTTTATTTTTTGTCTTAAAATTTGACTCATACAGATAAACACCCTGTTCATTACTGGACAGGTAAATTGCAAAATGTCTATCTGTATACCCCTGTCTCCACCGAATGACATCTCCCACCTTTGCTTTCTTAAACAGTTTTTTCATTTTTACAATATTTTTTGTTGATGTAGTCTGCCCAATTTGTCGAAATGTATTTTCTTTGGGGTCATAGGCATTGTGAAATATTTTGTTTGTTGCATACATTACAATAGCATTGCAACCGCTTCCACTCGTACCATTTACATTAACACTGGCATGAATAAATGAGTTTTGCGGGAACTCTTTTCTTACTGCCTCCAATCTTTTTTCAACAACACTTTTTGCCTGTATCGTTTGAGAAAAGCCACCGCAAATTGCTACAAACATAATCGAAAAAAGTACTGCAAAAATAATTGTTTTCATTTTCCGCATATAATTCACCATTCTTTCTATTTCATTTTTCATCTTACATCCCACAATGACTCGTCCGAGAGATCAATCCACATCGCCGGACGTACATATGGTGTGTACTTTCTGCTAACCAAATCATCTTCTATAGTTCCATATCCGTGTGTTTCCACGACAATTGGATTCAATTCTTCATCTACTACATAAGCATGATTTCCGTCTGTCATTGTTCGAAGCCACCAGCAATCATCTGCTTTACTGTCAACAAAACCACTTGCAAACCGACTTGCAAAAGAACTACCATAGGCTGCAAATTCTTCGTTGTACGCCAAATAATATGCCGGTGTCTTGTACTCTTCCAAAGATAATAAAAATATTTTATCCGTTGTCTGTTTTCCATCTGAATTGTCCAATACCGTATCCAAAATTCTAGCACGTTCTGCCTCCGAAAACGCCTTTCCGTAAAAGTCTGAATAATGATAGTCATTATCATAGGACTGATTTGTTCCATTCAACCATTTTCGGATATCACTAGTCGCCCATGTGCAAGCGTTTGGTATCTGATATTTGCCATCTTTATCATATACCTTATTCTGAAACGATTTTGCGTCGATACCATCTTCTGCTATCACAAGTGCCTTATTTCCTTCTACTTTAAGAACGTCCCATTGTATTTTTTTTACATCCTCAGACTCATTTACAGGGTAACTTCCAAAATAAATCTTATCCCAATGTGGAACCAATTCTCCATCATCTTCTTTCTTTATGACTGGATTAGCAAGCATTGCCCGTTTACTGATAAATTTCCATCTGGCAAATACTTCCAAATCACTTTTTGCCTTTGTTTTTTCCGTTACTTTTTTACCGCCCTTTAACTTAGTATACCATCCGACAAATTTGTAACCTTTTTTAGTTGGTTTTGGAAGACTACCGTATTTTTTCCCTTTCTTTACATATTTTGCCGTAAGTTCTTTATCCCATGTTGCACCATTGTCATTAAACCACACAACACATTTTGTCGCTTTTTTCACTTTTATCTTTTGGTTTGAATATTTTTTTGTCACATATTTAAAAGCTTTGCTTCCTTTCACAACGGTAATTGTTTTTTTCGGGTGTTCAGAAGCTTCCGTATAAAAATTAAATCCCGTTTCTTCTGTAAACTCTCTTAAAGACTGTGGCAATGTAATATTTTTCAAGTTTTTCATATCAAACAATGCCCTTTTATTAATCTTTTCAACACCCTCCGGAATTATTAAAGATTTAATCTTTGAATTATAAGCAAATGCGCTTCCTCCAATTTTTACAACTTTCTTTCCTTTAATTTTTCTTGGAATCTTTACAACAGAACTTTTTCCAGCATATCTTGTAATCTCAACATATTGATTTGCGACAATGTCATATTCAAAGCCTTTGTAATTTCCTGAAGAAGAAACACTAACCGCTTCTCCGACGCTCTTTTCAGTTAATATAGATGCTGCCAGCATACTTAAAACCAGCATAAATATAATACTCTTTTTTAAAATTGTTTTCATGTTCATTTCCTCCTGATATTATTTCTTTATTTTAATCTTTTTTACACTACTCCATTTACCATACACTTTCTTTCCATTCGCATATTTGTATGCACGAACACGCATATAGTATGTTTTTCTCTTCTTAAGTTTTTTAATTGTAATAGAAGCCGCTCTACAATTTTTCAATTTTGCTTTTTTCATTTTTTTACTTAAAGCATACTGAACCTGATAACCACCAATACCAGTCACTCTTTTCCAAATAAGTTTTATTGTACCTTTGCCCATAAATTTAACTTTACTATATTTTATAGTTGGAATAGTGATATTCTGTGCATTATCATTTACTTTACCATCACCGTTAGTATTTTTGTTTTTACGACTATTTACAGAAATATTAAGTAAATCATCGCTTGGTTTTGTTGTCTGCTGAGGAGAATCAATCGGCTTTACCGTTGGTTGAGGAGTTACTTCTGCAGATTCTACATAGGTAACCACTTTTACTGTTATTTTCTCGCCGGATTTATTGTTATCCTTCATTAGCAAAGTATACTTCTTTCCCTTTTCTACAGAAAGCACAACACCAAAATCCTTTTTATTTTCACTTTCGGCCCATGAATAATCTTGATTTCCTGCTATTTCTTCATCTCCACTCAAAATAGTAATTTGTGGATCTGCTGCTTTTGAACACGAATAAATCATCACGTTCTCAGTTTCATCTGAAATAAATTCGCAAGAAATGTCACCTACATAGGTACACTCCTTTTCTTTCGATATGCTGTCTGAATTGATACTGTAAAACTCGACATCAATTGTTCGATTTCTGTTTACATCATCTCCTAAAAGATAAAATATTGCATCATATTCGATATCCTCCTGCAAATAACATTTTCCATCGTTTATAATTACTGTGTTTCCTTGCGAATCATATAAATCAATTTGCACAACATCTTCCGTATTCTCCTCTTCTTTTCCAAACGATGTAAGTATTGCATACCATCCGCTCTTATCAACAGATATTTTTTTATAAATTGCTTGATCAGAAGATATAGCAAAAGATGTAGTGTTTTGTGTAAGTTCACTTATTCGAAGATTTTCTCCTTTTGACATAGAAAAATCATATGTCCCTAAATACGCATCTTTGTATTCATGGGAAACACACGTCAACAATACATAATATGTTTTTTCCCCCAACAACTCTACTTCACAATCCATCTCCTGTTTATAAGAAACTTTTTCACATTCGGGATCCCACTCGCAAGTAGAAAAAGTAGCATATTCATTGAGTTCTGCATCAATAATACTAACATTCACATAAGTGTCATTGTCCTCCACAATTTCTCCCAAATGAATGTCATACTTGCTATCCACATTAACCTCTACTTTATACAGTACATTGATATCATACTGTTCATTTACCTCATTCATCTCATAATTGATAGACGTGTTAGTCCCCATCTCATAAGATATAGCCAGCGAAGTGTCAAACTCTTGAATCGATGTTGCTTTCACATCAATTACTTTTGACTGCATTCCTAGATATGTACCAGTTAAGACAAGCAATGCCAACACAATAATCCATGATATTATTCGTTTATTCATATCATCATTCCTCCCATAATTTTTTGTCAAATGCCAGTACACGTTCTGTCACTATACTCGGTCCTTTTCCATAAGTTCCATTATAGTGATTTGCACCAGACTCGAAAACACAATAAAGAATATCTCCTTCTATTAACATTTCTTCACTCATATCCGGAATCACCACCTTCTTTACTACCTTATATGAACTTCCAATATTGGCGTTTCCCACTTTCTTGGCGCGAATAATATGTTTGGAAACACCTTGGCGGCCACTGGATACTGAAATATATAAATCACTTCCATCAAACTCAATTCCATTAATACATTTTGCCGCTGCTGCACTCATTCCAACAATGGTAGCAGCAGTAATAGTATCCGGTTTATAATTTGTCAAAATTGGTTCATCGCTGCTTGTCTCCGATAACATATATCCATAAATCTGACCATTTCCACCATATGTTCCTACCCATAATTTTCCATCATGATAGGTAAGACAAGACGGTGTATTTTCAATCCTATATGATTTACCTAATTCAGATTCGTTAATCATAAAAGAATACGGTCTGGACGAACTTTCTTTCGGAATCTTGTTTTCGATAACTTCTTTCTTGATATAATAAACTGCTTTATTCTTAGAATTTGTCAGCCATACATTATATCCGTCAAAAGCAATTCCTCCATTATGATATGTATTTGGTAAAACTAATGTCGTAATGTACTCAAAAGTGCTTCCATTTACCACATAAATAACCGAATTATACTCCGCTTTCCACATATTTTTCTTATATGTTTCCTGATAGGCACTTATTAATATATACTTTCCCATCCTACATATTCCCTGTGGAACATAAGTATCATTATTTACATACTCATTTACCCCATTAGAATTGTTGATAGTGTTCGTTGTTATCAACCCCGGAATTGGAAATGAGGTTCCATTTAACACCGTATTTACACTAAGTTTTTTATAAAATAATGAATTTAATATATAGTAATAATCTAACTTCTTTTCATAACCACTAAGCGAAGGTATATACTTACATGCAAAAGAAGTTGGCCTTGAGGAATCTTTTACTCCTTTCTCTTCCGGCTTTGTTGTTGACAATCCTGTTGCATCTTTTCTTACCCGAATAACAGGACGAACTCCATAAGAATATGTCCCAAACCATTTTTCCAGACTTCCATCCGATGTCACATAGCGTTCCTGCACATTTCCATAGTACCAATACATCGGCCCTCTCAACCAATAGCTGGCTGCACTTTCCTCATCATCTACATATTGTGTTTTGTACGCCACTCTGGACTTTGCTGCATCTGTTCCCGCCTCAAATCCAAATAAAGAATTTTGTACATCCTCATATGCCAGTAAGAAAACCTTATCCTTTGTTATAACCTCTTCTGGATCTCCTACCGGGTAATAGGGATTATTCCCTGTCCCCCATTCACTTACTATATTACTTAATGTAGTTTCTTCTATTTGTTTCTGTTCTACTTCTGTAAATGCTTCTTGCAAAAAATTTTCGTTAAGCCATGTTCTAAGTGTGCATGTCTCCCAAGGATCTCCCCAATCATCAAATTCATGTACTGCTAGTATTTTCTTTGAAATAAGAGAATAGCAATCACCTTCATCTCGCAGGACCTGCCATTCTATCGGTGCATCCTTATAGTATTTTCCATCTTTGCGTACATAATTGGCTCCTGCTGCATTCAACTTATTATCTGTAAATGTATACTTTTTTAACGTTTCTAATTCTTCTTCATCTGTAACTTTATTCTGCATATATCTTCCAAAATAAACACTACTTCCCTGCTCGACAGTAGTTTCCTGTGCTTTGGCCTGCTTTATATTTCCATATGTAATTGTAGATATTATAAACATTGTTATAACAAGAATATGGACGAGATTTTTTTTACTTTTTCTCCTCATATGAACACTCTCCTTCTTTAATATTTATTTCTTTATCTTAACCTTTTTTACACTACTCCATTTACCTGCTACATATCTTCCGTTTTGGTATCCCCATGCACGCACTCGAACATAATAGGTCTTTTTCTTTTTCAACGAATATTTGGTATACTTTGTTCCAAAGACTTTAATTCCTTTGTTTTCCTTTGTAAAACTTCGATTTCTGGCAATCTGTATACTGTAAAAGTCAGCGTTTTTAACTTTTTTCCAAGAACACTTAATCTTTTTTCCCTTAAGATTTTTAGCCGTAATTCCTGTTACTTTAGGAACAGTTATTGTTCTTGAATTGGTCGTATACTCTGACACCGTTCTTTTTATTTTTGAATTAGTTGTAGGGTTCTTTGTCTCACTCGGCTGTGGGGTCGCCGCGGTTGGTTTGTCTGTCGAAACAGGCGTCGCCGTTGGCAGAATTTCTGTATGGGTACTGGTCAACTTCTCCGTCGTCGTATTAAGCTCGTAAAATACCGGAGTACTTCCGCTTGTCACATACCATAAAATTTCATTTTCCAAAACCAACGGCTGACAGTCTGACAAATCTCCTTCCGCTGTATTTACTCCACCAAGTGCCTTTCCTTCTCCATCAATTTTTACATACTGAATGGTATGAGTTCCTGAATCCTTCCCCACAGAGTCTACAGCATCTGCATCGTAAATCTCCCACATTAACATAAATTCATCCTCCGTTAATTTTACCAAAACCGGATTGGAGGCTGACTGTGCGCCTGTCGTTTCAAATGAAGTATACTGCGTTGTCTGAAGAGAAGTGGATGAAAAATTGTTTTTATTGACGGCTGCTACAAATATATTTCGCACACAGCCATAAAACGAATCCTGATCCACGGTATTATATGCCGTCAAATAACTTGTCCGAGAAACTTCAAGACCGCCCACAGACGCTCCCGTATAATTTTGTCCAACCTCTCCCGGGAAAGATAAAAGTTCCACCGAACCTGTCCACTTGTCAAAAGTCTCCCGGCCCGCTTCATTTTCATATTTCATAAGAACAAATGCCCTAGGACTCCCATCGCCATGATCCACAGTAACTAAATCATTGCCATCTGCCTTAATAAGCTGATTGAAGGAATGACTCACATATCCGGTACTCCCAACAACCACATTACTTTCATCCGTAATTGTATCGGTAGCTGAATTGTAACAAATAGTCATATTACTCTGATGTTTTTTTCCATCCGAAGTCTGATACATTTCATGACAAGTTCGAATATAAAGAATATTTCCCGCTTCGCACATTTGTAAATTACCAGCCGCAAATATTTTCGATGTGTTTGCGCCATAAACACTTGCTGACGCAATTCGTATCCAGTCTTTTGTATACTTTACTATACGAAGCACCTCACAAGTATCTTGTTCTTCCTGATTGTCCTGTCCAAAGACAAAGTAATTATAGTATTTTCCTGCATAAAAACCACCAAACTGCGAAAGTTCCATCGGAATTGTAATCGCAGATTTTAATGTAAAATCTGACTTCTGATACTGTTCAACCACAACAGATTCACCGACTGCCTCCACTCGGGTCAGTTTATCTCCATCCTCTGTAAAAAGATAGGAATGAATCGGGTTTGCATAATCTCCAGCCGGCGAATTTCCAACCATATAACTCTGCTGATGAATATTGGAAGACTTCTTCGCTAAAGTATCTGTGTTAGCAAAAACGTCATTTGCAAAGTAGCTGGAATATACTACAAATAACATTGCTGCAATACTTACTACTGAAAGTATTTTTCGTAATTTAAAATACCACTTTTTCATAGCTTTCCTCCTGAAATAATTGTTTTTTCCTATTATATCTCATAAAGGTCCAAAATTTTTTCCGTTTTTTTCACTTTATAACTTTTAAAATCACTTACTAAGTTTATACTACAAAAAGACCACCAAACAGATTCTTCATCCATTTGGCGGTCATCTTTGTGTTACATGGTTTCTATTTCTTTATTTTAATCTTTTTTATACTACTCCATTTACCATACACCTTTTTTCCATTCACGTATTTGTATGCACGAACACGCACATAGTATGTTTTTCTTTTCTTGAGCTTTTTAATTGTGATGGAAGCCACTTTGCAATTTTTCAGCTTTGCCTTTTTCATTTTTTTACTTAAGGCATACTGAACCTGATAACCGGAAACGCCTTTAAGTTTCTTCCATTTTGCATTTAATTTTCTTTTTTTCAAGTTCTTAATCCGCAATGATTTTACTCGTTTCGGCTTACTCTTATTTACACTGCTTGTTTTTTGTTTTCCTGTATTTTTACGATATGCTGTTGATGGGGTCTTCTTCGTGGTATCAGAAGACTTTTCCTCCCATTTTGCATATAGAGTCATATCGCCTGCCGAGCCATAAGCTACACTACTCACTTTGCTTTGTTCTTCCATATTAGAATTACTATACCATCCTTTGAAATAGTAACCATTTCTGCGTGGTTTTGGCAAATCAAAAGAAGACGTTGTCGTATACGTTGAAATACCATTGCTTAATTCTCCACCATTTAACACATAATTGATGTTGTATCTTCCATAATTTAATGTAGCATATTCATATGAAAAATCATCAAAAACATTTGTATCATATAACATATCTTTAATAGATATAAGCAATGCTGCTTTTCCATTATCATCACACCAAGACTCCGGTATTTTCACTTTAAACACATGGACATCCCCAGGTTTCAAATCTTCGATTTTCGTCGAAGAAAATACCTGATTAACATCATTCGCGTTTTTTATTTCTAATGTGGCTGAATCTGTTAATCGTCCTGTATTCTTTACATTGGCAATAAGATATGTATAAGCACCACAATTATATAATTGCGAATTAACACTCAATCTACTTGTTCCAGCTCTAAATGCCACTGCAATATTTTTTTCTGTGTTCTCTTCCTCTTGATTACTTTTTGCAGTGCATTCTAAACTCCATTCTCCAAATGATGTCGTCTCTGTCAACTTTACTTTGACATTTGCTGTCATTCGTTCACCTGGATGTAATGATTTTGAATAATCAATATCTACTACTTCCACCGGCTGTCCCTGAGCATCTGAAATCGCTATTGCAAAAGTATCTATCGTCTTTGTACCATTGTTTTTTATGTCAAATGACACATTGGCACACTGTATGTCTTGCGTTTCAACACTTATCGCTGCATCTGTTACAGCTTTTTCTTCACTAGAACTGGATTCTATGTCAATATCAATAAACTCAGGATTATCAATCTGCATATCCATATATTCGCCTATTTGATATATCATAATTTGTGAATCAACATTCTCGCTCTCAGCATCAAAATCCTCTGCCAAGCATAATACAGTATCCTTTGACTCCAAATTGGATACAGTAATATTTCGGATCCACTTCTTATTGTCAGATATCTTAATCGGATTTGAGAAAACATCCTCTCCGTTTTTTTCAGTGCGGAACAATTCCGAACATCCGTCCGACAAAGCAGCATAATATAACGTGCTTCCTACAACGTAGAATTCATTGTTAAAACAATTTATACCATTTGCCACTTCTTTTATATCACTTTCTGGATTGTATTGATAAATACAATTTCCAGAAAGCAAATAGAAGTTACCATTATTGCCGTCACTCGCCTTTGAATACTTTATTGCATCAATGCGATTACTATATATGCATTTTTCTTCATTATCTTTATAAATATACGTATTTACATCCTTATCCGTATCTACATTTTTGTCCTCATCCTCTGTATAACTATATGTAATACCTTTTGCATAATTACCAATTTCCAACTGTGTAACAAGTTTTTTCGTGGTTTTTATACAATTTGTTTTCCATTGTCCGGAGGTGTATTTTGCTGTCATAATGTCTGTTTCGGTATTTTTATCTGTACCAAAAACATCTCCATTTGAATTCTTTAACCAGCAAATATACGGAACCCCATTTAAAAGCTCTATTTCTGCTCCATAATCATATTCATCCTTTGTCTGTAATATTCCACAATCAATAAAAGTTTTTGTACTCATATTGTATTTTTTCATATGTAATTCAATACTCTTCGCATAATTACGAATCAATTCATCTTTTTCTTCATCCGCCAAATTGTCATATTGATCAAATTGGGAATAATCAAATTGACTTTCCTGATAAAGGATGTAATAATCGTCTCCATTATTAACAATCTGCGGATTCATTTCATTACAAACTGTATCATCTACGCTAATGCCATCTGTCCATTCGCCATTTTCATAAATAGAATAATACAATTTAGCGTATGAATTTTCTGCTCCATCCATGTTTTGTTGAGAAGAATACACACTCATGGCATGCTTTCCATTTGAAGCCATCACAGGTGCCGCATTTTTACTAGCTTCCACATTAAGTGTAAATCCATTCAAATTTCCATTATCGTATTTTTCTACAGTTGATATTTTATTTTCAGAATTGCTTAAAGGCGAATAGTTTTTCAAAACAACCAAATCATCTTTTTCTCCGCGGTTCCAAGCTCTTCCGCCACCACCATTACTGTGTTCAACATTATCTTTATAACCATTTTCACCTCTACTCCATATATTATAACTTCCGTTCTTTATTTTTTTCTTTGTCTCAAATACCAAAAACTCTCCGTATACTCCTATCTCAGCGCTAACATCAAAAGAATTAATTCCTGTCTTATACTCCGGATCAGCAATAATCAATTCAAGTGGAAACTTTGCGCTTCCATAAATTCCCAGTGATGCTCCTTTTACTCCTGCGCCTCCTTTCAGTGTCAATTCCGGTGTAATATCCACTTTGCATTTTCCACTTAGTTCATTTTTATTAAAATCATATGTAATAGCTCCGGATGTCTCTGCAGCTATCTCTCCCTCAAGCTGCACTACAACCGGTGTCGTACTGACCACAAATTGCCACGAACCATCTGGCAGTTTCTCTTTTATGACCAAAACCATCTTTCCTGTTACAGACGATAATTCTCCATAACTATCAAATCCGCCTTCTGCATATCCGATAAAAGTTATTTCTGGTTTTCCTATACTCTCAAAACCACCTATTGCAAATTTTCCTTTTTGTTTTTGCAGTTGCTTCAATTTTTTACAATAACTTTCTTTATCATAGGTCACCTTTCCTGCAGCTTCAAATTTTTCTAATATTTTCTGTAATTCATCCTTATCTTCGTTTTTACTTATATCTACATTAAAACCTATTTGTACTTTTACGTTTCCATCTTCGTCTTCCTTTGTTTTTGCAAAAACTGGAAAAGTTAAACTCTTCATATCAATTTGTGTTCCACCAATTATAGGAACATCATCATCCACTTCAAAAGAAAAAGAATCTCCAAATAAAGATAACTCTTTTTCACCTTCATACGATGGTTTGCTTGCTTTTTCCAGATTTAACGCGGTACAAACACTTTGCCCATTAACATTAACCACTCGTACATACATTTTTGTTCCTATTGCCAATTCTGACACTTTAATATTTTCAAAATATCCATTTGCAGAAGATCTAATTACCTTTGTTTTCGACTGTCCATCCTCTATAACATCTTGACAAAATTCATACTTGCTAACACTTTCTTTTTCTCCAATTACTTCTACTTCCATATTAAAACAAATATCAGGTCCATCCTGATAAAATCTCTTATTTTGTGTTAAAAGGTCCGCAGAATGTATTCCGTTTTTATATAACGCCTTTTTTAACCTGTGTGCTTCCGAATCTTTTGCCTGTAAAGAGATTGTGTCAACACTTTTTTCCTTTATACTATATGAAGAATACATGACTCCTTCATACCCCTCACATGTCACAATTAAATTTACAATTGACTCAGAAGGTTTTGAAAAAATTGCAAACCCCTTTTGATTTGTATTGCATTGTTCACCACTTAATGTAACGGATGCATTTTCAAGCACCTCACCTTTTTTATTTGTTACAAGTATTGAATATTTTTCACTTTTTTGTCCTGTTGAAATCGTACTACAGCCTCCCTCAATACGAGAATCGCCATCTTGTGTACGATCTCCACCACATCCCATAAGTCCTATCATTACAATAAGGATAATAAGTGTAATGAAACTTTTTTGTATTCTTTGCTTTTTCATTTAATTTCTCCTTTCTTTTTGGAAAAGGAGAGTCGCCTTTTAAACGGGCAACTCTCCCGATAAGGGGTAATTTATACTACTAAACTATTTTACTTTAACCTTTACTTTCTTACTCCATTTACCATACACACCATTCTTACAACCTCTTTTTCGGAAATAATATCACTTCCAAATATTATATAAAATGTACTATCTCCAATATTTTCTACATAAAGTACACTTTCCAAATAAATTTAGTTTCTTGCCACATAATGGACATTGGTTACTCGCTGTTCTTCTATCTGGCATAGAATATTTCTGTTTTATATAAGCCGCTAATTCATAATTAGGTGGATATTTATCAAATGGCGAATCTCTATAAGAAAACGTCTTGCCTCCTTGTGATATAATATTATAAGCAGAAACATATCGCTTGACATGATCCATATCCGTTCTCCTATGATATGCAAACACCTCTTCCTTTACATATGGATTCCATTTACACAAACTATCATTTTCAATAACAAATTTCATAATTTCTATATCTGGCCATTTAGTATTGTTCAAAAAAACACCGCACGCACTTAATATTTGTACCAAACCAGCCAGACTTGATTCCGGTATTTGTATTATTGAAGGATATTGACTAATAACAAATTGACACCGAGAAAACAATTTTTCTTTCAAACAAAATGTAAAAAAACGATACAATTCGTAATATTCAAATCGTTTTCTTGGGTCTTCTATTTTTGAACCATAATCGCCTGTACTATCTTCTGCCGATAACTTTTCTGATAATTTTTTTATCCACTGCACCTCATACGGTTGCATTTGCGTAAATTTTTTTAAATAAACCTTCCAAAAATTTGATTCATCATAAACGCCTCTATAAAACAATATTTCACCATTATTAGGATCTAATCTTTGAGCTTCAATTAATTCTTGTGTTCCCTTCTCTTTCTCGCCAATTTTATAATATGAAATTGCTTTTTCAAAATAATCTTTTGCCGTTTTCGTTTGATTTCCATTTATAACAATATATTGATTAATTGCTTTTTCTGTAATAAACGGTGTATTACAATAACTACATATTGTTGCTTCATCATTGGAATTTACTTGTAATACTGCTCCACATCGAGAACATATAGCTGGTGTCAAACTCATTCTATCACACTCCTTATCTCTTTTTTCTCATTATATCTTATGAATGTTCAAATTTTTTTCCGTTTTTTTCACCTTTTAAAAGACTGCCAAACAGATTCTTCATCCATTTGGCGGTCCTCTTTATGATACCTGGTTTCTATTTCTTTATCTTAACCTTTTCTAACTCACTAGCCCAAACTCAACTCTTTCCCACCTGTTGCATATTTCCGATAAGTAGATTTATATTTCTTGGTCGACGTACGTTTATTATTGTAATAGTATTCATTGTATAGACTTCCATCTGAAGCATCCATAACCTGGTCGCCAAACGTACAAACCTTTGTTAAGATTGCATTTTTAATACGGAAAGTATAGTAATGCATCATCCTTCCACCATATCGGAAAAAGGTAAACTCTTTGGCTTTCCCTTTATGGGTCACACCATCCATATAACTGATATGGATGCCACCAAGATATTTGACTTTATTTCCTTTCATGGTAAATAAATTAATATAATCCTCTGTTACAAGTATGCATTCTTTTTTCCTGTCTCCATTAAGATCCATGTATTTAATACGTCCATCTCTAATCTTTTGAGCGGATAGAAGCAATGGATACCCCGCTTCTGCATCGTCTCCAAAATCTTCTGCATCGTATTTTGCATACATTTGAAAGCCCGATTTCTTGTATTTGTTCATTAATTTTTGATAGGCCGTCTGTGCACTTATTTCCGGTGTATTTGCACTCGTCACTACACCAGCCAGTATACAAAACACACATAACCCCAAAACAACGACTAATTTTTTCATTTTCCTCGCTTCTCCTTTCATCACGGTGTATAGTATTGAAGCATATTATTGCCTCGAATAATCCACTCAACATTTTTTGGTTTTGTATGTGCATGATCTGTACGTTTGTTTTTCAGATTCTGATAAGTAAAACCCTGGCACATGAATTTCCAGGTACAAGGATATCCACTCTTTAATGTATACATCTTGATTTTTTTGCTATATTTCTTTTTGTATACTTTGTTTGAAACATATTTATATCCGTCGTTACCATTAAATTTGATTTTTTTGTAAAGGACATAATTTTTCGTAATTTTTTGGAATTTAATTCCGACATACTCCTCTACATTAAATCCAAGACCAAACTCTTCTGGTCCATATGTCTTTGCCTGCACTTTCGAACCGGAAAATGTGAGGCTGGACACAATTAACGCCAAACATAATACACTCACTACAATCTTTCTCATAATAGATTCCTCCTTAATTAATTGATTTTTTTCCCATTATATCTTATGAATGTTCAAATTTTTTTCCGTTTTTTTCACTTTTAAAAGACCGCCAAACAGATTCTTCATCCATTTGGCGGTCTTTCCTTTTTACCACACACTTTTATGTAAGCTCATTATTATTTAATTCCGTACTCTTCCATCAACTTTTCCTGAAGTTCAGGATCCTGCGTTGCCTGAAAAAGTTCTGCCGTACGATTGTCTTTGATCAGTGCTGCATACAAATGATTGACTCGTTGACGTCCCTGCTAAGTGCATATAGCCCACTCACTCCTTTCCGAGCACCTCAAGAACATCCGGATATCCGTACATTTCCTCCGGCTGAAAGCAGGTCAGAAGTGCCGTGTCCAGTTCATAAGTTCGGCTGATCGGAGCCATATTGCAGGCTGTCAGGGCAGCATTGGCAAATTGTTCAAAATACGTCCTTGCCTCTTTGGCATCGTATCGTTTATCCGTAATTTCCATGCGGTAACAAAACTGCGCAGCGTGCAGAATCAAAGGAAGGATGTCGCTTCGCTGGATTACGATACAACGTCGTTTTTGCTCCTTCTTTTCGTGGTACAGCCGTTCAAGTGCTTCTTCTACGGTAGAAAAAGGACGCAGAAAGTGAAAATATTGTTCTGCCTTTTCGTTAATCTCCTGAGGGCAGGTCACCTCTGGCGGAATCCGTTCCAAATTTCGGATGGCGCTCAATACCCAGCCGGCACGCTCCCGCTGAAATGGAATAGAAAATAAATCTGACAGATATTTGTTGCTGACACGGCGGATCTGACCGGTTTTTCCATAGTGTCTCGGCTGGCCTCCCTGCTTATTTTTTGCCACTTCATAAATTTCTCGAATAATTGAAATATTCGTATCTTTTTCCTGATAAACTACCTGCACCAGTTCCAGCACATTCTCTTTCATGTGTTCCGAGATATGATAGCCTTTTGTATTTTTACGACGCAGATAATAACGGATTGACTCCCTGCCCTCTGACTGCGCCGGGTGCTTCGCGAGCCATTGATAAAATCCAATTTCTTCCAGCATACAGCAGAGGCGTTCTTCCTGTTCTTTGCGCGCTGCTGTCAAAATAATCTTACGGTATTGGATCAGATAATCCAATGTCGTGCGGCTGTAGCCCTTAAACCAGTCCGCGTGATCTGCCATCCAAAGAAGAAATTCATCGCGGGAATATAGTTTCACTTGCTCAAAATTCTGATTGATCTGTTGCGTAGCGGCATGATTGGAATACGTAAATTCTCTATCAAAATTTTGCTCAAACTGCCGCATCATGGAAAGACATTCTTCATAGGCAAAATGATTGACAATGCCGTATAAAAAAATCAGCTCCTGATAGTCATTCACCTGAAATCCCGGCTCCGACAATCCCTTTTTCAAATACTCCTGCGCCTGCTCTTCCGATAAATCCAGGGCAAAACACATATGAATCACATGCTCGCGGGTTGGTTTGTGAAATGTTCCGATGCCAAACCAGCGGCGCATCGTAGGAAGCGAAGCAATATCCGCCCGATGTGTCCGCCGGCGGAATTCCAAAAATGCCTCTCTGGCGCAATCCGTTTTCTCAGCGGTTCCCATTTGAATCTGTATAAATTTGTCAAAACGCTGAAATTCCTTTGACAACTGTTCTTTCAATCTTTTTTCAAATGTGCTTTTCATCGCAGCCTATCTCCTTTTCCTATTTTCGTATATCAATCGCAGCCACTAATTGCGATATATTTGCATATCGTTCCTCCGGTTTCACAGCAAGTCCCTTTTCCATAATCTTTGTGTATTTTTCCGAAATGCCCGGCAGCCAATCCTTTCCAATATTTCCCTTTATTCTCCACAGCACAGCATCTTCCGGCGGCTGACCAGTAAGCATAAAATAAATTACCGCACATACCGCATACACATCCGTCCAAGGACCTTCCAAGCCATCCGCAGCATATTGCTCAGGCGGTGAATACCCCTTTGAAAATTGAATTGGCATTTTGTGTGCCGTTCCTCTCATCTGCATAGAACCAAAATCAATGAGCACCAGCCGCTTTCCCTTTTCACAGATCAGATTCGAGGGATTGATGTCGCGGTGCAGCAAGCCTGTTTTATGGATTTCATCCAAAGATTTCAATAAAGGCCGGAGGAGAGCAAGCATCTTATTTCCCCTCATTTTTCCAAATTTCTCCACATGTGTCTGCAGCGAAATTCCGGATATGTATTCCATCACAATGTACGCTGTCACGTTGGCATAAAAGAAATCCAATACCGAAGGAATGTTATTCAGATGGGAAAATCGGGAAAGATATTCTGCTTCTTTTTCAAAATATTTCATCCCTTCTGCAAAGGCTTCCGGATTTTCTATCCGCATTTTCGGATTTGTTCCCCGAATGCTCCTTTTTATACATTTCCAGGGGGCATATTCCTTTACCGCAACCCTTCTATCCAGCACAATATCCCAAGCAATATAGGTAATTCCAAAATTTCCTTTTCCCAAAGCACCACCGATAACATATCGGTTTGCAAGCAATGTTCCCGGATTCAGAGAATAAGGCAGCGGACAATAATCTTCTTGTTTCAATCTGCAGTGAATACATATTTCCCGCATAATATTCATTTTTCTCATGCAATTTATGCAGCGATGCTTCCCTGCCACTATCATGTCCTTTGACCTCTTTCTTCCAAAATGTTCCTTTTTTCTTATTGTACAGGAAAGAAGTCAGAAATTTTTTCCATTTTTTTCACTTTCTCTTATTTCATCATTCCACGAGATAGATGTGCCCTCGTCACCGTCAGGCTTACGCCATTCAAATTGGTACAACAAAAAGACCATACCATAGAAAATAATATTTTCCACGATATGGTCTTATATTTTTCCTGACTTTTTAATTATTCTCCCGAAAGCACTTTGTACACTTCTTTAAAGGCTTCCTTCGGCTGATACAGTTCGGTAAACAATCCGCAGTATGGACCATTCATCTTATAACTGTAATCCGTCTCTGCCAGATACGGGGCATCAAACAATCCCCAGATAGACAAACTCGTGATCGGACCTGTCTCTCCTTTTTCCTGCGCCGCTTTATTGATGTCGACATAGGTCTGCATCAATTTCTTATAAAATGCTCCGTGCTCTGCCTCGCGTTCATCGGATCTCTCGTAATTTCGAACCGCAAGTTCTGTCACGTGAACCTCCACTCCGATGGAAGCGAATTTTTCGATGGCATTTTTAATCGCTGTAATATCGCTGTCATTCATGCAGCCGCTCTGCTGTCCATAGCCTCCGATATAACTCTGCATTCCGATACCGTCGCAAAGTTTGAGATAACCGCCTTGGCCATCCGATACCGATGAATTTACACTTTTTACCAGTGCTACGATGGCATCACGCTTATTGGCACCATATGTCATAAACGTATTATAATCATTATAAAATAATTTGATACAATCCTCTGCGCCAAGTGTTTTGCGTGTTTCATAAGCATACTTAAATGCGAGTTCTACATAATCTTTTCCGATATGGGCATAGAAAAGATTGGTTTTTCCACCACGAACAGTACGCACATGACGCTCATCATCCGATGCAAATTCGCCAGTATTATCTGCAACCGCTTCATTTACAACATCCCAGCAATAAATCACACCAGGATATTTTTGCTCAAAATGCGTCATTACTTCTTCGATATATTTCTGCAGACGATATTTCATCACATCCGCACTCACATAAGCACCATCTGTCGTATATCCTTCGCGGAAGAACCAGTCGCACATATCTGCATCCCATGTAAGCACGTGTCCACGGATCTGCAGACCATTTGCCTTTGCATATTCTACCATTTTGTCCGCTGTCGTAAAATCAATGCTCGCCGTAGACTGCTCATTTTTATAATTCGTCTGTGAAGCGGACTGTTTCAAAAGAGAATAAGCTTTCATCTCATTGCTGAATGTCGTGCTGTTAAAATGGTATTTGATCAGTTTTGTCAATTCCGTGTTGCTCAATGCCTGAGAAGAAATATTGGTTCCGAATTTGAATCCATACTGCTCTGCCAGGCTGGCTAATGACTGATAATTTGTCGTAACTTCCGTCGCATCCTTCTTGCCATTATTTTCCATCACAACAGAAATGACACGAATGTATTTTACAGTTGTGGTTGAATTCTGTACGATCAGATACAGGTCTGACGATCCGCTCGGATAGGTCTCCAGCTGCAGGCCAAACTCTTTGTCGCTCTGTACACCATTTGCATCCACAAAACCTGCCCAGTCAGACGACTTTGCAGACAATTTCACAGAAGCTCCACCTGTATTTTCGATTACATTTTTCTCTGCATCCAAAAGCTCGACGGTAATCTTAACATCCGTAAAGTCAGATACAGTGTACCCTTTTTCCGTAAGCAGTTCGCCTATATTATACACCGTTCCATTCCATGCACCTGTGTATGCGCTGCTGTTTGTAAAATTCGCAGAATCAATCTCCAGATCGAGCTTCGCTGTCGGCGTCGCAGTTGGTTTCGCTGTCGCTGCCGGAGTGCTGGTCGGAGTTGCCGTTGCTGCCGGCTCTGAATCTGTCACAAAAGTAACAGACGTAACACGAATATAATTTACCTCTGTATTCGCATTTTGCACAACAAGGTACAATGAATCTGCCTCTTTTGGATATGCATCCATCTTCAAAACCGACTCCTGTCCGCTCTTTACTGCATTGATATCAACAAAGCCCGCCCAGTCTGTCGTTTTCGTTGACAATTTCAAAGAAGCTCCGGATTGACCTTCCATTACATTCTTATTTGCATCCAGTAATTCCACAACCACAGTCACAGACTTCAAATTATGAAGCAAAGCCCCTTGACGCACAATCAATGCCCCGATATCATATACATTTCCGGACCATGCTTTTGTATAGGCCTCGTTATTGGTATATTGAGAGGAATCCTCAATCAAATTTCCCTTTGACGGTTTAGCCGACGGTGATGTCGTAGCAGGTGCCTTAGTCGGTGCTGCCGTCACGGGAGCTTTGGTCGGTGCTGCCGTCTCAGGTGCTTTCGATGGTTCTGCCGTCGGAGTAACATCCGGTTCACTGCTTGGTGTAATAACCGGTGTCTCACTTGGTTTTACCGTTTCCTGCGGTTTCTCTGTCGCCGGCTGGGAAGTGCTCTGCGCCGTAGCAGATGGTGTCACGGCCGGTGCCACGGTTTCCGTGGACGGAGCTGCTGTCGGATTTACCTCGTCTGTCACAGAGGAATTTGCCGCTTTTTTTACCGTAACCTTACAATTAAATTTATACGTCTTTTTTCCTGCTTTGATCTGACAGGTAACCGTCGTTTTTCCCGGTTTCTTTGCCACGATCGTAACCGATTTTTTCGTCTTCTTTGTCAAAAATGCCACGGAAGTTTTCTTGCTCTTCCATGTTACCTTTTTGACTTTGCCGGCATTTTTAATCTGTAATTTTTTCTTTGCACCCGTGTTCAATGTCATGTTTTTGGTACTTAACTTTGGTTTTTTTACTTTGGCATCCACCGGTACAGCCACTGTGGTGATGCAAAGGGCTGCTGCCATAGCCAATGCCAGCGTTTTTTCTGTCGTTTTCTTCATACGAAACCGCTCCTTTCAAAATAAATAGAAAAATCCTCTCGTTCCGCTACCGTATAATACTATACTTATTGTAGCAGAATGAGAGGTATAATTTAACTAATATTCTATTAATTAATTATAAAGAATTACGGATTGAGACTCGCTGCATAATCATTAAACAAATAGTCCATGATCGATGCTGTTCCGACAATCTCGCAGCCATAGATATGTTCGTCGCCATCCTGCTGCTGGCGGATGATACGAACTACACAATTCAATGTTCCCTGTTCTCCCAGCACCAGCTTTGCATTAAAATAATAGCCGATCGGCAGCACACTTTTTGTACGGAATCCAATTCCTGCTTTGGACACATCAAACACTTCAATCGGCGCATTGATGTCCTCCACTTTCACATTATCCTGCTTGAAAAGACTGCTGATCTCCAATTTCAACTCGATCGGCCAGCGCTTTTCTCTTCTCATTTCGATCATAAAAATCCTCCTTCCTTACTGTTGTAAAATAGATACCAGACTTGGGATCAATTGTTTCTTTCTTGAAACCAGGCCTTTTAATATAATACGTTTCATGTCTCCCGGAAGCTGAAATGCCTCCTTGACAACGTCTTTGGACTTCTCGCCAAAGCACAAAAGTTCCGTGCTTTCTTTTACAATATTTGTAAGCATCACAAATGCCATCGACACGCCAAGTCCTTCAAATACTTCTTCCAGATATGGCACGATTTTTTCCTTAATTTCCTGAAGTTCGATACTGTTCATCGAATTGATCTGGCTGACGATAAATTCAACGTCACCGACTTCAAACCGTTTGAGATCCTGATTGAAAATTTCTTTCGGTTCTTTGGAACTCAGATCACTTCCCGCGCCAAACATATCTACCGCAAACTCCTCAATCTCTACTCCGCAAATCTCTGACAAATCTTCTGCCGCCTTCTGATCTACCGGTGTACAAGTCGGCGAGCGAAACATCAGCGTATCGGAAATGATTGCTGCCATCAGAAGTCCGGCGATATTTTTCGGAATCTCAATCCCATGTTCCTGATACATCTGATATATGATCGTCGCCGTACAGCCAAGTGGCTGGTTGCGGAAAAGAACCGGCTCCAGCGTCTCCAATGTACCGATTCGGTGATGGTCAATGATTTCCAATATATGAGCAAATTCGATGCCATCCACCGTCTGCGAAACCTCGTTATGATCGACCAGAATCAATTGTTTTTTGCGAAGATTCAACAAATTTCGACGGGAGATCATACCGACATAACGGTCATTTTCATCCAAAATCGGAAAATCGCGGTGGCGCTTTTTACCCATGACGCCTTTGATATCTTCCGTCTTATCCGCAAGATGGAACGTCGTCAGATCATTTCTCTTCATGAAATATTCAATCGGCATACTCTGATTGATCATTCGCGCCGCCGTAAAGGTATCGTATGGGGTTACGATAATATTGCAATTGTGTTCCTGTGCCATTTTCTGAATTGTCCGCGATACCTTCGCATCCATACACACAATGATACAGTCCGCCCCCATCTCAATCGCACATAATTGAGATTCGTAACGGTTTCCTAAAATTACCATATCGCCTTCGTGGATATAGTCTTCCATAACATCCGGATTCGCTGCCGCAATGATTACCTCGCCTTTTTCATAGGTTGCGTCTTCATCCCCGACGACCATCGTCGCCTCCAGCGTCTCCAATATATTTTTATAGGAAGTTCCTGCCGTAGACAGGATACAGTTGTCATACACGTCCATGTACGCGGTCGCAATATCTCCAATCGTGATCAAGCCAAGCAGTTCATCCTTTTCCGACGTGATCGGAAGTGTCACTACATCCAGTTCGCGCATCATATTCCATGCCTTTTTCAATGAAATTTTTCCCGACACGCCCTTCGTCTTCCGGATTTCGATGTCACTCACTTCGGTCATAACATCTTCAATATACTGCGGCGCCGGCGCCTGAAAAAACTTGAGCACATACTGTGTCTCCTGATTGATCTGTCCCGCACGCGCTGCATAATAACCGCCGCCATGCACTTTATTTTTCAGATCCGCATACGCGATCGCCGAACAGATCGAGTCGGTATCCGGATTTTTATGTCCAATAATATATACAGGTATTCTGTCTTCCATATTCTGCAAAATCCTCCACTGCAAATACTTTCATTTTGTCGCCATATTTTACAGTTTACCATAGTTTTTCCAAAAAAGCCATGATATTTTTTGGCACCGATAGCGTAAATTGTTTTTCGGAAAAATGTAAGCAGACCAGCCCTTTGATAATTT
>ERZ827181.1678-NODE-1678-length-22685-cov-3.793151_pt1 | contig 22685 bp, 20 predicted proteins | sample MGYA00519778_ERZ827181 | MGnify/ENA primary metagenome ERZ827181 (study PRJEB31778, sample SAMEA3449273) | human gut metagenome | biome: human gut; feature: human-associated habitat; material: faeces | place: United Kingdom | collected 2010/2012 ...
GAAAACGAAAACTGCGTTTCCGTCTTTGGCGGTGCGCTCGCCTTTCACTACCTTTGTTTCTCCGGGTTGGTACGTTTTTCCGACAGCGGAAAGGGGAGGGGATTCCCTTTCCGTGCGCCCGGAAGGACAAAAAAACAGATCGACAAGACGATGGACAGTGTACGTTTGAAAAAGATAGAAAGCCTGCTTACCGAGGAACTTTCGGATATCCTGCGGCGGTGGGCCAAGGAGAACAAGCCGGGTATTCTGGTGAGCGTAACCCGCGTGGCGGTGACCTCCGATTTGTCTTTGGCACGGGTGCGGGTGAGCCTGTTCCCGGTAAAGGACAAGGCGGGACTTCTGGCCGAACTACGGGAGCAGATGCCCCGTTTCCGCGGCGAATTGGGCAACCGTATCCGGCATCAGGTGCGCAAGATTCCCGAATTGGAATTCTTCGACGACGATTCGCTCGATTATATCGAGGCCATCGACCGCGAGTTGCGGGGCGAAGGGGAGAACCCGATCAGAAAATAACACAAGGCTTTCTCCCTCGGGGAGGGTTTCTCCCGATGAGGTTGCCCCGGAAAGAGGAGGGAGGAGTGAACAGCGGAAAAGAGCCAAGAGAATGTCTTTTGCCTGGTTTGTAGCGCAGCGGTATTTTCGCACCCGAAAGAAGACGTCGGCCGTAGGGATCATCACGGCCGTGGCGACCTTCGGGGTGGCGGTGTCGGTGTTTGCGATGTTCGTGGTGTTGTCCGTATTTTCGGGCCTGCGCACGTTCAATACCGACTTTCTCAATGCGTTCGATGCCGACTTGACCGTTCGTCCGGCCAAGGGGAAAGTCCTTTCGGCCGATTCGGCCTGGGTATCCCGGATCGTGAGCACCGAAGGGGTCGAGGCGGTCTCGGCCGTATTGGAAGAAAAGGTATTCGTCTCCTTTGCCGGGCAGGAGTCCATCGCGGTGCTCAAGGGCGTGGACCGGGCGTATCCCGAGGTGATCGGGGTAGATAGCGTTCTGGTAGCCGGAGGATGGTTGCCCGCGCAGGAGCGTTCGGACACGGCGTGGCACGTGGTGGGAATATCGATGGCGTATCGTCTGGGCATGGGAGCGGCTCAGGAGCCGACGCCTCTGCGTGTGTATGTGCTTTCGGGAGGAGGAAATCTTTCGTTGGTGCCCGAAAATTCGTTTTCCCGGGTGGATACTTGGACGGCCGGGGTGTTTTCGCACAAGGATTACGACGGGATGTACTTGTTCGTCGATCTGGATTTTGCCCGGCACTTGTTGCACCGCAGCGCGGAGCAGGCTTCGGGAGTCGAGGTGCGCCTGAAGGAAGGGGCCGATGCCGGGAAGGTAGCGGAAGCGCTTGCCCGTGAGCTGGGACCCGACTACCGCGTGCGTACGGCGGTACAGAACAAGGAGGCGTACTACAAGATCATGAACACCGAGAATCTGGTGTTGTATTTTGTCTTTACATTGGTGATCGCCATCGCGCTGTTCAATGTGGTAGGGTCGGTGGTGATGCTCATCCTGGACAAACGGGAAAATATCCGCACGATGTGGGCCTTGGGGGCCGATCGCGCGATGCTTCGCGGGATTTTCGTGCGCGAGGGCATGTGGATCGTTGCGGTGGGGGCTGTCGTGGGGCTGGCATTGGCGGTACTGCTGGTATGGCTTCAGGCGCGCTACCACTTGGTGATGATCGAGGGAAGCATGCAGGTGCCGTATCCTGTGCGCCTTACCGTAGTCAATGGAGCGATCGTTCTGGCGACGATCGCTCTGCTGGGTTACCTGGCGGCGCGTTTGTCGGTAGCGGGGATGAAAAACGTTTTCAAACGATGAGCGGGCAGAGAAAAGGCAAGGGAGAGGGAGAGGTTTCCCTGGCCTATCGTTTGGGTGTGCGCGGAGAGGACTTGGCGGCAGAGTACCTTCGCCGGCAGGGTTACCGGGTGCTGGAACGCCGGCTTCGGATCGGAGGGATCGAGATAGACATCGTGGCGCAACGGGGCGATCTGTTGGTGTGGGTGGAGGTCAAGACGCGCTCTACCGACCTTTTTGCGGCGCCCCAGCAGGCGGTCGATGTGAAGAAACAGCGCCGGATGATTGCGGCGGCCGATTTGTACTTGCGGGAGCGGGGTCTTTCCTGCGAGGTGCGTTTCGATATTATTTCGGTGGTGGCCAATCCTTCGCGCGAGGATATTTGCCATATCGAGGGGGCGTTTCCTCCCTTTGTGTAAGCGGGCGGGCAAGCGGATGCGGGCAAGCGAAAGGCCGGAGGCAACGCCTCCGGCCTTTCGCTTGCCCGCATCCGCAGAAGCAGGGCTTGTATGTCTTACAGGAACGAGTAACCCAGCGAAACGGTGAGCAGCGACGGGTTGGCCTTGAACTGTACCGTATTGCCCATGTTCTCCAGGAACGACTTGTCACCCGAGAAGGGGAACTGGTACCGCGCATCGATCGAGAATTTTTGGATCACCACCCGCGCACCGACATCTCCGGCTACCTTGACACCGTGCCGGGCATCCATCAGGTTGACATCGTCGTGGTTCGTATGGCTGGAAGAGAGGTAGTTGAACGAAGGACCGGCATACACTTCGATCAGTTTGAGCAGGCGAATCCCCACGTGAACGGGAAACTCCACCTTTTCGGATTTCACCTTGTACACCGTGTTGCCTTCCTTGGGATCTACCCGCTGTTTGTAGGTGCTGTACAGGGCTTCGGCTTCCACGAAGAGCCAGGTGAGCGGCAGGTTGACCTTTACGAAAGCCCCTGCGGTAAGTCCCACGCCGGTGCGCACCGTCCCGTCGGAGCTCCAGTCCGAGAAGTCCACCCCGGAAGGGTTGGTGTAGTTGGCGCCGATCTTCAGTCCCACCTTCACCGGACTTTGTGCGCAGAGAACGCCGCCGCAGCAGATCAAAAGGGCGAACAGAAATGCGATTTTTTTCATGGTCGTGTCGGATATTTGGTTAGTTCAGTTTGGTGATCATCACATTTTCCCAGTAATTGTCCGGGGCATCGAGGTCGCTCAGGAAGTCGATGCGCTGCTGCCAGCGGCGATTCATTACATCCTGCACCTCCCAGATCCCGTCGTGGGAACCGGTCCCCGAAATGAGCACTTGCGTGCCGAAATCGAAGCCCTTTTGCTGCAGGTCGCGGCTTACGGCGATCCATCGGTGCGACGAAGCGTGGAGCGTGTCGATCTTCCTCCCGCTGGCCGTTACGTCGGTCATCGGGTGGGTCGGTTTGTAAATGGTCGCAGTGACCAGTTCGCGGGGTTCCCGTTCGAGCCCTTGCGTGTACCAGGCACTTTGCATTCGTTTGTAAAACTGGTTGGAAAGGGTCTTTACCGGGTCTTTTTCTTTCGAAGAGGAAAACGACGGGTACAAATATTCCTTGTAGAACTGCTCCTGGAAGCCTTCCGGCATGTCTTCGCCGACGAGTTCTTCCGCTTTTTCCGCGCTCACGAAATGCAGTGCCAGAAAGCACAGCCCCGCCAATAAAAATAAAATATGTTTTTTGGACATAAAAGAAAATTTCGCCAGCGCAAAGGGAGGGCGCATCGCTTTGCTGCCTTCCCGAGGAAACCCTTCGGAGAGGGAATTTTCTCCTCGCGCGCGGCTGTTACTACCGGGTGCAAAGATACGTCTTTTGTAAGAATCTGTATTACAACACCTTGGTTTTAACGGTTTTTTTAACGGCCAAAAGGCGCAGGAAACCCTCAGGAGCAGGTTTTTTTGAGAAAATGTTAAAACATGGTCGGCATTTTCCCGGGGAACATTTTGTCTTCCCGAGGATTACTTTCCATCCAGTACGTGCTGCTCAATGTATTGCGCCACGGCTTCCTCCCGGTTGGTGCCGATGCGTTCGTTGTGCGGCAGGGCTTCGACCAGTTGGGGCACGGCATTGCCCATCACGATGCCTTTCCCGACCAGGCGGAGCATATTCAGGTCGTTCAGTCCGTCGCCGAAAGCCAGTACCTCCTCCGGACGGATCCCTTCGCGCTGCAGAATGCCCTTTACGGCCACTCCTTTGTCAGCATGGATGTCCATCGCTTCGAAGCAGGTGTTCATCGTCCAGAAAAACGACAGGCGCGGATCGCGAACCTTCCGTACGGTGCGGTCCATGAACGCTACCGCGCGTTCGTCGCGGGCCATGAAGCACATCTTGGTGCAATCCTCGAAATCGGGAAACGTGCTGTAATCCGCTACCTCGAACAGAAATCCCGACTGGTTCTGGTGGGTAACCGATACGACGTCGTATTTGTTGACGAACCATCGTTCTCCCTTGTACAGGTGGAGGTAAACTTCTTGGGGAGCATCGGCCATGACTTCCGTCAGACGGCGCACTATATCGGGAGCCATCGGATGATAGACCAGGCGTTCCTCCTGGGGCGAGAAGACCACTCCGCCGTTTTCCGATACGCGGTACACGGGTATGCCTAGTCCTGTCTCGACGATGCCGCGCAGGTCGGCGTGGTGGCGTCCGGTGGCCAGGATGATCTTCAGACCGGCCTGGGCCGCGGCGCGCAGCGCCGCGGCCGTGCGGGGGGTGATCCGGCTGTCGGCATCGAAGAGCGTGCCGTCCAGGTCGGATACGATGGCTTTGTAGTTGCACATGGCGAGCGTCTTTTTTTTCGGATGTTTTTTCGAGGGGCAAAGGTACGGAAAAGTTTGCACAGCACCTTTATCGGAAGGGGGACGACGGCTTGCCGGACCGGTCATTTTTCCCCCTCGCGTTGCGGGTTCGGGGAGGAATGATTACCTTTACCCGACAAAAACGAAAAAATCCCCCGCCTGCGGGAAAAACAATCACAAAAGCATTCCCGATGGAACACAACATCGTCTTTTACGGGACCAAGCCGTATGACAAGGCCTCGTTCGACTCGCTGAACAAAGAGTACGGGTTCGACATCCGTTATTTCAAGGGCAACCTCAATATCGACAACGTCCCCCTGACCAAGGGCTCGGACGTGATCTGCATCTTCGTCAATGACAATGCCGACCGGGACGTGATCCGGGCCATGGCCGACAACGGCATCCGACTGATCGCCTTGCGCTGCGCAGGGTTCAACAACGTCGATCTGAAGGCCGCACGGGAGTGCGGCATCGAGGTGGTGCGCGTACCGGCCTATTCGCCGTATGCGGTGGCCGAATATACCCTGGCGCTGATGCTCACCCTCAACCGCAAGATCTACCGGGCGGCTTGGCGCACGCGCGACGGAAACTTCGCCCTGCACGGTCTGGAAGGTTTCGACATGCACGGTCGTACGGCCGGTATCGTCGGCACGGGGCGCATTGCCAAGATCCTGATCCATACCCTGCGCGCGATGGGAATGCAGGTGCTGGCCTACGATCCTTTCCCGGACCGGGCCTTTGCCGAGCAGCAGGGGATCGAATACGTGCCGCTGGATGCTCTGTATGCTGGTTCGGACGTCATCTCGCTCCATTGTCCCTTGACCGAGGAAAACCGCTACATGATCAATGCCGAGGCCATCTCCCGGATGAAGGACGGGGTGATGATCATCAATACCGGACGGGGAAAACTGATCGATACCGAAGCGCTCATCGAAGGTTTGAAATCCAAGAAAGTCGGTTCGGCCGGTCTGGATGTCTACGAGGAGGAAGGCGAATATTTCTACGAGGACCGCTCCGACGCCCTGATCGACGACGACGTACTGGCGCGCCTGCTCTCGTTCAACAACGTGATCGTTACTTCGCACCAGGCCTTCTTTACCCGCGAAGCGATGCACAACATCGCCCGGACCACCTTGGACAATATCCGCGATTTTTACGCCGGAGCTCCGCTGACCAATCGGATCTCGGCCGACTGACCCGCGGCAGGAAAAGCCGTCAGGGGAGGAAAACCTTTTTCGCCCTACGGGTGTATTTGGCCGTCAATACGTATCTTTGCGGCCGTAGGAAACACGCAACTATTTTGCTCTTTGCGGTGATCGGGAAACGAATTTTTATATCCCTTTTGGCTCTCTTGGCAGGGCTGTGTTCGTCCGTTTGGGGAGAAGCCCAAACTCGGATCAAGCACGTGGCCCTGACGATGGACAATGTCCCCTCGGGCGGGAAGGAAGTCAACCTGTCCTGGCTTCAGGTGCGCAATTACGTCGGTGCCCGCGCCCTGGAGGACTCTCGGATGCCGATGGTGGGGTTTGTCAATGAGAAAGCTCTGGTGATGCCCGAGGAACGGGACGACCGCCGCGCGCTGCTGGGCACCTGGCTGCATGCCGGAGCCGAGTTGGGCAATGGGACTTTTTCGGATATTCCCTTGGGACACTCGCAAGGGGCCGAGTGGTTCGAGCAGGACATCGAATACGGCGAGCGCCTCACCCGGGAGGTGGTGCGCGAGTACGGGGACACGCTCCGGTATTTTCGCTTTCCGGGCATGGACCTCACGGGGGCGTCCGATCAGGACTTGGACCGGGTGAACGCTTTTCTGCAGCGGGAGAACTACACCCCGGTTACGGCGACTATCCGTTTCGATGACGAGCCGTTCAATACGCCTTATGTCAATTCCAAGATCGAGAACGACACGGTGCTGGTGCGCTACATCGGCGAGCGATACTTGGAATACGTCAAGCAGGTGCTCGACCATTACGAGGCACTCTCGCAGGACAACTTTTCCCGGCAGATCACCCACATCCTCTCGCTTCGCTGCAGCGAGATAAACAACGACATGCTCGGTTACCTGCTGTACATCCTTTGGGAAAAAGGGTATCGGTTCGTTACCCTCGAAGAAGCTTTGGCCGATCCCCTCTACCGCGAACATCTCCCTGAACGGTACAAGGGCGGGTATTTTTGGGACTATGCCACCGGATTGCGGTATCCGGACACCCCGGTGCGTGTGCCGGCGATGATCCGGGCGCTGTACCAGTATCAGACGTATTGACGGGGAAGCGTTTTTTTGGCGTTTCCCTTTTTTGTTAAAACCGATCCTGCTTTCGGGGCGGAAGTCGTACTTTTACTTTTTGATTTGTTTTGCCGGATATGAAAAAGGTTTGTGAGATGAAAATCAGCGTTTGTTGGATGGCTCTCGGGGTGGGACTTCTCCTGGGGTGCAAGGCCGAACCCGCTCCGGAGGACCAGGGCAGCGAAAATCCCGTGATCGAAAACATCCTCGCGCGCAAGAGCGTACGCGAATACACTTCCCGCCCGATCGAGCAGGAAAAGATAGACCTGCTGCTGCGCAGCGGCATGGCGGCCCCCAGCGGGAGCGACAAGCGCCCGTGGGCGTTTGTCGTCTTGCAGGATCGCGCCCGGTTGGATACCTTGGCTGCGGAGTTGCCTTACGCCAAGATGCTCACCCAGGCCCAGGCAGCCATCGTGGTGTGCGGCGATACGCTGGCTTCGAAACTCAGGCGGGAGGATTGCTGTGCAGCGACCGAAAACATCCTCCTGGCGGCCGAGTCGATGGGGCTTGGCGCTGTGTGGACGGCCGCTTATCCCTACCCGGAACGGGTAGAGGCCGTGCGGAGGCAGACAGGGCTGCCCGCGCACATCGTCCCCTTGTGCGTCATCCCGATGGGCTATCCTCGGGGCGTGCAGACGCCCAAGGACAAGTACGACGTCTCGAAGATCCACTATGGGCAGTGGTAAGAACATTTCCCGCAAAAACGAAGTGAAGAGGAGAGAGAGAGGGAAAGGAACTCTGATATTTTTGTCGCAAAAGACCCTGAAGCCGATGAATGCACAACCCGTTAAAAAAGAAGTCCTGTTTACCAACAGTTTCCGCTACATCCTGGCGGCGAACTTTCTGTTGTTTTTCGCCTTTTACCTCATTATGCCCATCCTGCCGTTCTACCTGACCGAGGAATTCGGCGCCGGGCGCTCGCTGCTCGGGGTCATCCTCTCGTGCTATACGGTAGCGGCCTTGTGCATTCGTCCGTTTTCGGGATACCTGCTGGATATGTTTTCCCGCAAGCCTCTCTACATGTTGGCTTATTTTGCCTTTACGGCTATTTTCGGCGGGTACATGCTGGCCGGGACGCTGGGTTTGTTCATCGCCTTGCGTGTCTTTCACGGTTTTGCTTTCGGGATGGTTACCGTCGCCGGAAACACCATCGTGATCGACATCATGCCTTCTTCCCGGCGGGGGGAAGGGCTGGGGTATTACGGATTGGCCAACAACATCGCGATGAGTTTCGGGCCGATGATCGGGCTGTTCATGCACCAGTTGTATTCCTATGAAGTGATCTTTACCATGGCGCTGGTCTTCGGCATGTTGGGGCTGACGATGGCCGGCATGGTCAAAACGCCGCACCGCGATCCGGTACGGCGCGAACCCTTGTCGTTGGACCGTTTCTTCCTGCTCAAGGGGCTTCCGGCCGGGGTGTCGCTCCTGTTGCTGTCCATTCCTTATGGGATCACGACGACTTATGTGGCCATGTACGCCCAGGAGATAGGCCTTGGCGTGAGCCCGGGGCTTTATTTTACCCTCATGGCGGTGGGACTGGCGGTCTCCCGGCTTTTTTCCGGCCGGCAGGTGGACAAAGGGCGTATCACGGCCGTGATCTCCCTGGGGATGTGCCTGGCCTGCGTGAGTTTCTTCGCCCTCTCGGAGTGTGAGGATCTGGCCGGGTGGAATCCGGGGGTGGCTTCGGCGGCTTTTTTGACCATTGCGCTGTTGCAGGGGGTGGCCTTCGGGACGATGTTCCCGGCGTTCAATACCTTGTTTGTCAATCTGGCGCCCAACAGTCAGCGGGGTACGGCTACCTCGACCTACCTGACCAGTTGGGACGTGGGGATCGGGATCGGGTTGATGGTCGGGGCGTGGATCGCGCAGGCCTTCGGCGGATTTTCCCATGCCTACCTCCTGGGCGGGGTGCTGACGGTGATCTCTACGCTCTATTTCTGGCTGTACGTGGGTCCGCATTTCAACCGCAACAAGCTGCGGTAAGACTGCTTCGGGAGGGCTGCGGGTAAGAAAAGAAAACCGCCGCACACCTTTGGTGTGCGGCGGTTTATTGTCCGGAGCGTTTCTCCGGCGCCTTCGGGGTGAAAGATGGGTCTCGAACCCACGACCTTCGGAACCACAATCCGACGCTCTAACCAACTGAGCTACATTCACCGTGTTTGCGGGAGCAAAGATAGGGTTTTTTCCGGCTTTGGACAAATCGTCCGTCTATTTTTTCTCCCGGGGGCGGAAAAATCCTAACTTTGTACTTTCTCAAAAGCATTTTTCCGATGGAAAACACCTACGACCTGATCGTGATCGGCGCCGGCCCGGGTGGGTACAGCGCTGCCGTACGCGGGGCTCAACTGGGGCTTCGTACCGCTATCGTGGAGCGGGAAAACTTGGGCGGGATCTGCCTCAACTGGGGTTGCATCCCCACCAAAGCCCTGTTGAAAAGCGCGGAAGTCTACACCTATCTGAACCACGCGGCCGACTATGCCCTTGCGGGAGTATCGGTCCCGGCGCCCGACCTGCCGGCCATCGTGCAACGCAGCCGCGACATTGCCGCCCAGATGAGCCGGGGGGTGGAATTCCTGATGAAAAAGAACAAGATCGACGTGTTTTCCGCCACGGCGCGCGTGCTGCCGGATCATCGGGTGGAGATCGTCCCCACGGACGGAGAAGCGTCCCGTGAATTGTCTGCCCCGCACATCCTGATCGCTACCGGAGCGCGTTCGCGCCAGTTGCCCGGCCTGCCTCAGGACGGGGAGCGCATCATCGGTTACCGGCAGGCGCTCACCTTGCAGCAGTTGCCCGAAACGATGCTGGTGGTCGGATCGGGGGCCATCGGGTCGGAGCTGGCGTATTTCTACAACGCCCTCGGGACGAAGGTTACCGTGGTAGAATACCTGCCCCGCATCCTGCCGCTCGAAGACGCCGAAGTGTCCCGCGAGGCGGAGCGTATTTTCCGCAAGCGCGGCATCAAGTCCATGACCGGCACCCAGGTGCTGGAAGCCCGGCCAACAGCGGAAGGAACCGTGCAGGTGACGGTACAGAATGCCAAAGGCACGCAGGAATTCTCGGCCGACGTGGTGCTCTCGGCGGCCGGCATTCAGGCCAATATCGAAGACCTGGGGTTGGAACAGGTGGGGATCGAAGTGTCCCGAGGAAAGATCGTGGTAGATCGTTTCTACCGTACCAGTGTGCCGGGGTATTATGCCATCGGCGACGTGGTACCCGGTCCGGCGCTGGCGCATGGGGCGGCAGCCGAGGCCGTGGTAGCGGCCGAGGCCATCGGCGGGCTTACTCCCGAGCCGGTGGATTACGGCAATATCCCGGGGGCTACCTACATCACTCCCCAGGTGGCTTCGGTGGGACTTACTGAAGAAAAGGCCCTGCAGGAGGGATATACCCTGCGGGTGGGGAAATTTCCCTTTACCGCTTCGGGCAAGGCGCGCGCCGCAGGCCGCGCCGAGGGCTTTGTCAAGGTAATCTTCGACCAGAAGACCGACCGCTTGCTCGGTGCGCACATCATCGGCGAGAATGCTACCGAGATGATCGCCGAAGCGGTGGTCGCCCGCAAAGGCGGACTGACGGCCATGCAGCTCTTGCGCGCCGTGCATCCGCATCCCACGATGAGCGAAGGGTTTTACGAAGCGGTAGCCGCTGCTTACGGGGAGGCGATCAATCTCTGAGGCGGCGATGAAGTACTATCTGTCCCTGGGGGGCAATCTGGGCGATACGCAGACCATTTTCCAAGGGGCGTTGGCGCGTATCGGACAGACGGTGGGTACGGTGGAGCGGGTCTCCTCGTTTTACCGGACGGCTCCGTGGGGTTTCGAGGCTCCGTCCGATTTTCTCAATGCGGCGGCGGTGGTGGAGAGTTCCCTCCCGCCCGAGGAGGTGTTGGCTGCCTTGTGGGCCATCGAGAAGGAATTCGGCCGGGTGCGCACCGGGAAGGGGACGGGGTACGCCTCGCGTTCCTTGGATCTGGACATCGTCTTTGTCGAGGACCGGGTGATCGATACGCCCGATCTCACCGTCCCTCATCCGTTGGCTCACCGCCGGCGTTTTGTCCTGGAGCCTTTGGCCGAGATCGCGCCGCAGTTGCGTCATCCGGTGCTGGGCAAGACGGTTGCCGAACTGTTGGCGGAGTGTCCCGATCGTTGAACGGGGAGGGGAAAGTCTTGGGAAAGCGGCGGTGTTTTGCTCGTCATTGCGTATTTTTGCTAAAAAGTAGAAAAAAGAAGATAGAATACGATGAAGATAGCTTTTTTGTCCGACTTGCATGGCTCGGCGTGTGCGGCCCGGGTGGGGCTTGAGGCCGCAGATGCCTGGGGAGCCGATCGGATCGCCATCCTGGGCGACGTGATGTACCACGGCCCGCGCAACCCTCTTCCGCAAGGGTATGCACCGGCCGAGGTAGCCCGCTTGCTCAACCGGTATGCCGACCGGATCGTGGCCGTGCGCGGAAATTGCGATAGCGAAGTCGACCAGATGTTGCTCGAATACCCGATGATGGGGGACAGCGCCTTGATTGCGATGCCCGAGCACGATATTTTTCTCACGCACGGGCATATCTACTGTCCGGAAAGCCATCCGAGGATGCGTCCCGGGACGATCCTGGCCTTCGGGCACATCCATACGCCCGTGGCGGAGCAGAGCGGGGACTTGTTCTTTTTCAATCCCGGTTCGGCGGCGCTGCCCAAGGAACCGTTCCCGCCTACCTGGGGACGTTACGACGGGAACTGCCTGGAGGTGGTGGATTTCGAGGGAAAGGTGATAAAATCTTGTCCGTTATGAGCCAGGAAGAGGGGGCGCCCTTGAATGAAAAAGGGCACATGGATTTCGTGATGCTCGAAGGGGTCGATGTGCAGGCTTATCCGCAGTACGCAGCGATGAGCGCTTCGGAGCGCCGGAGCCTTCCTTCGACCAATTTCTGGCGTCAGAAAAACGGCCAGCCGCTCATCCCCGTGCCGCCCGAGGATCGGTACTACTACCATTATTTCCGGGGGGTGGATCAGGTGAGCTACGTCAATACGCCGCTGAAAAAGAAAGAAGCGTGAGGTGTGCTTTCCCGCCCCTGTCGGAGCGAGGCGGGCAGGCTTGCCCCCCAAACGAAAGAGGAGAGACGAATGTTTCGTCTCTCCTCTTTCGTTTGGGGGGCAAGGTTCCTCGGGTTACGGTAAGATCTTTTCCCAGGGGTATTCCACCTGCCAGAGAAAGAGTCCTTGTGCAGGGGCCGACATCCCGGCCTGCCGGCGGTCGTGGCTTTCGATGATCCCGCGCAGACTCTCGGGCGAGCGTTTTCCGCGGCCTATCTCCAGCATCGTTCCCACGATGGCGCGAACCATGTTGCGCAGGAAACGGTCGGCCGTGATGGTAAAGACCAGGCGATGCGGCTCGGGGGTGTCCCAATGCGCTTCTTCCACGCGGCAGAGGAAGGTCTTCACGTCGGTTTCTACCTTGGAGAAACACTGGAAATCCTCGTACTCCCGCAGGATCCCGCAGGCATGGTTCATGGCCGGGAGGTCCAACGGAGTGCCGTAAGGATAGTAGCAACTGGTCAGTCGGTGGAAGGGGTCTTTCCGGGTGTGGAGAAAGTACTTGTATTGGCGGCGGGTGGCGTCGAAACGGGCGTGTGCCTGATCCCGGACCTGAAATACGCGCCGGATGGCAATGTCCGGCGGAAGAATGCCATTCAGACGGCGGCAGAAGTCGTGCGGGCTGGCGATCGGTTGGGTGCAGTCGAAGTGGGCGAACATCTGCTCGGCGTGTACGCCGGTGTCGGTACGTCCGGCGGCGGTGAGTCTCGCCGGCTCCCGCAGGAGTTTCCCCAAAGCATCCTCGAAGACCGTCTGGATGCCCAAGCCCTGGTTTTCGGGCTGGCTTTGCCAGCCCGAAAACGCAGTGCCCAGGTAGGAAAACTCGAGAAAGTACCGCATCGTCCTCCCTGTTCGTTTATTAGAAGTTGAACCGTACGCCGATCAGTGCGCGCGTTCCGCACCAGTCGTATCCGTAGAAACGGACCGCCCGGCCGTCGATTGTGTTGTTGGCTTGGACGAATAGGCTCCAGTGGTCGGCAAAACGGTACGAAGCCTCGGCCTGGAATTCGACGTATCCGTCTACATCGACCTCCTGACCGGAGATTCCGATCATCTCAAAGCCTTTCGAAGCCCCGTTGTACACGATGCGTCCCGAGAGCCCGATCCGATCCCGCAGCACCTGTCCCCGGTAGGAGGCGCCGATGCGGAAGTCCGGCGTGTAGAGTGCCGAGGAGAACGTGTCGGAGCTGCCGTGCAGATACTGCGCGAAAGCGCTGATGCGGTGCGAAGGATTGATGGTGTAGTCTCCCGAGACCTTCAGATCGAATACCTGGATGTTGTCCCAACCCGGAACGTAGTACGAGAGGTATCCGTTGCCCGCGATCTGGCGATAGTTGATCCAAGCCGGAGTGTTGTCCGTCTGGCCGTAGGCGGCGCTGATCTCGTAGCGGAACGAAGACGAGAATACGCCCGAAAGTCCGATCTGGGCCTTGAATTTCTCACGCGAATAGAAGGCGCTTGTCAGCGGTCCGACGAAGGGGTTTTCGTGCAGCAGGGAAGCGGTGTTCTGGACCTGGTAACCGCTTTCCAGTCGTCCATACACGCTCAACAGTCCTTCGACGATCGAGTACGAAGCCTTTACCTCGGGCATGATGTGGAATTTGGTGTCGATCCGGCTGCCGGCCATCACTTCCATCCGCGCACCGACGTACAGGTCCAGTCGGTCGGACTTGTAGGACAAGGCCGGGGTAGCCATCAGGTGTTCGAAATCCTGCGTTTGGGTAGCGGGCTGTGCCGAAGAACCGCCGGAGAGGAAGATGTCATAGGGTTCGCTCACCCACTTGTTGTGGTAGTAAGCCCCTGCCACATCCAGGGAGAACATCAGTTTCTTGACCGGGAAATAAAATCCGGCCGAGGCCTTCACGTAGGAATCGCCCGTCTTGTTGGGTCCGTTGAGGTACGACGCTTCGAGGTTGAGGTGGTCGAATGCCCGGTAACCCGAATGCGAACGGATGAACACCCCGCCGGTGATCTCGTTGTGCCGCAGGATGAGCGGAAGTGCGCTGGAGTATTCCTCCGCCAGGCGGGAGCCGTTGTTGGTAAAAGCGTTGTAGGCATAGTTGGCATACACCCCCAGATCGTAACGTCCGGCGGTATGCTTGAAGGAGAGGGAAGCGTCCGAATGGTTGAAGACGCTGTTGTCGGTCAAAAAGTCGAGTTTCCGCTCGGCCCGGTCGTGGTTCAGCGCCGCTCCGAACGTGTTCTTTCCCCAGGAGTGGGAATAATACCCTTCCAGCAGGGTGGACAGGTTGTAGCCGATCCCGCCCTTGAGGTAGTTGGGATACAGGGCTGCGGGAACCTGGCCGTCCATTACCAGGGCAGCTACGCTCGAAGCGGTAAAGTCGAACTGGGCGGCTTCGGCATCCGTGCGGTAGCTTACCGGGAGTTTCGTGCTGCTCTCGGGCGATTCATCCGGCGAGAACGGCGTTTTGCTGCCCGCTTTTACCTGCGGGTCGTATCCTTTTTCCACCGAGATCACCTCGGAGGGGATCCGGTTTTTGTCGGTTGTCTGGGAATACCCCGCTACGACCGTGCATGCTACGGCCGAGAAGAGAAATAGGAACTTGTTTTTCATATTGCGTCGTTTGTTTGATTTTCCTGTGTCGGCGTTTCCTGCTGCGGGGAAGAGGCAGTGTTTTGACTGTCCATGAACTGCTTGAGCACTTGGGCCTCCTCGCGGATGTCCGGATAGGTAGTGTTGGCTATCACGTTGTCCAAGATGTATCCGCCCTGGTATGGATCGCCCTGTGCGTAGAAGTTCTGTGCCATCAGCAGCAGCCCCCGCGAACCGATGTATTTGTACATCGGGTATTCCTGCGCCAGTTTGGAGATCGTTTCCACCGAGCGGTCGTACTGCCCCTGACGGTAGAGCAGCAACGCCTGATAGTACAGCACCTTGGCCATGTTTTCTCCCGAAACGATGCGTTTGACCTCTTCGGTCATCGCAGCGGCCTGTTCATTGCGTTCGCTCTCCACCAAAGCGGTGTACAAAGCGCAGGAGGCATCGGCGTAGAGCGTCCCGTCCGAGGGAAACTCCGCCCGTACCGCTTCGGCATAGCGGATCGTGTTGTCCCAGTCTTCGGCCTGGGTGTAGGCCGCGAGCAGATTGACCAAAGCATAGCGCCGGTTTTCGGCCAGACGCCCTTCGCGGTACAGTTTTTCCAGTTGCGGCACAGCCGCCTCCAGGCTGTCCTGGGCGCGGAGCAGGTCGATGTATTTCACTCGGGCTCCCTCGGTAAAGGCATTGTCCGGCATGGCCAGCAGGCGGGCATAGGCCGATTTGGCGGCCAAGGTATCGGCCTGTTTGAGCGCAGATTCGCCCAAGTAGTAGGCCGCATTCGGGACGAACAGTCCGGAGGGGTATTTCTCCAGATATTGGGAAAATGCAGTGGCCGCTGCCGGGTAATCTCCTTTGGAGAAAGCCTTTTGCCCCGTTTCGAAGTACAGCGAATCGACTGCCATCTCATTGAGCGGCGTACCGGAGATGCGGTTGCTCCAGGCCACGTACTGGTCCGAGCGTCCCTGTTCCACCAGGATTTGCCGCACGCTGCGGCGCGCCGACGGCGTAACGGACGAGGAGGGATATTTCTCGGCCACCTCCTGGTACAGGGCCAGTGCGCGGTCGCTCTGTCCTTGGTTGTAGTAGGCCAGAGCTGCTTTCGATTTGGCTTCCGGGATCAGTTCGCCGGCTGCCGGTTCGGATTCTACCTTGAGGAAAGCCTCGATCGCCCGTTCGGGTTGGTTCAACTTTTGGTAGGCCATTCCGCTCTGGTAGCGGGCCGGTGCTCTCCACGGCGACTGGGGATAAGTATCCAGCAGGGCTTTCAGTGTAGCGACTTGTGCGGCGTAATCCCCGGAGATCCCTTGGCAGAGGGCTTTCTGGTAGGTGGCATAGTCCGAAGAAGGAACTCCGGCATCGGCTACCTTTCCGTAGAGGTCCTGTGCCTGGGCGTACTGTCCTTGGGCAAACAGGCAATTGGCCAGGTGAAGCCGCAGGTCGGCCCGTTCTTCGGTGGAGAGGTTCGGGGATTTCTGGTAGGCGGTAAAGTACATCTGTGCAGTGGCATAGTCGCCTGCTTTTTCAGCCAGGAAGCCTTGTTGGTAGGGCAGACGGCTGTATTCCTGGGTCTGCGGGGCAGCCGGGTTGATGCGGAAGTCGGTCAGGGCTTCCGTAGCGCGTTCGTCCATTCCCAGGCGCAGGCAGGTCTCGGCCAGCCAGAAGTCCGCCCGGGCACGCAGCGTTTCGTCGGTCGCCGAGCGGGAAGCCTTTTCGTAGTATTTCAAGGCGCTGTCGTAGTCGCCTTCGTTGAGTTTTTGCCCGGCCAGGTAAAAGCAGGCCGTAGCCAGGGCTTGGGTGGCCCGGGGCGAATCCAGTCCCATCGTCTCGATGGTGCGGATGGCCTCCGCATATTCTTTGGCGCTGATGAACGAATCGAGCAGGTATTCGAAGATCTGCTGCCGAGCGGGGCTTTCAGGATAGCGTTCCAAGTATTCGGCCAGCACTTGGGATACTCCTTGGTAGGGGTTGCCGGCTTCGTAGCTCAAGACGGCATAGTTGTACCAGGCATCCTGTTGCAGGACCGGGTCGTAGTCCATCCGTGAGGCCGAGCGGAACGCACCGAGCGCTTCGGCTTTTTTCCCGACTCCCAGATAGGCTTGTCCGAGAGTGTAGCTGGCATTTTGTCCCAGGGGCGAATCCTCACCCACCAGACGCGACAGGTAGGGGATGGCCTGGGCATAGTCGCCGCATTTGTAGTACGAAAAACCTATCTGGTAGTTGTCCTGTACGGTGGCCGGTGAAGGTTGGTAGCGGGTGAGGTAAGGCAGGGCTTCCCGGTACCGGCCGGTATTGAAATACGAACGGCCGACGATCAGTCCGATGCTGCGGGCCTGTTCCGGGGAGAGGTCTTCTTTGAGCAAGGCTGTTCCTTCCGAAAGGGCGCGGTCGTATTCCTTGCGGGAAAAGTAAATGTTGGTCAGGTAAAAGGGGATGCGGTCGGCGTATTTCGGATTGTCCTGGATGCGGAGGAAGTTTTCCAGCGCCAGGTCCATGTCGCCCTGCGAGTAGCAGATATGTCCGAAGGCGTAGGCAGCATCATCTCCCCATTTTCGGTCGTCCAACAGGCTGTAAAGCAGCGGTCGGGCGCTGTCATAGTCCCCGCTGGCGTACAGGCTGTAGGCTTTGCGGAAGACGTAGTCGTCCCGTTGGGGTTTGCCCACGGCAAACTTGTCGGTGAGTTGGTAATAGGAGGCAGCCTGGTCGTACTGTCCCCGGGCGAAGAGTTCGTCGGCCAGGGCGGTAACCATTTCCACTTTTCGGGTGGAGGCAGGGTATTGTTCGACGAAATCCTGCACGTCTTCTCCGGCTTGCGGCGATCCCAGACGGATGCGGCACATGGCGGTGTAGTAGGCCACGGACTCCTTGTCCGACTGGCTCAGCGGGGAGAGCCTTTCCAGTTCGGCCAGTGCAGCGGTGTATTCCCCGGAGGCGAAAAGATTCCGGGCTTTGTTCAGGCCGGCGTCCTGTGCATGGACGCACGGAATGCTTGCCAGCAGGAAAAACAAGGCAAGCCCTACACGGTGTTTTGTCATACGAAGAATCATCTGGCATGCAGAGGCGTTGGTATTGGCCGAGTCCTCTGCCGATATATATTTGGACAAAGATAGCGGTTTTTTGCCTGTCGGGGCGTTCCGGGTGGGATTTTAAGTTTTTATTATTACACGCGAAAAGCGGCCGGGAAAGCTTTTCCCGGCCGCTTTTCGCAGGCAAGAGGCCTGCTGGGTGCAGCAGAATTCTTATTTTGCGCTGTCGATGGATTGTTTGCGGAATTCCTTGAACAGCTTGGTCAGTTCCAGCGAAGTCTTGCGGGCGCGGGTGCCGGCAGCTTTGTTTCCTTTTTCTACCTGTGCTTCAGCATCTTTTACAAATGCGTCCAATTTCTCTTGGATCTCTTTGAGCAAATTTTCCATGTGTTTTGAATTTTAATATTGATACCAATTGTCTTCAGGTTTCCAGACCGGTCAAATATCAAAAATAATTTTCAAACATTTGGCCACCCCATCGGAAATATTTTCGTCCGTTACCCGGTCGGCGGCCGTTTTCACCACCTCTTTGGCATTGCCCACAGCCACGCCCAGCCCGGCGGAGGAGAGCATGCCGATGTCGTTGTAGTTGTCCCCGAAGGCCACGATCTGTCCGATCGTAAGGCCGAAGTAGGCGGCCAGTACGGCGAGCGACTTTTCCTTTGAGATGGCTTTGGCATTGATCTCCAGGTAGGTGTCCTTGCTGCGATAAATGTCCACGTGATCGCCATAGAGACTGGAGAGCAGAAAGTAGAGTTCCTCTATAGCCTCCTTTTCGCCCATTACCAGTACCTTGTGGGCCGACATGCCTTCGCAGGAGAAGCGGTACAGCATCCGGTCCGTAGGGAGGATCTCCGGATGGACGCGGGTATTGTGGATCTCGCGTTCGGTCCACCGGTCCATTCCGTTGGCGTACCAGGTGTCTTTGTAAAAGGCGGAAACGTGTACCGGGTATCGCTGGAGCAGGGTCAGCATTTGGAGAAAGATCTCGTAGTTCATCGTGCGGGTGCGCAACACGCGGGGACGCCCATCGGGTTTGATTTCGCTTTCGATGTAGGCGCCGTTGAAGCACACGATGGGGCGATTGATGCCAGCCTTGGCCAGGAAAGGCCGCATGGCGCTGGGCATTCGCGCCGAGATCATGACAAAGGGAATGCCTTTTTCGTCCAGGCAGCGCAAGGTTTTTACCGTGCAGTCCGACAAGTCCCGTTCTCGGTTCAGGAGGGTGCCGTCGATGTCGGAACAGGCCAGACGGTACGGGAGAGAAGAAGGTGATGATATTTCTTTTGACATCTTGTCAGGCGTTTTTCAGGATCAGGTCCGTCGAAGATTTGTTTTCGGTGTGTTCGAACGAGTCTCCGGAAGGCAGCGCATGGAAACGGTATCCCAGCTCCGAGAAATACCGCAGGGCGGCAGGGAGCAGTTCGCTGGTTCGAGGGATGGATTTGATGCTGTCGTGGAAGATGGCTATCGAGCCGTCTTCCAGATTGGAGAGCAGGTTCTGCCGCAGGTATTCCACGTCTTGCGAGGGGTCGAAGTCCCCGGCAATGACATCGCCCAGCACGATACGGAACGTCTTGCGCAGGGTGGAGTATTGTTCGGGGGTGATTCGGGCGTAGGGGGGGCGAAAAAGCCGCGTTCCGGTCAGACGCTCGGCTTTCCAGACATTTTCCATGTATTCTTCCAGAGAACACTTGAAGCCGCTGAGGTGGTTGTACGTGTGGTTGGCCGGGGTGTGTCCTGCCCGGAGGATGCGGTCGAATATCCGGGGATGTTTGTCGATGTTGTGCCCTACGCAAAAGAAAGTCGCCTTTGCTCCGAACTCCTCCAGACGGCGCAGCACCCAAGGGGTCGCCTCGGGCACCGGTCCGTCGTCGAAGGTCAGGTAGATGATCCGCTCTCCGGGGTCCATCTTCCAAACGATGTGCCCCAGCAGCGAGCGGGTGAGCCGGGAGACTTTCAGCGGGTAGAAGTGCATCGGCGCGGTTATTCTTTTCGGATCACGAACGGGTACAGCGATACGAACGCTCCCGTAAGTTTTTCGTAATACTCTTTTTTCTCGGCAAAGAGTTCCGGATTGTTCGTTTCAACGTAGGTGAGTAGCAGATAGTATTGAAATAAACTCATCCGAGCGTCGGAGTATACTTTCATGCGGAACTTGTTCGGGAAAGAAAAATAGTATAACACGTCTTTTTCCAGTTGGTCGAACTCGTAGCGAGCCAAACTATCGGCCGTCTGCTTGTCATTGGCAGTATACAATAGTTGGATGGTGTTAGAGAGAAGACCATTTGGTATGAACCGGTTGAACGGCATTTTTTCCACTGAAAGGTTCAACAGTTCCCGAGCTCGGGTAGTATCTCCGTCGAGCATCAAGGCATTGGCAGCTCGATTCATGGCGGTACGGATATGAATTTCTGTACGAAGATCTGTTTCCGAGAGATAAGTCTTGGGGTTGTCCATGCCGCCGAATTCCCATTCCTGGGTGATGATCTGATAGGAACGGTCGCCGTCGCAGGCATCGAGGTTGCCGATCTTGATGGGGACCAGTTTGTAGGTAAGTCCTTCGAGGATCACGTAATCCTGCAGTCCGAACATGTTTGTCTCCGGATTGGCCTCAGAACCCAACCCGAAATGAATCGGACGATCCCACTGGTAGTTGGAGAGGAAGTCCAGAAAAGCAAGGGTCTTTTTGTACGTAGCGTATCTTTGGGTAGAATCTCCGATCGTGATGTGAAGGGTGTCTTCCAGGTACGGAGCCTCTTCCGGGCGAACAATGCCGTATTTGACCGCATTTTCCTTGTTTACAGGAATGGCAATCTTGTAAGTAGGCAATAAGGCATCACGGAATCCGAATACATTTTCTTGACTGAACAAAGGGTGTTCCGAACGGATCAAGTCTATGAATGTTTTGATGTCCAGTTCCTTGTCCCGGAAGGGGTTAGACGGGTCATCATTCAAATAAACAAAGTCGTTGGTTTTCCCTTTATACATTTTCTGCGGCAGAGAAAGCGGAAGAGCCGGGCTGTCGTAGAACTGGCGGCGCATCTGGTCGATATACCAATCGCACATCAGCAGCGAGGTGTTTACCACACGGACATCGGTGCGGTATCCTTCGACTTCCTGTATGTACCACAGCGGGAAAGTGTCGTTGTCTCCATGAGAAACGATGATGCCATTTTTTCCTACGCTGGATAAATAGTTCCGAGCCACAGCACGGGCTGTAGTACGGGTAGAGCGATCGTGGTCGTCCCAGTTTTGACAAGCCATCAGCACCGGCACGGCCAACAGGCAGATCGCGCTGATGCCTACGCTCAAGGCCAGTTTCTGTCGCTGGGCGACGTATTTCTTCAGCCAAGTGTACAGCGCCAGCACGCCCAGGCCGATCCATACACCGAAAGTCCAGAACGAGGTAACCAAGGCGTAATCCCGTTCACGCGGTTCGTACGGAGGGTTGTTCGTGTACAGGGTAATGCCCACGCCGGTGATCAGGAAAAACAGGAAGGTGGCATAGGCATCCTGGTCTTTGCGTTTGAAGTGGAAGTACAGTCCGATGAGTCCCAAGATGAGCGGGAGGAAATAGTACTTGTTCAGCGCCTTGTTGTCCTTCATGTAGTCCGCTTGTGGATCCTGGGGCCCCAAGCGCATGGCATCGAGCGGGGCGATGCCGGAGAGCCAGTTCCCTTTGGTGAGTTCACCTCTTCCTTGGTAGTCGTTTTGGCGGCCGACGAAATTCCAGAGGAAGTACCGCATGTTCATGTATCCTAGCTGGTAGGTCAGGAAGAAATACAAGTGGTCGCTTAATGTAGGATATTCGCCTTCTTTCAACCCAGAAAGTGCCCGATAATTTTTTGCATAATCGTCTCGGTCTTTCGATATACGAGGGAATAGACTCATGCACTCAGGCAGATAGTGGTAGGAAAAATCGTAGTCGATTACTTCATATCGCCCTGTTTCCTCATTCGGTTCGTAAGTAGGAGCTCCTATCTCGTAGGGGTCGGACCAGTTAATTTTTGCGTTGTAGGACGGTCCGTAGATAAGAGGATCGGATCCATATTGTTTTCGCGAGAAATAATAGTCCAGTCCGGCCGCAGTCGAAGGATTGTTTTCGTTGATCGGCGTGTTGGCATTCGAGCGGATAGGGATCATCAGGTAGCAGGAAAATCCGATGACGATGAACATGAGTGCCAAAACGGTCGTGTTGACTGCCAGCCACCCTTTCCTGCGGCTCCACCAAAGCAGAAATACGCAAATTCCCGTCAGCAGTACCGCCCACAGGATGGTCCCTGTGTGGAACGGGGCTCCCAGAGTATTGACCAGGAAAATATCGGCCGCCCCGAACGAATTGATCAGGAATGGGAAGATCACAGCGAAAATCAACACCAGGATGGCCGCTGCCACGAGGTTGGCCAGGATGAATCGCTTGGCGGTGATCTTCTTTTCCGTCGTTTTGAAATAGTAGATCATCACCACGGCCGGCACGCCCAGCATTCCCATGAAGTGTACACCCGGGGCCAGTCCGACCAGCAGGGCGATCAGGATCAGCCACTTGTTGTTGCGCGGTCGTCCGAAGCCGTCCGCCCAGCGGATGGCGCAGTAGAAGACCAGTACCGTAAATGTATTGGCCAGGGAGTAAACTTCGCTTTCGGTGGCATTGAACCAGAACGTATCGGAAAACAGGATGGCTGCCGAACCGACTATGCCGCTGCCGATCACCGCGGCAAAAGTCGGAGTGGAGAGTTCCCCCCAGTTTTTCCCGACGATGCGTTTTCCGAAATAGGTGATCACCCACAGGAGCAGCATGATGGCCACTCCGCCTGCAAGACAGGCGAATACGTTCATCATGAAGGCGATACGGGTCGGATCTACGTCGAACATGTTGGAGATCACCGCGCCCATCATTTGGAACAAGGGTGCTCCCGGGGGGTGTCCTACTTCCAGTTTAACGGCCGTAGCCGTATATTCCGGGCAGTCCCACAGCGGAGCGGTGGGTTCCGTGGTGAGGATGTATACTAGCGAACCGATGGCGAACATCAGCCACCCGGCCAGTATGTTGATGTTTTTTTGGGAAATGGCGGGCAATTTCATAGCTGAATTCAACTTGCAAATGCAACAGAATTCTG
>ERZ827181.1696-NODE-1696-length-22518-cov-72.211904_pt1 | contig 22518 bp, 16 predicted proteins | sample MGYA00519778_ERZ827181 | MGnify/ENA primary metagenome ERZ827181 (study PRJEB31778, sample SAMEA3449273) | human gut metagenome | biome: human gut; feature: human-associated habitat; material: faeces | place: United Kingdom | collected 2010/2012 ...
ATCCGCGAACTGAATGAGCGGATTGAAAGACAAAGTGCTTTCGTTACCAATCTTACCACAGGTATGGACCAGGTCATTGTAGGACAAAAGCATCTGGTAGAGTCGTTGTTAATTGGTTTGTTGTCCGATGGACATGTGTTGTTGGAAGGTGTGCCCGGTTTGGCAAAGACTTTAGCTATCAAGACGCTTGCTTCGTTGATTGATGCGCAATACAGCCGCATTCAGTTTACGCCTGACTTGTTGCCTGCCGACGTAATAGGTACAATGGTTTACAGCCAGAAGGATGAAACGTTCCAAGTAAAAAAAGGTCCGGTCTTCGCAAACTTTGTTTTGGCCGATGAAATCAACCGTGCTCCGGCCAAAGTACAGAGTGCTTTGCTGGAAGCCATGCAGGAACGTCAAGTTACTATCGGCAATGAAACTTTCGGGTTGCCCAAACCATTCCTGGTGCTTGCCACACAGAATCCTATCGAGCAGGAAGGTACTTATCCGCTGCCCGAAGCGCAAGTGGACCGTTTCATGCTGAAAGTCGTAATAGACTATCCGAAGCTGGAAGAGGAGAAACTGATTATCCGCCAGAATATCAATGGTGATAAATTTGAAGTGAAGCCCATTTTGAAGGCAGACGAAATTATTGAAGCTCGTAAAGTGGTTCGCCAGGTGTATCTGGATGAGAAAATAGAAAAATATATTGTTGATATTGTATTTGCTACCCGTTATCCGGAAAAATATGATTTAAAAGAACTGAAAGACATGATTGGTTTCGGCGGTTCGCCCCGTGCTTCCATCAACTTGGCCTTGGCTGCCCGTAGCTACGCGTTCATCAAGCGTCGCGGTTATGTCATTCCGGAGGATGTGCGCGCTGTGGCACACGACGTACTTCGCCACCGTATCGGCTTGACTTACGAGGCGGAAGCCAGCAATATGACATCTGATGAAATCGTCAGCAAGATACTGAACAAGGTTGAAGTGCCCTAACGCATAATAGAGGTTTTCGTAAACTTGAGGTTTACAATCCTATACCTGAGGTTTAGCGTCGTAAACCTTAGGGTTGAGTACCGAAAACCTCACCCCTTTTCATAGGGAAGTTTCTGTTATAAACTAAATTGCGCTTGTGTGCTTAAATGAGATTATTAAAATAAATCAATGGAAACAACAGAACTTTTGAAGAAAGTCCGTCAGATTGAGATAAAGACGCGCGGATTGTCCAACAATATCTTTGCCGGGCAGTATCACTCTGCCTTCAAGGGTAGAGGTATGGCATTCTCCGAGGTGCGCGAGTATCAGTTTGGCGACGACATACGCGACATTGACTGGAATGTGACCGCCCGCTTCAACAAGCCTTACGTCAAGGTGTTTGAGGAGGAGCGCGAATTGACAGTGATGTTGTTGGTAGATGTTTCCGGTAGTTTGGAGTTCGGTACGGTAAAGCAGATGAAGAAGGATATGGTGACGGAAATTGCCGCTACACTGGCATTCTCTGCCATTCAGAATAATGACAAGATTGGTGTCATCTTCTTTTCGGACCAGATTGAGAAGTTTATTCCGCCCAAGAAGGGACGTAAGCATATACTTTACATCATCCGCGAACTGATAGATTTTCATGCGGAAAGCCGGAGGACGAACATCCGTTTGGGATTGGAATATCTGACGAATGTGATGAAACGCCGTTGCACGGCATTTGTCTTGTCCGACTTCATCGACCAGGAAAGTTTCAAGAACGCTATGACCATTGCCAATCGTAAGCATGACCTGGTTGCCGTTCAGGTGTACGACCGTCGTGTGGAAGAATTGCCACCCGTGGGACTGATGAAGATTAGGGATGCCGAGACGGGACATGAGCAGTGGATTGACACCTCCTCGCGTGCCGTGCGCCGTGCCCATCATGATTGGTGGGTGAACAAGCAGGCGGAATTGAATGAAACGTTTACCAAGAGTAATGTCGACAATGTGTCGGTACGTACCGACCAGGATTATGTCAAGGCATTGATGAATTTGTTTGCGAAACGAAATTAATCGGAAAATGAAAAGATATTTATTTCTGATAGCGTTATTGATAGCATGGTCGGGAAGGGTAGTAGCCCAGTCGGTAACGGTAGATGCTACGATTGACTCTTTGCAGATTCTTATTGGAGAGCAGGCAAAGATAAAGCTTCAAGTATCTCTGGATGCCGATAAGCGTGCCATATTCCCGGTATATACCGATACGCTGGTGAATGGGGTTGAAATTATTGATGTGGCCAAGCCGGATACGCAACTGCTGAATGATGGTCGGCGTGCATTGATAACTCAAGAGTATACAGTTACCTCTTTCGACTCGGCTCTTTATTATCTGCCGCCTATGGAAGTGACGGTGGATAATGAGAAGTATCGCTCCAAAGCGTTGGCCTTGAAAGTATATTCGGTGAATGTCCCGTTAGATCCGGAGAATCCGGAACAGTTCTTCGGTCCCAAAACAGTGATGCAAGCGCCTTTTGCCTGGGAAGACTGGTATGGTCTTATGGCTTGTGGTGCGCTGATTATCCCGATAGGGATATTACTTGTCTATCTGATAATGCGCTTCTTCGACAATAAGCCTATTATCCGTAAGGTGAAGGTAGAACCTAAGCTGCCTCCCCATCAGTTGGCTATGCAGGAGATAGAACGTATCAAGAATGAGAAGGTATGGCAGAAAGGGGAACCGAAGGAATATTATACGGAATTGACTGATGCTCTTCGTACATATATAAAAGACCGTTTTGGTTTCAATGCTTTGGAAATGACTTCTACGGAAATCATAGATAAGTTGCTGGAAATGAAAGATAAGGAAGCAATATCGGATTTGCGTGAATTGTTCCAGACTGCTGATTTGGTGAAATTTGCCAAGCATAATCCATTGATGAACGAAAATGACGCTAACCTGATTAATGCCATTGACTTTATTAATGAAACCAAGGAGAAAGAAGAGGAGAATGCCAAGCCGCAGCCTACGGAGATTACCATTATCGAGAAACGTTCTTTGCGTACCAAGGTTTTGCTGGGAACGGGTATTGTAGTGTTGGCTGTAGCCCTTGTCAGTTCATTGATATATATCGGATTGGAGTTGTATAATTATTTTGCTTAATACAGGAAAAGTGACTTCAATCGGATATACATGAGTGAAAAGTGAGGGATGTTTGGAGCGAAGCTGAATTGTAAATCGTTAAATCGTACATAAATATGGTTTTTGCCAATATTGAATATTTATTTTTGCTGCTGTTGCTTATACCTTATATAGTATGGTATATTATGAAGCGGAAGAATAGTGAAGCTACGCTTCAGATTTCGGATGCCCGTGTGTATGCCCATACCCCTAAAAGCTATAAGAACTATTTGTTGCATGTACCGTTTGTATTGCGGATAATTGCCTTGATACTGATTATTCTTGTTTTGGCACGTCCGCAAACCACCGATAGCTGGCAGAACAGTGAGATTGAGGGTATTGATATCATGCTTGCTATGGACGTTTCTACCAGTATGCTGGCCGAAGACCTGAAACCTAACCGGTTGGAAGCGGCGAAGGATGTGGCGGCAGAGTTTATTAACGGACGTCCGAATGACAATATAGGTATAACTTTGTTTGCTGGAGAAAGCTTTACGCAATGTCCGTTGACAGTAGACCATGCCGTATTGTTGAACTTGCTTAAAGATATGAAGTGCGGGCTGATTGAAGACGGAACGGCAATCGGTATGGGTATTGCCAATGCCGTTACCCGTTTGAAGGATAGCAAGGCAAAGTCGAAAGTCATTATTCTGCTGACGGACGGTGTCAATAATAAAGGTGATATTTCTCCTTTGACGGCTGCTGAAATAGCCAAGAGTTTTGGCATTCGCGTTTATACTATTGGGGTAGGAACCAATGGTATGGCTCCTTATCCTTATCCGGTAGGCGGAACAGTGCAATATGTCAATATGCCCGTCGAAATTGATGAAAAGACTTTGACACAGATTGCCGGAACAACGGAAGGTAACTATTTCCGTGCCACCAGCAACTCGAAGTTGAAGGAAGTGTACGAGGAGATAGACAAGCTGGAGAAAACAAAATTGAATGTAAAAGAATACAGCAAGCGCCAGGAAGAGTACCGCTGGTTTGCGTTGGCTGCTTTCTTGTGCGTATTACTGGAGGTACTGTTACGCAACTCTATATTGAAGAAGATACCGTAAAAACGGAGAATGTCTTTTAGTGTATCAGTCATTGCGTAGCCAAATTGTAAATTGTAAATTGCTAAATTGTAAATAAAAAGATGTTTCGATTTGAAGAACCTGCATATTTGTACTTGTTGCTGCTGCTGCCTTTATTGGCGGCCTTCTACTTGTACTCCAATTATCGGAGGAGGAAAGCCATTCGTAAATTTGGTGACCCTATACTGATGGCACAGCTAATGCCGGATGTTTCCAAATACCGTCCGGATGTGAAGTTTTGGTTGGTTTTTGCGGCTATCGGGTTGTTCACGGTACTGCTGGCACGTCCGCAGTTTGGTTCCAAACTGGAGACGGTAAAACGCCAGGGAGTGGAAGTGATGATTGCGTTGGATATATCCAATTCCATGCTGGCACAAGACGTACAGCCAAGCCGCTTGCAGAAGGCAAAACGGCTGGTGGCGCAGTTGGTAGATAAGATGCAGAATGACAAGGTCGGTATGATTGTTTTTGCAGGTGACGCATTTACCCAGTTGCCTATTACGAGTGATTATATTTCTGCCAAGATGTTTTTGGAGTCCATCGACCCTTCGCTGATTTCCAAGCAAGGTACGGCAATTGGAGCTGCAATAAATCTGGCTGCCCGGAGTTTTACACCTCAAGAAGGAGTGGGACGTACTGTTATTGTCATCACCGACGGTGAAAACCATGAAGGTGGTGCCGTAGAAGCAGCTAAGGCTGCTGCAGAGAAAGGTATCCAGGTCAATGTATTAGGGGTAGGTATGCCTGAGGGTGCCCCTATTCCAATAGAGGGTACTAATGATTATCGTCGTGACCGTGAAGGTAATGTAATCGTTACTCGCTTGAATGAGCAGATGTGTCAGGAAATTGCTCAGGCAGGAAATGGTATTTATGTGCGCGTAGACAATACCAACGGTGCACAGAAAGCGATTAGTCAGGAAATCAACAAGATGGCAAAGGCAGATGTGGAAACACAGGTGTACACGGAATTCAATGAACAGTTTCAGGCAGTGGCATGGATTATTCTGCTGTTGTTACTGGCTGAGATGTTGATATTGGAGCGCAAGAATCCTCTGTTCCGCAACATTCATTTATTCTCTAATAAGAAATGATGCGTATGTTACAGAAAAAATATATTGGAATAGTTTTGCTGCTGTTAGTGGCAGTTTCAGCTTCTGCACAGAAGGCGGAACGCGATTATATCCGTAAGGGAAACCGTTTTTTTAAGGATAGCGTATATGTGGATGCAGAAGTGAACTATCGGAAGGCTTTGGAGGTAAACCCGAAGTCAACGGTTTCCATGTTCAACCTGGGAAATACATTGACCCAGCAGAACAAGCTGCAGGAAGCGATGGAGCAATATGTGGGAGCTACCAAGATAGAAAAGGACAAATCGAACTTAGCACAGATTTATCATAATATGGGAGTCATCTTTCATTCTCAGAAGGATTATGCAAAGGCGGTAGAAGCCTATAAGGAGTCGTTACGCAATAATCCGAAAGATGATGAAACGCGCTATAACCTTGCTTTGGCACAGAAACAGTTGCAAGACCAGCAGCAGAACCAGGATCAGAATCAAGATCAGGATAAACAGGACCAACAGAAGGAGCAGGATAAACAGCAGGATCAGCAGAAAGACCAGCAACAGAATCAAGACCAGCAACAACAACCTTCTCAGCCGGAAAAAAAAGATAATGAGATGTCTAAGGAAAATGCAGAACAGCTATTGAACTCTGTCATGCAAGACGAGAAGGATGTGCAGGATAAAGTGAAAAAGCAGCAGGTACTTCAAGGAGGTCGTCTGGAAAAAGATTGGTAACAAACATAATAGGAAATAATATATGAGAAAAATAGTTTTCTTATGGATAGCACTGATTGCAGTCGGTATGAATGTCTTTGCCGATGGCAAGGTATCGTTTACTGCGTCTGCTCCTGACGCTGTGGCGGTAGGAGACCAGTTCAGACTGTCGTATACGGTGACTACACAAAAGGTAAGGGATTTTCGTGCTCCTTCTATGAAGGGATTTGATGTGTTGATGGGGCCCAGCCGCTCGCAACAGAGTAGCGTGCAGATGATTAATGGGCAGACGACTTCAACCAGCAGTATTACATTCACTTATATTTTAATGGCGACTGCAGAAGGTGATTTTACCATTCCAGGAGCCACTATCACTGCTGATGGTAACCAAATGGTTTCGAATTCTGTACAAGTAAGGGTTCTTCCGGCAGATCAGGCTGCTAATGGAGCTTCTGGAAATGGTGGCAAACAGAGTGAGGGCACTGCCAGCCGCGCTTCTTCCGGGACATCTGTATCGAATAGTGATTTGTTTATTACAGCTACTGCCAGTAAGATGACGGTGTATGAACAAGAGGCTTTTCTGCTGACATACAAGATATATACCTTGGTGGACTTACGTATGTTTGATAATGTGAAATTGCCTGACTTCAAAGGATTCCATTCTCAGGAAGTAGAATTGCCTAATGACAGAAGATGGGGATTGGAGCATTATAAAGGTAGAAATTATCAGTCTACAATCTATCGTCAGTTTGAGTTGTTCCCGCAACAAGCCGGTAAGCTGACAATTGATGCTGCACGCTTTGATGCTTCCATTGCAAAGGCTACACAAGTTGCTGATCCGTTCGAGGCATTTTTCAATGGAGGAAGCAATTACGTAGAAGTTAAAAAGACAATTTTGACTCCGCAACTGACAATTGACGTAAAGCCCTTGCCGGCAGGTAAGCCAGCCGATTTTTCGGGAGGAGTGGGAGAGTTCAATATAACTTCTTCTATCAATAGTACAAATGTCAAGACCAATGATGCTGTTACTGTCAAACTTGTCATTTCTGGTACCGGTAATCTGAAATTGCTTTCTAATCCGGAAGTTAAATTCCCCGAGGATTTTGAAGTATATGATCCGAAGGTGGACAATAAATTCCGTCTGACAAATTCGGGCCTCTCCGGTAGTAAGGTCATTGAGTATCTGGCAATTCCTCGTAATGCTGGAACTTATAAGATTCCTGCCGTAAAGTTCAGTTATTTTGATATTAATTCCCGTTCGTATAAGACGTTGACTACGGAGGAGTATGAATTGCATGTGGAAAAGGGAGTAGGTAATGCTGCTCAGACTATTGCAAACTTTACAAGCAAGGAAGAGTTGAAAGTATTGAACGAGGATATTCGTTTTATCAAGCAGAATAACGTAACTCTGTCTCCCAAAGGTGATTTCTTCTTCGGTTCGTTGACGTATTGGTTGCTTTATTTGATACCGGGTATTGCATTCATTACATTCTTTGTCATCTATCGTAAGCAAATAGCAGCCAATGCAAATGTAGCAAAGATGCGTACCAAGAAAGCCAATAAAGTGGCGGTGAAACGTATGAAACAAGCTGGTAAATTATTGGCTGAGAATAAGAAAGATGCGTTTTATGATGAGGTTTTGAAAGCTCTTTGGGGGTATATCAGTGATAAACTGAACATTCCGGTATCCCGTTTGTCTAAGGATAATATCGAAGAGGAACTTCGTAATTATGGTGTGAATGATGCGTTGATAAAGGAATTCCTCGATGCATTGAATAACTGTGAGTTTGCCCGCTTTGCTCCGGGTGATGATAACCAGGCTATGGATAAGGTATATTCAGCTTCTTTGGAAGTTATCAGTAAAATGGAAAACTCGATAAAACATTAATCAGGAGGAAATGGTAATGAATAAAATATTGTTTTTTACTCTTAGTCTAGTGATGGCAATTACTGCCTATGGGCAGAATTCTGCATCTGTAGATACATTACAGACTGCTAGTGACTCTACATCCGTCGGTTCACATGCGGAATTCTCTGCTGCAAGGCAAGAAAGCAATGTGACAAAGGCTGAAGGTGACAGCGCTTATATACGGAATGATTATGCTTCTGCCATTCAAATATATGAGAATCTGTTAAAGAAGGGAGAGGCTGCAGAGGTCTATTATAATCTTGGCAACAGTTATTATAAGGCAGATGATATAGCAAGAGCTATATTGAATTATGAGCGTGCCTTGTTGTTGGAACCTGGTAATGCTGATATTCGTGCAAATTTGGAGATAGCACGTTCTAAGACAATCGATAAGGTAATCCCAGTTCCTGAGGTTTTCTTTGTATCTTGGACTAAATCGTTGATTAATTGTCTTAGCGTAGACGCATGGGCTAAGTTGGGGATTGTGTTCTTTGTACTATTACTCGTTTCGTTCTATCTCTTTTTCTTTTCAAAACAGATTACGGGAAAGAAAGTGGGATTTATTGCAGGAATAGTATTCCTGGTTCTTGTTATATTGAGTAATGTGTTTGCTGCTCAGCAAAAAGGCGAACTGATGGAACGTAACGAAGCTATAGTGTTGGCACCTAGTGTCACAGTGCGTAGTACTCCCAGTGAAAGTGGTACAAGTCTGTTCATTCTTCATGAGGGACGTAAAGTTGAGATAAAAGACAACTCTATGCGTGAATGGAAAGAAATTCGTTTGGAAGATGGTAAAGTAGGGTGGGTTCCAGCTTCTGCCATAGAAGGTATTTAAATTTTCCCTGTATTCTAAAAACAGCTCGTATAAACCCGATAATTCTGCTTTATACGAGCTGTTTCTGTCTATTTTTAGGAGCTTTTTCTCTGTACTTATAATTCTGCATACTTGAAAATGATTATTTTTTGGAGAGGCAATATTCTTTTTGAAAAAAGATAAAGAAATAGTTTGTTTTATCCTTTTTTTTCCTTAAGTTTATAGCGTGATAATAAAAAGTACAGAGTATTAACCATTAAATTTATGAATATGAGAACAATAACATTTAATGAATTACGTAAGATTAAAGACTCATTGCCTAGTGGTAGTATGCATAGAATAGCCGATGAACTTGGACTGAATGTTGACACTGTAAGAAATTTTTTCGGTGGACACAATTTTAAGGAGGGGAAAAGTGTTGGGATTCACTTGGAACCTGGACCAGATGGTGGATTGGTTATGATTGATGATACTACTGTTTTAGAGCGAGCTTTAAAAATTTTAGATGAAATGGCAGGTAAGACTGAAGAAGCTGTTCGAGCTTAAGAAGAGAAAGTTAGATAGAATCCCAATTGCTGACAACAATTGGGATTTCTTGTTTGTTTTAATCTCAAAATCAATGATATATGGAAGATAAATTAGTTACTTTGGCAATCTTAACGTACGCGAAAGCTCAAATATTGAAAAATGTTCTTGAAAATGAAGGTATTGAGACTTATATTCACAATGTAAACCAGATACAACCGGTTGTTTCTTCTGGCGTACGTGTACGTATTAAGGAGAGTGACTTACCTCATGCTCTGAAAATTACTGAAAGCTCTGCGTGGTTATCTGAAGAGGTAGTGGGGGGGAAGTCACCTAAACTGGAGAAGGTTAGTAATAAAGTGCTGATTCCAGTGGATTTTTCCAATTATTCTTTGAAGGCTTGCGAGTTCGGTTTCAATTTCGCTCAGAATATAGGTGCAGAAGTTGTTTTGCTACATGTTTATTTTACTCCTATATATGCAACTTCTTTGCCATACGGAGACGTATTTAACTATCAGCTAAGTGATGAGGAGAATGTAAGGAGTATCTTACAAAAAGTTCATGCTGATTTGAATGCATTATCTGATAAAGTAAAAGAGAAGGTAGCTTCCGGCGAGTTTCCAGATATTAAATATACTTGTGTTTTGCGTGAAGGTATTCCTGAAGAAGAGGTACTCCGCTATACCAAGGAATATCGGCCACGCATTATCATAATGGGAACTCGTGGTAAAAGTCAGAAGGATATTGATTTGATCGGCAGTGTAACGGCTGAAGTGATTGAACGTAGCCGTGTACCGGTATTGGCCATTCCTGAAAATACTCCATTCAAGCAATTTTCTGAAGCTAAGCGTATTGCATTCATTACTAATTTTGATCAACGTGATTTAATAGCTTTTGATTCGCTAATAAATAATCTGAAATCATTTAAGTTTTCAGTGTCTCTGATACATCTTTCAGATGTTCAGAATACATGGAATGAAATAAAACTGGCTGGTATTAAGGAATATTTTCAAAAACAATATCCACAATTGGAAATATACTATGATGTGGTAAAGAACGATAATCTGCTTAGTAGTTTAGACAGTTATATCAAAAGTAATCATATTGATATTATAACATTAACTTCTTATAAAAGAAATATATTTTCGCGCTTATTTAACCCTGGCATTGCCAGAAAGATGATTTTCCATTCTGATACACCATTGTTGGTAATTTACGGAAGACCGAATTAGGTGTTGAATATAGGTATATATGGTTTCTATCCAATATCAGCATTATGCAAGTAGATAATAGGGGAATTCCCCTAAAATATAATAGGGATTTCCCTATTTATGGAAAATCCCTATTACTTTTGTAACTATTTCAGTTAAAATACCGTGCTCCCAAATATTGCACCAAGTGCAGCAGATATTACCGCCTTGACAACTTCCCACCAATTAACCTTTTTCATCATCCTAACGGGTTTTCGCTTTGGTCGCCATCACCGTTACCGGAATCACTTTCTCCGCTTTGGCTACCCGCTTTAAGCTGGTAATAGGATGCACCAATTTTAAATGCATAGATTGCTTTTGCACCGCTTAAGGCATCGCCTACTTCGCAGTCGAACGATATTGTATTAGAAGAAGCTACAACAGCAGAAATCGTTACGGAATCGCTTTGCTCAGCACCTTCCGAATCATAGGTAGTTATACTTGAAGCTGTAACACCGGAAAAGTTTGCAGCACTATCCGTTATCGTAATTGACGTTGTAGTGTTTACGGGTGCAAGTTCTGGCGTAGATGCAACGAATGTAGAACTTTTCTGTCCTACGCTTCCGTTTACCGTTACTCCCGTAGGAGGTACAACGGGTTTCGGATTATCTGAACTATTCCATTTTCCTTTCAGATAGACTGTTTCAACACCCGACAGTTTTACACGGTAGATTGATGAAGGGTTTGCCGTGGCATAAGTTGTTACAGCTTCCTCGACCTGTGCGGGTGTCGCGTTTTGTGCAGTAGATACAAGCTCTTGCACGGCAGCCTCCATTGCTGCTTTATTGACCTTGTAAAAGTAGTTTCCTTGACTCCCGTACTTCGTTTTATCGAACGAGGCGTTAATGTCCGGTCGGTGCATTCCAATATACATTGAAATCAATTTGAATCGCGCCTCGTAAACAGATAATGCACCATCCACGCGCGTCACTGGGCGTTCGCCAACTTTTTCGGAGACAATTGTTCTGCCTCTCACTGTCCGGAAGGTTATATTGCCCGCGGACTTTCGACCCTTGCCAATAGCCAAACTTCTGATAATAGCCATAGTATAATATCTCCGAGGATAGCAGGAGCCAACAGCAGCACCCGTTTTCGGAAGATGAACAAAGGTGCAAACAACATTTGTGCCGACCAAATACTATTCATGTGCCTATTATGTGCTCTTCATGTTACAAAGTGATAGTACTATGCTTGTTTTTATGTCATTTTGTAAACCATTGAATGCAGGTACGGTTATATATATTTAACATGTTTAACCTTTGTTGCGAGCGTAGCGAGCATGGAAGGCGCAAGGGCGTAGCCCGCAGCGTAGAGAAAAGCCCGAACGAAAGATGCTGATGCCATCAAAACCGCACAACACCCGCACCGCACCGTAAGGCGGGGCACCCGCCATAAGCCGAATATCGAAAACCCCACCTTAGGCGGGGGAGCGAAGCGGGGGTAACCCCCTATGAAATAGAAGAAACTTGGGGATTGCCGGACGTTCAACGGGGAGAGCAGCACCCACAAAGTAGCGCGGGAGGGGCGTGGCTTGGGGGGTAGGGGCCCCACAAGAAGGAACGCCCGGATTACGGAGTATTATCTTTCGCGCGCGCGGTGGCGGCAAGGGGGTGGAGCCTGGGGCGACCCCCCGCAGTCCGGCACATGTAGGCTGGGGCTGCGTCAAAAGTTCCTGACTGACAGCCGCGAGGCTGACCAAAACGGGGGGCGTAGCGGATGCGGAGCAGGGGGCAGAGCCCCCTATGAGAAAGAGCAGTAGCGGAGCCCGTGCCGAACGGGGCGGGGGCGACGACGCGGGGGAGCGAAGCCCCCTGCAGGAGAAGCGCCCGACATGGTGGGGTGGTCAGAGGGTTAGGAGGGTTTCGATAAGGTGCACGATGTACGTTATCAGCAGGAGGATGATGGCAAGGAGTAACTTGAATAGGGTGTTGCTTAGGTATTTCCGATGGTAGTTTTCAAACCAGCTATAATATTTTCTTTTCATGGTTCAAAGGTAACGTTTTATAATCGAAGTTAAGCAAGGTTAGTCCCGAAAAGGTGGGATAGAAACAAAATAGGTGTGGTACTACTTAACCACACCTACAGAGTGATATGCTTGCCTCCGCGCTTCGCTTGGGGTAGTACGGTGGGAAACATTGCGGGTTGCTCACTTCTTACCGTCCAACGTGCAGGGTGAATATTTCTTTTCAATGCTGTAAAGTGGAGATTGGAAACGTTTGCAGTATTCTAAAAGGTTCACCGGACACCATGGTATAAGGGGCTGTACCTTTTCTTCGTAGTGTATGAAAGCTGCAGCCCTTGCCATGCGCTTGAAGCGTGCCCGAAAGTTCGGTGTTATCATCCAAAAGTCCGGAATCATAGAATCGGGCACGCCTTGTATTATTTCGTTCAGTTCATACGCCATTATTAGTACTGTGTCGCAGTATTCGCGGTAACTCATGGGAGCGTAGGGGTTCGACTTCTGCCTATCATCAGCTGTAGAGTGATATATTATTCTCTTTTTCATGGTGTTGTATTTAAGTTGTTACTTTAAATAGTTTTTACATAGCCATTTGAGCATATCCAAGTCTTTTTGCTTTGGATTGTCAGCGTTTTTTGTAGCGTCTATCATGGACATGTCGGCGACATATCCTATCCATTTGGCGCCCGTGACGGGGCTTTGGTAGATTACACGGTAGCGACCATAGGCTACGAGTTCAAAACGGAAATCTGAAATTTGAGTTTTTGTTTTCATAACATCATTTTTTTTGGGTTTATAATTTATTTTTACAAGAAGCGAACACAGCGCACGCCCCCTTATTTTTTTTCCTTTTCTTTTTCTCTATACATATACACATAGGCAGATAAATAGCTATGCAAGAAATTTTTATAGAATACTCTTTTTCTTTGCAGCGCGTCAGCGCTGGAATCAAAGAAAAAGGAAGATTCTATAAAAATAGCGTAGCGGTTCTTGCATAGCTATTTATCTGACTATACTTTCGTATAGAGAAAAAGATAAGGAAAAAAAATTGCAAAGCAATTTAAGCCGCCTTGCGGCTACCAAAGTTCGTGGATAGCGTTACGGTTTTATTATTATCTGATGGCGGTTTTTTCTGTGGGTGACGTATGACACATGTATAAAATTACGACTAATGTAGTATATTAGTTGGTCGAAATCTAGGCTATTGGCTATGTAATGATAGAGCAGCTGCATGCGGTCTGATGGGCAGGTGATGTCCGCTGCGTTACCCGTGCAGTGCTGGGAAGCGATATTGCCACCTACAGCGCTATTCAGTTCGCGTGAACGGTAACCGCTTGTAATGAGTATTGGATAGTCAAGCCATGCGCGTGCAGGGTCAAGTACCTTATGTATGAGTTGTCGCATGTTATATATTGAATCGGTGTCCGGTTCGTTTGCGATGTTTAGGCGCTGGGCGGTTTGCGAGCGCGTAAGTTCTTCCAATGTAAAGTATTTCATATGTATTGTTTTATGTATGTCTCCGCGCTTCGCTTGGGGTAATACGGTGTGAAACATTGCGGGTTGTGAGCGTCACCAAATATATTCGGGCGGGGTAGGGGCTTCTTTCCAATACTCCGATATTTCCGTTTCCGTGATTGGGGGATATTCGTATACTAAATCGTACAGTTCATCGCTATGTATCTGACAGCGAGCTTGACGCGCTTTTTCCATTGCACCAAAGTATATTACATCATCATAATTTATATGTTTCGTGGCTTTTATGTTGTTAAGATATTGGGTATAGTGTTGTAGTGCTATTGTTTGGGTTTTCTTTCCTTGTAATTCTTGTAAGAACTCCATTGCACAGAGTAGACCAGCCCTGCGGGGTTCTGCTAGGTCTATATATTCCTGCGCTAGCTTTTGCAGCTTGTTGTAACATATTTTTTCCATGCGTCCGGTATCGGCAGAGCGCGACCAATAGAAAGGCTTTGAGGTGATGACGGGTGCCGATTCAAACAGCTGTAGACGCTTGTAGTTACGGATTTGTTTTTGTCCGGTGTTTATGCGGAAATCAAATACTTTTGCTGCGTAAATATGAAACAGTTTTATTATTTGCGATTGGTGTTCAAGGTAAAGAGGTGACAGCCTAAATATTTCGGAGGTAGACATGTTGATAATATCCATGCCTTGACATTTTATCGAGATTTCGAAGCGCCAAACACGTTTTTTTACATATTCGGACATTCCGGAATTTTCTATCTTTCGTTCGCGTTCTCTTTTTGATAGTTTGGAAATTTCTTGTTCGGATATATCGTACTCTAGTCCGTTTTCTTCCCACATTTTGCGAATCCATGGTTTATCTTTTACCTCTGACAGTTCTAGCGTCTTATCATAACAGTAAGCACCAATTTTAGAGGTTGGAGACCCCCAACGGATTGAATTTAGATTTGCTACAGCGGTGTTTTTGCGAGTGCCATGTAGCTGGAAACGGCATGAGCCGTTCCGTACGATGTGTCCGACTGTCATAGGTTCAGTTGACACATATTGGCGAATAAATCGCTCAACGTTACGTCCATCATGTAGCGCGTTACAGTCGTAGCATATATCTATTCGCGTGATACCTTTGTATTGTAAGTGCAATGCTTCTTGAATAGCGTATAGCATTTTTATATATTGCTGGCAATATAGCACACGGTTTGATAGCTTTACGCAGGTGGCTCTCCGATGTATTACTGATGTTCTTGGCGTTTGTTGAATTGTGGCAGCTGGGTGTGACTGATAATAGACAGTGAAAATGTCTTTGAATTGGGCAGTTTCGTGATTTTCCTTTTTTACTGTGAACGTGTAGCCACGTGATGAGTATGAGCCTTCTTGAATCGGTTCTCCGTGACAAAAAGTTTGCAACCAATCGACCGAGATACAAAATCTTTCCATATATTTGCGCGTTTCCGGTGTTGCTGTATAAAAACAAGCGCTATAAACGGAAAAGACTTGGGGTAATTAATCCCAAGTCTTACGCAACGCGCATAGTTTACACTTTTACCGTTCACCGCCAACACCACTTGTACGGCTATCTCTCGAGTGCGTTGCAAATGTATGTATAATATCATCATTATGTTTAATATGGCGCTGGAATAATTTAATCTAATTTTAATTTCTTCTCTCCCTCACTTAAGAAATAACATTCTTTACTTAATGATATAACAATAATAAAAGCCTAATTAATAATTTAATTAGGCTTTTATTATTATGAAAGTATTACATCAACTTTTCAATTTCTTCGAATTCAGGGCCCATTTGCAAATTATAATACACTCTATATAGACCATTTAACCACAAATCTTTTTGATCAGGTTTCAGTTCTCTTGCCTTTTCATAATAAGGTTTTGCCTTTTCATAGAAAGTCTTCAGAGTAGCCTGGTCTTCTTTATACTTCGGATCATTAATATCTGTAGTTGCTTTTTCTGAGAAATCTTGTGCTTGTAAGCAGTAAATCAAGCCTAAATTAGAGTATGCTTCTGCATAATTAGGATCTACTTCTATAGTTTTTTTATAGAATTCAATAGCTTTATCATAGTCCTTCATATTGTGATAAAGGTAGCCTTTTACATACAAATAGAATGTATTGTTAGGATCTTTAGCCAACATATCATCAGCAAACTGCATAGCTTCGTCATATTTGTTGTTATTGCTATAATAATCAATCAAGTGACCGAAGAAGAATGAATGTTCAGGATATTTCTGGATACCTTCTTTTAAAGAAGCAATCCATTTAACAGTATCACCTTCAGCTTTCAATGCAGTAGAGATAAATTCCATTGCGTATTTCCCAACTTCTTTATCATCTTGCGCATAAGGAGCATACTTCAAAATACTAGGATAATCTTCCATCTTAGCAGCTGCTAAACTTGCATAATATGCTATTTGGGGTAATACAGTATCTGTTTGTAATAGATTTTCCTTTTCAAACATCGGGTTGATAGCAATATCAATGTATGTTGCAAAGAAATCTAATGCTTTTTTATTGTCTTCATTGGCTGCATCGCCTTCTTTCTGTGAGGCCAAATTAAAGAATTGGATACCGCCATTGATCAGATTACCGCGTTCTGCTAAAATTGTAGCAGAATTAGATTTTCTATATTTATTCTTGATTTTGCCCTTTTCATTGGGAATTTGTGCCAATTCGTCACATTTGAAGTAGAATTTACACATGTTCAATGCGCTATTATATACCTGAAGAGTGTCATAAGGTTTTCTCAGATAGGCATTTTCCATTTCTTTCTCACTTCTTTTTCTTTGGATAAGACCTGCTACATCCCACGTTTCGGCATTGTCCTTTGTTTCGGGATTGGTTAAAGCCTGATTTATCAGTTCCTCTGCTTTGGCAAAGTCAGGATTTACTCCGTTAGCAATACTTTTAGCCTCTTTTACGTTCTTTTCTTGGGCGAAAGTAAAGCTTGCGACAAGTAGTAAAACCATTGAAAATAATACTCTTTTCATGATTGTAGAAAATTTAAATTAATATTATGTCTATTCTTCATTTTCATTGTTTACCTCGTTCTGAGGGCTTTCAAGGGTATTTTCTTCCCCCTCCTCTATAAGTTCCTCTTCATTTTCTGAAGTGACTTTACATACAGAGCCGATTTCGTCATTACGTTTCTCAAGGTTGATTAGACGCACACCTTGTGTAGCACGTCCCATGATACGAACATCGGCGACTTTCAGACGGATGGTAATACCGGATTTATTAATAATCATCAAGTCATTTTCATCTGTAACAGACTTGATAGTTACTAATTTACCCGTTTTATCGGTGATATTCATTGTTTTCACACCTTTACCTCCACGATTGGTCTTGCGATAATCTTCAATATCCGAACGTTTGCCATATCCTTGTTCCGATACAACCATAATTGTTTCCGCTTCAGGATCTTTGATGCATATCATACCTACTACTTCGTCTTGACCGTCTTCATCCAATGTCATACCACGTACACCGGTGGCAGTACGTCCCATAACGCGCACAGCACTTTCATGGAAACGAATGGCACGTCCGTTACGGTTGGCAATGATGATTTCATTGTCGCCGTTTGTCATACGCACTTCGATTACACGGTCGTCTTCACGGATAGTGATAGCATTTACACCATTTTGGCGAGGACGTGAATACTGCTCAAGCAATGTTTTCTTAATGACACCATTCTTAGTACAGAACAATACATAATGGCTGTTGATAAATTCTTGGTCGTTCAGGTTCTTCACGCGCAAATAGGCGTTTACAGCATCGTCAGAGTCGATATTCAACAAATTCTGGATGGCACGACCTTTCGAATTCTTAGTACCTTCGGGGATTTCGTATACCTTCAGCCAGTAACACTTACCTTTCTGTGTAAAGAACATCATGGTATTATGCATGGTTGCAGGATAAATATGCTCTACAAAGTCTGCATCGCGGGTTTCGGTACCTTTGGAGCCTACCCCACCACGGTTTTGCGCACGGAATTCGCTCAGCGGTGTGCGTTTGATGTATCCCATGTGCGAGATGGTGATAATCATTTCATCATCTGCATAGAAGTCTTCCGGATTGAATTCTTCTGATGAATAGACAATTTCCGAGCGACGTTCGTCACCATACTTCTCTTTTACTTCAATCAGTTCATCTTTAATGACTTTGCGGCAGAGTTCGTCATTGACAAGGATTTCTTCCAAATAAGCAATCTGCTTCTGAATTTCCTCATATTCGGCGTGCAGCTGGTCTTGCATCAATCCTGTGAGCTGACGCAAACGCATTTCAACAATGGCACGTGACTGAATTTCACTGAGTTGGAATCGCTCCATCAAACCTGATATAGCATCATTCGGGGTTTTAGCAGCACGGATAATCTTGATTACTTCGTCGATATTATCAGATGCAATGATTAATCCTTCCAGAATATGTGCACGTTCTTTGGCCTTGCGCAAATCATACTGAGTACGGCGGATGACTACGTCGTGTCTGTGCTCAACGAAGTGTTTTATCAAATCTTTCAGATTCAACAGACGTGGACGGCCATGTACCAATGCAACATTGTTCACACCAAAAGATGTCTGCAGCATTGTCATCTTGTAGAGCTTGTTGAGTACAATGCTGGCATTTGCATCACGTTTTACATCAATAACGATACGCATACCTTCACGGTCGGATTCGTCATTAGCATTGGCAATACCTTCAATTTTCTTTTCGTTGGCCAGATCGGCTATATTCTTAATCAATTCAGCTTTGTTGACACCATAGGGAATTTCTGTCACAACGATTTTATCGTGCGTCGAACCAGTCTCAATTTCGGCTCTAGCACGCATTATGACACGTCCGCGTCCCGTGAGATAGGCTTCGCGAACACCGCTCATACCGTATATATAGCCTCCGGTCGGGAAATCAGGAGCTTTGACATACGTCATCAGCTCTTCTATATCGATGTCATTGTTTTCAATGTATGCAATACAAGCGTCAATAACCTCAGATAGATTATGGGTCGGCATATTGGTAGCCATACCTACGGCAATACCAGATGCACCATTTACCAAAAGATTCGGAATACGGGCCGGCATGACGGTAGGCTCTTGCAAAGAGTCATCGAAATTGTTCTGCATGTCAACAGTCTCTTTCTCAAGGTCTGTCATCATGTCTTCACCAATTTTTCGCAAACGACACTCTGTATAACGCATGGCAGCAGCACTGTCACCGTCTACTGAACCGTAGTTACCTTGTCCATCTACCAACATGTAACGCATTGCCCAAGGCTGAGCCATACGTACAAGAGCTCCGTAAACGGACGAGTCGCCATGAGGGTGATATTTACCTAATACTTCACCTACAACTCTGGCTGATTTTTTATAAGGTTTGTCGGAGGTATTTCCTAATCCCATCATTCCGAAAAGAATTCTTCGGTGAACGGGTTTAAAACCATCTCTAACATCCGGAAGGGCACGTGAAACAATGACCGACATAGAGTAGTCAATGTACGATGACTTCATTTCCTCCTCGATGTTAATCTTTATAATTCTGTCTTGTTCAAGCATTTAAAAAGATTATTAATTATACATTTTCGGGTTCGTGAAAAACCACGCTAAAGTACTGCTTTTTTACGATATACAAAAGTTTTCCTCCATAAACTTTGTTGCCTGCAACATAAATATGGAAGTACTCCCTCCCTTCCTCACCAAATTGCTATTAATATATAAGGTATAAAGTGGAAAAACAGATTTGAAATTTATGGCACGGGATTTGTATACTATTAAATCAGTTAAATATGATACGCTGAATTAATAAATGCGTATCTTTGTCGTGGATAACCTTTTTAATTGAGGAGAATTATAAAATATGAACAATCAATTTTCACAAAGAGTTTCAGACATAATTACTTATAGCAAGGAAGAAGCCAATCGATTGAGAAATCGCTATATTGGTCCGGAACACCTTCTGCTCGGCATGCTGCGTGATGGCGGAGGAAAAGCTATTGAAATATTGTTGAAACTTGATATAGATTTAAAACGAGTAAAAAGTCGTCTGGAGGGTTTCCTAAAGGATGCCGAGGACGATACTCTCTTGCCGGACGCTGAAGTGCCCTTGTCCCCGATGACGGCTAAGATATTGAAGATGTGTATGCTTGAAGCGCGTTTGCTGAAAAGTGCAACTGCCGATACGGAACATGTATTGCTGGCTATCTTGAAAGATGGCGACAATCTTGCTGCAACTGTTTTGGAAGAACACCGGGTGGATTATCAGGCTGTATTTGAACAGCTTTCGATGAAATCGACCAATCCGAATGCGGGAATGGGATTCACCGAGGATGATGAAGAGGATGAAGAAGATATGAATATGTCCCGCTCCTCCCGTACTGGGGGAGCTGGTTCGGCTTCGGCTGCACAGGCTGCATCCAGAAAGCCGTCCAATGATACTCCTGTGCTGGACAATTTCGGCGTAGACATGACGCGGGCTGCCGAAGAAGGCAAGCTGGACCCGGTTGTGGGTCGCGAACGCGAGATTGAACGTCTGGCGCAAATCTTGAGCCGCCGTAAGAAGAACAATCCGGTGCTTATCGGTGAACCTGGAGTCGGAAAATCTGCCATCGTAGAGGGTTTGGCATTGCGTATTGTGCAAAAGAAAGTTTCGCGCATTTTGTTTGAAAAGCGCGTGGTGATGCTTGATATGGCCTCTGTGGTGGCGGGAACAAAATACCGTGGTCAGTTTGAGGAACGTATCCGCTCTATCATCAACGAGTTGCAGAAAAATCCGAATGTCATCCTTTTCATCGATGAAATCCATACGATTGTAGGTGCCGGTGCTGCTGCCGGTTCCATGGATGCTGCCAATATGCTGAAACCAGCTTTAGCGCGTGGTGAAATACAGTGTATTGGAGCTACCACTCTCGATGAATACAGAAAGAATATCGAGAAAGACGGTGCTTTGGAACGTCGTTTCCAAAAGGTGATTGTAGAGCCTACCACAGCTGAAGAAACGCTTCAGATATTGAAGAATATCAAGGAGAAGTATGAAGACCATCATAACGTGAGCTACACGGATGAAGCCTTGGAAGCATGTGTCAAGTTGTCAGCACGCTATATAACCGACCGCAACTTCCCGGATAAAGCTATTGATGCTTTGGACGAGGCGGGTTCGCGTGTGCATTTGACGAATATTAATGTTCCGAAAGAAATTGAGGAACAGGAAAAGCTGATTGAAGAGGCACGTAGCCTGAAGGCTGAAGCTGTAAAGTCACAGAATTTTGAGCTGGCTGCCAGCTACCGCGACCGTGAGAAGGAACTTTCTGTCCGCTTGGAGGAGATGAAGGTTGAGTGGGAAGCCCGTTTGAAGGATGACCGCCAAACGGTAGGTGAAGAGGAAATAGCCAATGTTATTTCAATGATGTCCGGTGTACCCGTACAGCGCATGGCGCAGGCAGAAGGACTTAAACTGGCCGGAATGAAGGAAGAACTACAGGCGAAGGTGATAGCTCAAGATGCTGCGATAGAGAAACTTACCAAAGCAATCTTGCGTAGCCGTGTAGGGTTGAAAGACCCGAACCATCCCATCGGAACTTTTATGTTCCTTGGCCCTACTGGTGTGGGTAAGACGCATTTGGCAAAGCAATTGGCAAAATATATGTTTGGCTCTGCCGATGCCTTGATACGTATCGATATGAGCGAGTATATGGAGAAATACACCGTATCTCGTATGATTGGTGCCGCTCCGGGATATGTGGGCTATGAGGAAGGCGGCCAGTTGACTGAAAAGGTGCGTCGCAAGCCGTATTCCATTGTCTTGCTGGATGAGATTGAGAAAGCCCATCCGGACGTGTTCAACATCTTGCTCCAGGTACTGGATGAAGGTCGTTTGACTGACAATTATGGCAGAACCATCGATTTCAAGAATACGGTTATCATTATGACCTCCAATATCGGTACGCGGCAGTTGAAGGAGTTTGGCCGTGGCGTAGGTTTTGCGGCGCAAAACCGCACGGATGACAATGAACATTCGCGCAGTGTGATACAAAAGGCTCTGAACAAGACTTTTGCTCCCGAATTTTTGAATCGTTTGGATGAAATCATTACTTTCGACCAGCTCTCCTTGGAGGCTATCACAAAGATTGTGGACATTGAGCTGAAAGGCTTGTACGAACGGGTTGAAGCAATTGGTTACAAGCTGGTTGTGGAGGATGATGCAAAGACATTCCTTGCTTCGAAAGGGTACGATGTACAGTTTGGTGCGCGCCCATTGAAGCGTGCCATTCAGAACCACTTGGAGGATGGACTTTCCGAGCTGATAGTGGCGGCAGAGTTACAGCCGGGTGATACGGTAAATGTATCAGTAGACAAAGAAAAAGATGAGCTGAGCATCAAGAAGGCATAAGCAGTTCTTTATAAAAACCGTCAAAATGTCAGTCCTTATGGGCTGGCATTTTTTTTGTGCTATATCTGCCGGAATAATTAAAAATATAAATCTAAAAAATATAAATGTAGTATGCAAAAAGGTAATATTGGGGTAACTACTGAGAATATCTTCCCCGTCATTAAAAAGTTCTTGTATAGTGATCATGAAATTTTTCTCCGTGAGTTGGTTTCTAA
>ERZ827181.1720-NODE-1720-length-22182-cov-8.123966_pt1 | contig 22182 bp, 20 predicted proteins | sample MGYA00519778_ERZ827181 | MGnify/ENA primary metagenome ERZ827181 (study PRJEB31778, sample SAMEA3449273) | human gut metagenome | biome: human gut; feature: human-associated habitat; material: faeces | place: United Kingdom | collected 2010/2012 ...
GGGCAAAACAGTTCATCGAACAAATAAAAACTACTATATTTGTGCCCATGCACTTCAGTGAAGATTATGAGGGGGGAAATGCGCTTCGTAGTTTTGCTGAAAATGCCGGATGCCGTTTTATCAGCATCACCCATCGGGGCGAAAGTTTTGAGATTACCAAATAAACACATGATAATTATGAATAAATTTACGATTCTGTTTCTTACCCTGTTCCTTGCATTGCCGATGGCGATGAAGGCAGATTCTGCAAAAGAGAAGAAAGATGACACCAGGTACCTTGTAGGAGCTGTTCCTGAAGTAGATGGTAAAGTAGTATTTTCCAAAGAGTTCCAGATTCCCGGAATGAGTCAGGCACAAATCTACGACACAATGACAAAGTGGATGGACGAACGTCTGAAAGAAAATAAAAATATTGATAGCCGCATTGTTTTCTCTGACGAAGCAAAGGGAACAATTGCCGGTGTTGGAGAAGAATGGATTGTTTTCAGTTCCAGTGCTCTGTCATTAGACCGTACACTGGTCAACTATCAGATTACCGTTACCTGTAAACCCGGCAACTGCCTAGTAGAGCTTGAGAAAATCCGTTTCACTTATCGCGAAACAGAGAAATACAAAGCGGAAGAATGGATTACTGATAAATATGCGCTCAATAAAGCAAAGACCAAATTAGTGCGCGGCCTGGCTAAATGGCGTAGAAAAACTGTAGACTTCGCAGATGATATGTTTATGGATGTAGCAGTAGCTTTCGGAGCACCTGATACTCGTCCGAAGACAGAGAAAAAGAAGAAAGAAGAAGAGCAACAAAAACCATCTGTTGTGGCCGCTGCCGGCCCGATCGTTATCGGTCAGGGAGGTAAAGTTACCACTACCGAATCTGCTCAAACCACCATTCCTGCGGCTACTTTGACTCCTGCCACTCCGGCTACCAAAGTTGCATCCGATGCATCCGGTTATACAGAAATTGATTTGAAACAAATTCCGGGCGAAGTATATGCCTTAATGGGAAGTGGTAAATTAGTAATCAGTATTGGAAAAGATGAGTTCAACATGACCAATATGACTGCAAATGCAGGTGGTGCATTAGGTTATCAATCAGGAAAAGCTGTTGCATATTGCACACTTTCACCCGACCAACCTTATGATGCTATAGAAAAGGCAGACAGCTATACACTGAAATTGTATGCTCCGAACCAGACAACTCCTTCAGCTGTTATCGAATGTAAGAAAATGCCTTCACAGACAACTCCGCAAGCCGGACAACCCCGTACCTATGTTGGAGAAATTGTGAAACTCTTAATGAAAAAATAAGGAAAATTGCAACAATGGAAATAAAAAGTAAATTTGACCATTTTAATATCAACGTTACAAACCTGGAGCGGAGTATCGCTTTTTATGAGAAAGCACTCGGCTTAAAAGAACATCATCGGAAAGAAGCATCCGACGGTTCATTCACACTGGTTTACCTGACAGATAATGAAACTGGTTTCCTATTGGAATTGACATGGCTCAAAGATCATACTGCTCCATACGAACTGGGGGAAAACGAAAGTCACCTATGTTTTCGTGTAGCCGGTGATTACGATGCAATCAGGGCCTATCACAAAGAAATGAATTGTGTATGTTTTGAGAACACTGCCATGGGGCTTTATTTCATTAATGACCCGGATGATTACTGGATTGAAATACTTCCACAGAAGTGATTTTACATAAAAAGTGGGGGCAGGATAATTATCCTGCCCCCACTTTTTATGTAGAATATATGATCTATCAAACACATAGTATATATACCTAAAACAACAAATACTATAAATATGTATCCGAAAATAAACACCACCTTGCCAGTTGCTTAATCAGAAAAAAGCCACTCCTCAATGACTAAAAGGCAACCGGATTGATGATCCGTTTATTGCTACAGCCTTTATTTTTTATGTCGGCTAGCTCTTTTCTTCCGGATATCTGCTTTCATCTTCGCTGCACCCGAACCATGTTGTCCACGAATATACGTCGCTTTTTTCGCTTTCGTTTTCACCTTTTCCTCTTCTTTGGGCTTATCTTTCTTACCTTTAAAAACGATGCCACCCATGATTGCTTCTTCTATACTCATATAATCATTTATTAGTATTCAACATTTCCGATGGCAAAGATAACCCTTTTCTACGGATTTATTTATCTTTGCAAAGTTAACAATCGTAACCACCAATGGCAATAACAATTCTTTCTGCAGAAAAGGACCCGATGGGAGCCGCTATTTCTGACTATTTCAACCATCATAGAGCTGATCGTTTGCGGGTATTTTCTTCTCAATTCGAAGAAGATGAAATTCCCGTCAAAGAACTGTTTCGTCGTATACAGTCTATGCCTGTACTAGAGCGCACCGCCCTGCAAATGGCTACTGGACGGATTTTGGATGTAGGTGCCGGAAGTGGTTGCCATGCGCTCGCACTTCAGGAAATGGGAAAAGACGTATGCGCCATTGATATTTCTCCTTTATCTGTCGAAGTAATGAAACAACGTGGAGTGAACGATCCTCGTCTCATCAACCTTTTTGATGAAACATTTTCCGAAACATTCGATACGATCCTAATGCTCATGAATGGTTCCGGAATCATCGGACGGCTGAATAATATGCCCGAATTTTTCCAACGGATGAAACGTATTCTCCGCCCCGGTGGATGCATATTTATGGATTCCAGTGATTTGCGTTATCTTTTTGAAGAGGAAGACGGTAGCATAGTCATCGATCTGGCCGGAGATTACTACGGAGAGATCGACTTCCAAATGCAATATAAAGATGTAAAAGGAGACACATTCGACTGGTTATATGTAGATTTCCAGACTCTTAGCTTATATGCTTCCGAATGTGGTTTTAAGGCAGAATTGATAAAAGAAGGAAAGCATTACGATTACCTGGTCAAACTTAGCATTGCTTGAAAATGCATCATCATATAGTGACGGTATGTACTCCGGATAGCGTCACTATATAACCAAAATAGTAACGCCATCACATCAGGATAGCGTTACTATTTTTATATACTCATATATGTTCCGTTGGAAATATCTGATGAAGGTTCTCTTTTATTTCAGCATTTCATTAATTGCCTGCACAAGAGAAGCAAACTCTTCCTCATTATATAAACGAGTCAGCTTTACAATTTTTCCTTCCTTATCAATCAACACGTTTCTCGTTATTCCGGATTCACGTAATGCATATTTCGCAAAGATATCAGCTCCCGGATCCAGTCCTAACGGATAAGTGACTCCGGTAGATTTTGCAAAAGCCAGTACTTTGTCAAGCGGTTCGTCACGGTCAATGCCAATCAGAGCAAAGTCTGCATTATTTTTATGCTTCAACCAAATATCCTTCTCGATAAACGGCATTTCTTTACGGCAAACTCCACACCAGCTTGCAGTGAACTGCAACATGACAACTTTACCACGAAGGGAAGATAAACTCACTTGCTTCCCATCTGTCAAGGTAATTGTGAAATCCGGAGCCATCTCTCCTACCCGAACAATATATCCTGTACTATCTGCCTGAACTGATTTTGCATCCGCAGTTACTTCTACACTATCTGTTGCAACTTCAACATTCGCCGTTCCTTTCTTCTGTCCGGAACAAGCCCATATACCTATGGCTAAAAGCGCCACACTACATACATTCATAATTTTCATTTTCATCTAATCATTGGTAACTTTGCAAATATAAAAAAAGTATGCGATGTATTTGCATTTTTAAAAGAAATTCATACCTTTGCACCCGCAAAAGAAAAACGCCTCTTTAGCTCAGTTGGCCAGAGCACGTGATTTGTAATCTCGGGGTCGTTGGTTCGAATCCGACAAGAGGCTCTCCAGAATGAATGCTGTTTATCACATCAGATAAGCAGCATTTTTTATTAATATCTTCTTTAAGATTTTTGCTTACGAAATACTACCATACCCACAGCCAACAAAATCAAAAGAATTCCAATAACACTATTCAGGGTAAACAGTTCTTTAAAAACAAAGACACCGATCACAACGGCTGTCAGTGGTTCCATCGCACCTAAAATAGAAGTCAGTGTAGGTCCCGCATACTTAATTGCCCGTACCAAAGTTATATTGGAAATAGCCGTAGCCGGCAATGCAAGTCCTAAAATAATCAGCCATATATAACCGTCTGTCACCAGATGAAGCCCGAAAGTTGCCATAGCTCCTATCAGATAGAGAACAGCTCCCATCCCCATAACATAACATGTCAGTACAGTGGAATTGATTTGAGCGGCTCGTGTTGTTCGAACCCCAATGATGTATCCTCCGTAAGAAAAGACAGAAATACAAGCCGCCACCAATCCTACTATTGTATCACAACTTTTCGCCTCCAACTCTCCCGATGACAGTAAAGCAGCACCAAACAAAGACATTAAAACAGCAAGCATCACCAAAAGAGATTTCTTTTCATGAAAGAAAAACATCATTGCCAATGATACAGCCAACGGATACATAAAATGAATAGTCGATGCTACCCCCGTGGCTATATTCTGATAGGCAATAATCAGACTGAATGAAGTGATCGCCCGCAATAGACTTAAGCCAAAGACAACTTTGAAGTCTTTTACGGATAAGCGGAAGTTACACCTGGAAAATAAGCCTAACACAGTCAGCACAATTGACGCTACCCCCCAACGATAGGAAAGTACTTCAAAAGCTGAAAATCCAATCATTAACAAAGTGACGGAAAAGAACGGAGCTAGCCCAAAAGTGGAGGAAGATACTGCCGCATAGAGTATACCTTTTATGCGATTCATGAGGTTTTTAACTATTCTGTTTTAATTGTTTATTTACAACTACAAAGATAGACTGATATTTCTTTAAGTGCAAAGATAAAATGGAAAGATTGACTTTATTTTCTTCTTGATGGCATGATAGACAGTATTGTTTATTTTCCTATATTTGCGACGACTAATATAGGAAAAATGAACTTAAGATGCAATATGCAAACGAACTTTACGATCAGAACAGCCCGACAATCCGACAGTGTTGAGCTAAGAGATTTGTACAAAAATACCGTACTTATAATAAACAGACGTGATTATTCACAGGAAGAAGTTGAAGACTGGGCTTCATGCGGAAATGATCTTTCTAAAATAGAGAAAATGATAGAAACCCATTACTTTATTGTTGCCGTCGACCAGCAATTACAAATCGTAGGTTTCTCTTCTATCACTTCGCAAGGATATCTACATTCAATGTTCGTTCACAAAGACTTTCAAGGTAAAGGCATTGCGACTATACTTTTGAAAGAAATAGAACGATATGCTATTGAACAGGGAATGGAACGAATTACATCAGAAGTGAGTTTAACTGCCCGCCCATTCTTCAAAAGACAAGGGTATACTGTGGAAAAGGAGCAGAAACGACAGGCTAATAAATTAAGTCTGACTAATTTTTGGATGCAAAAGACCTTGAATACTTAAAAAAACAAAGAAGGACTAGAAATTACCTTCTAATCCTTCCCTATTTTGGAGGTTCCTGGCGGATTCGAACCGCCGTACACGGTTTTGCAGACCGCTGACTAAGCCACTCATCCAAGGAACCTTGTCGTTAGCAATCTTTGTTTCTCGATTGCGGTTGCAAAGGTACGACATTTTTTTTAATCTGCAAATATTCTGCTATTTTTTTCTCACTTTTTCTGCATTTTTTTCGCAACCGTACTTTGGCTTGTTCTGCATAGACTTCATGGCGCAGTCCGAACTACAGCATTCACACGGATTGCTATTGTTCTTTATGCGCTTGAAATACTGAAAGATACGTATGCTTATCCATATGGTGCAGAGGCATACAATTGCAATAACTATAATTTGTTGTAACTCCATGCTTGATAAACAAATAATTTTAGGTTTAGGTTTATTAAACGATAAGACTTCCTATTTGAAATACAGTAAATGCAATAAGCCAAGCCAATCCAGTGGTGTATCCTGCTGTGAATATGGCCCATTTCCAACTGCCGGATTCTTGCTTGATTGCTGCGAAAGTGGCAATACAGGGGAAGTAAATCAATACAAACAGCATGTAAGCTAATGCAACCAGTGGAGTAATGGGGATGCGGTTAGAAAGATTCACATTTTCCACATCTCCTTCATTTGTGTATAATACTCCTAGTGTGCTTACTACCAGTTCTTTAGCCCCCACACCTGAAATAAGTCCGATTCCTAACTTCCAGTCAAATCCTAGCGGTTTGATAACAGGCTCTATGGCTTTGCCTATTTGTCCGATATATGAATTTTTTTGTTGCTCAGCCACGCTTTCGTAAGCATCATGTTGTGGATAATACCCTAGAAACCAGATAATAATTGAGGCAATCATGATAATGCCTCCCATCTTTTTCAGATATTGTGCTCCTTTTTCCCATGTATGGCGCATGATACTTTTAGAGGTAGGCATACGATAGGGGGGGAGTTCCATCACAAATGGAGAATCTTCTCCTTTCACCAGAAATTTACTGAAAATACGGGCCATTATTACTGCCAATAAAATGCCTGCTGTGTAGATGCAAAGTAACATAAAGCTGGCGCAGTTAGGGAAAAAAGCACCTATCATAACTAAATATATGGGAAGACGAGCACTACAGGACATTAAAGGATTCACCAACATGGTGATTAGTCTGGACTTTCGGTCTTCTATAGTACGTGTTGCCATTATGGCAGGTACATTACAGCCGAATCCCATAATCAGTGGAATAAAGGACTTGCCATGCAGTCCCATCCGGTGCATTATTTTATCCATGATAAATGCAGCGCGTGCCATATACCCCGAATCTTCCAATATAGAAATAAAAAAGTATAATATGAGGATATTCGGCAGGAAAACGATAACACCGCCCACTCCACCGATAATACCATCTATCAGTAAGTCTTTCAAAGGACCTTCAGCCATATTGTTCCGTATCAGGTTGCCCAACTGGTCTACTAGCCATTCAATACCTTGCATAGGGTAGTCACCCAAAACAAAGGTTCCCTCAAACATGATGTAAAGGAACAGGAAAAAAATAGGATATCCCCAAATGCGATGTGTCACAATACTGTCTATCACGCGGGTTGTTTGTTCTTTTTCCAAATGATTGTCGGTGAATGTTTCCTTCAAAGCTCCGGTAATAAAACCATATTTAGCATCCGTAATAGCTTGCTCGCTGTCTTCGTTCATCACTTTACGGATACGTAAGGTTTCCTTGTTGCGTATCGCTATAATTTCTTTGCCATTAGGCAGTGTAGAGATGAAATTTTCTATTTCCTTATCGTTTTCCAGTAATTTGATAGATAGGAAGCGGGTGGAGTATTTATGGCGTATGTCTTCGTTTTGACTGATTGCTTTTTTTACTTCTTCGATACTGCGCTCCAGTTCAGGACCGTGGTTAATGTGAATATGGCGCATATATCCGCGTGGGCGGGCATCTTCCTCTTCTTTGTGGCTTCCGAATTCGTGGTCGGGTACATAGGTTTTGTGCCAGTCTCTCAGATCTTCCAGAATTTCAGAACGTATTTCGCCCTTTTGTGACAGGAAATCCCCGCCTTCGTAAATACCGATGATAACATGGAACAGTTGGTCTATGCCTTCACCCCGCCGGCAGACAGTAGGTATCATAGGCACTCCGATCAATTGGCTTAACTTGATGTAATCCAGTTTGTTGCCGCTGCTTTCCAGTTCGTCATACATATTCAGTGCGATGACCATACGCACATTCATGTCAATCAATTGGGTGGTAAGATAGAAATTACGTTCCAGGTTGGAAGAGTCTGCCACATTGATGATTACATCCGGAGTTTCTTCAATGATATGTTTGCGTACATAAAGTTCTTCCGGAGTATAGGCTGAAAGAGAATAGGTTCCGGGTAAATCTACAATACGGAAATGATAACCTTGGAAGTCGAAAAAACCTTCTTTGGCATCTACTGTCACACCACTGTAGTTTCCTACATGTTCATGGGCGCCGGATGCAATATTGAATAGCGAAGTCTTTCCACAATTAGGATTACCTACTAAGGCTACATTGATTGTACGGCGTTTGCCTTTTGCCAGTGCCACCAGTTCTGATTCGGACACGGGTACATCTTCTGTTATGGAACCATGGTAAGGGTTCTGCATCGTGCGTGCTTCCTGCTCGCTTACCACCTCAATCATATCTGCCTCTTGTCTTCGGAGAGAGATCTCGTAACCTAGTAGTCTGTATTTTATAGGGTCTTTCAAAGGGGCGTTCAAGATTACCTCTACGGTTTTTCCTTTAATAAAACCCATTTCAACGATTCGCTTGCGGAAACCACCGTGACCTAACACCTTGACTATTACGCCTTTTTCTCCTGTTCTTAATTCGGATAAACGCATCTTGTTTTAAATTTTTCGCAAAGATAAGTTATTACTTAGAAGTATGCAAACTATTTAGATTGTTTTTAAATAAAGAACAGGCACTTTGTTTTTGTCTTGCAGAACCCTTATCTTTGTGTCATGTTTCATTGGAATATTCAGAAGTATATAGAGGAAAAACAACTTTTCACTTTGCATGATAAGGTGTTAGTGGCATTGAGTGGCGGAGCGGATTCGGTAGCTTTGTTGCGTGTCTTGCTTGTTTTAGGGTATCATTGTGAGGCTGCCCATTGTAACTTCCATCTTCGTGGTGAGGAGTCCGATAGAGATGAAAGGTTTGTCAATGAGTTGTGTAAAGGGCTGGGAGTGACTTTGCATGTTACTCATTTTGATACAGTCACTTATGCTTCAAGGCATCATGTTTCTATTGAGATGGCAGCTCGCGAAATGCGCTATGATTGGTTCGAACAACTGCGTAAGGAGAGGGGGATGGCTGTTATTGCCGTAGCCCATCATCGGGACGATAGTGTGGAAACTTTTTTATTGAATTTGATACGTGGCGCGGGAATCAATGGCTTGAAAGGTATCAGTCCGCATAACGGCTGCATTGTACGGCCTTTGTTGGAGGTGAGCCGTCAGGATATTTTGGATTATTTGCGTTGTTTGCGTCAAGGTTATGTTACAGACAGTACCAATCTGCAAGATGAATATATGCGTAATAAAATCCGTCTGAATATTCTTCCGATGTTGCGTGAGCTGAATCCTTCTGTCAGTGAAAGTATAGCTGAAACATCCAGACGTCTGACTGATGTTTCTCTTATATATAATAAGGAAATAGAGGCGGGGAAAGAAAGGGTGATGGAAAAGTCCGGCCATATTCTTATTTCTCGTTTGATGGAAGAGAGTGCTCCGGCGGCTTTGCTGTTTGAGATTCTTCATCCGTTAGGTTTCAATTCCGTTCAGGTAGGAGATGTATTCCGCAGTTTGTCTGCCCAGTCGGGAAAAAGATTCGTTTCTGCCGGATGGGAGGTGCTGCGCGACAGGACGGAGCTGATTATTCGCAGGAGGAAGCCGGCGGATGAGGAAGTGGAGGAAAATGTGCCCCCATTCCGGCTTGCAATGGAAACGCAGGAAATAATGCCGGACTTTGTCATCCCCAGGAATAAGAATACGGCCTGTTTGGATGCGGATAAGGTGGTACTACCTCTCACGGTGCGTAAATGGCGGCAGGGGGATAAGTTTGTTCCTTTCGGAATGAAAGGGAAAAAGAAGGTCAGCGATTATCTGACAGATCGTAAGTTTTCTCTTTTCCAGAAAGAAAATCAGTATGTGGTTTGCTCAGCAGACCGGATTGTATGGCTGGTAGGAGAGCGTAGCGATGACCGTTTCCGGGTGACGGAAGATACGAAACGGGTACTGATTATACGGCAGTTGGAAGATAAGTAGAATTTTTTTCTTTCCTGCTTTTTCATGAATGACAGGGAATGTTTCCTGAAATCTTGTAGCAAAAATCCGCGAATCATGCAACAAGATTTCAGAAATCATGTAGCAAGATTCGCGGATTTCAGATGGAGCTTCCCGGTATTATTTGCAATACTTCTGTATCAGTCCGTCTACCACTTCATCGCCCAGTTCTTTTGCTTTGGCAAAATTTGCACAGGCTTCTTTGTTTTTCTTTAATTGTATCTGGCAGTATCCCAGCATACGATATGCGGCTGCGGCTTTCGGGTCTAAAGAGATAGCCTTTTCCAATGCTTCTATTGCTTCGTTATGTTGCCCTACACGTAGATGCACCGAACCTTTTTCCACCCACATGGCTACATCCTCAGGAGTCATTTCTACTGCTTTATTAATGTCGTTGATAGCTTGCTGATACATTTTACATTGTATTTCCGCCTGTTCGCGTTGCAGATAAAAGGCGGCTGTAACGCGTCCACCGATAGCATCATAAAAAGTATCATAATCTATTACCGCTTCACGGTATTTGCCTGTCTGGGCTTTTATCTCTGCCCGTTCATAGAAATAAGGAGCCGCTTCCGATGTATAAGGCTTGGTGAAACGTGCCACAGCACTATCCATCAAGGCAATAACCTCGTTCATATCTGTTCCTTCAATCAGTTGTTTGGTTTTGGCTGCCGAGTAAAATGTAGCGGCAGAGGCTATGGAAGACTGGTTCACTTTTTCATAAGCGGCGTATGCCTCAGGATATTTTTTCATAGCAAACAGAATGTCTCCCTCCAATTGTGTGTAAATGGGTTGGTTGTCGGCCTGCATGGCATCATGAATAATGGAGAGAGCTTTGTCGTAACTCCAGTCACCGTATGGTTTCTTGTCACCTAAAGAGATGGTGTACGAATAAATTAATTTAGCGATATTATATTGCGTTTCACTCTTGTTGGCTGTCACTTCCAGTGCTTTCTTCAGGTCAGCATCTGCCAAAGCGTTGTGTTCATCATCATTAAATCCCATATAAGTAGTGGCACGGCGTATATATCCGTCCGCGCTGTTGGGATATTGTTCCAGGAAATCGTTTAATGTGGTGATATATTCGTCCTGATTTTGTTGTGAAGATGCCATGAACAGGTACACCAGTGCTTGGTCTTCTGTTTCGGGCAGTCCTTTTTTGATGCCGATTTTATTCAGTGACATATCGTTCAAAGAAAGGGCGGTGATGCTCAGCGAGGCACCGTATGTAGCTCCGATGGCATAACTTTCCTTGGCTTCATCCGATGCGTTTTTTTGGATTAAACCTAATACTTCTCCATTGGCATTCATAATAGGGCAACTTACTGTTTTTTCGTTGGTTGTCATTGCCAGTGTATAGTAATATGCCTTGTCGCCGATGGTGTCTACTTTGGTGACGGTCCCTGTCTGGCAGGTTGCCGCTTTTTGAGTCGAGTAGGGTAGCAGATAGACTGTTTCACCTACCGATGCCGGCTGTGATGCCGATTTTAATGCTATGGTCTTTTTATCGGTTTCAGTATTAAATTTTACGATGTCATACATGGAGTTGGCTCCCAAGATACGCAATACAGGCAATTCTTTACTGTCCGCATTAATGATTACTGCACGTTCGGCTCCTTCAAACAGGGTATAATCGGATAATGCCGTTCCATTTTCATTGATATAGAATCCATTTCCTGTATTCTTGATTTTGTTATCTTTATCGTATGTAACGATGGAAAAAACGGCTTTTTTAGCTTTGCCGGCCCACTTTGGGGTTGCTTGTGCATAGCTTAGCTGGGCGGCTATGCCGCATGCCAGTATCAAAAGTACTTTCTTCATGATATAGTTAGTTGTTTGTTAACGATGATACGGTATTTATAAAGCGGATGCCGTTTTGTCTTCTGTGAAGCCGCGTTGCTTTACAGCTTCATAAATCAGAATACCTGCGGCAACCGATACGTTCAATGATTCTATTTTACCCATTAACGGTATTTTGATCCATTCATCGCACAGGGAAAGGTGTTCGTAGGGAACACCTGTGTCCTCGGCTCCCATAATGATACATACAGGGTCTTTATAGTTTGCTTTGGTGTAATCATAATCACCTTTTTCCGTGGCTGCTACAATCTTGAATCCGCAGTCTTTCAGATACTTGATGGTATTAGTCAGATTTTGTTCGCGGCATACGGGAAGAGTGTGCAGAGCTCCTGCTGATGTTTTCATTGCGTCGGCATTGACACTGACACTGTTTTTCGAGGGAATAATAATGGCATCTGCACCGGCACATTCGCAGGTACGGGCAATGGCTCCGAAGTTACGTACATCGGTAATTCCATCCAGCATGACGAATAGGGGTGTTTTTCCTTCTTCAAACAGGAAAGGTACCAGATCTTCTGTTTTCTGGTAGGTGACAGAGGAGATGAATGCTACAACTCCCTGATGGTTTTTCCGGGTAATACGGTTAATACGCTCCACGGGTACACGCTGAACAGGGATGAGGGTATTTTTCAAGCAGGTAAACAGTTCTTTGGACAGTTCGCTCTGTATATCTTTCTTCACCAATACTTTATCTATCTCTCTTCCGGCTTGTATGGCTTCAATAACAGCGCGTACACCGAAAATCATTTCATTCTTTTCTAACATATTTAATAAGTGGTTAATGGTTAGTGACAGGTGGTTAGTGGTAATTGGCACTAGCCACTTATCAGCGCCTTTGCATTGTTCAGGGCTGCCTCTGTCAAGGTAGCCCCACTTAGCATATTGGCAATTTCTTTTACTCTTTCTTCATCAGTCAGGCGGCGGATGTGGCTGTTGGTGCCTGTTTCCGTATCTTCCTTATATACTTTATAATGAGTGATGCCGCGTGCTGCAATCTGGGGCAGGTGGGTGATGCTGATGACCTGACGGTTTTGTTTTCCCATCTCCTGCATGATGAGCGCCATTTTCTCGGCGATGGAACCGGAAACTCCGGTGTCTATTTCATCAAAGATGATAGTAGGCAGTTTCACAGCTCCGGCTATCATGGCTTTCAGCGAAAGCATGACACGGGCAATCTCACCACCCGATGCTACGGAAGCTACATTTTGTAATGTTCCATTCTTGTTGGCCGAAAACAGGAATGTCACACTGTCCATCCCTTTACTGTCCGGTTCCTTGCGCGGATTCAGTTCCACCACAAAGCGCACATTGGGCATACCGAGAGGAACCAGCAGGCTTTGCATCTGTCTTTCAATGTGCTTGCCCGATTGGGAACGGAGTTTTGTCAACACAGCAGCTTGCTTTATCACTTTGTCATATAGCGTTTCTTTTTGGGCGGTAAGTTCTGCTATACGGTCATCAAAAGAAGTGATGGCGTTCAGCTTCTCATGATAGTCGGTTTGCACGGCTATCAATTCCTCTATTGTTTGTACGTGATGCTTCTGTTGCAAAGAGTAGATTAAGTTCAGGCGTTCATTTACATAATCCAGACGGGTGGGGTTGAACTCCACTTCCTCCTGTGCGCCTGCTATTTCATGCGACAGATCTTTCAGTTCTATGTAACAACTGTCTAAACGCCCTATCCATTCCTGGGCACGTGTGTACACTCTCGCTATGTTATGCAGGGTTTGCATACATTCTTTGGTAGCGGATAACAGGCTGGCATCTTCCGAAGCCATTATTTGGTCCACTTTGTACAAGCCCGCTTTTATCTCTTCGGCATGATTCAAGGTTTCGGCTTCCTGTTCCAGTTCGGTTTGTTCTCCTTCCTGAAGGTTTGCATCATCCAGCTGTTCCAGTTGGAACCGGATGTAATCTTCATCCTTCCGGCTTTGCTCGGCTTGCGTTATGAAGTCGGCCAGCTGTTTGCATACGTTCCTGTACTCGGTATAAATATCCTTGTATGCTGAAAGTTCGTTGTCATCCTGTGCCAGGATATCCAATACATTCAATTGGAATCCCTCACTGTTGAGCAACAGGTTTTGATGCTGGCTATGTACATCTATCAGTTTCTCGCCCAGTTCCTTCATCTGCGCCAATGAGGCCGGAGTATCGTTTATGAATGCGCGGCTTTTACCTGATGCATATAACTCGCGGCGGATAATACATTCATCCGGATCATATTCCAAATCTCTTTGGGTAAAGAAAGGCTCCATCTGATAGGCGGAGATGTTGAAACGTGCTTCTACAATACATTTATTGGCGCCTTTCTTGATCGCTTTGATATCGGCCCGTTGTCCCAGTAACAAGCCGATAGCGCCTAGAATAATCGATTTACCGGCACCGGTCTCTCCGGTGATGACAGAGAAGCCGGGGGTGAAACTGATATCCAATGTATCAATCAATGCATAATTCTGTATATAGATAGATTGCAGCATATTCTTGCTCCTTTTTAATAATTTGCTGATTTGTCAATTTGCTAATTTGCTGCGCTGTTGTATTCCGCATGGTAATTAGCACATTAGCACATTAGCACATTAGCACATTAGCACATTGGCACATTGGCACATTGGCAACATGGCAAATTAAGAAATTATTTATTATTTACCAGTCTGTCAATAATATCCCTTGCTACTTCCTGTTTGCTTTTCAGCGGATAAGGAGTTGCTCCCTGACGGTCTATAATCGTTATTTTGTTGGTGTCACAACGAAACCCGGCTCCTTGGTCGTTCAATGAGTTCAGTACAATGAAATCAAGGTTCTTACGTTCCAGTTTTCTTTGTGCATTTTTTGTTTCATCATTTGTTTCCAAGGCAAATCCCACTAATGTCTGTCCGTCTTTTTTCCGGTTTCCCAGTGCGGCGGCAATGTCTTGTGTGGGTTTCAGTTGCAGTGTTAAATTATCTTTCTCTCTTTTGATTTTATGACCGGCTACGGTTTCCGGGGTAAAGTCGGCCACTGCCGCACACAGGATGCCGGCCGAAGCTGTAGGAAACTCGCGGATGGCGGCTTCGTACATTTCTCCGGCACTTTCCACATCTATGCGGCGGATGTTAGGGTGATGGGCCTGAATCGTTACCGGTCCGCTGATTAGCGATACTTCCGCTCCACGTGAAGCGCATTCCTCGGCAAGTGCGAATCCCATTTTTCCTGAAGAATAATTGCCGATAAAGCGTACCGGATCTATTTTCTCGTAGGTTGGACCGGCGGTAATGACTACTTTCTTTCCGGCCATGTCTTGTTGTTTGGCAAAGAAAGCTTCCAGAATTTCCACTATTTTTTCCGGTTCTTCCATTCTGCCTTTTCCTACCAGATGGCTTGCCAGTTCCCCTTCTGCCGGTTCTATAATATGATTTCCGTAAGAACGGAGCGTGTCCAGATTCTTCCGGGTGGAAGGGTGTGCGAACATATCCAGATCCATTGCCGGAGCTACGAATACGGGAGCTTTCATTGACAGATAAGTCGTGATCAGCATATTGTCCGCTATTCCGTTGGCCATTTTACCAATAGTGGATGCGGTAGCCGGAGCGATAATCATGGCATCCGCCCATAGTCCCAAATCAACGTGGCTGTTCCATGTCCCGTCACGCTGGGCAAAAAACTCGCTGATAACAGGTTTGCTTGTTAATGCAGACAAAGTGATAGGTGTGATGAATTCTTTGCCTGCGGGGGTAATCACGACTTGTACTTCCGCTCCCTTCTTAATAAGTCCGCGAATGAGTATAGCCGCTTTATAGGCGGCTATACTTCCGGTTATACCTAGTACGATTTTTTTTCCTTTCATACTCATTTCATCATTCCCGATTCACGTAGTCTGATTTTTGTCAGTACGTTTTTCGTGTTCAGCGTAAAGTCACCGTTCAGTATCCAGCTGTAGTAGCCCGGATCTTTTTGTAATACTTCGCTGACCGACATTCCTTTGTATTTCCCAAAATTAAAGACTTCCACGCCTTTGTCATCATAAACAATGCGTCCGGCGAAATCTACGTTCTTGTTGAAACTTGAATATTCGGCTAGAAATGCCATATCGTTTTGCAATTCTTCCGGATAGCGGTCCAATTGGGATTTCAGTACTTCGTATGTGGCACGTGTGTCGGCTTCGGCTGTATGGGCATCTTCCAGATTCTTTCCGCAATAGAATTTATAGGCGGCAGACAGGGTGCGCTGTTCCAGTTTGTGATAAATCACCTGCACGTCAATGAATTTTCGTTTCATCATGTCAATGTCTACTCCTGCGCGCAGGAACTCCTCGGCCAGAACCGGAATGTCGAAACGATTGGAATTGAAACCGGCAAGGTCACATCCCTCAATGTCCCGGGCTATCTCTTTTGCCACTTCCTTGAAAGTAGGGCAGTCCGCCACATCTGCGTCATAAATACCGTGGATGGCAGAAGATTGTTCGGGAATATGCATTTCCGGATTGATACGCATGGTCTTCGTTTCTTCGTTGCCGTTTGGGTACACCTTCAGATAGCATATTTCCACTATTCTGTCTGTGTTTATATTTGTTCCCGTTGTTTCCAAATCGAAAAAAACAATAGGATTCTTCAAGTTCAATTTCATTTTCAGCTTGTATTATATATTGTTTTTCCGCCACATGGTGGCGTGTTGTTTTTAGTCGTTCAGCATCATAGGCATCAGCAGCATCAGCAGGTCTTCTTTTTCTTCCTGTTCTACAGGAACAATAACACCCGCACGTGAAGGATCAGCCAGTTCGAAAAGTATTTCCTGTGCCGAGATATTGTTTAAAATATCGATCAGGAATGTTGATTTAAAGCCGATGCTCATGGGGCTTCCTGTATATTGGCAAGTCAGTGTTTCTTCTGCTGAGGTGGAGAAGTCTATGTCTTGTGCGGAGATCTGGATCTGATTTTCACTGAGGCGGAGTTTTATCAAACTGCTTGCTTGTGATGAGAATACAGATACACGGCGGAGCGCACTGATCAGCATCATGCGGTCAATGGTGGCCTTGTGCGGATTATCCTGCGGAATTACTGAATTATAATTGGGATAGCGTCCTTCGATAAGACGGCATATCATGCTGTAGTTTTCTAATGTAAACGTAGCGTTACGGTCGTCAAAATCAATTTGCACATCTCCTTGTTCTTTCGGCAACAGGTTCTTCAGCAGGGTTGCCGGTTTCTTGGGCAGAATGAAAGCGGCTTTTTCATCGCCGTGTGCCACAAATGTTTTATTGCGTACTAATTTGTGCCCGTCTGAGGCTACGAAAGTGATGTCTTCGGTAGTGATATCAAAATAAATACCATTCATTACCGGACGTAACTCGTCATCGGCAGTAGCGAACAAAGAACGGTTGATACCTGCCAGCATCACCGGAGCGCCCATTGTTACGTGTACCGCATTTGCGCCTAATGCGGGAGCCTGCGGATATTCGTCGGCATTTTGTCCCATCAGGCTGTATTTACCATTCTGATATTGTACGGTGATTTCCAGATTCTCTGTATTTACCAGGAAAGTCAGTGGTTGTTCGGGTATTTCTTTCAGGGCTTCGAGTATGGTTTTTGAAGAAACGGCAAAGCGTCCGTCACCGTCACTTTCATTTACTTCCAAAGAAGTGGACAGGGTCGTTTCGCTGTCAGAGGCAGTGAGCGACAACGTTCCGTCAGTCAGTTCCATTAAGAAACAATCAAGAATAGGTAACGAATTTTTAGAGTTGATTACTCGGCTAATAGCTTGTAAATGACTGAATAATCCAGTACTTGAAACGATGAACTTCATAGTTTTATATTATTATATTTATATTCTATATCTCTATATTCATTTAACTGCCAAAGTTACGAAAAGATTATGGTTCAAGCGCAAAAAATGGCGAAAAAATTAGTTTACTCGCAAGGAAAAGTGTACTTTCGTGGCGAATTTAAATAACGTAATATGGAATTAGCAGGAAAAGTAATAGCAGTCCTCGAACCGAGAGGAGGAGTTTCAAAGACAGGAAATGAATGGAAAGTACAAGAATACGTAATTGAAACGCATGATCAATATCCTAAAAAAATGTGTTTTGACGTATTTGGAGCAGATAAGATAGCGCAATTTAATATTCAGGCAGGTGAAGAGTTGAATGTGTTTTTTGATGTGGATGCCCGCGAGTGGAATGGTCGTTGGTTCAACAGTATCCGTGCGTGGAAAGTAGAGCGTGTGGGTGCCCAGGGACCTGTTGCACCGGATGCTCCGTTTCCTCCCATGAATGCTGCTCCCGCTGCACCGGTAGATTTTGCCGCGACAGACGAGAAGGATGATTTGCCTTTCTAGGGGATAGAGGATTCCCATAAACATAAATAAGCCGGCAGGATCCGTGAAAAGGATTTTGCCGGCTTATTTTATATAGTCTGTTTTTATGGTCATTCTCAATCATGGTGTGAAGTGTTGATGGGATATTTGCGTTCCATGAATTTCCATTTATCATCCGGTGTGGTATGATTACGGTGGAGTAAATTAAACAGGCGGAAACTATATTGCTGTAGTTGCCGCCTGTTCTTTATTTGGTTAAATAAAAAAGTCTTAAAATGTAGTGTAGAAGATTTGCATTTTCAGCTTATTCTCAGGATTCGTTCCACCTTTTAACATAGCGCTTTCCATACCTAAGCTGTTGGATATTTCAACTATTTCATTGTTTGAATTGGATACTGCTTTGACAGGTATGATGACAACTCTGTTCCAGTCCGGATTTTTAGCGTCCCATTCTTTTCCGTCTTCTTCCTTTTCAGGATCTCCACCTGCTGCTGTTATGCCTTTTTTCCGTTCCTCAATGCAGTAAGTGATTAAGGGAGCGATGTTGGTAAAGGTGTATGTATTGTTACTGCTGCTATATGAACTTAAGAAAGAAGTCTTGTTATCGATAATCTTGTTTTCTTCAAAGAACGAGAACATATCTTTCTTTCTGACCATCAATACATATTGGGGGATGCCCATTTTGTATTTGGACTCTTTCTCGTTGTAGCGTGTGAACGATACATTTACACCATTTAGCGTATCTCTTTTATGTTCATTGTAAATCTCTGCAATGGGGAAAGTCGCTTCTGTAAAAATACCTGCCGGACTTTTGAGGTAAGTATGGTCCGGATCTTGGGCTAACTCTTCCAATCTGTTACCGTTACTGAAGTGGTTGGCTTGTATCACTTCCTTGGTTGCTCCAAAGAAATAGGACTTGTAAACCAACGAATCCCGCTTGCCGGAAGAACTTTCTATCAGGGCTTCAAAATTAAGATTCAGGCTTAAACCGTCAATGTATAAAATGGTTCCGTCGCCATGAGTACAGCGAATGTAAACTCCCTTTAATACATTCTTGATAAAACTTTCAGGAGTCTTGAAATACTCTTTGTTCTCCTTGTATTTGTTGAAGATGTGATCGCCTAATGAATTGGGCAATTTGATAGTCTGTATAATTGTTCTTTGCTTGACACCGCTGCTTGTGGTTGTAGTTTCATCTTTGCTTGTAGACGGACCTACTGCCGAATAGGCTTTTACAGCGATAGGCTTTCCTTTTTCGTTGTAATAATCTTTAGGATCCACACTGGTATAGAAAGTACTTAGTTCTTTTTCAGGAATAACCTTGTCCAATGTGTCAACCTGTAAGCGCATGGCATTCAGTGAGTCGCCAAAGAAAGACCCGTATTGCAGACTTATATTTACTCCGATGACTTTGGTCAGCTCTTCTTCAAATTTGAAGTTGTCCATACAGGTGAACTGTGCTATAAAGTCGGCAGTAAATTCTCCAAATTGCTCATCGGTATATCGTCCTAAATATGCAGTACTGGTACGTGCATAAACAGAGTCGGCCAACAGAGATTTGGTGGTAAACTCATAACTGTCTGTATTTGCCGGAATCTTATCTCCACCGGGGATAAGATCAGTCCCGATGCCGGTTGTTGAATCATCGCAACTATAAATAAGTGCAGCCAACAACAATGCGCATAAGTATTTGATTTTCATCTTTATTATTCTTAGTGAGTTATTTCTTTTCAAACTCCCATACTTTGTCATAGAACTCATTGAAAGCATCTACATAGGTATCGGCAGGCTGATAGTCGAGCACGGGCACACCCGATTCACGGGCGAACTTCATGACATTCTCGTTCACTTTTTCGCTGTTTTGTATCACACCGTCGGAGTAGGCAATGGCCAGTTTGCACAGCTCCTCGTAATTTGCCGGAGATTTGACGATGCTTTCCACATCATTCTTTTCAATGCCTTTCAGCATGAGTTTTTCAGTCAGATTACCTTCGCAGTCCGATTTGAAATCATCTTCAAACACCGAAAATACTACTTTTGAGTCTCTGAATGACGGTTCATCCTGATAAGCCTTCTTGATATAAAGAGGTACAAATGCACTCATCCACCCTTGGCAATGGATAATGTCCGGACACCAGCGTAATTTCTTTACCGTTTCCAATACGCCGCGTGCATAAAAAATAGCACGTTCGTCATTGTCTTTGTATTCTACACCGTTTTCGTCAGCTACCATTTGGCGGTGCTGGAAATAGTCGTCATTGTCAATGAAGTAAACCTGCATACGTGCAGCTTGGATAGATGCTACCTTGATAATCAGCGGATGGTCCGTATCGTCTATGATTAAATTCATGCCGGACAGGCGGATGACTTCGTGTAATTGGTTTCTGCGTTCATTGACATTGCCCCATTTTGGCATAAAAGTTCTGATTTCTCTGCCTTTTTCCTGAATAGCCTGAGGAAGAAATCTTCCCATGTTTGCCATTTCGGATTCGGGAACGTAAGGGGTAATCTCTTGTGTAATAAATAAAACTTTATTTGCCTTCATCTTAACTTTTTGTTGCTCATAATCATTTTGCAAAGATATAAAAAAAATAGATGAGAGTGGCAAGAAACGAGGAATAATAATTCCTTATGATATGTTAAGTGGCTGGTAATTAGTCGTTAGCAATTTGAAGTTAATGGCCGATGTCTTGCGGAATTAGGTGAAAAATGGGAAAGAACAGGTGGCCGGCCGGTGGCTGAAGAGGGCTTATTGCGCCATATCTGCAAGCTATTAACCACTTATTACTAACCACTCATCATTAATTAAAACTCTTTTTTTCTTCGTTATCTCCCAAATAATGGTTTACTTTGCAGCCGTTTTAAATGAAACTACTCAAACAAAAGAGATAAAAAGATGAAGTTAGTTCAAACAATCAAAGAGCTTCAGTCAGAGCTGGATGCCCTGCGCAGTGAGGGAAAGACAATAGGTTTGGTACCTACGATGGGTGCACTCCATGCCGGACACGCTTCGTTGGTGAAACGTGCTGTTGCAGAAAATGATGTAGTGGTGGTAAGTGATTTTGTGAATCCTACCCAGTTTAACGACAAAAATGACTTGGCAAAATATCCGCGTACATTGGATGCCGATTGTGAATTGTTGGAAAAAGTAGGGGCGGCTTTTGTTTTTGCTCCGTCTGTAGAAGAGATTTATCCTGAGCCTGATACCCGGCAGTTCAGCTATGCGCCGTTGGACACAGTGATGGAAGGCCGTTTCCGTCCGGGACATTTCAATGGAGTATGCCAGATAGTGAGCAAGCTGTTTATGATTGTAAATCCTACCCGTGCTTATTTCGGTGAGAAAGATTTCCAGCAGTTGGCTATTATTCGTGAAATGGTGAAACAGATAGGGTTCAACGGACTGGAAATTGTAGGTTGTCCTATTGTGCGTGAGGAAGACGGGCTGGCATTGAGCAGCCGCAATGCACGGCTTTCTGCGGTGGAGAGAGAGTATGCGCTGAATATTTCGCAGACTTTATTTAAGAGTTGTACTTTTGCAAAATCTCATCCGGTCGCTGAGACTCAGAAGTTTGTAGAAGATGCGATTGCTGCCGCTCCGGGTTTGCGTCTGGAATATTTTGAAATAGTAGACGGCACTACGCTTCAGAAAATAACGGATTGGGAAGATACGGATTATGCAGTAGGTTGCATTACGGTATTTTGCGGAGAGGTACGTTTGATAGATAATATAAAATATAAGGGATAGTGATCGTTAACCATTAGAATTATGATGATTGAGGTATTAAAGTCGAAACTGCATTGTGTCCGTGTAACGGAAGCCAATTTGAATTACATGGGTAGTATTACGATTGACGAGGACTTGATGGATGCCGCCAACATGATTGCCGGCGAGAAAGTGCACATTGTGGATAATAATAACGGCGAGAGGTTTGAAACTTATATTATTAAGGGTGAGCGCGGTTCGGGATGTATTTGTCTGAATGGGGCTGCTGCCCGGAAAGTACAGGTGGGTGACATTGTGATTATCATGTCATACGCCATGATGGATTTTGAGGAAGCTAAATCGTTCAAGCCGACGGTGGTTTTCCCTGATTCGGCGATGAACAAGATTGTATAACGATATTTTTGTTCGGTAATCCAAAAGCCCGGTAGACGTGAGTCTGATACGGGCTTTATTTTTTTAGGGATATTCAGTAAATGTCTCTAAAAAATAAGATGGCATATGAAGATGATAGG
>ERZ827181.1729-NODE-1729-length-22154-cov-7.590434_pt1 | contig 22154 bp, 11 predicted proteins | sample MGYA00519778_ERZ827181 | MGnify/ENA primary metagenome ERZ827181 (study PRJEB31778, sample SAMEA3449273) | human gut metagenome | biome: human gut; feature: human-associated habitat; material: faeces | place: United Kingdom | collected 2010/2012 ...
CCCGTACTACGAATAAGACCTAAAGTAGTCAACCTTTTCTACAAAGCTACAACCTCCGGACAATCGGCAAATCGTCCGGAGGCGGAAATCAGTCCACAAAACTATGTTGCAGCATAGTTTGCATTAATGAACCAATAATCCATAATATCATGAAAAAACAAAAGAATCTGTCCGTTTCTGCGGACAAAGGTAACGAAAAACACGGTATCTCCCGTTATCTTGCGTTATCTTTATGTATGTTAACTTTTATTGGGGCATCCGCCCAGACCGGCAAAGTCAGCCTGAACCTGAAAGACGCGCCGGTGAAAGAACTGTTGAACACTATCGAAAAACAGACCCCGTACCGCTTCTCGTACCGTGACGCTGACCTGAAAGGCAAATCAAACGTCACCCTGTCGTCCCAAAGCGAAGAGCTGAAGGAAGTCTTGACACGCGAGCTTGCCCAAAGAGGGTTATTCTACCGAGTATCAGAAAATCTGATTATCATTCTCCCTGCCTCACAAAAAGATATCCCATCAAACAAGAAAAGCCTCATCAAAGGTGTAGTGAAAGATGCCAACGGTGATCCCATTATCGGTGCCAACATTACCGTAGAAGGCCAATCCATAGGTACCATCACCGATATGGATGGACAATTCACACTTGAGGCTTCGGCAGATGCAGTCTTGCACGTATCTTATATCGGATATATGTCACAAAACATTCATGCAAAAGAGGGGCAAGATTTAAACATCATTATGAAAGATGATACACGGGCGTTGGACGAAGTGGTCGTATTAGCTTATGGGACTCAAACCAAACGCAACGTTACCGGTTCTTTAGAAACGGTAGATTTTGATAAATTAGGAGATATTCCAGGGGCACAATTCGCACAAAAGCTTCAAGGACAAATCAGCGGCGTACAAATCAATCAAGGGACAGGTACTCCAGGACAAGGCATGAACATCCGAATCCGTGGTGCAGCCTCCTTGTCTACCGATTCCAGTCCGTTATACGTCGTAGACGGATTCCCTATTGTCGGGAATATAAACAATCTGAATCCCAATGAAATAGAGTCTATGACCGTATTGAAAGATGCTGCAGCTACAGCACTTTATGGTTCACGTGCCGCTTTCGGTGTTGTACTTATTACAACCAAAACAGCTAAAACCGGAAAGACCAATGTCAGCTTCAACGGATATTGGGGAGTACAAGTTGTACCTGAAAAAGGAAGGCCGGACATGATGAACGGGACAGAATGGGCACAATTCCGCAAAGAACACTACGAAGACCTAGGGGAACCCGTCCCTACAGCATTCCAAAATCCGTCGCAATACGAAAAAGGATACAGTTGGTACGATACCATGTTACGCAATGCATTAATACAAGACTATAATGTTTCTATCCAATCGGGTTCAGAAAAGTTAAAAAACTCCATTGTCGTAGGATATTTCAATCAAGATGGTGTGGTCTTGAATTCCGATTACCGACGGATTTCATTGCGTGCCAATTCTCTTTATCAAATCAATCCAAGACTAAAAGCAGCCCTGAATGTTGCACCCACATATAGTTTTGAAAATCGCCCTCTAAGTGACGGTTCCTTTTTCGGGGGAGGAGGTTTGCTGGCAAACGCCAACCTGACGCCTCCTATCTTACCTTACATGGACGAAAACGGTAATATGCCAGTATCTGTAACCACCGAAGGAGTTACAATGAATCCAATGCCCAACTGGGTGCGTTCTATTCAAGATACTTCCAATGAATATAAAACACTCAGGTTGCTTGCCAGTGCCTATATCGAATTTGAACCAATTAAAAACCTTTTCTTAAAAACAAGCATCAGCACCGATTTAGGATATGAAAACCGTCACTACTTCCAACCTTCTACAGCAGGACGTGCTTTTAACGTAGAGCCCAGTGCTTTAAATGCTAATCTAAGAGAAGAAGACAGCAACTATTATTCTTATTTGTCAGAAACTACAGCCAGCTATTCGGTTGATTGGGGCGACCATCATTTGGATGCACTGGTAGGATTTACCGTACAAAAATACCACAGTCAGTTAGGGGTTGTAACCGGAAGCAATTATGCAGATGACCGTATCCAAACCATAGATGCCGCTTTGGTTAAAAACAATCCAACCATGGATATCCAAGAATGGAGTATGATGTCTTACCTTGGAAGAATCAATTACGATTTTAAAGGGCGTTATTTGTTAGGGTTCAGCATCCGACGAGACGGTTCCTCACGATTCGGTATAAACAACCGTTGGGGTAATTTCCCCGCCGGTTCCATCGGATGGTTGGTAAACGAAGAACCTTTTATGAAAAATTTGACATGGTTATCTTTATTCAAGTTACGTGGCAGTTACGGTGTTATCGGGAATCATAATATCGGAAACTACACACAATACAACACCATCGATATCACGCAAGGAGGCGTTTTCGGCAATACAGTTGTAAACGGAAGCCAAGTCACCAATCTTGGAAATCCAAACTTAGGATGGGAAAAAACCAGAGAACTGGATTTGGGTGTAGACCTTTCGTTCTTAAACAACCGGATTACATTTACTTATGATTATTATAAGAAAATAACAGACAATCTACTTTATTCCATGTCCGTACCCCGTGAATCAGGTTTCCAAACCATTACAGGCAATGTGGGTAAAATAAAATTCTGGGGACATGAATTCAGCATCAATTCACACAACCTGGTTGGCGCTTTCAAATGGGATACTAATTTCAATATTGCATTCAGCGATAACCGGGTTCTTGCTCTGTCGGGCATGAGCGATTACATGCTGGCTCAAACCGGCATTGTACAGACTATTACTAAAGTAGGTGGCAGAATAGGACAATTCTACGGTATGGTTCAAGAAGGCGTCTATGTAAATCAAGCTGATTATGATAATTCTCCGAAAGCTGTAGACTCTGAAGTAGGAACTATCAAATTTAAAGACGTGAACAATGATGGAACCATTACGTATGATGACATGGGAGGCGATAAGACCGAATTGGGAAATCCATTCCCAAAATTCACTTATGGACTGACCAATACTTTCTCATATAAGAATTTTGACCTGTCCATAGTATGTGCCGGTTCGTATGGAAACAAAATAGTGGCAGTAAGCGAACAAGGGACGACCAACCTTGATGGTAATTTCAATGTACTGAAAGAAGTAAAAGACAGATGGCGTTCACCCGAAAACCCAGGGGCTGGGAAATATGGTAAAACGACAAGCGGGACAGGACGTGAAAGAGACATTTTGCATTCCCGGTTTATTTGTGATGGCAGCCATTTTACCATCAAAAATATCACGTTTGGCTATACCTTTCCTGCGCGCCTTATCAAATACGTACAAAACTTGAGATTATACGCCAGCATACAGCAACCTTTGGTCTTAACCAAATACAAATATGCAAATCCTGAAGTAGGAGTTGATTTTGACGGGAATTCTCCCAATGCACTATTGCAGGGGATTGATTTTTCCACTTATCCTATTCCAAGAACATTTACAATCGGACTGAATGTATCATTTTAAATAATTTAACGATATGAAAATTAAACATTCATTTTACACCATATTGCTAGCTTGTGCTTTTACCAGTTGTGACAATTTTCTCGATATACCTTCAGATACATCATTAAGTTCTGAAGTTTATTATCAATCACAAAATGATTTCGAACAAGCTATAAACGGATGTTATTCGTTTTTACGGACATTATACAGTGGAAGTAATGGTGCGTGGGCCATGGGAGAACTACGTTCCGATAATACGACCTATGTATATAACCCGACAGACAGAGGAACCATTTCTGCTGAATTCGTCAAAGATTTCCTTGACGATGCAAACAACAGCGTACCATTACATAAATATGTAACCAATTACAGCATGATTTCTAACATCAACTATATTTTAGCCTTTATAGATAATGTAGAATTCGATGAATCCGTAAAAAACAACATCAAAGGACAAGCCTATTTTTTGCGTGCCTTAGCCTATTTTGATTTAGTTCAATACTTCGGATCGGTGCCTCTGCATTTGACCCCTGTACAAACAGAAGAGGAAACCGCTTTGCCCTTGTCCGATACAGAAACCATCTATGCTCAGATCATTCAAGATGCTGAAACTGCTGCCAACCTACTCCCAGACAAGTCACATCAAGACCCTGGACGGGCTACATCCGGAGCAGCTAATACACTTTTAGGAAATGTATATATCAACCTACAGAACTGGAGTGAAGCAGAACGCGTTTTAAAAGAGGTCAACGGATACGACTTGTATGAAAATTATGCCGATGCATTCGAACCTGCCAATAAAAATGGTATAGAATCTGTCTTTGAAGTACAGTTCAAACAAGGAAATGAAGGTTATGCCAGCAATTTCTTTTATGTTTTTTTAGTGCAACCCATTACAGCCGAAGAAGTTTCTGCAATAACTGGTATCGAAGAAAATTCGTATATTGTTGAAGGATATAATATCCCGACACCAGATATTATAAATGCTTATGAGACTGGGGATGAGCGTAAAGATGCTTCAATAGGAATGTTAACGGCATCAGGGAAACAATATCCTTATATAAAAAAGTATTGCCACCCACATGCCTTAACCAATAATACAGACGATAATTGGCCTGTATATCGCTATTCCGAAGTTCTTTTATTTTTGGCAGAAGCACTTAATGAACAAAATAAGACAGATGAAGCCTTAACATACCTGAATAGAGTCAGAAACCGAGCTGGACTAGCAAATACATCTGTTACCGGACAAGACGCAATCCGTGAAGCCATTTTCAAAGAAAGAAGAGTAGAACTTGCTTTTGAAAACAAGCGATGGCTCGATTTAGTACGTTCCGGACAAGCGGAAACTGTAATGAAAGCTTATGGAGAACGGGTAAAAGCCAATCCTCAGGCATATTATTTCCCAGACGGATATTCGGTAGCATCCAATTCTTATTTAGACATTCGGCTTTTGTTCCCGTTACCTGCATCTGAAGCTGCTCTGACACCGTATTTTTAGAAACAGTTTTGAATTTATCGTGTGCTGATTGGGGATGAGTTTTTAAGGCATTTCCGCTTCTGTGATAAGGAAGACAGCCCTCTATCTTCCTTATCACAGAAGCGGAAATGGCCCCAAAACCGCCCAAAGCACACACGATAACGAATACATCAAGACAAGAAAAACTTTTTGGAGAAATTCAAAACGGTTTCTTATTACTGATATGTTAATCTTATCGATAAAATTTATATTTTCGCAATCGAACTTTTCTACAACCATGCAATACATCAATTGATATGAACAAGAACACGTTTTTATTATTAGTTATCTGCTGGATACAAGGATTCTGTTTGTCTGCCGCTAAATTGCAGAACCTAAAAGTAGAATATGCCACATGTCCAATCGGAATAGATGTACCTGCTCCACGGTTCAGCTGGCAAATAGCGGCTGATGATAATGAATATGGCATCCGACAGACCGCTTATCATTTAAAGGTATATGATGAATCGGGACTATGTGTATGGGATTCCGGGAAAACACCGGACAGACGGTCGCTAAACATCGTGTACAATGGAAGTGTGCTCCAACCGGAGACCCGTTACACATGGAAGCTGGAGGCCTGGACGCAAGAAGAATATCTTTCGGCATCGTCTTGGTTCGAAACCGGCATCATGGCACAAAACGATGCAGACGAACGATGGCAAGATGCCCGATGGATTGGCGGAGGAGACGGGGACATGGTGCTCTATTCGCATTACCTGCCTGTATTCCGTCTGAACTATGTGTTCCGGTTAGACAGGCAGACAACTCAAACGGCTTTCCTTTATGGAGCCAACGACGAAAGACTGATGGACAAGAACAAGAACCTGTACGGACTGACAAACAAGAGGGACCAATCTTATATCAAGATAGAACTGGATGCCCGTACAGTGCAAAGCGGAGGGCAAGCCATCGTCAAGGTGTACAGGGCTGGCTTTTGTCCTACAGATAAACCACAAGTTCCGTTGGACACGTTCCATATCCCTGCTTCGCTATTCAATAAGCACAACCTGTACAAAGAACACAGGCTTTTCTTAAGTTCCAACCTAGGATTTACACAATTCGCTTTCGACAATGAAACACATCGCATCGGGGAAACCAACCTGAACCCGCTGGGACAAGGAGGAGACTTTATTGCCTTTCCTGTATTGGGCGATGTGGGATTCTGCCTGCAACAAGGAAAACTCCTTGCAGACTCACGGATAGAAATCAGGAATTTCAGAAATCCAAGCAATCTGCTGGTCACTTTGTATCCTCCCTCTTCCGAAACACTGAACGGCATCAACCTCAGTGCATACCTGACCAATCCCAGCCGGAACGCTTCCCCCATGCTGCGTACCGTATTTCATACACAAGACAAAAAGATAGCCAAAGCACGCTTGTATGTCACCGCACGCGGCATCTACGACTTCTACATCAACGGGAAACGTGTTGGCAATGATTATTTCAATCCGGGAGCAACTCAATACAACAAGACTCATCTGTATCAGACTTTCGACATAACCTCTTATCTGCAGGAAGGTGCAAACGCCGCAGGTGCCATTCTGTCGGAAGGATGGTGGAGTGGAGGGTGTACCTTTACTGGTGAAAACTGGAACTATTTCGGCGACCGCCAATCCCTGCTTGCCAAACTGACCATCACCTATGCAGACGGAGAAACGGAACATATTGTAACCCGTCCCGACACATGGAAGATTTTCAGCTATGGACCTGTGATATACGGCAGCTTCTTCCAAGGAGAAGTGTACGACGCCCGGAGAGAAAGTGATATAGAAGGATGGAGCACAGCTTCGTATGACGATACCAAATGGCATGCTGCCCAAGAAGTCCCTTTAGATGGAACCATCTGTACAACAAGCGAAGAAAACATTCCACGGGTAGACGATTATTCCCATTATCATCTGACCGGGCAATTCGGACCTACCGTAAAGGCCGTTAAGGAACTGACCGCACAATCAGTGGAAGAAGTCCGCCCAGGAGTCTTTGTCTACGACATGGGACAAAACATGGCAGGCGTCCCCCGCATCACCCTGACAGAATGCAAGCCCGGACAACGAGTGTGCCTGCGGTTTGCCGAGGTGAAATATCCATCTCTTCCTGCTTATAAAGAACACGAAGGCATGATTATGCTGGAAAATATACGTGCAGCTATGGCGCAAGATATATACATTGCCCGTGGAGGTTATGAAACCATTGCACCACGCTTTACTTTCCATGGCTATCGCTTTATCGAGATAACCGGTATCGACCGCCCTTTACCGTTGGAAGCTGTCAAAAGCACCATACTCAGTTCGGTCGCCCACCTGGCTTCCCACTATAAGACTTCCAATCCGAAAGTAAACAAGTTGTGGGAGAACATTACGTGGTCTACTTATGCCAACTTCCTTTCAATACCTACCGATTGCCCCCAACGTAATGAACGGTTAGGATGGGCAGGCGACATTTCGGTATTTTCGCGTGCCGCTACTTATCTGACAGATGCTTCCCAATTCCTGCACCGTTATCTTTGTGCCATGCGTGACGTTCAACGGCAGGACGGGCGTTTTGCCGACATTGCCCCACTAGGAGGCGGATTCGGCGGAATGCTATGGGGAAGTGCCGGCATCACCATCCCTTGGGAATGTTACCTGCAATACCAAGACAAAGCTTTGCTGGAAGAACATTATCCTGCCATGAAGCATTATATGCAATACCTCCTCGACCAATGCATCAATAAAGAAACCGGCATATTGGATCAGGGAGAAAGCTGGTGGGGCAATTTAGGTGATTGGTTGGGACCGGAAAATAATCGGAATGACAATACCCTGCTTTGGGAAGCTTATTTCATCTATGACCTGAACATTATGCAGCAAGTGGCAGGCATATTGGGACATAAAGAAGACAACGCTTTTTATGCCAAATTACACTCGGATCGCATAAAATTCTTCAATAAAACCTATATTGAGCCGGAAACAGGATGTACCCGTTTTGCCTGCAAAGAAAGCCCAATAGATACCCAGACTTCGTATGTATTGCCTCTGGCTTTCGGAATCATCCCAGACAGCATGCGCTCTAAAGTTGCCGCCTGCCTGCAAAACACCATAGCACGCAAAAATAAAACAGACGAAGGCATAACGTGCCCGCCTTATTCATTGATGACCGGATTCATCGGGACAGCATGGATTTGTAAAGCACTCTCCGATTGTGGGTATAGCGATACAGCTTACCGCCTGCTTCAACAAACCTCCTATCCGTCGTGGCTATATTCGGTAGAGCAAGGTGCTACCACCATTTGGGAACGGCTCAACTCGTATACGCACACTGATGGGTTCGGCAAAAACAACCGGATGAACTCGTTCAACCATTATTCTTTCGGAGCGGTATGTTCGTGGATGTACAACTATTCGTTAGGCATACAGCCTGATGCCGGCAATCCAGGATTCCAACATTTCTTCCTACAACCTACGCCTGACCCTACAGGAAGAATGACCTACGCCCACGGATATTACGATTCGACTTACGGACGGATTGAAAGTGGCTGGGAAATTACATCCCAATCTGTCAGATATACTTTTTCCATCCCAGCCAATACAAGTGCCACAGTCCGCGTGCCTGCCACCAATTTCAAGGAAGTCAAGATGAATAATGCCCTTCTTCAAGAACATACGGATTTCAAAAAAGAGAACCGGTATATAACTTTAGAATTAGAATCGGGCATATATACGATGGAAATATCCGGCAAATAAACAATCCCATAGAATTCCATATTTTATAATAAGGAGTTAGAGAGGGAGTTATTTCAGGGAGTCAGAAGCCAATACCTTTTCCTGCCAGTTTTCGTAAGCAGGAGTATTGGCTTTTATACTTTAAAGACAGCATTCAAGCATGCTTTTTGATGAACATAAGTGAATTGGCAATCTCACATAAGTAACTCAGTCATCCCACATAAGTAAGTCGGTCTTATCACTTATGTTCGTTTGAGAGTGTCTTTTGGCAAATTTCTTTTCGCACCATGTAATATCCACGTAACACAAATCACACGGTTTCTTTACACATCGGTCATGGAGATGTAATACGCCTGCTTTACTTTTGTTGCATCAATTTAACAAACACTTAACTAAAGATTATGACAACAAAAATCAAGCAAGCGTTATTGCTTCTCTGTATCCTGTTCATCCTGCCGGGATACTTGTTTGCCCAAGATGACCGTGCCGTTATTACGGGTATTGTGACCGACGAAACCAATCTGGGAGTCATCGGTGCCACTGTGCAAGTAAGAAACGAGTCAACAGGCTTCAGCACAGGCTCTATCACGAACGAAAACGGTGAATACACCATCAAGCAGCTTCCGTTGGGAGGTCCGTACACAATTAAGGTGTCCTACATCGGATATGGTGACCAGACGAAAAGCGGATATACGCTGAACCAAGGCGACCAGGTGCGTATCGATTTCCAGATGAAAGAAGAATCCATTACCATGGAAGCCGTGGAGGTGGTTGCCAACTCATTAAAAAATACCATTGCCACTACCGGTTCGGCAACTTCAGTCACCGAACAAGACTTGGAAAAACTTCCGGTAAACGGACGTAACTTTACTTCGCTGGTCGACCTATCCCCGCTCAGCACCGGCTCCAGCCTTTCGGGCCAGTTGGCTTCTTCTACCAACTATACCATCGATGGTATGACGGCAAAGAATCCGACTTCGGGAGGTAGTACGACGAGCCGTAACGGAGTGCCTTACGCCATCTCCATGGAGGCTATCCGTGAGTTTAAGGTAGTGACCAACCAATACGATGTGACTAACGGACGTGCCGGAGGAGGTACGGTAAGCACTGTAACCAAGTCGGGTACGAATACCTTGACCGGTAGTGCGTTCGTATACGGACGTGCCAACTGGCTCTCCAGCCCGTATGACATCCGTGGCAACAAGCGGAGCAACGACTTCTCCACCTACCAGTTCGGTGCCTCGCTGGGAGGAGCTATTGTGAAAGACCGTGCCCACTTCTTCATTACGTGGGACCATCAGGCAGACTCTCGCCCACTCTATATCGCCGATATCCAAAACGCTACCGACGAACAACGCTATAACCTCAGCTTGGAGACGCGCGACCGCTTCCTGCAAATCGCACGCGACAAATACGGCGTGTCAAACAATCCGCAATTCGGAGCTTTCGATAAGAAGCAAAGTACCGATGCCGTATTTGCCCGTATAGACTGGCAGATTAACGCCACCAACCTCTTGACCTTCACCGACAACTTCGTGAACGACATGAACAACCTGGGACTGAGCGACAACACCACCATAAACCTGTATGAAACTTACGGCGATGTACACTCGCTGAACAACAGTGCCATGGCAACGCTGCGTTCGGTAGTAGGTCCGCGCGGAACGAACGAATTGAAGGTGCAACACCTTTATACATTGGAGAAATCCATGCCGGGCGATGAACTTCCTTCCGCCAACATCCCGCGTGCCATTGTACAAAACGTATCATCGGTAGTAAATGGTGACAACGTACAGACCAACATCCAGTTAGGCGGCCAACGTTATTGCCCCGAAAACTTCTACAACCATGTGTTGCAAGTTGTGGATAACTTCTATTACAACACAAAACGAATCAATTATACCTTCGGTGTAGACCTGATGTACACCCACATGAATTCGCGCTACGGAAGCGAGACCAACGGACGCTTCTACTTCAATGGACTGGACGACTTTGAGAACCTAACTCCGACCCGTTATGTGCGCGAACTCTACCTTACGGCGGACGACCGCGTGAAGCAGAACATCATGAACGCCGGTGCTTACGCGCAATTGCAGACCAAGCTGTTCCCCGGTTTCGAGCTGATAGCCGGTCTCCGCTTGGACAACGCTACCTATTTCAATAAAGGAACGTTCAACCAGACCGTGTACGATGAATTAGGCTTACGCACCGACAACGGTCTCTCTACTTTCCAAGTACAGCCCCGTGTGCAAATCACCTGGGACATCAATGACAAGCACCGCGACATCATCCGTTTGGGCGGCGGTATCTTCGCCTCGGACATCAACAACTATGCGATGATCAACAACATGGTATTCGACGGAACCCGTACGGCTTCTATTGATGTGACACTCGACCCTACCAATCCGAACTATAATGAATTGCTCAACTTGCTCCGCCCCGACTTCCCTGCCTATCGCCAAGACCCATCGACCGCTCCCGGAGCAGAGCTTTTCAATAATCCGAATATCCAGCAGCTCTCGACTATCAACCTGAACGGGGCAGACTGCAAAGTGCCGGTCATCTACAAGGCAAACCTTTCGTACACCCATTTCTTCAACGACCGCTTGAAAGTGACCGTAGGCGGATATATGACCTTGGGACGGAACAACTACATGTACATTGACCGCAACATGGTAGACCAACCTTACTTCCGTCTTGCAGCCGAAGGCAACCGGGGAGTTTATGTACCTGCCAACACCATTACATCCGACGGTGTCACCGACTGGACACAAGGTCGCAAGACCGACAAGGTGGGTCGCGTGTTGGAAATGGTAAGCGAAGGCAAAGTCAACCAGTTCGCCTTCGTAGTAGAAGGAACGTGGAGATACTTCAAGGATGGACAGCTCTCGGTAAGCTATACCTGGAACGATACAAAAGACAATACCTCGTACAACGGAAACGTGGCAAACTCGGCAACCCTCTCGCAAATGGTGGTAGACGACCCACGCGACTTGAGCAAGATGACTTACTCCAACAACCAGTTCCGCCACAAAGTAGTGGTTTACGGAACAGCTCCCACTTTCTGGGGCATAAGCATCGGCGCACGCTTCTCGGGCATCGGCGGAACACGTTATTCGCTTGCCGTAAGCGGAAACCTGAACGGAGACTTTGTAGATTCGAATGATTTGGCTTACATTTACGACCCGAACGACCCTGCCACCCCACAATACTTGCGCGACGGCATCAATGACATCTTGAACAATCCGGAAGTAGAACAAAGCACCAAGGACTATATCCGTAAGAGCTTTGGCAAGGTGGCTGAACGCAACGGTGGTGTAAACGGTTTCTACGGCACACTCGATCTGCGTCTTACCAAGAAGTTCAATCTCTACAAAAAACACAGTCTGGAATTGTCGGTCGACATCTTCAATGTGGCAAACCTGCTGAACAAAGACTGGGGTGCCGGACACACCTTGGGCAAGCAGAACATCTACTCTATCAAGAGCTTCGACCAAGATACCAAACAGTTTGTATATAACGTGAACCCGAACACCGGCGTGTCGAGCCTGAACGGTACACCGTACCAGTTCCAGATAGGCTTGAGATACGCATTCTGATTTAAGAGTTGACTAGGTATCAGGTACCAGGTGACTAGGCTTAAATAGTCGTGACAATGGTACCTAGTACCTAGTCACCTAACACCTAGTCACCTAACAATAAAAAACATAAAACAAACATGAAAACAAGAAAACTTTTCCTCGCTTGCACCTGCGCACTTTTCGCATTGGCGGCACAAGCACAGACCCAAGTCATCGCACACCGCGGATTTTGGAAGGCAGAAGGCTCTGCACAAAACTCTATCACAGCACTGAAGAAAGCCGCTGAAGCCCAAGTATACGGTTCAGAATTCGACGTGCAACTGACCAAAGACGGCATCGTTGTTGTGAATCATGATGACACCATCGGAGGCTATACGATTGCCGAAACCGACTATGCCACACTGAAAGACCTGAAACTGAAGAACGGCGAAACTCTTCCCACGCTGGAAGACTACCTGAAAGCCGGCAAGCAATTGCCCGACATCCAACTCATCCTCGAAATAAAACCTCATAAGACAGAAGCACAAGAAAATCGGATTTCTGCCGATTGCGTCAAAATGGTGAAAGAAATGGGTATGGAAAAACAAGTGGAATACATTTCATTCAGCATGCATGTATGCGAACAGCTGGTCAAACTGACTCCGGGTTCGGAAATCGCCTACCTGAAAAGCGACATCGCCCCAAAAGACATCAAGGCGAAAGGCATGACCGGCATCGACTATTATTATAAGGTATTCGACAAGCACCCCGAATGGGTGAAGGAAGCGCACGACCTGGGCATGAAGGTCAACGCATGGACGGTGGACGAAACGGCCGATATGCAGAAACTTATCGACTTGAAAGTGGACTACCTCACCACCGACCAACCGCTGGAAGCGAAAGAACTCGTTAAATAAGATAATCCATTATCTTCTCCACAGCACCGTGTCAGACATGCATAAGTTGTGTATCTTCGCAACATGCATCTGACACTTTTTTTTATGAATTCCACATTCCGCCAATGCAGGAACGAGATTAGGTCGCCCGTCATTGCATTGTTGCCTCCGTAAGCATCCGTTCCAGTTCCTCTGCGCTGAGGCGCAAATGAAACTCCCCTTGATAAGCGATGGAAATTCCTCCCGTCTCTTCCGACACAATGATAGCCATGGCATCGGTTTCCTGCGAGATACCCAAAGCAGCACGGTGTCTTAACCCAAGTTCTTTCGGTATGTTCAGATTATGCGATACGGGCAGGATACAACCGGCAGCCTCAATACGTTTGTGACTGATAATCATAGCTCCGTCGTGTAAAGGACTATTCTTGAAGAAAATATTTTCTATCAGCCGTTGATTGATACTGGCATCAATGATATCACCTGTTCGGGCGATATCGTCTAACGGAAAGTCACGTTCCATCACAATAAGGGCACCTACCTTTCCTTTGCTCATATTAAGACACGCCATGACAATGGGCATGATGTCTTCCTTTCCTCCATCGCTTTTCTGCTTGCCTTTGAAAAAACGGAGCAGACTATTCGTACTGTGACGAGAACCTAATGAAAGCAGGAAGTGACGAATTTCATCTTGAAACAGAACAATGATGGCAATCACTCCCACACTGACCAGTTTATCAAAGATAGAACCAAGCAGACGCATCTGTAACACTTGCGACACGATGACCCAAATCACGATAAACACCAAAATACCGGTAAACACATTGATAGAGCCTGACGACTTCATCAATTTATAAGTCTTGTAAAGCAAAAAAGCTACAAGCAGGATGTCAATGACATCTTTAATGGTTAGGATGGTAAAACTGAAGGGCATGGCAATAACTGGTTAAGATGGAGTGATGAAAGTGGGGTGTTGCATGGCAGAAACGATTTTCACAACTTCAACGGCAGCTTTTACATCGTGCACACGCAGAATGTCGGCACCTTTTGTCAAAGCAATGGCATTGATGGCAGTCGTACCATTCAGTGCATCCTCCGGCCCTCCTCCCAGCAGTCTGTATATCATAGATTTGCGTGAGACTCCTACCAATATGGGCAACTCGAAAATGCTGAATTCCTCCAATTGGCTGAGTAATGCATAATTATGTGTCAATGTCTTCCCAAATCCGAATCCCGGATCGAGAATGATATCTTTCACCCCTAAATCACGCAATCGTTGCACTTTTTCAGAAAAGTAATACATCACGTCCTTCACGACATTGTCATAATGCGGATGAGTCTGCATGGTTTGCGGTGTGCCCTGCATGTGCATAATAATATAAGGTATACCTAAGCGGGCAACTGTAGGAAACATATCAGCATCCATCATACCGGCAGAAATATCGTTAATGATAGACACACCATATTCCTCCACACACATCCGCGCGACATCAGCACGAAACGTATCTACAGAAACCACAGCTTCGGGCAGTTCACGCCGGATAACGGAAAGCCCGAAACGCAGCCGTTTCATTTCTTCTTCAGGGCTGACATCCTCGGCATTCGGACGTGAAGAATAAGCGCCGATATCAATTATGCTTCCGCCTTCATCCACTATCTGATGCACACGCACAGCTATATCCGTTTCATTCTGCTTGCGGCTTCCAGCAAAAAAAGAATCGGGTGTTACATTCAATATGCCCATTACTTGCGGATGCGACAAGTCCATCAGTTGACCGTTTACGTTTATATATTTGATGATGTTTCTGTCCATTTCAAACTCGGTATAAAATCGATGCAAATGTACACACAATAATTTGGATTTAATAGTGATGGCTTCGGATTTTTTCAAGGGCTTTTTTTAGAAAGACCCTAATTATATAATAAATGTACGCGCGCACATTCTATTATAATCGAGTAGGAGGAAAACGAAGTAGTTTTCTTCCTACTTTCGTTTTCCGACCTCTCACACCACCACGCATGCAGTTCCGCACGTGGCGGTTCTTTATTTAGGATACCATTTGAGATACTCGTCATAGAGTGTTGGATATCCGGCAACTTTTAATCGTTCGTTAGTCATAGAACTGTGTGTTACCCAGCTGTCAGCAATACGCCAGTAACCCAGACGGGTGTAACCCCATTCATAGGCTTTCCCTTTAGGGATTCCACAGCGAATCAGGTTTGATATTCTCGTCTTAGGGTTCTTCCAGGATTTCCATATGCACATACGTATGCGACGTCGTAACCATTCGTCTGTTTCCAAGAGCAGACGTTTCATATGGGCAAGGTGATAATAACCTATCCAGCCTCTTATATACTCCTTAAGTTTTTGCTTTCTACGCGCATATCCCATTCCGTTGCTACGACCTGTCAGTGCTTTCAGACGGGATTTCAGCTTGGCTTTGGATTGGGGATGCACGCATAATTCAAATTTACCTTTGGAGTTATAAAAGGAATAGCCTCAGTATTTTACGCCTGTGACAGAAGAGACTGTTGTCTTTTCTTTGTTTACTCTCAGATGAAGCTTACCCTCTATAAATCGGGTGATGGACTCCTTGGTCTGTTTCGCTGCACTTTTACTTCGGCAGAATATCATTGAATCATCGGCATAGCGCACAAAGAGGTGACCTCTTCGGGTGAGTTCCTTATCAAGTTCATTAAGCATGATGTTACTTAAAAGTGGACTTAAGGGACCGCCTTGGGGAGTACCCTCGCTGCTCGCCTCGAACATACCATGATTCATTATTCCGCTTCGGAGGTATTTGTGGATAAGACTGACCACTCTGCCGTCTTTTATTGTACGGCTCAGAATCTCTATCAGACGGCTGTGGCATACCGTATCGAAGAACCGCTCAAGGTCAAGGTCTACAACATACTTGTAGCCTGAGTTGACGATGTCTTTCGCCCTGTGCAGGGCAGCATGGCAACCACGTCCGGGGCGGAAACCGAAACTGTTCCGGCTAAACTGAGGTTCGTAGATGGGGGTCAGTACCTGGTTGATGGCTTGCTGTACCAACCGGTCTACTACGGTAGGTATTCCCAACTGACGCATCTTGCCGTTGTCCTTCGGGATTTCCACTCTAAGGACAGGATTGGGACGATAGCTGCCGTCAAGCAAAGAGCATATCAGACTTTTCTTGTTGGCGAGAAGCCATGGGAGAAGTTCATCACATGACATCCTGTCGATTCCACCACACCCCTTGTTTCTGATTACAGACTTATAAGCCTTGTTCAGATTTTCGGGTGAAAGAATTGATTCTAACAGATGCTCTCCGTCAAATGGTACTTCCACGACATTGTCTTCAACCATCCATAGGCAGGTCTGCGCTCCCGCATACCATTCAGATTCCGTCTTACCTCTCTGGGGGCAGCCTGAAACTTCAGTTCCAGTTTTGTGCATTCTCTCCTGCATACGGTAGTTTTCAATTATTATCGTTTAAATAAAGTTCTGTCCTTCGCAAACTTATCGACACGCTTGCTACTATGACTTCTGCTGACTTCTCACGGCAAGCGTTACTCCGCTGATTTCGATTTTTCCACTATTCTCATGCGTCCGTGAGACCTCCTCGGATAAGGGTATTAACTTTCCAGCTTATGTCTGCTTCATTTACACCAACCGTTCCGAATAGCTATAGGGCTTTGGTTTGTTTAGCAACCTTACCCACGGTCATATGCCTTATATGAAGTTTCTGTTCGTCAGACCAGATGTTTGCCGCCAGCTTCTTTCAGATTCCAACTCGCGATGGAAACCCTTGCTTTGGGCTGTATGATTCCCGCTATTAGGGCTCATTAGGGACTTGCACCCGTTAGCTAATACTCATGCCGAGCATACTAAAAAAGCTGTCTCAATTTTTATTGTGAGACAGCTTTTATATATTTTACTTATCGTATCAAAGTAATTATTCACCTAACTCGATTAAAACAACTTCGTCATATCCTGAACAATCAAAACCCTTACCACTTTCTTCCATAAAATACAGAGGTGCAAGCTGGAAAGTTTTGTCGTCTATCTGACGGTTATGACTGGCTGACAAACCGAAAGCAGTCGGATACTCTATTGTAATAGCACCATATCCGGTATAAATCATACCGATACTATATGAATCGTACACAATAGTACCATCTTCTTGAACGATAAAGATAAAATCACCATCAACCGACCCTTTTGTAAAACCTGCCAATTCTGACGCTGGCCAAGTAGCCGCATTAAATTCAGCATAAGGGTCAACCAATTTATAACGGTTCGGTTGTTCAGCTGCCTGATATATTTCCACTTTCACGCCCTTGCCATCGTTATACCAATAGAAGAACTGATTATCGTAGAATGTGGCTTCACCCAAACTGTTCCATGTGTAATCTTTGCTCACAGAAACAGAAGTAGCATTGTTGCCACCAATTGAGATTTCCTTATCCACAAATTCCAATTCCACCGTTACGACCTGACCAATAGCCAATGGAGTTACATCAACTGTTACCGAAGCCTTGTTATCACCATCTGCAAAATGATAACCGGTAACGCTACAGCCTGCCAATTCTTGTGCAGTTTCACCCGAACCGATATAAGCGTACAATTGGACCGTACCATCCAATTCTCCACTTGTAGTGCCGCGCAAGATGTCGACCGTAAAAGTCGGATTTTCCGGTGAAACGGTTATCGGATTCAAGGTAGATGAAACAAACGACAGACCTTTTCCTTCTGTATAAAGCGGTCCTTCCTGATCGGTGTTACATGCACTGAACAGTATCACCATCAACAGCGACAGAAGGACGGATATTTTATTCACGTATTTCATATCGTATCTTTAATTAAAGTTCGAAATTAAATTGTCTTATTTGTAATCGCCTGTCGGGTTTTGATCTTTCGACAAATCCATATTAACGTTGCCGTCAAATTCAGTCTGAGGAATGGTCAACACCCACATATAACATTCCGGATCATCTGTCGGACGATTGTTCAACAAGGCAGCAGCAGGCCATCCTTGTGCGGCAGTACGACGGAAACCTTGGTGCAGACGGCGCAAATCCCAAATGCGTCCGTATTCACCCCACAACTCAATACGACGTTGGTCGATGATTTCTTCACGTAAAGAACCTGTACGGTCGCTGCTGGTCTTACCTAAAGCTGTACCTGTCTTGGTTGTGCTATATCCTTCTACACGTTGGCTCATCACTGCATACAAATCTTGTTTCGCAGCATCTTCCTCGCCCAACATACATTCAGCTTCGGCGGCAGTCAGATACATTTCTTCTACACGCATCCAAACATAGTCTCCCATCCATGTTGTATAGTCGGAGAACGCAAATTTCACTTGCTGATAACCGGCTTCTGCACCACGTTCACTGTTTTCATCTGTCGGATCCCACCAATCTTTGCGTGAATCAGTCGGCAACATAATGTTGTCATACAAGTCTTTATTAATTTGCTTACGGGCAGTAGCTGCATATGTTACATTGGGATCCATATGAGCAAAGAAAGACGCATAACCACCTGTCTGGTCATTCTGAATAGTAGATCCCCACATCACGTTAGAAAGTGTAGCATCATTCAATCCCATAAAATCATTTACAGGCAATACTGTACATCCGCTGGCATCAATTGCATTATGCGCAGCAGTTTTTGCCAAGTTCCAGTCTTCCATAGTCAAAGCGATACGTGCTTGAATACCGTATGCCACACTTACATCAATGTGGGTTTTATGGGTTTGGGTAGGAGCTGCACTTAATTTTTCAACGGCTTTTTGTATGTCCGAAGTAATCAAGTCATATACTTGCTGCACAGTTGAACGCGGCTGTCCTTCCGTTCCGGCTACCGTCGGTTCAGTATAAATCGGGCAACAAGGATCGCTTTCATGTCCTTTATAAGTACGGGCAAAGTTCTGCGCCAACATGAAATAAGAGTAAGCACGAATAGCGTATGCCTGGCCAATCACATAATTTACATCCGAAGAAGCTCCGCTCATGGTCTCCTCAGCTGCCAGAATGTAGTTGGCATTACTTATCCATGTATAATAACAGTTCCAGATATCATACGAACGCCACATCGTACTTGTATATCTGTCTTTCACCTGATACAAGCAATCATACCAGAACCATCCACTACCCATGGCATCCATAATCATGTCTTCTCCCATAACATCAGCCATCAAAGCATACGAACAGATACCAAAACTTTGATGTGTGTTATCTGTTGGCGACCAAGAGGCGTACATCGAACGGTAAATACCGTTCAAAGGAATCAATGCTGAATTGGCATTAGCCAGCAAGGTAGTACCTGCCATTGAATCTGTCGGTGCTGTTTCCAAAGCTGAATCCAGACACGAAGTCAATACGCTACATCCTACGAGGCTGGCAAAGGTATATTTCAATATTTTCTTCATATTCTTCTTTATTCAAAATTGTTAGTTTAGCAATGAATTAAAAATTAACTTCAAAACCGAACGACCAGGTTTTGTTCGGACTGTATGCATAATCCGTAGAGCCGCTAAAGTTATACTGTGGATCCATACCCTTCAAGTGGGTAAACAACGCCAAGTTGTCTACAGATCCGAAAATGCGGACAGAACCCAGTCTGGCTTTTTGCATCCATGCCTTCGGAAGTGTGTAACCCAATGTAATGTTCTTGATGGCAAAATAAGAAGCGTCAATCAGGAAACGGTCATTTGTCGCATACGCTCCGGCTATTTCAATACGGGGTACATCGGTAATGTCACCCGGTTTCTGCCAACGGCGCAACGCATGTTCGTTCCAGTTGTTATTATAGTACATGTTTTCCATGCTGCCTTGGTACAAACCATCATAAATTTTGCCTCCCAATGAATAAGTAGTCAGGATAGACAAATCAATATTTTTCCAGCTAAGGTTCGTGCCGATGCTACCATATAAATCCGGAATACGGCTTCCTAAATAATACTTGCTTTCATTAGCCTTGTTATAATCGCTGGTAATATACTCGTTGGTAATATTCCCGTTTTCATCCTTATCGTATGCCCAATAAAGTTGTGCTCCGGTTGCAGGGTCTACACCAGCCGATTTAGCCATATAGAAAGTATTGATAGGCATACCTTCCTTGATACTGTAGATGCCGCTGATGATTTCAGGACTTTCATTGGTCAGCCTCAACACTTTATTTTTTACGGTAGAGCCCATCCAGGTAATATCCCAGTTCCAATCATCAGTCTTGATAAGCGTACCTCTCACTTCAAACTCAAAACCGCTGTTGCGCATATCGCCTACATTAGCATTATAACCATTAAAGCCGGTAGAAGTAGCCATCGGGTAGCTCAACAACATATCAGTTGTCTTCTTGTTGTAATACTCTGCGGAAATACTTAAACGATGGTCGAACAGCAGTGCTTCAATACCCACATTCATATTACCGTTCTTTTCCCATGAAACTTCCTGATTTTCCAAAGAAGATACCATACCGCCGATGTTGCTGCCGTTAGGCCAGCCCAAATCATACAAACTTTGCCACAGATAATAGTTGCTGGCTCCTGTCGAAGTCAAAATATTGTCGTTACCTTGCTGGCCGTAGCTCAGTTTGACAGACAGGTTATTGACCCATGTTACATCTTCCATGAATGCCTCTTTTGATACACGCCAGTTGGCACCTACCGACCAGAATGTACCCCAACGGTGATCCTTATGGAAACGGGAAGAGCCATCACGACGGATAGAAGCGTCAAAATAGTATTTCTCATCAAAGTTGTAATTGAAACGGCCAAACCAAGATTCAATACGGTATTTGTCTGTATAAGAGTCAGCCGATGTGATGGTCGTACCCGGACGAAGTTCCAAAATACCATCCACCAGATTTGACTTGGCTGCATTCAGGTATTCATATTGATAAGCATAAAATTCGTGTCCGGCCATTACATTGAAACTATGCTGACCAAAAGAACGGTCCCACGTCAAAATTTGGTTGAACGTGTAGCTCTGCATACGAGTGTTGTATTTATAAATCAAACCACCTGCATTTGCTTGGTTACCGTGATACATATTCATATAGTTCATCTGGTTCATCGTACGGTAATCCATACCAAAGTTTACTGCTAATTTCAGCCCTTTGAATACACCGAAATCATCCTTGTCAGAACCTAAAGTGAAACCGGTACGTAAGCTGGCAACATCGTTCTTCACATACGACTTATCGTCTACCAAGCCACCCAATGGGTTATAGTCATTATAGCTGCCCGGACGTCCTTGTTCACCATAATCTAATTGAGGATTGCCGTTTTCATCCAACACATTGTTTCCGTCCATGTCTTTCACATACATTGGGAACAATGGAGAGATAAATTGAGCCGAATACCAAACGTTTGAAGTAGCTGCACCGTCATACTGGCTATAGTTCATAATAGAATGTGCTAATGATACATTCATATTGCCTTTAAACCAATCGGTTACTTCTGAATTGATATTTGCACGGCCACTATAGCGTTGGAAGTTTGTGCCGGTCAAAATACCATCTTCATTCAGGTATCCCAAAGAAAACATATATCTTGTTTTTCCTGAACCTCCGCTTAACTGCAATTGATGTTCGTGACGGAATGCATTGTTGTGCAGGATGGCATCCATCCAGTTTTCATTCCAAGCAGATTGCGCATCTGTACGAACTTGGCCTGTCGCAGGGTCTATAATTTGGTTCCATGTGTAGTTTTTGAACGGATTATATAACTCTCCACCTAAGTTAGTACTCAAAGAATTACGTGCAGCAGCTTCAGCATCCGCCCAACTATATCCGTTAGTAAATACATAGCCGTTGCGCAATGCTTCATATGTCAACTGAACAAAATCTTTTTGGCTTACCATATCATACTCAGGAATAGCACGAGAAGACCAACCTGCGGTAGAACGCCAAGTTACGTTAGTCTTGCCTTCTTTACCTTGTTTTGTCGTAATCATGACTACACCGTTCGCACCACGTGCACCGTAAAGGGCAC
>ERZ827181.1731-NODE-1731-length-22139-cov-6.047048_pt1 | contig 22139 bp, 14 predicted proteins | sample MGYA00519778_ERZ827181 | MGnify/ENA primary metagenome ERZ827181 (study PRJEB31778, sample SAMEA3449273) | human gut metagenome | biome: human gut; feature: human-associated habitat; material: faeces | place: United Kingdom | collected 2010/2012 ...
CTTCTACGAACTTGATGGACTGCACAAACATACCGCCCGAACCGCAACAAGGGTCATAAAGTATTCCATCGTAAGGCTCAAGCATTTCGGCAATCAGGTTTACAATACACTTTGGTGTGTAGAACTCTCCTTTACCTTTTCCTTCTGCAAGAGCGAACTTACTAAGGAAATACTCATATACACGACCTATAATGTCGTTCTCTTTATCATCAGTGTTGATACGATTGATTTCATCAAGCAAAGAAGCCAACTTTGCCGTATCAATATGTAAGCGGGAGTAATAGTTATCCGGCAAAGCACCTTTCAGTGCCGGGTTGTTCTTTTCAATCGTATAAAGTGCCGTATCTATCTTCAGAGCAATATCGTCCTGCTTTGCATTTTCAATAATATACTTCCAACGGCTTTCTTCAGGAAGATAGAATACATTTTCCGAAGTATAAAACGGCTTCATATCCGCATACTTTTCGCCGTGTGTAGAAATAATCTTATTACGGCATTCCTCAAACTTGTCACTGGCAAATTTAAGGAAGAATAAACTCAGAACAACGTGCTTATACTCCGCAGGCTCAACAGAACCTCTCAGTTTATCAGCACTTTTCCAAAGTGCTTCTTCCATTGATATTTCTTTCTTTGGTTTAGCAGCTCTTGCCATCTATAATTCCCTCCGTTTTTTTTATCTTCGTCTAAAATAATTTCACATATATATCACTAAAACATTTGTCATTTATTCATCAACAATTATTTTGCCATTCCAATAATTAATATAATATTATATATTAATTATTGCTACCTTTCAACAAAAAGCAGGTGCGGATCTAATTCCACACCTGCCAAAAATATAATTATATAACTTTTATTATTCTTAATATCTAGAATAAATTGTCACTACTATAATTCTTTGATTACTTAACAACTCTTACCTTAATAACGCCGTCAATAGCTGAAAGCTTAGCTGTTACATCTTCTGTGATAGCTGAACCTGTATCAAGAACAGAGTAAGCATAATCTCCTCTTGACTTGTTATCCATAGATTCGATGTTAATACCTGCATCACCCATAACGCTTGTAAGCTTGCTTATAATTGCTGGTACATTCTTATGACATACTGTAACTCTTCCTGCTGATGTACATACACCACAATCACAGTTAGGATAGTTAACTGAATTAACAATATTACCGTTTTCTATGTAGTTTCTTAATTCCTTAACTGCCATAACAGCACAGTTATCTTCTGCTTCTTCAGTTGAAGCACCAAGATGAGGAAGTACAATAACACCTTCCTGACCTGCTGTTGTTGTGTTAGGAAAATCTGTAACATACTTAGCAACCTTGCCAGACTTAATAGCATCAAGAATAGCTGGCTCATCAACAAGTACATCTCTTGCACAGTTTACAATAACTGTACCCTTCTTCATCATATCAAATGCTGCCTTATTAATCATACCCTTAGTGCTGTCAAGTGCCGGTACATGGATTGTGATATAATCACATTCCTTATATATATCTTCAACATTAACAATATGCTTAACTTCGCTTGAAAGATTCCAGGCTGCATTAACCGAAAGATATGGGTCATATCCATATACTTCCATTCCAAGGCTTATAGCTGCATTAGCAACTAACTGTCCGATAGCACCAAGTCCGATAACACCAAGCTTCTTGCCTTTGATTTCCTTACCAGCAAATGCTTTCTTAGCCTTTTCTGCTGACTTTGCAATATCCGCATCATCTTTATTATCTTCTACCCACTTGATACCACCAAGTAAATCTCTTGAAGCTAAAAGTAAAGCTGCAAGAACGTGTTCCTTAACCGCATTAGCATTAGCACCTGGTGTATTAAATACAACGATACCCTTATCTGCACATTTATCTAGTGGAATATTATTAACACCAGCACCAGCTCTTGCTATAGCAAGAAGATTATCTGGTAATTCCATATCGTGCATCTTGGCACTTCTTACAAGTACTGCATCTGCTTCTTCAAATGCTGCATTAGCATTATAATCGCTTGAGAAAAGGTCAAGACCTACAGAAGCTATATTATTAAGACAATTTACGTTAATCATTAGGCATTCTCCTTTTCGAACTTCTTCATAAATTCAACTAACTTCTCAACGCCTTCGATTGGCATAGCGTTATATATAGAAGCTCTCATACCGCCAACTGTTCTGTGTCCCTTAAGATTTACAAATCCGGCTGCTTCTGCTTCTTTAACAAACTTAGCATCAAGTTCCTTATCTCCTGTTACGAATGGAACATTCATAAGTGAACGGTCTTCCTTAACAACTGTTCCCTTAAACATCTTAGATTCATCAAGGAAATCATAAAGAATTTCAGCCTTCTTTTCATTGTGTTCTTTCATAGCTGAAAGTCCACCCATCTTCTTAATCCACTTAAATACCTTGCCGCAGATATAGATATTGTAGCAAGGAGGTGTATTATAAAGAGAATCTGCATCTGCCTGTGTCTTCCACTTTAACATTGTTGGTGTTCCTGGAAGTACGTCATCTGTTATAAGGTCTTCTCTTATAATTGCAATAACAACACCAGCAGGTCCGATATTCTTCTGAACTCCACCGTATACAACTCCGTACTTTGTTACATCAATTGGTTCTGATAAGAAACAAGATGAAACATCTGATACAAGTATATGTCCCTTAGTATTAGGGAGTGTCTTATACTTTGTTCCATATATTGTGTTGTTCTCACAGATGTATACATAATCTGCATCCTCTGGAATATCAAGATCTGAACAATCTGGTATGTATGAATATGTCTTATCCTCTGAGGAAGCTACAGCAACAGCCTCACCATAGATTTTAGCTTCATTAAATGCTTTCTTAGCCCACTGGCCAGTGATAATATAAGCTGCTTTTTTGTTCTTCATAAGGTTCATTGGAACTTCTGCGAAGAACTGCGATGCACCACCCTGAAGGAATAATACCTTATAATTGTCAGGTATATTCATAAGCTCTCTTAAGTCTTTTTCAGCTTCTTTGATGATGTTATCGTAAACCTTGGAACGATGGCTCATCTCCATAACCGACTGACCAGAACCCTGGTAATCTAACATCTCATCTGCTGCTTCCCTTAATACTTCTTCGGGTAATACTGCTGGACCTGCACTAAAGTTATAAACTCTTGCCACTTTCTCTTCCTCCTGATTCATTTCAATAATTAATCATAAACCTTTAATCATAAGTAAATATATTCAAAATAACTTAATATATTAAAAATTTATTAACATTTATTCTATTCCTGCTAAATCGCTCTGTCAAGTTAATATTTTATCATAATAAAGTATTTGCTGTACTTTTTTTAATACCAAAAGGCTGATGCTTAATTAGTACTCTCCTTTTTATTAAGATCATCTCTGTCAAACGCTTCTGATATAGGTGCTCCAGGTGCAACCATAGGGAATACCTTATCATCTTTGCATATATCACATTCAATGACGCAAGGTATATTAAGCTCGATAGCTTCTTTAAGAGCCTTCTCAAAGCTTTCTATATCTGCTACGCGGTATGCCTTAGCTCCCATACCTTCTGATACCTTAACAAAATCAACCTGATCGTTAAGTACTGTTGCAGAATAACGCTGTCCATAGAAAAGATCCTGCCACTGGCGTACCATACCAAGAACGTGATTATTAAATATAACCTCGATTATTGGAATATTGTAACGTGTAGCTGTTGCAATCTCATTCATATTCATACGGAAACAGCCATCTCCTGCTATATTAATAACAACCTTATCACGACAGCCAACCTTAGCACCTATGCTTGCGCCAAGTCCGTATCCCATTGTACCAAGTCCACCTGATGTAAGAAGTGTTCTTGGACTTTTGAACTTATAATGCTGTGCAGCCCACATCTGGTGCTGTCCTACATCTGTAGATATAATTGCATCTCCGTTAGTAATCTCATATATCTTTTCCATAATATATGGTCCGTTAAGAACATCTTTTCTATACTTCATAGGGAACTTTTCTTCATAATTTTTGATATGTTCCATCCATTCTGTATGCTCTGACTGCTCAAGCTTGGCATTAACTCTCTTTAGTATCTCAGCCGCATCACCTATTACAGAAGCATCTGTATGTATATTCTTATTAACCTCAGCCGCATCTACATCAAACTGAAGAATTTTCGCATTCTTTGCAAATTTCTTTGTATTTCCTGTAACCCTGTCAGAAAATCTTGCACCGATTGTAATAAGAAGGTCACATTCTGACACACCAAAGTTAGATGTCTTAGTTCCGTGCATACCAAGCATACCTGTATAATGAGGATCTGAACCATCAAATGCACCTTTACCCATAAGTGTATCGCATACAGGTGCATCTATCTTTTTAACGAATTTTCTTAATTCATCCGAAGCTTCTGATGCAATAACTCCGCCGCCAACAAATACATATGGCTTCTTAGCAGCTTTAATCATAGCAACTGCATTTTCTACATCTTCTTCTGTGATTGTATCTGTAACTCTCTCAATTGGCTTAGGAGTTTCTTTAATGTAATCACACTCATTAGCTGTTGCATCTTTAGTTATATCAACAAGAACAGGACCCGGACGTCCTTCCTTAGCTATCTTAAAGGCTCTTCTTAATGTAGCAGCAAGATCCTTTACATCTTTTACAATAAAGCTGTGCTTAGTAATCGGCATAACTATTCCAGCTATATCTACTTCCTGAAAACTATCTCTACCAAGGAGTGGAAGTGTAACATTACATGTAATGGCAACGATTGGAATTGAATCCATCATAGCTGTTGCAATACCTGTTACAAGATTAGTGGCACCAGGTCCTGATGTCGCAAAACATACACCAACCTTTCCTGTTGCTCTCGCATATCCGTCTGCGGCGTGAGATGCACCCTGTTCGTGAGATGTAAGGATATGTGTTATCTCATCTGAGTGCTTATATAACGCATCATAGACGTTAAGAATGGCTCCACCTGGGTATCCAAATACAGTATCTACACCCTGTTCTTTTAAGCATTCAACTATAATCTCTGAACCATTTAATATCATTAGTCTGTCTTCCTTTCATTATATTTATCATTCTATTTTATCTAAATATACTTATTATGCCTCTGGTGTCTTTAAAACAGCACCTCTGTTACCTGATGTAACCATCGAAGCATATCTCTTAAGATATCCTGTTGTTACCTTAGGTTCTCTTGGCTGCCATTTTGCTTTTCTTGCAGCAAGTTCTTCATCAGAAACTTTAAGTTCAAGCTTTAAGCCTGGAATATCAATGCTTATGATATCGCCTTCCTCTACTAAAGCAATAGGACCGCCTACTGCTGCTTCTGGTGAAACGTGTCCGATAGAAGCACCACGGCTTGCACCTGAGAAACGTCCATCTGTAATAAGTGCAACTGATGAACCAAGTCCCATACCAGCAATAGCTGATGTTGGGTTAAGCATTTCTCTCATACCAGGACCACCCTTAGGGCCTTCATATCTGATAACAACAACATCACCAGGTACAATCTTTCCACCCTTGATAGCTGCAATAGCATCTTCTTCACAGTCAAATACTCTTGCTGGACCTTCGTGTACAAGCATTTCATCAACAACTGCTGAGCGCTTAACAACTGAACCATCTGGTGCAAGGTTACCAGAAAGAACTGCAAGACCTCCTGTCTTACTATATGGCTTATCAACTGGTCTTATGACTTCTTCATCTTTATTATAAGCCGTAGCAATACACTCACCGATTGTCTTTCCTGATACTGTCATACAATCTGTATTAAGAAGTCCAATATCAGCAAGCTCCTTCATAACTGCATATACACCACCAGCTTCATTAAGATCCTCCATATATGTAGGACCTGCTGGTGCAAGGTGGCAGAGGTTAGGCGTCTTTTCGCTTATTGGGTTAGCAAATTTAATATCAAAATCAAATCCAATCTCGTGTGCAATAGCTGGAAGATGTAACATACTATTTGTTGAACAGCCAAGTGCCATATCAACAGTAAGAGCATTCATAATAGAATCCTTTGTGATAATATCTCTTGCTGTAATACCCTTATTAACCATATCCATAACCGCCATACCTGCGTGCTTAGCAAGCTTAATTCTCTCTGAATATACGGCTGGGATTGTTCCATTCCCACGAAGTCCCATACCAAGAGCTTCTGTAAGACAGTTCATAGAGTTAGCTGTATACATACCTGAGCAAGAACCACAAGTAGGACATACCTTTTCCTCAAATTCAAGAACATCTTCTTCTGTCATTGTTCCAGCGGCATATGAACCAACTGCCTCAAACATAGATGAAAGACTTCTCTTCTTACCCTTTACGTGACCTGCAAGCATAGGACCACCTGATACAAATACTGTAGGAAGGTTAAGTCTTGCTGCTGCCATAAGAAGTCCCGGAACGTTCTTATCACAGTTAGGTACCATAACAAGTCCGTCAAACTGATGTGCAATAGCCATACATTCTGTTGAGTCAGCTATTAAATCTCTTGTTACTAAAGAGTACTTCATACCAACGTGTCCCATAGCAATACCATCACACACTGCGATAGCTGGGAATACTACTGGAACACCACCAGCTTCTGCTACTCCTAACTTAACTGCATTAACAATCTTATCAATATTCATATGACCTGGTACTATTTCATTATATGAACTTACAATACCAATCATAGGTTTCTTCATCTCTTCTGCTGTGAAGCCAAGTGCATTAAAAAGGCTTCGTGCAGGCGCCTGCTGCATACCGCTTCTTGCGTTATCACTTACCATAACTATTCTCCTTGTAAATCTAATTCTTTAAGTTAAAATGTTCTCTTAGCTCGCATATTTACATAAAATACATAACTTATTCCAATATTCGTTAAGCCTTCATACATTATACTGCTTCACTAATTATCCAGCTTTTATACATTATGCTGCCAGGAAACATTTATCATTACTGTCTATACTTTATTTATACTCTCTCTGCTATAAGGTCACCCATCCTGTCTGTTCCGACCTTTGTGCAGCCTTCTGAATAAATATCTGTTGTTCTGTAGCCTTCCTTAAGGACTGCTGCAACTGCTGCCTCAATGGCATCTGCTTCCTTATCAAGGTCAAGTGAATATCTTAACATCATAGCTGCTGAAAGGATAGTTGCTATAGGGTTAGCTATATTCTTTCCTGCTATATCTGGTGCTGAACCATGGCTTGGCTCATATAAGCCTAACTTAGTCTTACCAAGGCTTGCTGATGATAACATACCGATAGAACCTGTTATCATACTTGCTTCATCTGAAAGAATGTCACCGAACATATTCTCTGTAAGAATTACATCAAACTGTCCCGGATTCATAACAAGCTGCATAGCACAGTTATCTACAAGCATATCCTCTAATTCAACTTCTGGATAATCTTTAGCAACTTCGTGTACAATCTTTCTCCAAAGTCTTGAAGAATCAAGTACATTTGCCTTATCTACACTTGTTACTTTCTTTCTTCTCTTCATAGCAATTTCAAAGCCCTTGATTGCTATCCTTCTAATCTCTTCTTCATTATATGTAAGAGTATCTATGGCAGTCATAAGTCCGTCAACTTCTTCTGTGTGTCTTTTACCAAAGTAAAGACCACCAGTAAGCTCTCTCATAATAACCATATCGAAGCCATCTCCGATTATCTCTTCCTTGAGAGGGCAGGCTGCCTTTAACTCATTGTATAAATATGCAGGACGAATATTAGCAAATAACTCCAAATCCTTACGAATCTTTAATAATCCAGCCTCTGGTCTTAGGTCAGGTGCAACATCATACCATCTTGAGTTACCCACGTTTCCACCAACAGCACCAAGAAGCACTGCATCTGAAGCCTTAGCAATTGCTACTGCCTCATCTGTAAGAGGTACTCCACACTCATCAATAGAGCAGCCTCCCATTAAAATCTTCGTATAATCGAACTTATGTCCATATTTGTCAGCCACTGCATTTAACACTTTAACTGCTTCTGCGACTATCTCTGGTCCGATTCCATCACCGGGAATTAAAGTTATTTTACAATCCATAACGTATCCTGCCTTTCCTTCTTGTACTAACGCCCTACTTAAGTTTATTAACCCACTTTCAGGCTATTGGTTAATATATTACTCCATAATAGTGCATTTTTCAAGTATTTGTACAATATCGACAGTACCAAAACACCCATTTTTATCAAAATAGAAAAAGCTCATTCTCGCACCGTATTCGGTCGTTTGCATCAACCCACATCTTCGTGCGGACACGTATTATCGTCATATGATATTTTTTGTATAACAGAGAATCCTATCAGAATTTCCCATTACACAAAAAAGCTTCCAGTACCATTTACCGGCACTGGAAGCTAAATCTTTTAATTCTGATTTATTATTCTCTCTGATTATTCTTCTGATGAAGCTGGCTTTTCTACCTGAGCAATTGCTTTCTTCTGCATTGTTATACGGCAGTTCTTATTGTTACCAAATTCAACGATAACATCATCTTCTGTTATATCAAGAATAACACCATAGAAACCACTTGTTGTAAGAACATAATCACCTATCTCCATAGAGTCCATAAGCTGCTGCTGTTCTTTCTGCTGTTTCTTCTGTGGCTTAATTGCGAAAAAGTACATTAATGCACCAAGTGCAACTACATATACTACAATAATACCAAGCTGTCCCATATATATTCCTCCTAATTACTTGCCTTCATACAGGCTCAATATTGTTATAATACCTTAATTGTGGTCATATGTCCATTGTTTAATGATAAATTTATAGCATTTTTATGATTTTAAATATTTATGCACTGCCATTAATTATTTCTTATCATAAGTCTTAAGCAGATACAATCTCTCATCCTTAAAGCTCTTGTAATTTCCTGCATCAATAGCACCCCTGATATCTTCCATAAGATGATTATAGAAGTAAAGGTTATGAAGCACGCAGAGTCTCATTCCAAGCATTTCCTTAGCCTTAAGCAGATGTCTTATATATGCTCTTGAATAATTCCTACAGGCTGGACACTGGCAGCCCTCCTCGATAGGTGATGTATCCTTTTCATACTTTGCATTGAAAAGATTAATCTTTCCAAACTTTGTATACACGTGTCCGTGACGTCCATTTCTTGATGGATATACACAGTCAAAGAAATCAATACCCCTGTCAACCGACTCTAAGATATTAGCTGGTGTACCAACTCCCATAAGATAAGTTGGCTTGTTCTGTGGAAGGTATGGAACAACCTCGTCCAGAACGTGATACATTTCTTCGTGTGTCTCACCAACCGCAAGACCGCCAACTGCGTATCCGTCAAGATCAAGCTCTGATATGCGCTTTGCGTGGTCAATTCTTATATCATCATAAATTGCCCCCTGATTAATACCGAATAACATCTGACTCTTATTTATAGTATCTTCAAGTGAATTAAGACGATTCATCTCCTTCTTACAACGCTCAAGCCATCTTGTAGTTCTCTCAACTGAATTAATAATATACTTTCTATCAGCCTTAGCAGGCGCACACTCGTCAAATGCCATTGCTATAGTCGAACCCAGATTAGACTGAATCTGCATACTTTCCTCTGGCCCCATAAATATCTTATGTCCATCTATATGTGACTGGAAAGTTACTCCTTCTTCCTTAATCTTACGAAGTCCCGCAAGTGAGAACACCTGAAATCCGCCCGAATCTGTAAGAATAGGCTTATTCCAGTTCATAAACTTGTGAAGACCTCCAAGCTCTTTTATAAGCTTATCGCCTGGTCTTACATGGAGGTGGTAAGTATTGGATAACTCTATCTGTGTTCCTATTTCCTGTAAATCTGTTGTAGCAACTGCACCCTTAATAGCAGCCACTGTACCAACATTCATAAATACAGGTGTCTGCACAGTTCCATGAACTGTTGTAAATTCAGCTCTTTTTGCTCTTCCATCTGTCTTTAATATCTTGTACATATTCTCTCTTTCCTTATATATAATCTTAAATTAATTGCCCTTAAATATACAACCTATATTTCTCAACAAATATATATAATCTGCATCTCTTAATAAAATGCAATCTATATATCTAACAAATATATAACTCTTAATCACTCTGTTCTATAATAAATAATTCCTGATTAATCTCTCTTATAAAACTCTGCTATTCTGTCAATTCTTGATGTCATATTGGCAAATATCATATCCACAAGAGTAACTGCTGTCATCGCCTCGACAACAACTACAGCTCTTGGAACTATCATTGGGTCGTGTCTTCCCTTTATTGATACCTCTATATCTTCGCCAGATTTGCTGACCGTCTCTTGAGTTCTTGCTATTGAAGGTGTAGGCTTGACTGCCGCTCTTATGATTATATCAGAGCCATCGCTCATACCACCAAGCACACCACCACTGTGATTGGTCTTTTTGACAATCCTTCCATCTTTAATAGTAAAGCTGTCATTATTCGTACTTCCTGTACTGTCTGCTGCTGCAAATCCATCACCAATTTCAAAGCCTTTTACAGCACCAATGGACATTATAGCCTTTGCAAGATTAGCATCCAGCTTCTCAAATACAGGGTCTCCAACACCAGCCATCATACCAGTTACAACACACTCAATTATTCCACCCATTGAATCCTGCTCTTTCAGCTTCTCATCTGCGTACTTCTCAACCTGCATAGCAGCATTACTGTCTGGCATATTAAATGCGTTATTATCACGTTCATTAATATCAAAATTATTATAGTCTATATTAATTCCGCCAATTCTTGATGAATATGCGCATACATTTATTCCAAGCTCCTCTAATATCTTAACAGCTATCGCACCTGCAGCAACCCTGCCTATAGTCTCTCTTCCAGAACTTCGTCCGCCGCCTCTGTAATCCCTGAAACCATATTTTTCATCAAATGTATAATCTGCATGTCCAGGTCTGTAATAGCCTGCTATCTCAGAATAATCTGCTGAACGCTGTGTTTTATTATATACTACCATAGAAATCGGTGTTCCTGTCGTCTTTCCTTCAAATACACCTGACAAAATACTTACTTTATCATCTTCTTTCCTAGGTGTAGTATACTTTGACTGTCCTGGTTTTCTTCTGTTAAGAAACTTCTGTATATCTTCTTCACAAAGAGAAATTCCCGCAGGACAGCCATCAACAACAACTCCGAGTCCCTCTCCGTGAGATTCACCCCAAGTCATAAATTTAAAAATATTACCATATGTTGAACCTGCTGCCACTTATCTGCCTCCTATTCTGTATACATCTATATAAAAAACTGATATTATCTATAAAATAACACTCTATAGATAATATCAGATTTCCATTAATTATTCAAAACATTTTCAAGATTAATTCTAAGCTCATCTAACTGATGTGCTAAATCTGCATTCATCTTCTCAGGCTTACACTTGACAACAATTCTTTTCAACTGGTTCATAGCTTCCTTTACAGCCTTCTTCTTAGCTTTATCCCATACCTTTTTATTCTGGCTGTATTCGCCCTCAGCTCTCTTTAAAGTATTCTCAGCTTCAATATGCGAATTCCAGTATTCCTCATTCTTCTTATCCTGCTCGCCATACACTTCCGCTTCCCACTTAGCTCTCTCAATCTCTTCCTCTGACATATTAGAGCTTGAAGTTATCGTAATAGACTGCTCTCTTCCAGTTCCAAGGTCTTTAGCTGATACATTGACAATTCCATTGGCATCAATATCAAATGTTACCTCTATCTGTGGAACACCTGCCATAGCCCTCTTGATACCATTAAGCTTGAAATTACCCAAAAGCTTATTATCCCTTGTAAATCTTCTCTCACCCTGAAATACCTTAATATCTACTGATGTCTGGAAATTACCAGCCGTAGTAAATATCTGGCTGTGTCTTGTAGGTATTGTAGTATTACGCTCTATAAGTCTGCTTGCAATTCCTCCAACAGTCTCTATTGACAAAGACAAAGGTGTTACGTCCATAAGTATAATCTCTGATGCCGCTGAGCCTGGCATAAGCTGGTTGCCAAGCTTACCACCCTGAACCGCCGCACCAAGTGCCACACACTCATCAGGATTAAGATTTCTTGATGGTTCTTTTCCCATAATCTGCCTTACCTTATCCTGGACTGCCGGAATTCTTGTAGAACCTCCGACAAGAAGTACCATTCCTATATCATTCTTGCTAAGGCCTGCATCGTGAAGGGCATTCTCAACCGGAATAACTGTCTTATCAACAAGATCTGCCGTCAATTCATTAAACTGCTGTCTTGAAATATTCATATCCATATGATGTGGTCCATCTTTAGCCATCGCAATAAATGGGAGATTAATATTGGCATTAAATGCAGACGACAATTCTTTCTTGGCTTTCTCAGCCTCTTCTCTTAATCTCTGCATAGCTGAAGCATCTTTAGACAGATTAATTCCATCAGTCTCTTTAAAGCGTTCAACAAGATAATTAACAAGCCTTGCATCAAAATCATCTCCACCAAGATGATTATCACCTGACGTTGCAAGCACTTCAATAACATTATCCCCTATATCAATAACCGAAACGTCAAAAGTTCCTCCGCCAAGATCATAAACAAGTATCTTCTGAGGATTGCCATTATCAAGCCCATAAGCAAGTGCCGCACTTGTTGGTTCATTAATGATTCTAAGGACATTAAGACCAGCTATCTTACCCGCATCCTTAGTTGCCTGTCTCTGTGCATCATTAAAGTAAGCAGGTACAGTAATTACAGCATCTGTCACTTCCTCGCCAAGGAATCCCTCTGCATCTTTCTTTAACTTCATCAGAATATATGCTGAAATCTCCTGCGGTGTATACGACTTGCCATCTATCTTCTTCTTATAATCCGTACCCATATATCTTTTGATAGAGAAAATGGTTCTATCTGAATTAACTGATGCTTGTCTTCTAGCTGTATCTCCAACAAGACGTTCTTTGTTCCTGGTAAATGCAACAACTGATGGTGTCGTTCTATAGCCCTCACTATTAGTTATAACTGTCGGTGTATCACCTTCTATCACCGCCACGCAGCTATTAGTTGTTCCCAAATCAATTCCGATTACCTTGCTCATAATTCCTCCAACACTCATAGATTATCAATAAATCACAATACAATTCCATTAATGATATAAGTGTATCACATTTATTGGGAATTACCATTAATAAAAGCGGAATTAATTAGAAAAATTATATAAACTTGTATTACCAATTCACACGTCTCTACTTATAACTATGCGGCAGTCTGACCCTGAGTACCTTCCTCTTAAGCATTTTCCCATCCCAGGGAATAAGCGGATATATATAACTCTTACCCGTTATAGTCCTGTTAAACGCTATCATAAGCACAGATATTACAACTCCTGCAATAAATCCACCAAGATTAAATATCTGTGTGAGTATAAGAGTAAGCACCCTTAAGAACTTAAATGCGTAACCCATTTCAAAGTTTGTCTGTCCATAAGTTCCTACTGTTACAACCGCCATATAAAGAAGTGCCTCCGGATTAAACCAGCCTGAACTAACTGCATATTCACCAACAACAATACCTGCTACAATGCTTAAAGGTGTCGATAACATAGTAGGTGTATTGACTGCCGCAAGCTTAAGACCGTCAACTGCTAACTCAAGTATAAGGAGCTGTAAAAGCACAGGCACGGTTATATCATCTGTTATAAGCACGAATTTCATAAATTCTGGAACCCATTCAGGATTATTTACAAGAAGCAGCCACAACGGAGTTAATATCCACGTCACTATAGAGAAGAAAAATCTCGTAATTCTAAGATATGAGCCAATCATAGGCGAAAAGTTAAAATCATCCGCCTCCTCTATAATATCAAAGATAGATGCCGGAATTATCATAACTGCGGGAGAATTGTCTACCATAATTACAATATTCCCGTCAAGTATGGCTGCTGTCGCAGTATCAGGGCGTTCCGAGTATTTAAACTTTGGAAATGGGTTAATCCACTTATGTGTAAACATACACTCCGCAAGACTTTCTATATTCATAGTGAGCGCATCCACATCTATCGACTGTATAAGACTTCTCATCCTGTCAAGAACACTCTGGTCAACAGAGTCAGATATATAACATATCGCAACATCTGAACGTGAACGTCTTCCAACGCCATATAATTCCATCGAAAATCTTGGGTCGCGTATTCTTCTTCTTAACAATGCTGCATTAGATACAAGCGTTTCCACAAAGCCATCCCTTGAACCTCTTAACACCCTGTCTTTCCATGGCTCTGATACTGAACGCATAGGATACGTTCTGCAATCTATTAACAGACATTCATCGAAACCATCTATCGTCATAATAGATACACCTGACAGAAACTGTGTTATGACATAATCGACATTTCCGCTCCTTGTAACCTCTGTATAAGGCATACCTTTCTCCAGAAATATATCAAGACTTGTTATGTCCGATTCTTTCAACGAATAAAAGAACTGCATAAGCTTCTCAGCCATATCTTCCCGAACAAATCCATCTATAAAAAAGAAGCCAGCCTTACGCCCCGCAATTATTACTTCTCTCTGAAGTATATCAAAATTACGTTCTACGTTAAGACTGGTTTCCAACCTTTTAATATTCTCTTTAACATTACAGCTAAAATCACTCATTATAGGCATCCTTTCAAACAATCTCAACCAGCTAACATTACCTCACAGTGCTGTGATGTAACATCACCACCAGCCCTGAACAGATAACTATAACATTAAGATTGCCCTGTTACCGTGATTTTATTCATATCTCTTAAGCTTATTACAACAGTGTATAAATGCCGGAATTAAGAATAAATCAGCTGCTATCCACGCCGCCGGATTGGCAAGACACGCACCATTAAAACCAATATGTGGAATTAAAAGTATTGCAACAAGTGTTCTTGCAAGCATTTCAAATACACCTGCTAATATAGCAAATACCGAAAAGCCCATTCCCTGTATACAGAATCTGTATACATTAACACCTGTAAGCGGGATATAGAACAATGCTGATGCCATTATAAATCTTCTTGTCAATTCTATAATTGCAGTTTCTCCTGCATCAACGAACAGGAGTGCAATATAATCAGCCGAGAAATATAACACCACAAGTGCAACAACACTGTATACTGCACCAATTAACATTGCAGCTTTTATGCCCTTTCCGAGTCTGTCTATCTTTCCAGCACCAACATTCTGTCCTCCGTATGTTGCCATTGTAGAACCAAGTGCATCAAATGGACAGCAGGTAAAGTTAAACATCTTAGAACCAGCTGTCATAGCCGCTACATATGACGAACCAAGTCCATTTACTGCCGCCTGAAGTATTGTACTTCCTATTGCTGTTATCGAATACTGAAGCCCCATAGGAACCCCTATGAAGCACAGGTTGCTTATATGTTTTTTACTTATCACTTTTTCCTGCTTAGTGCCCTTAAGTATGTCAAACTTCTTGTACATATATATTGTACAGCCAACTCCTGCTATAAGCTGTGATACAACAGTTGCAACGCCTGCTCCTGCAACACCCATCTTTACATATAATATAAGTATGAAATCCAAAGCTATATTTATGACTGATGACAACACAAGAAAATATACAGGTGTCTTGCTGTCACCAAGCGAACGAATTATACCTGACACAATATTATATAAAAATACGGTTGGAATACCTGCAAATATAATCACAATATAATTATAAGCATGCATAAATATATCATCCGGCGTGTTGAGCAGTCTTAATATCGGAGCACAGAATACAACTGACAATATCGTCATAACAACAGCAAATACTGCACTGCATACATACCCATTAAATACATATTTTCTAAGTTCACTGTATTTCCCTGCACCAAACTGCTGTGCAACCGGAATAGCAAAACCACTGCATATCCCCATACAAAAACCAATAATCATAAAATTGATAGAGCTTGTTGCGCCAACACCAGCCAGTGCTGACACACCAAGCGTTTTACCAACTATCATTGTGTCAACAAGATTATAAAATTGCTGAAAAAGCATTCCAAGAAGCATTGGAAATGCAAATCCAAGAATTAATCTAAGGGGTGAACCCTTTGTCATATCCTTTGTCATTGTCTTTCTCCTTGTCCGCTAAAGTGTTCCGTTCTAATTAACCGTCACTCTGCCCATTGTTATTTTATCCAGCAGCTTGTGATTCTCAGTAACATCATATTTAATCTTAATCTTTTCTTTGTAGAAATCGCCATCATAATTAAACAACGAACTGTCGCCCTCAAAGCCTTCTTCCTGTACCTTCTGTGCAGCTCTTGTTACATATTTCTCAACAAGCTTCTTTCGACACAAGATGTTATATATATCATCTTCTGTCAGCTTAGTATTATTATGAGCTTTTTCAGACATATCTTCATAGGTATCGTGTGCATTTGATTTGCACGATTGCTTATCACTATCTGTCAGATATAGATTATATACTGTTGACTCATATTCCATTATATAATCATACTCACATAAATCTATCGCCAGTTGTTTAGCATAATCCCTTGTAAACACACTGTCAAGTGAATTCTTAAAATGTGTATTCCAAAATTCATTAGCATCATCAGGATTATACTGTAACGCCATCTCATTTATCTTCTTTTCCACAACATACACATAATAAGAGAAATCTTTCAAAGTTATGTTCTCACTATTAATTGTTATAACATTTTCCTGTAAATGTTTCTCGTATATGAAATCTTTATTCTTATTATACCTGTATACAAGGAATCCAAGTGCAACTATAAAAGCCGCAAGGATTACCAATGCTATTACTTCTATTTTTTTGTTTTTTAATGCACCTTTTTCACTCATACAAGCCTCCAATCTTTTGTTTAAAAAAGAACCCCTTAACAATTAAATTATATGTTAAGGGGTTCATAACCATAATATCCGGATAATTATCTGTAAAGATAATTACTCAGGTATTTAATTTACAATTACTTGTATAAATCAACAAGCTTGAGTAAATGCTGATATCTCTCATTAGCAACTTCCTCAGACTTAGCAAAGAGTCTTTCTGCTCTTTCTGGGAATGGCTTAACAAGACGTGTATAACGTGCCTCATTGTTAAGGAAATCCTGATATGAGCCATCGCCTTCCTTAGATGTTAATGTGAATGGATTCTTTCCTTCAGCCTTTAATGCAGGGTTGAATGAGAAGAGATTCCAATATCCAGCCTTAACAGCCTTCTTCATTTCATCCTGGCAGTGGTTCATACCACCCTTAGCGATACCGTGAAGTTCGCAAGGAGCATAACCAATGATTAATGATGGTCCGTTGTAGCTTTCAGCTTCTTCGATAGCCTTTAATGCCTGTGCTGGGTTAGCACCAAGAGCAATCTGTGCTACATATACATAGCCATAGCTCATAGCGATTTCAGCAAGTGACTTCTTGCCGATTTCCTTACCAGCTGCAGCGAACTGGCAAACTTCACCGATGTTAGAAGCCTTAGAAGCCTGTCCACCTGTATTAGAATACATTTCTGTATCGAATACCATAACATTTACATTCTCACCTGAAGCAAGTACATGGTCAAGACCACCGAAACCGATATCGTAAGCCCAACCATCACCACCGAAGATCCATACAGATTTCTTAGCAAGGTAATCCTTCTTAGCAAGTACTTCTGGAGCTGTTGGGCATCCATCTGCTGCTGCCTTTTCAAGTTCTGCAATAAGAGCTTCTGTAGCTGGTGTGTTTGCCTTAGTATCATTCTTTGTCTCAAGGTACTTAGCTGCTGCTGCCTTAAAGCTGTCTGTTGCCTTATCAGATGCAGCCATTTCTTCGATCTTGGCAATAGCCTGGTCACGAAGAACCTTCTGTCCAAGATACATACCAAAACCATGTTCTGCGTTATCCTCGAATAATGAGTTAGCCCATGCTGGTCCCTTTAATGTATCCTTGTTTACTGTATATGGTGATGTTGCAGCTGGACCACCCCAGATTGAAGAACAACCTGTAGCGTTAGAAATATACATCTGCTCACCAAATAACTGTGTAATTAATCTAGCATAAGATGTTTCTGCACAACCTGCACAGCTTCCTGAGAACTCAAGGAGTGGCTGGTTATACTGAGAACCGATTGGTGTATTTACTAATGCTGGCTTAATATCCTTCTTACCTACGTTAGCTACAAGATAATCGAATACTGGCTGCTCTTCTGCCTGTGATTCCTGTGGAACCATCTTAAGAGCTTCTCCAGCCTTAGGACATACAGTAACACATTCGCCACATCCCATACAATCTAATGGAGATACTGACATTGTGTACTTCATTGTTGTGTCTGTTGCATGCTTAGAATCAGCAAGCTTAATCTGTGAAGGAGCTTCTGCCTGTTCCTTAGCATCAAGAATGAATGGTCTGATAGTAGCATGTGAACATACGAATGCACAGCTGTTACACTGAACACAGCTTGCTGGATCCCACTCAGGAACCATAACGGCTGTTCCTCTCTTCTCGTATGCTGAAGCACCTGTCTCAAACTGACCATCTGCAATATCCTTAAATGCAGATACTGGAAGGCTGTCACCATCCATCTTTCCGATAGGATCAAGAAGTTCGTTAACCATCTTAACTGTAGCAGGACGTCCTGTTCTTTCAACTGGCTTCTTATCATCAACTGCTGTTGCCCAGTCTGCTGGTACTTCTACCTTATGTACTGCATCAACACCTGCATCGATAGCCTTATAGTTCATCTCAACTACTGCATCACCCTTCTTGCTGTATGACTTCTTAGCAGCTGCCTTCATATATTCAACAGCTTCATCAATAGGCATTACGTTAGCAAGCTTGAAGAATGCTGACTGTAAGATTGTGTTAGTTCTCTTACCCATACCGATTTCAATAGCTTTATCAATAGCGTTGATTGTGTAAAGCTGGATATTATTCTTAGCAATATACTGCTTAGCTTCTGCTGGCATATGCTGATTAAGTTCTTCATCTGACCACTGGCAGTTAATCATAAAGATTCCGCCTGGCTTAACATCCTGAACCATCTTATAACCCTTAACAACATATGAAGGATTATGACATGCTACGAAGTCAGCCTGATTGATATAGTATGGACTTCTGATTGGGTTATCACCAAATCTTAAGTGGCTGATTGTAATACCACCTGTCTTCTTAGAGTCATACTGGAAGTATGCCTGAATATACTTATCTGTATGGTCACCGATGATCTTAGTAGAGTTCTTGTTAGCACCTACTGTACCATCACCACCAAGACCCCAGAACTTACATTCTACTGTACCAGGAGCTGAAGTAATAGGAGCTGGCTTAACCTCTGGAAGTGAAAGGTTAGTAACATCATCAACAATACCGATTGTGAATCTGTTCTTTGGCTCATCCTTCTCTAATTCCTTATATACAGCGAATACTGATGAAGGAGGAGTATCCTTTGAACCTAAACCATAACGTCCACCAACTAATGTGATATCGTTAAGACCTGCTTCACGAAGTGTTGTAGCAACATCAAGGTAAAGTGGCTCACCAAGTGATCCTGGTTCCTTAGTTCTGTCAAGAACAGCAACCTTCTTAGCTGTCTTAGGAAGAACCTTTAAGAGTGCCTTAGATGACCATGGACGGTAAAGTCTTACTTTAACAAGACCAACCTTCTCACCCTTAGCTGTTAAGTAATCAATAACTTCTTCTGCAACGTCGTTGATAGAACCCATAGCTACGATAACTCTGTCTGCATCAGGTGCACCATAGTAGTTAAATAAGTCGTAGTTAGTACCAAGCTTCTCGTTAACCTTCTTCATGTACTTTTCTACTACTTCTGGAAGTTCATCATATACTGTGTTACATGCTTCACGATGCTGGAAGAATACATCTCCGTTTTCATGTGAACCACGCATAGCTGGCTTGTTAGGGTTAAGTGCATGAGCACGGAACTCTTCAACCTTGTCCATTGGGCACATTTCCTTAAGATCTTCGTAATCCCACTTTTCAATCTTCTGAATCTCGTGTGATGTACGGAAACCATCAAAGAAGTTGATGAATGGAACCTTGCCATCAATAGCTGCAAGATGTGCAACTGGGCTTAAGTCCATAACTTCCTGTGGGTTTGTCTCAGCAAGCATAGCAAAACCTGTTTGCCTAGTTGCCATAACGTCTTGATGATCTCCAAATATATTTAATGAAGATGTTGCTAATGCTCTAGCTGACACATGTATAACACCTGGAAGTCTTTCTCCAGCTATTTTATACATGTTTGGAATCATTAATAATAAACCTTGTGAAGCTGTATATGTAGTTGTATAAGCTCCAGCTTGTAATGATCCATGAACAGCTCCTGCTGCCCCTGCTTCTGATTGCATTTCCATAACTTTTACTGGTTGTCCAAAAATATTTTTTCTACCTTGTGCAACCCATTCATCAACATGTTCTGCCATTGGTGATGATGGAGTGATTGGATAAATAGCAGTAACTTCTGTAAACGCATATGATACGTGTGCAGCAGCTGTGTTACCATCCATAGTTTTCATTTTTCTCATCTTGTCTACCTCGCTTCCACTTTTTAAAAATTTAAGCATATAAATCATGATATATTAAATATCATTGTTGCTTGCTAATAATTAATAATCTAAGCTTAATAGATAAAATCTAACATCTGCTCTTTATCCTTTGTTTTTCTTGTTAAATTAATCACATATCCTAACAGCATTTAGTAAAAATCATTATAAACTTTCTAATTCCATAAGATTTAATTATATTTTTAATTTATTATTTTTATCTGGGATTTTCAGCATAGAGTTTTTAAAAAATACTTACTTAATAACTCACCAATTTCTTTAGCATATTTTAAATCACTCTTTTCAACAGAATCTTTAACAGTAAATTTTTCTAAAACATTAAATCCATAGTTCTCCATTAAATCTCCCCATTTATCAATAAACTTTGTATCACGCCATCCACATGATCCAAATAAAACTAATGGCTTATTATTAATTTCTAACTCACTTAAGCTATTAATAAAAGGTTTCATATCCACTTCTTCTATTTCATCATTTAACATAGCTGGACTTCCTAATGCAACTGCATCAGCTTCTAATATATCTTCGATAGTAGCATCAGCAACATACTTTATATCAACTTTTGCTTCACTTTCAATTACACCTTCACTTATAGCATTTGCTAAAACTTCTACATTTCCACCATTACTCCAATATATTATTGAAACTTTTTTCATTTTAAGCACCTCTTACATTTTTGTTTTATTTCCCCTGTTAAATTTTCCATTAATTTCATTATATAACAGCAAAAATTTTTTTCAAGTTTTTTTAAAATTATTGGTAATTTTTTACATCAAATTAATAATTTTAAATTTTTCTAATAAAATTTATTTTTTATTTATACTTTTCATAATAACATTTAGTATTGCATCAACACCATTTTTCATTTCACTATTTGTCATATTTTTTATAAGTTCATCTTTTTTATTTCTTAATTGTGATAGCTTTTCTGGCAAATTGTGTTTTTCCTTCATTTCATCTTCATCTAAAATTAATGAATATCCTTCTTTTAAGAAAGAATTAGCATTTAAAATTTGATCCCCTCTACTGCTCTTTTTTGATAAAGGTATTAATAAAGTTGGTTTTCTTAGTGCTAATAATTCAAATATTACATTTGCACCGGCTCTTGATATTACAAAATCAGCATATTGAAGTAAATGTGGTAAATCTTCTTTTACATATTCAAATTGTTTATAACCATTTAATCCCTCTAATGATTTTTCTAAATTTCCCTTTCCACAAATGTGAATAACATTAAAATCTTTTAATATTTCATTAATATGATATCTAACTTCATCATTTATACTTTTAGCCCCTAAGCTTCCCCCTATAACTAAAATAACTTCTTTTTCATTATTAAAATTACAGATATCTTTTCCTCTAATTCTACTTCCCTTTAATATTTCTTCTCTTATTGGTGTACCTGTTAATTCACCTTTTCCATCTTTAATGTAATTTAAGCTTTCTCTAAATGTAACACATAATTTATCACAAAATGGAGATGATAACTTATTAGCAAGTCCAGGTGTTAAATCAGATTCATGTGATACTACAGGTATCTTTCTCATTGATGCAGCTATAACAACAGGAACTGCCACAAATCCACCTTTTGAAAAAATTACATCCGGTTTTAACTGCTTGATCAGGCGGT
>ERZ827181.1737-NODE-1737-length-22077-cov-17.799337_pt1 | contig 22077 bp, 16 predicted proteins | sample MGYA00519778_ERZ827181 | MGnify/ENA primary metagenome ERZ827181 (study PRJEB31778, sample SAMEA3449273) | human gut metagenome | biome: human gut; feature: human-associated habitat; material: faeces | place: United Kingdom | collected 2010/2012 ...
GATTTTGACGAAGAGGCCCAAACGTGCACCGTTTCGGTGGCGTACGAGCCCGAATGGTTTGAAAGCGTGCAGGGCGATGTGAAGTACGTTTATCGCTTCGATGGCGCGTCGTGGGCGCCCGATGCGAGTGCAGGCAGCTCTGCCGCCGTGAGCTACAGCCCACTCGTGGCGACGTATGATCAGTTCGATGCCGATACCGACAAGGGCGGCTGCCTTACTAAGATCGACATCGTGAGCCTTGATGAGAAAACGGGCGAAGTAACCGCGAACGTCACTTGGACGCGCGGCAAGCATTCCAACCATGCCGCCGCTGCCGCTCTGCGAAGCGTTACCGACGATACCGATGTGAAGATCGATGCCACCGTGAAAGGTACACTGTATTCTGCACCCACCGAAGCGGGCACGCATCGTGTGACGGCAACGCTTACGGGCACGGCCTCAAACGGCAAACCGATGGTCGTAGGCATATTTGCTGGCGGCGATGGGTACACCGAGAATGGGATGATTGTCTACAACGCATCGGTGCAAACCGACGATGCGTCCTATACCTGCTTCAGCACTATCTCGAAGAAAATCTAGCGGGCGAGCTTCTATCAATACGGCGAACTCTTTCAGAAGCGTCCGGCAACCCCGGGCGCTTCTTCTATAATAGGGCGGAATGCACAAGGCGCCGCGAGCGCCGCACACGAATGCGAAGGACCTACGCGATGTCGGAAGCCTTATACCGCAAGTACCGCCCGCAAACGTTTGAAGACGTGGTGGGCCAAACCCATATCGAGCGCACGCTCAAAAACGCCATCGAGCAAGACAAAGTAGGCCACGCCTACATGTTCTGCGGCCCCCGCGGCACGGGCAAAACCACGACGGCGCGTCTGCTCGCCAAGGCGCTTTTGTGCGAGAAGGGGCCCACGCCCGCTCCTGATGGCACGTGCGAACAGTGCCTCGCCATTGCCGAGGGCAACCATCCCGATGTCTACGAGCTCGACGCGGCAAGCCGCACGGGCGTCGATAATGTGCGCGAGGAAATTATCGGTCGCGTTCAATATGCTCCCACGCGCGGGCGCTACAAGGTCTATATCATCGACGAGGTTCACATGCTTTCGATCGCGGCGTTTAACGCGCTGCTGAAAACGCTCGAAGAACCCCCGAGCCACGTGGTGTTCATCATGTGCACCACCGATCCTCAAAAAGTTCCCGAAACCATTCAATCGCGCTGTCAGCGCTTTGATTTCCACCGTCTGAGCAACGAGGAAATCATCGCCCGCCTTGGTGCTGTGTGCACGGCGGAAGACGTGCAATTCGAAGGCGACGCCCTCGATTTGGTGGCGCATCGCGCCCAGGGCGGAATGCGTGATGCGCTTACCATGCTCGAACAGCTTATCGCGTTCGGCGACGGCAACGTGACCATGGAAGTTGCCAACGATGTTCTGGGCTCGCTCGACGTCGACGACATGAGCGGCATTGTTCGATCGATTGCCACGCGCGATGCGGCGGCGTGCTTCACCTGGGTTTCCGAATATGTGGAAACGGGTGCCGACTTGGCTCGATTCGTGCGCGACTTGGCCGCGTACGTGCGCGATTTGTATGTGCTGTCGCTCACCGATGGGGCGGTTGCCGTGAACGCGCCGCAAAGCTCGCTGCCGCGCATGTCGGGCGAGGCTCAAATGTTTGGAATCGATCGTCTCGCGTATATCTTGCGCGTGCTGGGCGATTTGAATACGGAATTGCGCACGTCGACCAATCCGCGCCTGTCGTTTGAGATTGGCCTCACGCGCATGGTGCGCCCGCAAAGCGACCTTACGCTTGAATCGCTCGCTGCGCGCGTCGAAGTACTCGAGCGCGCGCTGGCGCAGGGCGCGGCTGCGGCACCTGCTGCAGCTCAGCCTGCCGCCATGGTGCAGCAGCCGGCGAGCGTTCCTCCTGCGGCGAATGCAGGGTATAGACAGCCCACTGCGGCTCCCGCTGTAGCCGCCCGGCCCGCAGTGGTCCCGTCGCCCGCCCAAGTTCAACCTACGGCAGCCCAGCCTGCTGCGCCGGCGTCGCCTGCCCAAGCTAGCCAATTCCAGCGTTCCATGCCGCGACCTGCGCAAACGCAGTCGGCGGCCCAGCCTGCTTCGCAGGGTGCTGCCATGGTCAACAAGGCGGCGGAATTTCGCGCCCAGCTCGAGCGTCGCCGCGCCCAACGTACGGCTGTTCCTCAAGCTCAGCCGCAGTCGCAAGGCTTTGCTCCGCAGGCTCAAGCTGCGGCACCAGTGCGCGCTGCTGCGCCTGCCGCTGCTCCTGTTGCCGCCGCTTCCGCCACGGCGGCCCCCGCTGCGCCCGCCGCTGTTTCTGCTGCTCCCGCTGTTGTGTCGAGCGACGTGAAGACGAAACTTTCCAACCCGGCCGCACTGCAGCGCGGATGGCAAACCGCGCTTGCCGATTTGAAGCGCCAGCGAGCCGCTTATGGCGCGTTGCTGCTTTCGGCGCGTATCGTGGCCGAGCCTGATGCGTCGGGAATTGCCATCGAATTCTCGCCCGAGAATTCGTTCGCGTTTTCTGCTGCCCAGAAACCCGACATTACCGTCGCAATCGAGTCGGCGCTTTCCGCGTCATTCGGCGGCCCTGTTCCGTTCCGCGTGACTCAGGGTTCTGCGGCTGGTGGCGCTGCTCCCGTCGCATCTGCGTTCGCGCCGGCGCCCGCTGCTCCGGCTGCTCCGGCTGTTCCGGCTGCTGTGCACCGCGCTCGGCAATCGGTTCGAGCTCAGGCGCCTTCGGCCGGCCCTTCGCGCCAAGCGCCGCAGGCCGTCGCCGCACCGCCGTGGGAAGATGACGTGGTGCCGTACACCGACGCCGATATCGCTGCCTATATGCCTGAAGGGGAGCAGCCCCCTTTTACTGAGCCTGATGCGAGCCTAACCGCTGGGGCGCCGTCGCATCGGGAAGCCGCGTCCCAGTCTGGCGAGCCCGCCGTCTTCGCGAAACCTGCGAAAGACAATCCCTTCGCAGGAAGGAAAATGCCTGAAGGCATTGGAAGGGGAGTGTCAGCGCAGCCCGAGCCAACCGTTTCTTCGGGCGCTGGCCAGGCGCCGAAGACCGCGCCTGAAAGCGCGCCCGCGAAGAAGCGTAAAACTGCCGCCGACAAGCTCGCCGAGGCGGTTGCGGAATTCGGCGATGCGATGCTCGTGGTGGGCCCCGATCCGGTTGACCCGTTCCCTGTGGCGCTGGAGCTTGGCTTCGATTCTGCCCCTGACCCGAAGAAAAAGGCCAAGGGCATGGTGAAGCCCAAAGGCTGGCCAATGCCCCAAGATGCGAAGCTGCTCGAGGGCCGCGACCTTGATGCATTGCGCGAGGGCTGTGGCGGTGGACAAGAAGGGAAGGGACAAGAGTCTTCTTCCGACGGCTTGTCTTCGGGCCAATCCGTTCAGCCTGCGCCCGTTGTAGCAGCGGAGGCTGAGTCGCAGCTTGCGCCGGTCGCGGAGCCTGAGTTTCCCGCTGAACCGCCCGCGCCCATTCCCGCGCCGCCTTCGCGTCCGAACCCGTTTGCGAATCGCGCGATGCCGCAGGGCATCGGTGGCGGGCAGGGCTCCCGCGAGCCCGCCGAATACGCAGGTGCATCCGCTGGAGCTTCGGGCGAAATGTCGGTCGAGGAGATTTTCGCGTCATTCGGCGTGAATATGAACAAGGTTACAGAAGAGCGATGACCTTGCGCGAAACCTTTCCCAAGCGAATGCGTTCGCGCGGAATATGGTAGGCTTTCAAGCCAGTGTGAAATCGCCGCGGCAGCGTGGCGTGTATCAAAAGGAGAAACGTTCATGGATATGAAACAAATGATGCGCCAGGCGCAGAAGATGCAGGCCGAGCTTGCGAAGGCCCAGGAAGAAATCAAAACGATGACCGCCGAGGCCACCGCCGGCGGCGGCATGGTGAAGGTTGTCGCTCAGGGCGATATGACGGTGCAGTCCATCACCATCGATCCCGCCGCGATCGACCCCGAAGATGCTGATATGCTGCAGGACATGGTGTGCGCCGCCGTGAACGAGGCTCTGCGCGCTGTTTCCGCCCAGGGTTCCGCTCGCATTGGCCAGGCCACGGGCGGCATGAATATCCCCGGCTTGATGTAAGCGGGCGTTATTCGTGGAATCGGCTCCGGCCATCCAAAAGCTGCTCGATGAGCTTGAGCGCATGCCGGGCGTAGGCCCCAAAAGCGCTCAGCGCATCGCGTACTGGCTGCTCAATTCTCCGCGCGACTCCGCGTTGCGCCTCGCTGACGCGATCGTCGAAGTGAAAGATGCGGTGCATTTTTGCTCTCGATGCTTCAATTACGCGGAAGGCGATGTGTGCGAGGTGTGCGCATCGGCGAGCCGCGATGCCTCTACGATATGCGTCGTGAGCGAGCCTCGCGACGTGTCGGCGATTGAACGAACTGCAGCGTATTCGGGCCTCTATCACGTGCTTGGCGGCGCTCTTTCCCCCATGGACGGTGTTGGCCCCGATGATTTGCACATAACCGAGCTTATGGCGCGGTTGTCTGACGAGGGCGTGGCCGAGGTGGTGCTCGCCACCAATCCCAATGTGGAGGGCGAGACGACCGCGGCGTATTTGGCACGCCTTATCAAGCCGCTCGGCATTAAAGTCACGCGCCTTGCAAGCGGCCTGCCCGTTGGTGGTGATCTTGAATTTGCCGACGAGGTGACGCTCGGCCGGGCCATTGAAAGCCGCCGCGCGCTGTAGCGCGGCATCGAAGCAGCGCAATTATAGATGCACGAACAGAAAGCCTTCGCGGTGTGAAACCGCGAAGGCTTTCTTGCATTCTGCGATTCTTTTGCCAAAACTCCGCGTGCTCTGGGGAATCTTGTGCGCTTGTTGGCTCTTGCGGTTTGCGGCGATTGATTGTCGATGCAGAGGAAGCTTGCCGAGGCGGCGCCGTTGGGCTTCGAGGCCCCTATTTGATACTGCTTTTACCCCAATTATTCGCGATTGGGGTAGGGGTCGGCGATATTTCGGGGCAATCTCGCCCCATTTGGCAACTGAGGCGTTGTAGAATGCACTCATACACGGAGCCTTTTAAAGCTTCGGTGAACTAAGAGCCCTGCTTATAGGAGGGGAAGCGGGCTCTAGGCAAAGGCCATTCCCTGCGAATGGCCTTTTTTAAACGTCTTTATGCGCGCATGACATATTAGTTTTCATATCATTCAGCAATTAATGCCCCTCATATACATCGTAATGCATATAATGACTTATACTATGCAAAACAGCCAATTCTGGGCGATATTCGGTATGCATATATGCAAACAATTTGCATATAACACGGTAAATCCTTGTCTATAAGCGATAGATTTGCAGGAATAGATAGGTGCTGCAATATAAATCTTCAAAAAAGATATACAAAAAAGCGCGTTTTTATCCAAACCCTACGTGTAACAGGGTTTTGAAATGCATAAAAGAAGCCGAGAATACAACTAAGTGTGTTATCCCAGGTCAGGAGCTTAAAAAAAAGTCCTTGCGCTTTCTAATTTTGGGTGTCATTATGCAGATGTCGGCTTTGGGAAGACCGACAAGAGAGAGGAAAAAGGAGGCTCGTATGAATGGTATTCATGTAACGAGCGAAATCGGTAAGCTGAAGAAGGTGTGCCTGCATCGCCCCGGCGACGAGCTGCTCAATCTTCCGCCCGATGAGCTTGAGCGTCTGCTCTTTGACGACGTTCCGTACCTGGAAGTCGCCCAGCAAGAGCATGACCGCTTTGCTGAGATTCTTCGCGAGCAGGGCGTCGAGGTTCTGTATCTCGAGAAGCTCGTCGCAGAAGCTTTCGCAGCGAACCCCGGTGCTCGTGACGAGTTCCTCGACCAGTACTTGGCCGAGGCTGGCATTCATGGCCAGAAGATGCCCGCGATCGTTCGCGAGTATCTGAACACCTTCACGGACGACCTGGAATTCGTGAAGAAGACGATGGCTGGCGTTGCCAAGAGCGAAATCGACATGCCGCTCGCATCGTCCGCCACCCTTGACGATCTGGTCAGCGATCACAGCGATAAGCAGAGCGACCTGATCATCGACCCCATGCCGAACCTGTACTTCACCCGCGACCCGTTCGCGTGCGTGGGCAACGGCGTGAACTTGAACCGCATGTACTCCGTCACCCGTAATCGTGAGACGCTCTACGGCAAGTACATCTTCAAGTACCATCCCGATTACAAGGGCACCCCGTTGTGGTTCCGCCGCGACGCTCCGTTCCACACCGAGGGCGGCGACGTGCTCAACCTCACTCGCACCGCTCTGGCTGTTGGCATCTCCCAGCGTACCCAGGCTGCGGCTATCGACCTCATGGCCCAGAACATCTTCTGGAAGACCGAGGGCTGCGAGATTGAGAAGATTTTCGCGTTCGACATTCCGGCGAGCCGTGCATTCATGCACCTCGACACGGTTTTCACGCAGATCGACGTCGACAAGTTCACCATTCACCCGGCCATCATGGGCACCCTGCGTGTCTACGAGATGACCAAGGGCGCAGTCGAGGGCGAAGTCGACATCAAGGAGCATACTGACTCCCTTGAGAAGATTCTCGAGTACGCCACCGGCGTCGACGGCATCAAGCTCATCCCCTGCGGCGGCGGCGATCCCATTGCGGCAGCCCGCGAGCAGTGGAACGATGGTTCGAACACCCTGTGCGTCGAGCCTGGCACCATTTGCGTGTATCAGCGCAACAACGTCACCAACGAGGTGCTCTACAAGGAAGGTCTCAACCTGCTGGTTGTTCCTTCGGCAGAGCTGTCCCGTGGTCGTGGCGGCCCGCGTTGCATGAGCATGCCGTTCCAGCGCGAAGATCTCTAGTTTCTAGCGCGCATCAAACTCTGTCATTAAGCGGCTTAGCTGCTTAAGAGCAGGCCCTGCGATACGAGTGTCGCAGGGCCTGTATGAGGCTCAAGGAAGGGATTTCTCCCTTCAACCCAAGAAAGGAATCAAAATGGGTGTTAATCTTTCTGGTCGTCCGTTCCTCCGTCTGCTCGACTTCTCCACCGAGGAGATCGAATACCTGCTGAAGCTCTCCAAGAACTTCAAAGATATGAAGCGCGCGGGCGTTCCGCATCGTTACCTCGAGGGCAAGAACATCGTTCTGCTCTTCCAGAAGACCTCCACTCGTACCCGCTGCGCCTTTGAGGTCGGCGGCATGGATCTGGGCATGGGCGTCACCTACCTCGATCCGGGTTCGTCGCAGATGGGCAAGAAGGAGTCCATCGAGGACACCGCCCGCGTTCTCGGCCGCATGTATGACGGCATCGAGTTCCGTGGCTTTGCCCAGGACGATGTCGAGGAGCTCGCTGCTAAGTCCGGCGTGCCCGTGTGGAACGGCCTGACCACTGAGTGGCATCCCACCCAGATGCTCGCCGACATCCTGACCGTCCAGGAGAACTTCAACTACGACATCAAGGGCAAGACTCTCGTTTTCATGGGCGACTGCAAGAACAACGTTGCTCGCTCCCTCATGGTCGTCTGCTCCAAGCTCGGCATGAATTTCGTGGCCTGCGGCCCCGAGGAGTGCATGCCCGCCGACGACGTCATCGAGGCCTGCAAGCCCATCGCCGAGGCCAACGGCTGCACCATCAAGCTGACCACCGACGTCAAGGACGGCGTCACCGGTGCCGACGTTATCTACACCGACGTGTGGGTCTCCATGGGCGAGCCCGACGAGGTCTGGGCCGAGCGCATCGCTCAGCTCACCCCGTATCGTGTTACTTCCGAGGTCATGGCTATGGCCAACCCGGGTGCCATCTTCCTGCACTGCCTGCCCAGCTTCCACGACACCAACACTACGATTGGCGCCGAGAAGTGCGAGCAGTTCGGCATCACCGAGCAGGAGGTCACCGACGAGGTCTTCGAGAGCCCCGCTTCCAAGGTCTTCGACGAGGCCGAGAACCGCATGCACACCATCAAGGCTGTCATGTACGCCACGCTCAAGTAAGAGCATCTAGCATCTCGCTCGGGGTGTATTGCTGCTCACCCCGAGCAGTTTTGTCTGGTAAATATCTTGCGTCGGGCGGTGGGCACGGCACGGAAAATCCGCTTCGCGCGAGAAAGTTAAATGATTTATGAAGGGGGGATGAGAACCATGACTGAGACCGCTAAGAAAAAGCGCGGTATGCCTTCATCGTTCACCATTCTTCTAGCTCTGCTGGCAATTGTTGCAGTTGTTACCGTTATCGTCTCCGGCACGTCCGGCGGCGCGGTTACTGCCGCCCGTCTGAGCGATTTCTGCACCGCCCCGATTAAGGGCTTCGCTGACGCTCTGCCCGTCTGCCTCTTCGTTATGATCCTGGGCGGCTTCCTCGGTATGATGACCGAGACCGGCGCTCTGGACAACGGCATCGCCGTCCTGGTGCAGAAGCTTAAGGGCAACGAGATCATGCTCATTCCCGTGCTGATGCTCATCTTCTCCCTCGGTGGTACCACCTATGGTATGTGCGAGGAGACCGTTCCCTTCTACGCCCTGCTCGCCGCTACCATGATGGCTGCCGGCTTCGACCCGATGGTCGGCGCCGCTACCGTCCTGCTCGGCGCTGGCTGCGGCTGCCTGGGCTCCACGGTTAACCCGTTCGCCGTCGGCGCTGCCGTTGACGCTCTGACCGGCGTTGACATTGCCGTGAATCAGTCCATCATCATCGGCCTCGGTGCCGTCCTGTGGATTGTCACTACCGCTATGTCCATCGTCTTCGTGATGAACTATGCCAAGAAGGTCAAGGCTGACAAGGGTTCCACCATCCTGTCGATGCAGGAGCTCAAGGATGCCGAAGAGGCTCACGGCAAGGCTGCTTCCGAGGTCCACAAGGAGGTCAAGCTCACCGGTCGTCAGAAGGGTGTTCTGATCGCCTTCGCCTTCACCTTCGTCGTCATGATCGTCGGCTTCATTCCGCTGGCCGACCTCAACGAGGGCGTCGCCAACTTCTTCGACGCTGGCGCTGTCTACGACGCCGACGGTAACGCCGTCGTCCAGGGCTGGTCTGCCCTGATCACTGGCCTGCCCATTGGCCAGTGGTACTTCGACGAGGCTTCCACCTGGTTCTTCCTCATGGCTATCCTGATCGGTATCATCGGTGGCCTGTCCGAGAAGCAGATCGTTAACACCTTTATCACCGGCGCTGCCGACATGATGTCCGTTGTTCTCGTCATCGCCCTCGCCCGTGGTATCTCCGTCCTCATGGCTAACACCGGCCTCGACGTCTTCGTCCTCGACGCTGCCGCCAATGCCCTGGCTGGCCTGTCCGGCGTGATCTTCGCTCCCATGAGCTTCCTGGTTTACTTCGGCCTGTCCTTCCTGATCCCCTCGACCTCCGGTATGGCCACCGTCTCCATGCCCATCATGGGACCGCTGGCTGTTAAGCTCGGCTTCTCGCCCGAGGTCATGGTCATGATCTTCTCCGCCGCCATCGGTGTCGTGAACCTGTTCACCCCGACCTCCGGCGCCATCATGGGCGGTCTCGCCCTGGCCAAGATCGAGTGGACGACCTGGCTCAAGTTTGCCCTTAAGCTCATCGTCGCGCTCTCCGTCGTCTGCGCCGTCATCCTGACCGTCGCCTGCGTGTTGATCTAAGTACCCAACGGGTACCCCACGGAAACCTTGACGATCCTGTAAAGGATCACCTGGTCATCGTCTGTCCGGTGGGGTCAACCCACCGGTAGACTCCTACCTTTAGCCCCCTTCCGTTCCGTGCGCGGGAGGGGGCGCTCTTGTGTTCCGGCGTTTTACCAAACGCCGGAACCACTCGACGCTGCAAGCCCGCCAGAGCGGCAATCTGACGTTCAATCGTCGGGCATGGCCAAAAGGCCTATGCCCTCCTCTTTCACGTCACCTTGCTCGCTCTGGCGGGCTTTCGCTGACTTTTGCTCCACCTGCGGCGCTGCCATTGTTGGTGCAGAGGGCGCTTTGCCTACTCTGGTGCCCGTTCGCTGGCTTTGGCTCTGCCTGTGACGTTTTCATTGTTGGTGCTGAGTGCCTTGTTTCCCGTCCCAAATGATCTACCCCGGGTCCCCGGTGGTTGCGGTGGGCGTGTTTGGTTGGTGCCTGTTGATGGTCTGGGTATCGGGGAGGGCGGGCTCCGTTATAATCGCCTAGAACATTAAATGGAAACGGGACGGGAGCCATATATGCGCCAGGGTTTCGACAACGCGAAGTATATCGAGCTGCAGGCTGCTCACATTAAGGAGCGCATCTCGCAGTTTGGTGGCAAGCTCTATTTGGAGTTTGGCGGTAAGCTGTTCGATGACTATCATGCGAGCCGCGTGCTACCGGGTTTTGAACCGGACAGCAAGTTCCGCATGCTCAAGAGCATCGCCGACGATGTCGAGGTTATCATCGCAATCAACGCGAACCACATCGAGAAAAACAAGGCTCGTGGTGACCTCGGTATTACCTATGACGAGGATGTGCTGCGCCTGGTTGACCTGTTCCGCGGCAACGGCTTTGCCGTCGCGGCTGTGGTCATCACCCAGTACGCCGGCCAGCCTGCTGCCGATGTGTTCCGCAACCGCCTGAACGCGCTCGGTATTCCCGCCAAGCTGCACTATCCCATCGAGGGGTATCCGCACGATGTCGATCTGATCGTGTCCGACGATGGCTACGGCAAGAACGAGTTTGTCGAGACCACCCGACCGCTCGTCGTGGTCACTGCCCCCGGTCCTGGCTCGGGCAAGCTTGCCACCTGCCTGTCTCAGCTCTATCACGAGCACAAGCATGGCACGGCCGCCGGCTATGCTAAATTCGAGACCTTCCCGGTCTGGAATCTTCCTCTGACGCATCCGGTCAATATTGCCTACGAGGCCGCCACGGCTGACCTCGACGACGCCAATATCATCGATTCGTTCCACCTTGAGGCCTACAACAAGACCACGGTCAACTACAACCGCGACGTCGAGGCCTTCCCGGTAGTCCGTGCCCTGATGGAAAAGATCCTGGGCAAGAGCCCCTACCAGAGCCCTACGGACATGGGCGTCAATATGGTCGGCTTTGCCATCACCGATGACGATGCCTGCCGCGACGCTTCCAAGATGGAGATCGTCCGCCGCTACTTTACCGCGGTCGAAAATGTGCGCCGTACCGGCGTGGGCGATGAGCAAGTCGACCGTCTCAAGATTATTATGAAGAAAGCCGGCATCGATAAGAACTACTCACCGGCGCGCTCAGCGGCCCTCACCAGGGAGCAGCTGACGGGTGGTCCCGTGGGTGCCATGGTCATGCCCGATGGCTCCGTGGTGACCGGTAAGACCTCCACGCGCCTGGGCGCCGCAAGTTCGCTCATTATGAACGCCCTCAAGCATGTCTCGGGCGTCGACCTTGAGCTCGAGGTCATTAGCGATGAGGCGATCGAGCCCATCAGCAAGCTCAAGACGCATTTCCTGGGCAGCAAAAACCCGCGCCTCCACACCGACGAGACGCTTATGGCGCTGTCGATCACCTCGGCCACGAGTGAGACGGCCGCTCGCGTCCTTTCGGGCCTGGAGCAGCTGCGCGGTTGCGATGCCTTCTTTAGCGTGATTATCTCGCCGACGGACGAGACGGTACTGCGCAAACTGGGTATCAACGTGTGCTGCGAGCCCAAGTTTGAGCGCCGCGGTTTCTTCCATCGCTAAGTTTGAAGCACCGCGGTAATTGCATTGCATTTTGGCCGTATCGGGTTAGCGCCCGGTACGGCTTTTTGATCAATAAAGCGCCTATTTCGGCGAAAAATAGCTGTTTACCTGCCTAGAAACAATTTGAGCGGTATACAATAACCGTAACTGTTTCATCCTTAGCGGGATGCCGCATGATGGATATTACCTGCCATCGTGAGGTGTGTCGGTCGCGCACGGCGCGTTAGATGCTCGTGCTCGGTTTGAGGAGGCTGCTATGGCGGGCAAGGGTCGTGCGAGTGTCAACGATATGAAGCGTGTCGAGGTGCTGGTGTTGATGGAGATCGACCAGCAAACTGAAGACAATGGCGGGCCGTATGGTTTCTCGCGCAAAACGCTTGCCGAGCGCGTGGGGGTTTCGCCGTATCGTGCCCGCGCCGCAATCGATCGCTTGGATTCCGAAGGCATGATTGATGTCGTCTCGCGTTATAGCGACGACGGCGGTCAGCTTGCAAATGGCATTTGCCTCACCGAACGTGGCGAGTGGTATCTTGAGGGCGTCCGTACCGGCATGCTCGTTCAAGAAATGCTTGAGGACGAGGTTGCTGATCGATAGCAGCATGTAACCCTTGCCATAGCGACGCCGCCTGGGAAACCGGGCGGCGTTTTGTTTCAAGATTGAGAAATGCAATCTCACGCGAGAAAAATTGCGAACGGTCCGCGGCGCGAGTATTACAATGAAGACCCGTAAGATGTGGATAAACAACTTCTACGGGAAGCGCAGGTAACTCAATATGACCAAGCATGTGTTCGTAACCGGTGGCGTGGTTTCGTCTCTGGGCAAGGGTATCACCGCGGCCTCGCTGGGCCGTCTGCTCAAGTCGCGTGGCTACAAAGTAACGATGCAGAAGGCCGACCCGTATCTGAACGTCGACCCCGGTACCATGAGCCCGTTCCAGCATGGTGAGGTCTTCGTTACCGAGGATGGTTACGAGTCCGACCTGGACCTGGGTCATTACGAGCGCTTTATTGATGAGAACCTGACCCGCGATTCCAACTTTACGACCGGCGCCATCTACAAAAGCCTGATCGCCCGTGAGCGTCGCGGCGACTTTTTGGGCGGTACCGTGCAGGTGATTCCCCACGTCACCAACGCCATTAAGGACAAGTTCCGCCGCATCGAGGAGCAGACCGGCTCCGATGTAGTCATCACCGAGCTGGGCGGCACGATCGGCGACATCGAGTCGCAGCCGTTTGTCGAGGCCATCCGCCAGTACCGCAAGGAGGCCGGCCCCGAGAACGTCTGCTACATTCACGTGTCGCTCGTTCCCTATATCGCCGCCGCCCACGAGGTCAAGACCAAGCCCACGCAGCATTCCGTCAAGGAGCTCCGCAGCTTTGGCATCCAGCCCGATATCATCGTGCTGCGCTCCGACCACCATATCGATGACGCTATCCGCGGAAAGATCGCAAGCTTCTGCGACGTCGACACCGATTGCGTCTTTACCAACGAGGACTGCGCGAGCATTTACGATGTTCCGCAGCTGCTTGCCGAGCAGGACTTTGACCTGCGCATTTGCGAGCGCCTGGGTCTGGATCCGCGTGAGCGCGACATGAGCGAGTGGAACGAGTTCCTGCGCAAACAGAATCACGCCAACCATCACACCGACAAGGTGAAGATCGCCGTCGTGGGTAAGTACACGCAGCTGCCCGATGCGTACCTGTCGGTTATCGAGGCCCTGCACCATGCGGGCGTCTTCTACGATCGCCATGTGGACGTCCAGCTGGTCGACGGCGAGAGTCTCGACGAGCAGAATGTCTCCGAGGTTCTGGGCGACGCCTCGGGCATCCTGGTCCCCGGCGGCTTTGGCAAGCGCGCCCTGGAGGGCAAAATCCTCGCGGCCGAGTTTGCCCGTGAGCACAAGATTCCGTATCTGGGCATTTGCCTGGGTATGCAGGTCGCCGTGTGCGAGTTTGCCCGCAATGTCGTTGGCCTTGCCGGTGCCAGCTCCTCCGAGTTCGATCCGGATGGGCCGTATAGTGTCATCGATCTGATGAGCTCGCAGGAGGACGTGACCGAGAAGGGCGGCACCATGCGCCTGGGCGCCTATCCGTGCAAGCTCGCCGCCGATACCCTTGCTCGCGAGGCATATGGCGAGGAGCTCGTCTACGAGCGTCACCGTCATCGCTTTGAGTTCAACAACGCCTTCCGTGACCAGCTCGAGGACGCCGGCTTGGTTATCTCGGGTCTGTCGCCCGACGAGCGCCTGGTCGAGATGGTCGAGCTGCCGCGCGACGTGCATCCGTGGTATGTGGCAACCCAGGCTCATCCCGAGTTCAAGAGCCGCCCGACCAACCCGCAGCCGCTGTTCCGCGAGTTCGTGCGCGCTTCGATCGGCCAGCACGAGGGTGTCGACCGTCTGCAGGTGACGCCCATGAACCTCGCTACGGACTAAGGGTGCCGGCGAATAAGGAACATACCGAAGCTACTCCCTCGTCGCTCGCCGTGGCGGCGGGGGAGTATCTCGATTACCTCGCGGTCGAGCGGGGTTTGGCGCGCAACACGATTGCGGCCTATCGTCGTGACCTGACGACGTACTGCGCCTATCTGGAGCGGGCGGGTATTGTGTCTTTTGAAGAGGTGACCCGTCAGGTCGTGGAGGGCTTTGTCGCCGACCGTCGCGATGGGGGCTATTCCGATGCCTCGGTGGAGCGTGCGCTTGCGGCCGTGAAGGGCCTACATGCCTTTTTGGTGCGCGATGGGGCTGTGGCCCAAAATCCAACGGCGGCGTTGCGCCTGCCTAAAAAGGCTGAGCGTTTGCCGGAGTATCTATCGGTGGAGGATGTCTCGGCGCTGCTCGATCAAGACTTCCCCGAGGGCGAGATGGGCTTGCGCGACCATGCCATCTTGGAAGTGCTCTACGGATGCGGTTTGCGTGTGAGCGAGTTGGTGGGGCTCGATGTGGGCGATATCCATATCGACGATGGCTTTGTGCTCGTTCGTGGTAAGGGCTCGAAGGAACGCCTGTCCCCGCTGGTAGGAAGCGCGGCGCGAGCTCTGACGCTTTATGTAACTGAGGGGCGTTCTCGCTTGGCGGCCCATGCCCGCGGAACCGAGACCTCGGCGGTCTTTTTAAATAAGAACGGCCGCCGTCTGTCGCGCCAGGGCATCCATGCCATCTGTGAGCGCTACGGGCGCCAGGTGGGACTGGTGGGGCTCCATCCCCATACCTTGCGCCACTCCTTTGCCACCCACATGCTCGCGGGCGGTGCCGACCTGCGTGTGCTGCAGGAGATTTTGGGCCATGCCGATATTTCGACCACGCAGGTCTACACGCATGTCGACCGAACGCAACTGACCGAGGTCTATCTGGCGGCGCATCCGCTAGCACATCGCTAGCACCTCGCTGACCTGCATATTTATAAATATTAAATGGGACGGGCCCCAGATTGCCGAGACGCACTTTTGCGCGCATGGGCAATCTGGGGCCCGTCCCATTTTTCGCCAGACACCGACGCGGTGGTGGGCCGTGTGTACCGTGGGCGGGGGAGTTTGGGGGCGATGTGAACGGCGTGTAAAGGGACGTAAAAATCGCCTCAAGGTCAACTTGAAGGTTGAGGTTCGCGGGCGTGGTTCTACAGGTGGCATCCCGCCGTTGCTGTAAACACAACATATTGTGTTTTCGAACATATGCTTGGGGGTGTTTTGCAATATATGGTGAGTGGAGTAGTGGGGCGGGGTGGGGGAAGGGGTGGGGAAAGGTGTTGAAAAATGGGGCGGTTCCCCATATTATTAATGACGTCGACAAGCGGGGTGGTTCCCCGCGTACGTGCCATCTGAGTAACCGAGGGGAGGGCGCACATGGGAATGACTGGTGCATACGAGCGCAATCTCGATGCAAAAGGTCGTCTGTCCCTGCCTGCACCCCTTCGCGAGGAGCTTGGAGAGCACGTTCGCGTGTTCAAAGCCCTGGATGTCGATGCTCTGTACGTGTTCTCTGCCGAGGCCTTCGATAAGTGGGTCGAAGGACTCTTCGCGGGTCGTGAGGGCCACGAGGGTTTTAACCCGCGTGACATTAATGACCAGAAGCTCATGAGGGCGATCAACAAGCGCACCACGTCGATGGACGTGGACAGCGCCGGTCGTATCGGTCTTTCCGAGTCTCTCCGCAAGCAGGCGAACCTCGACCGCGAGGTCACGGTTGTGGGCAACTACGACCACCTTGAGGTTTGGGATCGCGCCGCGGCCGATGAGGACGATGACGATGAGGCCCTGCTGGACCTCTTCTTCTCGTAAGGGCAAGGCACGGGTAACGGATGGAGCGTGGGATCTTGACACAAGAATATCGGCATGAACCTGTCATGCTCGGCGAAGTGCTTGAGTCGCTGCGGCTAAAGAGCGGCTCCGTTGTCTGCGATTGCACCCTTGGCGGTGCCGGCCATTCGGTAAAGATGGCCGCGCAGGTGGGGGAGACGGGCCTTTTGCTCGGCGTCGATCAGGACGACATGGCCCTCGAGGCCGCTGGCGCCCGTCTGGACCGCGAGGTTCCCGGCGTTCCGCACCAGCTGCTGAAGGGCAACTTCGGCGACTTGGACGAGCTACTTTGCTCGGCCGAGGTGCCCGGGGTCGATGGCTTCCTGTTCGATTTGGGCGTTTCGTCGCCGCAACTCGATATCCCTGGCAGGGGCTTTTCGTATAACGAGGACGCCCCATTGGACATGCGGATGGATCCGGGTAATAACACCTTAAACGCAGCTGAGGTCATCAACACCTATAACGAACACGACCTCGCCCGGATTCTACGCGTCTACGGCGAAGAGAAGTTCGCCTCGCAGATCGCGCGCGAGATCGTGCGCCGCCGCGAGCAAGAACCGATCGAAACCACCGGCCAATTTGTCGAGATCATCAAGGCGGGTATCCCGGCTGCCGCTCGTCGGCATGGCGGACACCCGGCCAAGAAAAGTTTCCAGGCCATTCGCATCGAGGTCAATCACGAGCTCGATGTGCTCGAACGAGGGCTTGATGCCGCCACCAGGTGGCTCAACCCGGGCGGACGTATCTGCGTCATCTCGTATCACTCGCTCGAGGACCGTATCGTAAAGAACCACTTTAAGGAGATGAGCCAGGGGTGCACGTGTCCGCCGGAGATTCCGGTGTGCGTGTGCGGCAACGTGCCGATACTCAAGGTCATCACCCGCAAACCCTTGGTTGCCCAGCCTGATGAGGTTGAGCGCAACCCTCGGGCGAGATCAGCCAAAATCCGCGTGGCGCAGCGTCTGTAGGCGCGACCGTGCGATATTGGACCTCCCGCTCGCACCATAAACGAAGCTTAAACACACTACCAACGTACTCGGGATGGGAGGCGGCATATCATGGGCTACAACACTTCAAGCGCAGCACTCGCCTATGATATGAACGCCATGCCCGCCTATCGTGAGACGCCGCAGGCCCCCGTTGCTCCCCGTGAGCAGCGCACGCCGCGCTTTGATGTCTACACGGGCGCGGGCCGTCAGGCAAACCAGGCGGTAAGCCCGGTTTTCATGAGCGTTCTTAAAACGTTTTGCATCATTGCGGCTATCTTCATGACGATCGGCGTCGCCCGCGTGGCGCTCGCCGGCGTTACGGCCCAGGTGCTCAACAGCAACGCCGAGCTTACCAACACGCTCGAAAAAGCGACCGATGAGAGCTCCGACCTGGAGGTCATGCATTCGGTCTATGGTGCCGACACGCGCATTCGCGACCTTGCGGGCGCTTATGGCATGGTGGAGCCCAGCGAGAGCGTTACACTTGACTTTTCGCAGGATGCAGCCGCGGGCGCCAACGCGACCGCGACCGCTCAGTAGCAAGACGGTAGCTGAGTATGACAAATGACTATCGCCGCGGTTCCGATGGGGGCCGCGGTTCTGGACGTCCCTCGTCGCGGGGACGTTCTGGTTATCAAGGAACGGGTCGGCAATCTTACAACGCCGGGCAGTCCCGTGGCAACGACCCGGCGTCGCGACTTCGCGGCTCGGGCGGCCCTCAAGTGCATAACACCAGGTCGCGCAAGAGTTCGTCGACCGAATGGCTCACAGGCGCGCCTCTGCCTCGCCGCAAAGCCGTCATGGGCTTCATCGGGCTTGGCTTGGGCTTGGGCGTCTTTCGCCTTGCCGACTATCAAATTGTCGAAGCCGATAAACTGCGCGAGCGTGCCGATGCGCGCCGCCTGCTTGCGCAGACCCTCTATGCCAAACGCGGCACCATCTACGACCGCAACGGCAACGTGTTGGCGTCGTCGGTCGAATGTCGCAACATCGCCGTGAACCCGCAGCTTGTCGAGGATGTTGACAAGACGGTGTCGGCGCTGGTCAAGGCAACTGGAATCGATAAAAAGACCTGCCGCAAGCTCGTTGAGTCCGATGGAACCTGGGTGTATATCAAGCGCCAGGTGGACGAAGACGATGTTGCGGCGCTGGAGAAGAAGAACCTGCCCGGCGTGCTTTTTGAGCAGGCCATGAAGCGCGTATATCCATACGGCAATCTGGCATCGCAGGTGCTGGGTGTAGTGAATGTAGACAACGACGGCTTGACGGGTCTCGAAAAGCAATACAACAAGCTTCTGACCGGCACGAACGGTTCTCTCGTACGCGAGCGCGCGAGGGACGGCAGCTATATCGCGGGCGGTGCCTATAAAAAGGTGGCTGCGGTCGACGGCGTTGATATCGTGACGACGCTCGACGTCAATATCCAGCGTGCGGCCGAGGATGCCCTGGCAGAGGCAGTTGAGAAGACTAAGGCCAAGAACGGCTCGGCGCTGGTCACCGATCCTACGACAGGCGAGATTTTGGCAGCCTGCTCGTACCCGACCTACGACCAGACCGATCTGGAGAATGCCAAGACCGAGGATATGAATCTGCGCCTGGTCACCGACGCCTACGAGCCCGGCTCGGTCTTTAAGACGCTCGTGGCGGGCGCCGGCTTCGACTTGGGCGTCGTGCGATCGAGTACGTCGTTTGAGGTGCCGGCGAGCATCAAGGTGGGCGACGATACCGTCACCGATGCCGACAAGCGCGACTATGCCATGACCATGGATGTGCGCGAGATGATGCGCCGTTCGTCCAACGTGGGCTTTGTCCTGGTGGGGCGCAAGATCGGTGCCGACGACTTTGCCGCCTATGTGGACAAGTGGGGCATCGGTCACAGCTCGGGTGTCGATTTTCCGGGAGAGAGTCTGGGTATCGTCAAGGAGCGTGACCAGTATGACGGCGCCACGCTGGGCTCGATGAGCTTTGGACAGGCACTGTCCGTCTCGCCGATTGAGATCGCACGTGCCGTGGGCGGCATCGCCAACGGCGGCGTGATGATGACACCGCACTTCTATAAGTCCAGCAAAGGCGACGAGAAGGACTGGGGTGAAGGCGAGCGCGCGATTTCGGAGGACGCCGCATCCCAGGTGACATCGTGCATGCAGACGGTCGTGTCCGAGGGAACGGGCGTTGGCGGCGCGGTTGACGGCTATGACGTGGCGGGTAAGACCGGTACGGCCGAACGTGCCGACGAGAACGGCGGCTACCTCAAGGAGAACTACATGTCGTCCTTTATGGGCTTTGCACCGGCACAATCGCCCAAGGTGCTGTGCTATATCACGCTCGACGGAACGCCGAGCGGCTCAGATGCCGCTGCGGTGCCGTTCCAGTCCATTATGGCCAACGCGCTCGACGTGCTGGGTATCCCGCACACGAAGTAGGGGGTTACAATCTTTGGGGCGTTGTTTGTTGTCCCATATGAGGGTGTTCACATGCCCTGCACCACGCATGTGCGGCGCTGGGATACAATACGCCGATAGCATTATTAGGTTTACAGGGGAGCTGCAATGATAGAGATCGCCGTCAACAACCTCGCGGCCGCAACAGGGGCCCGAACCGTGACGGGAGAAGCCGATCGGGTATGCCGCGGGTGCGTTATCGACTCGCGCCAGGTCGAGGAAGGGACGATTTTCGTCGCCTTTCCCGGTGAAAACGTCGACGGCAATGATTTTGCTTCCCGTGCCGTCCAGTCGGGTGCCGGCGCCGTCGTGATGACGCGTGAGCCCGAGGCTGAGCTGGTCTCGCTGGCGCAGGACAAGGGGTGCGCCATCCTGCTGACCGATGATCCCGAGGAGTTTCTGCTGCGTTTGGCGCACACGTATCGCCTGGAGCTTGGCTGCCTGGTCGTTGGCATTACCGGTTCCATCGGCAAGACGACGACCAAGGACGTGCTCGCCGCCGTGCTCGCCAAGCGCTATCGTGTCTGGGCCACCAAGGGCAATTTCAATAACCTGATCGGCATGCCGCTCACGGTGCTTTCCGCTCCGGCCGATACCGAGGTCCTGGTGCTCGAGATGGGCATGAACCATTTCCACGAGATTGAGCGCCTTTCCCAGTCCGCCAATCCCAACCTTGCCATCGTAAGCAAGATTGGTACCTCTCACATCGGCATTTTGGGCAGCCGCGAGAACATCGCCCGCGCTAAGGCCGAGATTGTCCAGGGTATGTGCGCCGCCGGCGACTTCTTGCCGCTGCTGGTTTTGGGCGGCGAGGACGACTTTACGCCGTTCATTCGCGATACGTTCGCCCAGCCTGCTGGTATCGATGTGATGCTGGCCGGCGTCTCGGACGATGATGAGGTCCGTGCCCGCGACATTCGTGTTGATGACGAGGGACGTCCGGTCTTTACGCTCGATTTTGGCCAGGGTGAGACGATCGATACCATGCTTGCCATCCCCGGCGTGCAGTCCGTTCCTAATGCCGTTAAGGCCGCCGCGGTTTCCTATCGCCTGGGCGTGACGCCCGAGCAGATCGATGCTGCCTTTAGGGGCCTCACGATCACCGGTCACCGCCAGGAGATCAAGCGCGCCAAGAGCGGTGCCCGCGTCATCGACGATTCCTATAACGCCAGTGCCGAATCCATGGCTGCTGGCCTCGATCTACTGTGCTCGCTTTCGTGCACGGGGTCTCGCATGGCGATCCTGGGCGAGATGGGCGAGATGGGCGATGAGGCTCCTCGCATGCATGAGCTCGTGGGCGCCTATGCGGCCGCCAAGAAGCTCGACATGCTGGCGTGCGTGGGTGGTGAGCTGGCCCAGCTTATGGCCGATGCCGCGCGCATGATGGGCATGGACGAGGACCGCATCCAGGTGTTCTCCGATTATCAGCAGGTGCTCGACCGCATGGGCGGCGCGCTTGAAAAACATGATGTTGTACTGGTCAAGGGTTCCCGCTTTGTTGAGCTCGACCGCTTTGTGGAAGGTGTGTGCTAGCCCATGTTCGGCAATCCCTCGTATCCAACGTATCAGGCTTTTTTGGGGCTTGGCATCGCCGCTGCCATTGCGCTGCTGCTCATGCCGTGGTGGATCAAGCTGCTGAAGGTCGAGGGTATCGGCCAACAGGTCCGAGCCGACGGCCCCAAGCGTCATTTGATTAAACAGGGTACGCCGACCATGGGCGGCGTCATCATCCTTGTTGCGATTTCGCTGACCTGCCTGCTGATGGGCAAGCTCACCACCGAGCTCGTGCTCGTGCTGCTCGCCACGCTGGCGACCGGCGTGCTGGGCCTGATCGACGACCTGACCTCCGTTACGCATGGGCGCTCGCTCGGTCTGACGCCTCATGCCAAGATGATCGGCCTAACCATTATCTGTGTCACCTTTACGGTACTTGCCGTCAACTGGTGCGGCGTCGCCCCCGAGATTCGTTTTCCCGGCGGCCTGACGATTGACCTTGGCGTGCTTTCGACCACCATCTGCGGCCTTTCGTTCCCGTGGCTCTACATTGTCTTTTGCTGGCTGATGATCGCCGGTCTTTCTAATGCCGTGAACCTGACCGATGGCCTTGACGGTCTTGCCGGCGGCACCTCCATGATTGCCATGCTCGCCATGGCTGCCATGGCGTTTTTGCACGGAGACGTGAACCTGTCCATCTTCTGCACCGCGTGTGCCGGTGCCTGCTTGGGCTTTCTGTGGTTCAACTGCTATCCGGCGAGCATCTTTATGGGCGATACCGGCTCGCTTGCCCTGGGCGCCGCGTTTGCCTGCACGTCCATCATGACCAACACCGAGGTCGTCTCCCTCATCATCGGCGGCCTGTTTATCGTTGAGACCCTGTCGGTCATGATTCAGGTTGTCTACTTCCACTTTACGCACAAGCGCGTCTTCCTTATGGCGCCCATCCATCATCATTTCGAAAAGAAGGGCTGGGCCGAGACCAAGGTCGTCATCCGTTTTTGGATTATCGCTGCGGCCTTTGGTGCCGTTGGCCTTGCTTTGTTCTTCCAGTTGGGATAGTGGTCTTTCATGCCTCTTGCTGATGTCTTTAGCCTGCTCGTTTTGGGTCAGGGCAAATCCGGTCTCGATGTCGCCCGCTGGGCGCTGGCACATCCCGAGCGCGTAAGCGCCGTTACCGTGTATGGCGGCGGCACCTCTGAGCCCAATGACGCCACGCGTGCGCTCGAGGCTGCTGGTGCGTCGTTTGTCTATGGG